>Ga0160439_1000545_pt1 | contig 16087 bp, 13 predicted proteins | sample HID1975M_E0MG_FD_108201 | JGI IMG/M metagenome (GOLD analysis project Ga0160439, IMG submission 108201) | Enriched soil microbial communities from UW Madison campus, WI, USA - HID1975M_E0 MG | ecosystem: Environmental > Terrestrial > Soil > Unclassified | place: USA: Madison, Wisconsin... | reverse complement strand
TTCGGGATCATGATGGAGATCCAGTCGCCCTGCTTCACTTTCAGGGCGTCGGCAACGCCTTTACCGATAATGATTTGTTGCTGCCCGGCTTTAAAGTTCTGCCACGCATTGTTTTGCACATATTGCGGTAACGCGCTCAGACGAACTTCCTGAGCAGGATCAACACCCTTCACCTGAATGGCACGCAGATTAGGTCCGCTTTCCACCAGCCCGGTAAAGTTGATGTACGGCGCTGCGGCGGCAATGCCCTTTACCTTCTCAACGCGTTGTAAAACACCGCTCCAGTCGTGGAAAGGCTGATTCACCGGCTCGATTTCACCGTGCGGAACCACCGCCAGAATACGGTTATTCAGCTCGCGCTCGAAGCCGTTCATCGCACTCAGGCCGACAATCAACACCGCAACACCCAGCGCGATGCCTAACGTTGAAATAACCGATATCAGTGACACCATGCCGCTACGGCGACGCCCGCGGCTAAAACGTAAACCAATCAGCAGTGACAGAGGCGACGCCATTAATCGGCTCCCATCAAAGTCAGCTCATGACTCAGGCGACCATCTTGCATTTCTAACTGGCGAGACATGCGCTTCGCCAGTTTCAGGTCGTGAGTGACCACTAAAAACGCGGTTCCCTGACGCACATTCAGCTCGCCCAATAACTCGAAGATGCTGTCAGCGTTACGCGCATCAAGATTACCGGTTGGCTCATCTGCCAGCACCAGGCGCGGGTTATTCACCAGCGCACGGGCAATCGCCACACGCTGACGCTCGCCGCCCGAAAGCTCAGACGGACGGTGATTACTACGGTGATCAAGCCCTACCGCTTTAAGCATTTCCAGCGCGCGTTGCCTGGTGTCATCAGTATTGTTTTTGCCGATTAACAGCGGCATGGCGACGTTTTCCATCGCCGTGAAATCAGGTAGCAAATGGTGGAACTGGTAGATAAAGCCCAGTTCGCGGTTACGCAGTTCGGCTTTAGCGGCAGACGACATAGAACTCATCGCCTTACCGTTGAAAATCACATCGCCAGAGGTTGGCGTATCCAGCCCGCCCAGCAGATGCAGCAAAGTACTTTTGCCAGAGCCGGAGCTGCCGACAATCGCCATTAACTCACCGGTATTAATGCTGAAGCTGACATCATGCAATACGTCCGTTTGCACTTTGCCTTCCTGATAGCGTTTGCACAGCTTGTCACACTGCAACAGGACAGAATTACTCATAACGTAAAGCCTCAGCGGGAAGTGTCGCGGCAGCACGCCACGACGGGTAAAGCGTGGATAACAGTGCGACAGCCATAGCAATAATCGCAATCACAATAACTTGTACAGGGTCAATAGCGACAGGCAGCGCGGCGCCATCCAGCAACGCGCCAATAATCGGCATCAAATTGTTCAGTTGGCTGGCAAGCAAAGCGCCTAATAATGCGCCCAACAGAGCGCCAATCACACCTGCGCTCGCCCCTTGCACCATAAACACCGCCATGATTTGGCGACGTGTTAATCCCTGGGTTTGAAGAATGGCGACTTCGCCCTGCTTTTCCATAACCAGCAGGCCAAGAGAAGTGATGATATTAAAAGCAGCGACGGCCACAATCAGGCTCAACAGCAGGCCCATCATGTTTTTCTCCATGCGCACGGCCTGGAACAACTCGCCTTTACGTTCGCGCCAGTCCTTCCATTCGGTGCCTGGCGGCAACGTTTGTTGGCTTAAAACGTCTACTTTCAGCGGTTCAGCCAGCCACAAACGCCAGCCGGTGATATTGCCTGCCGGATAGCGCATCAGACGCGAGGCATCTTGCTGGTTCACCAACATCTGGTAGCCGTCGACTTCACTGTTAGCCGCAAATGTACCAATCACGGTAAACAGACGCTGGCTTGGCAAACGGCCCATCGGCGTGAACTGGCTGGCAGACGGCACCATCACACGGATACTGTCACCGCGTTTAATACCCAGTTGCCCGGCAAGTTGTTCACCGAGAATAATGTTGTATTTCCCGGCGACCAGGTCAGTTTGTTTCACGTTCACCAGGAACGGCGAAAGGGGATCTTTTTCTTCCGGCTTCACGCCCAACATCACGCCGACCGCGACACTGCGCGCGCTTTGCAGCACCACATCGCCCGTTGTCACGGGCGCAATACGCGTGACACCTTCGAGTTTGAGATCTTTAGCAGGCAGTGTTTCGGGGTTAATCGAGCCGCCAGGCGAAGTGATGATCGCTTGTGGCATTAGCCCAAGAATGTTGTTTTGCAGCTCACGTTCGAAGCCGTTCATCACTGAAAGCACCGTCACCAGCGCCATTACGCCAAGCGTAATGCCGATAGTCGACAGCCATGAGACGAAACGACCGAAACGGTCAGATGCTCGCCCACGCATGTAGCGCAGGCCTATAAATAACGCGACAGGTTGATACATGTATTCCGTCTTGTTGCAGTTGCGGATGCAAAGTTGGCGAGAAGTATATAAGCGATACCGTATCAAGTAAATGAAACGTAACGTTTTTTTGATATTTCAGAACATGCGAAATCCCTGTTAAATCAAACTCATAACATCTTGTTTTCGAAGTCAAAGCTGCAATAAAACGGAGATAAATTGTTCCTGCGGAATTTCCTAAATGCGCCAGATTCTTACAAAAACAGACAATTCAGGTAAAAAAATGCCGGGCAATCTTCCACCCTGAAGGCCAATACAGGGCAACAGAAGAAACTACTGGCGCATGAAAAACAAACAATTGTGGATAAATCATATCAAAGGGCTGTGCATTTGCCTGGTCGTAATTTACCACTCAGTGATCACCTTTTATCCCCACCTGGTTCAGTTCCAGACCGGATTCCCGGAATACGTCGCTAAAAGCTGGATTTACCTTAACTTGTATCTGGCGCCCTTCCGGATGCCGGTGTTCTTCTTTATCTCAGGCTTTTTGATAACCCGCTATATCGACGCCGTGCAATGGCGTGATTGTGTTGATAAGCGTCTGTGGAATATCTTTTACGTTTTGCTGTTGTGGGGAGTTTTGCAGTGGCTGGGAATTTCGTTAATCAACCAGTGGCTGGCGCCGGATCTGGTACGCAACCCGACCTCTAACGCGGCATATTCAGAAACCCTAATCCAGTTTGCTACCAGCATGGCAAAAGCCAGCACCAGCCTTTGGTATCTTTATGCGTTAGTACTTTATTTCCTGGTGTTCAAAAGCCTGCGTCAATTCAGAGTCCTGGTCATATTGATGTTGTTGGCAATCAACGTGGTGATTAGCTTTATTCCGCTGCCGTGGTGGGGCATGAACAGCGTGGTGCGTAATATGTGTTATTACGGGCTGGGAGCGTGGTTCGGTACGCAATTAATGACGGCAATGAAAGAATTTAACCTTCTTCAGCATCCGCTGTTGTGTGCCGCTGCTGCACTGGTTTCAGTGGCGTTGTATCTGGTCAATGTCCCACTCGTGATTTCCCTGGTCTCGATTTTTGTCATCATGAAGCTGTTTTATGTGCTCGATAACTGGCGAGAAAGCCGCGCCGATGCGTTCCTCAATATCGTCGGTACCAATACGATTGCTATCTACACCACTCACCGCATCGTTATCGAAGCACTCAGTTTGTTCACTCTTGGGCAGATTAGCGCCGGACGAATTTCCGATAACCTTTTGCTCGCCATTCTGATGGTTTACCCGTTTGTCAGCCTGGCGATTTGCACGGTATTAGGGTTAGGTTTCAGGAAATTATCGCGTGCTGCGTTTGGTGACATGTTCTTTTCGCCGCCAGCCAAATTAGTGACCGCAACGCAGGCGCGTTAAGCCACACTCTGTGGACGATGAATCCCAGGTTGCGGTGCGATTGTGTTGCTAATACAAAACGATCGCGGATAATAATAAGCAACTTCTTGACGCGTCTGGTGGTCATTTGCCCACAAAGCACGGCGCAACCTGAGAGATTCTGACATCCGATATGCCTGAAAATTATCGCTACTCCTTACCTGTAAAAGCTGGCGATCAGCGCCAGCTTGGTGAACTCACCGGCTCTGCGTGCGCGACTGAAGTTGCCGAAATCACAGAGCGCCATAATGGCCCGGTGGTGTTGATCGCCCCTGATATGCAGAATGCGCTGCGTCTGCATGACGAAATCAGCCAGTTTACGGAAAGCATGGTGATGAATCTTGCCGACTGGGAAACCCTGCCTTACGACAGTTTCTCGCCGCATCAGGAAATCATCTCTTCACGTTTATCAACACTATATCAGCTACCAACCATGCAGCGCGGCGTGTTAATCCTGCCGGTGAATACTCTGATGCAACGCGTGTGTCCGCACAGCTATTTACACGGCCACGCGTTAGTGATGAAGAAAGGCCAGCGTTTGTCGCGTGATAACCTGCGCAGCCAGCTGGAACAAGCCGGTTATCGCAGCGTTGATCAAGTCATGGAGCACGGTGAATTTGCGACCCGTGGCGCATTGTTGGATTTGTATCCGATGGGCAGCGACCAGCCTTATCGCATTGACTTTTTCGATGATGAAATCGACAGCCTGCGCGTATTTGACGTTGATACGCAGCGCACGCTCGAAGAAGTCGATGCCATTAACCTACTACCTGCGCACGAATTCCCGACCGATAAAACAGCCATCGAACTATTCCGCAGCCAGTGGCGCGACAAGTTTGATGTAAAGCGTGAGCCTGAGCATATTTACCAGCAGGTCAGTAAAGGCATGCTCCCGGCGGGGATTGAATACTGGCAGCCGCTGTTCTTCAGCGAACCATTACCGCCCCTGTTTAGCTATTTCCCAAAAAATACGCTGCTGATTAATACCGGTGATATTGAAACCAATGCCGAGCGTTTCTGGCAGGATACGTTTGCCCGTTTCGAAAATCGTGGCGTTGACCCAATGCGCCCGCTGCTTCCGCCAGAAAGCCTGTGGTTACGCGTTGACGAACTGTTCAGCGAACTCAAAAACTGGCCGCGCATTCAGCTCAAATCGGATTCGTTAGCCGACAAAGCGGCGTTTACCAACCTGGGTTATCACGCCCTGCCCGATCTATCCGTTCAGGCGCAACAAAAAGCGCCGCTCGATAACCTGCGAAAATTCCTTGAATCTTTCGATGGCCCCGTGGTGTTTTCCGTCGAAAGTGAAGGCCGCCGCGAAGCATTAGGCGAACTGTTAGCGCGAATTAAAGTTGCCCCGAAACGTATTTATCGGCTCGATGAAGCAGCCGATAAAGGCCGCTATTTAATGCTGGGTTCCAGCGAACACGGTTTTATCGACACGCTGCGCAACCGGGCGTTAATTTGTGAAAGTGACCTGCTGGGTGAGCGCGTCAGCCGCCGCCGTCAGGATAGCCGTCGCACCATTAACCCGGATACGTTGATTCGCAACCTGGCCGAGTTGCATACCGGGCAGCCTGTTGTGCACCTCGAGCATGGCGTCGGGCGTTATGCCGGCCTCACCACTCTTGAAGCGGGCGGCATTACAGCTGAATACCTGATGCTGACGTACGCAGGGGACGCCAAACTTTATGTCCCGGTTTCGTCGCTCCATTTAATTAGCCGTTATGCGGGCGGTGCCGAAGAAAATGCACCATTGCATAAGCTTGGCAGCGATGCCTGGTCGCGCGCGCGTCAAAAAGCGGCTGAGAAAGTACGCGATGTGGCGGCAGAGCTGCTGGATATTTACGCCCAACGTGCCGCCAAACAGGGTTTCGCCTTCAAGCATGACCGTGAACAGTACCAAATGTTCTGCGATGCTTTCCCGTTTGAAACCACACCGGACCAGGCTCAGGCCATCAACGCGGTATTAAGCGACATGTGCCAGCCATTGGCCATGGATCGCCTGGTGTGTGGCGACGTCGGCTTTGGTAAAACCGAAGTTGCGATGCGTGCCGCATTCCTCGCGGTGGAAAACAACAAACAAGTTGCGGTACTCGTGCCAACGACGCTGCTGGCCCAACAGCACCTCGACAACTTCCGCGACCGTTTTGCTAACTGGCCGGTGCGTATCGAAATGCTGTCGCGTTTTCGTACCGCTAAAGAGCAAGCACAAATTCTGGAAGAGGCGCGTGAAGGGAAAGTCGACATTCTTATCGGCACCCACAAGCTGCTACAAAATGATGTGAAGATGAAAGATCTCGGCCTGCTGATTGTCGATGAAGAGCACCGCTTCGGTGTGCGCCATAAAGAGCGTATCAAGGCGATGCGCGCCGATGTGGATATCCTGACGCTGACCGCCACCCCGATTCCGCGCACCTTGAATATGGCGATGAGCGGAATGCGCGATTTGTCGATTATCGCCACTCCGCCGGCCCGCCGCCTGGCAGTGAAAACCTTCGTGCGTGAATACGACAGCCTTGTGGTTCGCGAAGCCATACTGCGTGAAGTGTTGCGTGGCGGCCAGGTTTACTATCTTTACAACGATGTCGAAAACATCCAGAAAGCGGCAGACAAACTTGCGGAATTGGTTCCGGAAGCACGTATCACCATCGGCCACGGCCAAATGCGTGAGCGTGAGCTGGAACGGGTGATGAACGATTTCCACCACCAGCGTTTTAACGTGCTGGTGTGCACCACGATTATCGAAACCGGTATCGATATTCCGACAGCCAACACCATTATCATTGAACGTGCAGACCATTTCGGCCTCGCGCAGCTGCACCAGCTCCGTGGCCGCGTTGGGCGTTCCCATCACCAGGCTTATGCGTGGCTGCTAACGCCTCACCCGAAAGCCATGACTACCGATGCGCAGAAGCGCCTCGAAGCTATCGCTTCTCTCGAAGATTTAGGGGCGGGTTTTGCGCTGGCAACGCACGATCTGGAAATCCGAGGTGCTGGCGAATTGCTCGGTGAAGGCCAGAGCGGCTCAATGGAAACGATCGGTTTTTCTCTGTATATGGAAATGCTGGAAAACGCGGTCGATGCGCTCAAAGAAGGTCGCGAGCCATCGCTTGAAGATTTGACCAGCAGCCAGACCGAAGTCGAATTGCGCATGCCTGCCCTACTGCCAGATGATTTTATCCCGGATGTGAACACGCGCCTGTCATTCTACAAGCGGATTGCCAGCGCCAAAACGGCGCATGAGCTTGATGAATTGAAAGTCGAACTGATTGACCGCTTTGGATTGCTACCGGATCCGGCGCGTAATCTGTTGGATATCGCGGCATTGCGTCAGCAGGCTCAGAAACTGGGTGTGCGTAAAATAGAAGGCAATGAAAAAGGCGGAGTGATTGAGTTTGCCGAGAAGAACAATGTTAATCCGGTTTGGCTGATTGGCTTATTGCAAAAGCAACCGCAGCATTTCCGCCTGGATGGGCCAACGCGTCTTAAATTTATTGAAGATCTGGCTGACCGCAAAGCGCGAATGGAATGGGTGCGTAACTTTATGCATCAGTTAGCCCAGAACGCAGCGGCTTAAGTCGTATCTTAATTTGCTTAACGTGCCTTAGTTACCCCTAAGGCACTTTTGTAACATTTACACATTCTTTTCAAACCACGAAGGTTTCCCTACATCTTCCCCCGCCATAATTCACGATTAACTTTTTAATAACATTAACCTTAATAATAATGAGGTTTTGCTTAATGCAGTCGTCGCGATTTCTCTCTTTACCTGTACGTTGGTTGGCATCGCTGATGCTGGTCAGCGCAAGCCTTGCCGCTTTCCCGGCAAGCGCTAATTCCTACCCTCTGCCTCCTGAAGGCAGTCGCCTTATCGGTCAGAACTTTTTCCATGTAGTCGAGGATAACGGCGGCTCGCTTGAAGCCATCGCCAAAAAATACAATGTCGGCTTCCTTGCCCTGCTTCAGGCAAATCCAGGTGTTGATCCGTATGTGCCACGTGCGGGTAGCGTGCTGACTATTCCGCGCCAGATGCTATTGCCAGATGCGCCGCGTCAGGGGCTGGTAATGAATCTTGCCGAACTGCGTGTTTATTACTATCCCGCAGGGAAAAATAGCGTAACCGTTTACCCGATTGGCATTGGCCAACTCGGTGGCGACACCGTGACACCAACTATGGTCACAAGCGTTTCAGATAAACGCGCCAACCCGACCTGGACGCCAACGGCCAATATTCGCGCGCGCTATCTGGCGAACGGAATCAAACTTCCGGCGGTCGTCCCAGCCGGGCCGGAAAACCCAATGGGCCACCATGCCATTCGCCTCGCAGCCTATGGCGGCGTTTATCTGCTGCACGGAACAAATGCGGACTTTGGGATTGGAATGCGCGTGAGTTCTGGCTGTATTCGACTGCGTGATGACGATATTAAAGCGTTGTACAAAGAGATGCCTGTTGGTACGCCAGTGCGCATCATCAACACCGCGATTAAAACCTCAGTGGAGCCCGATGGCAGGCGTTTAGTTGAAGTCCATCAGCCTCTGTCTAAACACATTGATGACGATCCGAAAGTGCTTCCGATTGTGTTAACGGAGCAGATGAAACAGTTCCAGTCTGCACCGGAAACAGATGCTAGCGTCATGGAGCAAGCCATGCAGCACCGCTCCGGGATGCCGATTGAAGTGAACGCGTACGGTATTGCCAGCACCGAGATTTAATTGTTTTGAGATGCAAAAAGGCCCTGTTTTTTAACAGGGCCTTTTTTTATGAAACTGATTTACCGTGAATCTTATTTATAAATTACCGCAGTACCGTGCAATGTATTCGGGCCAGTGACTGAAGTAATACGGAATGAACTCGCACCCATTTCTTCAGCTTTCTGAGCCAGTTGGTCTTCAAGAGAACCCAAGTTAGTCCCGGCGGTTGCAGTGATAGTGCCTACTTTCTGCTGGCCTGCTGGCGTTGCCTGAACTTCAACAGCCGCGAAGCTTGCAAAAGAGATTGAGCTAAGAACAACAGCAGCGATAAGAGTTTTTACGTTTTTCATGATTTTTGACCTTAAGCAGATGATTTGTAAGCCCGTTAAATTTATTTACTTAACGTTCGATAAGTAAATAATAAACGTGATCTACGTCACACGTCAAATTATTTTTATAACGACCGTTAATTATTTTATTAATGACTTAGTTTTCATACAGATAGCCATGATTTATTTTTGGACAAACTAGCAGTAGAACCCATGAGATATTATTTTTATAATGATCGCTCATAAAATAGAAAAGGTTAAAACGGCTAATTATGTCTACCGACACCTGCGATACCAAAAAAAGCCGTGGCCGACCAAAAGTGTTCGACAAAGAATCCGCACTCGATAAGGCCATGGTTTTGTTCTGGCAACACGGCTACGAAGCCACTTCAATGGCACATCTGGTTGAGGCAACAGGGGCAAAAGCCCCAACGTTATATGCCGAATTCACCAATAAAGAGGGTTTGTTCAAGGCCGTCTTAGACCGCTATCTTGCTCGTGTGACGAAACTGCGAGAGACCTGCCTGCGTTGTGACAATCGAACGCTTGAAGAGGCGCTTGAGGATTATCTTTATCTGGTGGCGAAACTGTTTACCGATAAAGAAACCCCAACGGGCTGCTTTATGATTTGTACTTCATCCGTTCTGGCAGTCTCTTCGCACGATATCTCTGAAATGATCAAGGCTCGTCAGTCTCTGCTCGAAGCTACGCTGCTTAAATTCCTCGAGCAGCACCAACAGAAAGGTGAAATCCCGGCCACAACCTGCGTTCGAAATTTGGCTAAATACCTGTGTTGCATTGTTCAGGGCATGTCAGTCAGCGCGCGGGAAGATGCAAGCCACGAGGAATTAAAGCAGATCGTCAACACGACAATGCGGCTGTTACCTGAGCTGAAGAAAATCTAACCTTCGGCGGCATTAGCCGCCCTTTTTATTTAGCGATTGGATGCGTTTCTGCAATAGAAAAAGGCCCTGTTATTCAACAGGGCCTTTCTTATGGAGACAGTTTTTACTTAGAGGGCGCAGGCTTATTTATAAATTACCGCAGTACCGTGCAATGTATTTGGGCCAGTGACTGAAGTAATGCGGAATGAACTTGCGCCCATTGCTTCAGCTTTCTGCGCCAGTTGGTCTTCCAGAGAACCCAGGTTAGTCCCGGCGGATGCGCTGATCGTTCCTACTTTCTGCTCGCCAACTGGGGCAGCCTGAACTTCAACAGCTGCAAAGCTTGCAAATGAAATTGAGCTAAGAACAACAGCAGCAATAAGATTTTTTACGTTTTTCATGATAGTTACCTTGGATAAACATTTATAAGGCCGTTAAATTTATTTACTTAACGTTCGATAACTAAATCATAAACGTGATTTGCATCACACGTCAAATTAATTTTATAATGACCGTTAATTATTTTATAAAAGCTTATATTTTCATAAGCATAGGAAATAATTATTTTTCCACTCTTCCCTATAGCTACCGCGTGATATTATTTTTATAATGATCGTTCAATAAACAGACAAAGGTTAAACGGCGCATATGTCATCTGATACGACTTGCATTAAAAAAAGCCGTGGCCGACCGAAAGTGTTTGACAGGGAAGCAGCACTCGACAAGGCCATGGCTTTGTTCTGGCAACACGGTTATGAAGCCACTTCATTGGCGCATCTGGTCGAAGCGACGGGCGCAAAAGCTCCGACGCTGTACGCAGAGTTCACCAACAAAGAAGGGTTATTCAACGCCGTTCTGGACCGCTATATCGAACGTTTCTCGCAAATGCGTGAGAATTGCCTGTTCTGCGAAGAACGCACGCTCGAGCAAGCACTGGAAGATTATTTTTCGCTGATTGCGAAGCTCTTTACTGAGAAAGACACGCCAACAGGTTGCTTTATCATCTGTACTTCCTCCGTGCTGGCCGCATCTTCGGAAGATATCGCGGCAGTGATAAAAACGCGTCAGTCGATGCAGGAAGAAACGCTGGTGCGTTTTCTGGCCAAGCGCCAGGAACAAGGCGAAATGCCTGCGACCAGTTGTATCCGTAAATTGGCTAAGTACCTGTGCTGTATTATTCAGGGGATGTCAGTGAGCGCGCGCGAAAACGCCAGCTATGAAGAGCTGATGCAAATCGTGAATACGACGATGCGGCTGATGCCAGAACTTAAAAAAATCTAATGCTGGGCGGCGTTTGCCGCCCTGCTCTTTTAACGCACTCGCCCTTGACTCCAGTACGCCATAAAGTTGATGGCGTCATGGTTCACACCGCATTCACCAATCAAATGGCGGCGCAGGAGTTTCACCACCGTGGATTCTGCCGCGACCCAGCCATAAAAATCATTGCTGACCGTGGTCGCTTTATCCCACAGCAGTTCGCCTTCCGCTTCTTCATTAAGTGCCTCCGTCACGCCTGCTGTTGCAGGAACTTGCGCATTTTCTCTGACGGATTTGAGCAGGCACTCGCCATGCGTCGCATTAACGGTTTTGCGCGCTAACCAGTGAATTTGCGCGAAGCTGAACTCGCTCAAATCGACACAATCACCTTCCTCTGGCACTTCAAAAAACGCCTGAATGTGTGGAGGTTTTTCCTGAGTCGCCAGCAGTTCCAGAATACCTCGCGCTGCGGGCAATGCAGTTTCATCGGCGATGATTAGCCCATGGCGTAAACCGCTCGGCGGAGTCCATTCGTATCCACCGCTGTCTTGAGTATATTCGGCATTAGGCGCAACGATTTGAATCTGGTCGCCAGGTCGCGAGTTAATTGCCCATGCTGAGGCCGGCCCTTCCGTACCGTGGCTGACAAATTCAACGGTGACTTCCTGGCGCTCGCGATCAACCTTGCGCAAGGTATAAGTGCGCACCACGGGTCGCTTTTCTCTGGGCAATTGTTGCAGCAATTGATACCACTCACCTTGATTAGGCAGAGCCGGAATGGAGCCATCTTCAGAGGGAAATAACATTTTGATTCGCTGATCGGGCGAGTCACATTTCATATGTGCAACATCCTGACCGCCAAACACCAGACTCATTAGCGAAGGTGAAACTTGCGATTTATGCACTAACTGGACATTAAACAAGCGATACCCCTGCACTCCTGCCATTTCGACTCCTTTGCCACATCAGGCCTACATCCAGAAAAAGTAAACCACATAAATCATGTGATTATTCATAAGATTAATTTAAGAAATACTATCAATTGAGATTGATAATGAGAACTGTTATCGGCAAAATTCAGTCCGGTCTTATTTCAAAATATTTTCAAATGTTAATCTTTTCCATCTAAGGAATGATGATGATGCATAAAAATGCACGCTGGGTGCTTAATCCGCTGCTTCTGGCGATGATGGCTCCAGCTTTTGCGCAGCAAACTTCAGAAGAAGATATTCTGGTTTCTGCGAACCGTATGCACCGTACCGTGGCAGAAATGGCGCAGACGACCTGGGTTATCGAAGGCACTGAACTCGAACAACAAATCCAGGGTGGCAAGGAGCTAAAAGATGCACTTGCACAGTTAATTCCAGGGCTTGATGTCAGCAGTCAAAGCCGCACCAACTACGGCATGAACATGCGCGGCCGCTCTATCGTGGTGTTGGTAGATGGTGTTCGTCTGAATTCTTCCCGTACCGATAGCCGCCAGCTTGATTCCATTGATCCGTTCAACATCGAGCATATTGAAGTCATTTCCGGCTCGACCTCTTTGTACGGCGGCGGCAGTACCGGCGGTTTGATTAACATTGTCACCAAAAAAGGCCAGCCTGAAACCCAGATGGAATTTGAATCGGGCATTAAATCAGGCTTTAACAGCAGCAAAGATCACGATGAGCGTATCGCAGGGGCAATTTCTGGCGGCAACGAACATGCGTCCGGACGAATGTCGGTAGCCTATCAGAGGTTCGGTGGCTGGTTCGATGGCAATGGCGACCAGACTCTGCTTGATAACACGCAAACCGGCTTGCAGTATTCTGACCGTCTGGATGTGATGGGAACCGGCACGCTCAATATTGATGAAACTCAGCAATTACAGTTAGTAACGCAATATTACAAGAGCCAGGGCGATGACGATTACGGGCTAAATCTGGGCGAGAATTTCTCGGCTGTTACCGGAAATGGTAATGCTTACGTCAGCGACCAACTCAATTCAGACCGTATTCCTGGCACCGAGCGTCATCTGATTAGCCTGCAATATTCCAACAGCGATTTCCTCGGCCAGGAGCTGGTTGGGCAGGTTTATTATCGCGATGAATCCCTGACGTTCTATCCGTTCCCGACCCTGACGCGTGGCGCAGTCACCAGTTTCTCGGCCTCGCAGCAAGATACCGATCAGTACGGTGCAAAACTCGCACTGACCAGCCAGCCCGTTGATGGCTGGCAAATTACCTACGGTGTGGATGCCGACCACGAAAGCTTTACCTCAAACCAAAAATTCTTTGATTTAGCGAAAGCGAATGCCTCAGGTGGGTTGAATAACCAAAGCATTTACACCACCGGGCGCTACCCTGGCTACAGCATTACCAACTTCGCGCCATTCATGCAAACCAGCTATGACATCACCGACATGTTTACGCTAAGCGGCGGCGTCCGTTACCAGTGGACTGAAAACAAAGTTGATGATTTTGTTGGCTTTACTCAGCAACAAGGCATTGCAAATGGTATCGCTCAATCAGCGGATTCTATCCCTGGTGGCACCACTGATTACGACAATGCTTTGTTCAATGCTGGCGTGTTAATGCACATCACCGAGCGCCAGCAAGCATGGTTTAACTTCTCGCAAGGCGTTGAATTACCTGATCCAGGCAAATATTACGGTAACGGGACTTACCGCCTGGTCAACGGTCATTATCAACTGGTGAACAGTGTGAACGTTGCACAGTCAAAACTTCAGGGGATCAAGGTCGATTCGTATGAGTTAGGCTGGCGCTACTCGGGCGATAACCTGCGCACGCAGGTTGCGGCTTACTACTCACTCTCTGACAAGTCTATCTCCATCAACCGTGCAGATATGACCATCAATGTTGAAGATGACAAACGCCGTATTTACGGCGTTGAAGGTGCCGTGGATTACTTTATTCCAGACTCAGACTGGAGCACCGGTGTTAACTTCAACGTGCTGAAATCCGAAACCAAAGTGGACGGAAAATGGCAGAAATGGGACGTGATTTATGCCAGCCCGTCGAAAGCCACGGCATATGTGGGCTGGGCGCCAGAACCATGGAGCCTGCGCGTCCAGAGCCAGCAGACCTTTGATTTAACCGATGCCAGCGACAATAAAATCAATGGTTACAACACCATCGACTTTATCGGTAGTTACGCTCTGCCACTAGGTAAGCTGAGCTTCACCATCGAAAACTTGCTGGATAAAGACTACACCACCGTGTGGGGTCAGCGCGCGCCACTGCTCTACAGCCCAACTTACGGCAGCCCATCGCTGTACGAATACAAAGGTCGTGGGCGCACTTACGGCGTGAATTACTCCCTGCAATTCTAAAGTTCCTCACAGCAGGCTGGCGAAAAACCAGCCTGCTTTTTACTCTCATACACAAAATCCCTCTCGACCAAAATCCAGTAGTCATTTAAAACATAGGGACTCTAATGATAGGTACGGCTTATATTTGGTAGGATTAGCTTATGTTGGCAGGTTTAATAGGTTTAGGTTCAGTCATCGAAACAGCATATCTCCCGGCACTACGCCGCCTCTCTCTTCCCTTGCTCGAATGTTACGGTTTTGACGCTAACCCCGCGCGTCAGATTGACGGGATTAACCGTTGTGATTCCCTGGACGCACTGCTAGCAATGCCGCTCGATGTGGTGCTAATCACGACTTCTTCTCTGCATCATCTTCCTGTTCTGGAGCGCGTCTTGCAAAGTGACGTGCCTGCTATTGTGGTAGAAAAACCCGTCGCAGCCACGCTTGCGCAACTTGAGACACTTAAAACTCTGCTCGTGAAGCCGCAAAATGCCGCCCGTGTTCTGGCTTTGGATCACTGGATGGTTCGTACTCAAGCCTGCAATCACATTCACAACATCAATGAAATAAAGTGCATCGAAGGTTTTTTACTGGAGCCAAGTGGTTTTAACGCCGCGGGTGAGCCTGCTGCCCTCAACTTTGCCACGGGTGAAGCAGACACTCGCCAGTTGCGTCACCCTGACGGCGTAATTGTGGATATCGGCACTCATACTCTTGCCATGATGCGTGAAACTGTTCATCAGTTAGGTGGCAATGACCAGCTCACCGTTGAACTCATTTACGCACGCGATCGCCTCGGGAACGCGATTGCAGCGGGTGATTTCACTACAGCGGAAGGTGAAGCGCTGTTAACCGGGACTCTCAGTGGTATTCCTTATACGCTCCATCTCAACAAATATGCCGGGCCTGCTGGCGGGCAAAAAGGGATGCGGATTCATCTTCATGACGGGCAAATGATCAATATCGATCGTGAGGGAGTGAATGAGGTAGTGGAGCGGATCTCTGAACAGGGCAGCGAACGCAGTACCCTCGCCGGGCCGCCTTACGATCGTTGTTTACATGATGTGGTTTTTGGCGAACAAAGGCTGTTTTTGCGCACGCCTGACGAAATACCCGCCTACACTCAGCGCCGCATAGCAGAAGTTACTGCACTGCTGGAGTTGCAACAGCAGTTACGCGGTAGTCATTAAGCAAAAGCCCATCTCACAAGATGGGCCTTGATTTATAACCATTAGGTTTTATTCAAAACTAGCTGGCCATTATTATCCAGTGGGATCTGCGTGCCAGGGTCTTTATCCATACGGATTTTGCCCTGCTGGTCGCCAATGCGGTACGTCACGTCGTAGCCCAGCATTTTTTCTGACTTGTCGTAAACGGTTTTACATTTCTGCTGCGTGGTGGTGTAGGTGTCGCGATCTTGCATCGCACCTTGAACCTGATTACCCGCGTAACCACCGCCCAGAGCACCGGCTACCGTCGCCACATCTTTACCACGCCCGCCACCAAACTGATGGCCAATCACGCCACCTGCAACGGCACCTAACGCTGAACCGAGAATACGGTTTTCATCCTGAACCGGACGACGATGAGTCACCGCGACATTACGGCATTCCTGACGTGGTGTTTTTACCGTTTCCTTGATAGGTGTCGCTGACACCACCTGTGCGTACTGAGGGCCACGGTCAAAAACATTCATGCTGGCAACCGCCGCCACACCCAGTGCTGCGGCCACACCGATACCTATACCCGCTAACATTGATTTATTCACAGGACATCCTCCTGACTGTGCAATTGCTTACAATTTTGCA
>Ga0160439_1000542_pt1 | contig 16316 bp, 11 predicted proteins | sample HID1975M_E0MG_FD_108201 | JGI IMG/M metagenome (GOLD analysis project Ga0160439, IMG submission 108201) | Enriched soil microbial communities from UW Madison campus, WI, USA - HID1975M_E0 MG | ecosystem: Environmental > Terrestrial > Soil > Unclassified | place: USA: Madison, Wisconsin... | reverse complement strand
TTAGGTTATTGTATGGTTAACTTGCTTTCCTGGTGGTTGATCACACTATCAAATCATGGGCGTGACATTTTTTATGTCTGTACGGGAATTTTCGTAGGTCGGATAAGCGTAAGGGTCATCCGACACACGCTTGCCGATTTATAAAAGAATATAAGAAAATAATATGACAGTGTTTATTTGCACCTTTCTGGATAAATAATTTAAATCCTCGCTCTATAAGAGTGCGAAAAAAGAATAAAGCGCGCCTTATTATATTCAAATCTGTTGATTATCAGCGTTATAAATACCTGGCACGTTTAATGCTTTATTGATTCCATCTTGTATACCAGATGGGATTCCAGTTTATGTCTGTAGCAACTTTGTCTGAATGGGTCGCGAGTTACCGCCAGCACCCGCAACAACTAGTGGCGGCATATCAGCAATTAAATGCGAACTTATCCCGCGATGATAATGCGTGGATATATATCGCCACGCAGGATGAAATCTATGCGCAATTAACCACAGTTTTTCAGGCAATTAATTCTGGTGAAAAGCAGGCAGCAGACTTTCCATTATTAGGCGTTCCTTTTGCGGCGAAAGATAATATTAATGTCGCCGGAATGCCCACCAGCGCGGCGTGCCCGGCATTTACTTACACCCCTGGAAAAGATGCGACTGTGATAGCCCGCCTGAAAGCGGCGGGGGCCATTGTGGTAGGCAAAACAAATCTCGACCAATTCGCTACCGGGCTTGTCGGCACCCGCTCACCGTTTGGCGCAGTCAAAAATACCTTCAACCCTGAATACGTGAGCGGCGGCTCAAGCTCCGGTTCTGCATCGGTGGTAGCGCGCGGCCTGGTCTGCTTCTCATTGGGTACCGATACCGCCGGTTCCGGGCGCGTACCGGCGGGCTTCAATAATATCGTTGGCCTGAAACCGACAAAAGGCTGGATTTCCACCGCAGGCGTGGTGCCTGCTTGCCGCCTGAATGACTGTGTTTCGGTGTTCGCATTAACGGTAGAAGATGCTGAAACGGTCGCCGCCGTGGCGGGCGGGTACGATCCACAAGATCCGTACTCGCGTTCGAACCCGCATACGGCCCCGGCACGTTTTAACGAAAAACCGCGTTTTGCCATTCCCGACCAGCTTGAGTTTTTTGGCGACAAATATAGCGAGGCGGCGTTTGCCAAAACGTTGCAACGCCTGGAGCAGCAGGGCGCAGAACTTATTCCGATCGATTTCACCGCCTTTAACCAGTTAGCCGAGCAGCTTTATTACGGCGCATGGGTGGCGGAGCGAACCGTTGCGGTAGGCGAAATTTTCAAAAATCAGCCTGAAGCGATGGACCCCACCGTGCGCGGCATTGTGGCAAACGGCCTGAACTACACGGCTTGCGATGCCTGGCAGGCGGAATACACCCGCGCGGAACTGGCGCAAAAAATCAACGCGCAACTGAGCGAGTTTGATGCGCTGGTGGTGCCAACGTCGCCGACCATCCATACCCTCGCTGAAATGGCACAGGAGCCGGTGCGATACAACTCGCAATTTGGCACCTACACCAACTTCACCAATCTGGCCGACCTCTGCGCGCTGGCGCTGCCGGGAGATTTCCGTAAAGACGGCTTACCAGCAGGCATCACGATTATCGCCCCCGCATGGCACGACCAGGCCTTGAGCCACTTCGGGAAAAGCTGGCAACAGGCGCTGAACCTGCCGCTGGGTGCCACTGAAAAAACGCTTCCTGCGACCCTTGCCGCAAAAACCTCTGCAAACCACGTTCGCGTTGCCGTTGTCGGCGCACATTTGCGTGGAATGCCGCTCAACCACCAGCTCACCACACGTCATGCGGTGTTTATCGAAGAATCCCGCACCGCGGCCAATTATCGTCTTTACGCGCTGGCCAATACTCAGCCGCCAAAACCCGGCCTTGCCAAAAGCCCTTCCGGGCAGCCGATTGCCGTCGAGCTATGGGATATCCCGCTGGCTCGTTTTGGGGAATTTGTGGCGGAGATCCCCGCGCCGCTAGGGATCGGCACTTTGACTCTGGAAGACGGCAGGAGTGTGAAAGGGTTTATTTGCGAACCCGCAGCACTACACGACGCCACGGATATTACCGCGTGGGGCGGCTGGAAAGCCTGGCTTGCCCGTCACCACAGCGCCTGAGGAGATGAAAATGTTTAGCTCAGTATTGATAGCAAACCGCGGTGAAATTGCTGTTCGCGCCATTAAAACACTCAAGAAAATGGGTATCGCCAGCGTGGCGGTGTACTCCGAACCCGATGCCAATGCACAGCATGTGATGGACGCCGACGTCGCCATCGCGCTGGGTGGCGAAAAAGCAGCGGACAGTTACCTCGATATCGGGAAAATCATCGCGGCAGCCAAACAAAGTGGCGCACAGGCGATATTCCCTGGCTACGGTTTTTTGTCCGAACGGGCTGAATTTGCCCAGGCGTGCGCCGAAAACGGCCTTGTTTTTATCGGCCCCACGGCGGAACAAATCCGTGACTTTGGGCTGAAACATTGCGCTCGTGACCTGGCGTTTAAAGCCGATGTGCCGATGACGCCGGGAACCGGTTTGCTGTTAACCCTCAAAGAAGCGCAGCTAGCGGCGGCTGAAATTGGCTATCCGGTGATGCTAAAAACCACGGCGGGTGGCGGCGGAATAGGGCTGACTCGCTGTGATGATGAAGCGAACCTGATTGAAGCCTGGTCGAGCGTAAAGCGTATGGGTCAGCAGTTTTTCAGCGATGATGGCGTGTTTATCGAGCGTTTTGTCGACCGCGCTCGCCATCTTGAAGTGCAAATTTTTGGCGATGGTAAAGGCAAAGTAGTGGCGCTGGGCGAGCGTGATTGTTCATTGCAACGCCGCAATCAGAAAGTGGTGGAAGAAACTCCCGCGCCAAATCTGCCGCAAGCCACGCGTGAAGCGATTCACGCTGCCGCTGTGGCACTCGGCGAATCGGTCAATTACCGCAGCGCAGGCACCGTGGAATTTATCTACGACGCCGCCCGCGATGCGTTCTATTTCCTTGAAGTGAACACCCGTTTGCAGGTAGAGCATCCGGTGACTGAAATGGTCACGGGTCTGGATCTTATCGAATGCATGATTAATGTGGCCGCGGGCGTCACGCTTGACTGGCAGCGTTTAGCACAACCACCCAAAGGTGCCGCCATTGAAGTGCGAATTTATGCCGAAGACGCGCTGAAAAACTTCCAGCCAAGCCCTGGCGTGCTGACCGACGTTTTCTTCCCGGATGATGTTCGCGTCGATGGATGGGTTAGCACCGGCAGCGAGGTGAGCGCGTTCTACGATCCGATGATCGCCAAAGTGATCGTTTATGGCGACGATCGCCAGCAGGCGTTAAGTAAATTGAACACGGCGTTGGCCGCCACGCGTTTACACGGTATTGCGACTAACCTCGATTACCTGCGCCAAATCGTCCAACTGGCTGAATTTAAAGCCGGAATGATGTGGACGCGCCTGCTGGATAGCGTGGTTTATCAGGCTCATGCCATTGAAGTGCTGGAACCCGGCACATGGAGTAGCGTGCAGGATAGCCCTGGCCGCCTCGGTTATTGGGATATCGGCGTGCCGCCGTCTGGCCCGATGGACGATTTTGCGTTTCGCCTCGCAAACCGCATTGTCGGCAACCATCCGTCAGCCGCCGGGCTGGAATTGACCCTGCAAGGGCCAACCCTGCGTTTCCATAGCGCTGCGACCATTGCGCTAACCGGCGCTGATTGCCCGGCCACGCTTGATGATGAAGCGGTTCCTTACTGGCAGCCGGTGATTGTGAAAGAGGGGCAAACGCTAAAACTGGGGCGTGCGACTTCAGGCTGCCGCACCTATCTGGCGGTGCGTAACGGTATTGATGTTCCAGTTTATCTCGGGAGCCGTTCGACGTTTGCCCTCGGGCAGTTTGGCGGACACGCAGGGCGCACCTTGCGCGTGGCGGATGTGCTGGCAATTTCTCAGCCGTGCTTGCCAGCCTGCACCACGCCTGCGCCGATTTCACTGCCGCAAACGCCGGAGCCGGCCGTGATTCCGCAGTACAGCGATGTGTGGGAAATCGGCGTGTTGTACGGGCCACACGGCGCGCCGGATTTCTTCACGCCGGAATCCATGCAAACGTTTTTTGAGTCCGAATGGCAGGTTCACTACAACTCCAACCGCCTCGGCGTGCGGTTAGTTGGCCCGAAACCGGAGTGGACGCGTGCTGACGGTGGCGAAGCGGGCCTGCACCCTTCCAATGTTCATGACTGCGAATATGCGATTGGCGCGGTGAATTTTACCGGAGATTTCCCGGTGATTTTGACGCGTGACGGCCCAAGCCTCGGCGGGTTTGTTTGCCCGGTGACTATCGCGAAAGCAGAGCTGTGGAAAGTCGGGCAGGTGAAGCCGGGCGATCGTATTCGCTTCCATGCGATCACCTTTGAACACGCTCAGTCGCTGGAAATCGCCCAGGACGTGGCGGTGACTAATTTGCTGCATGTGCTCAATCTGCCAGATTTGCACCCGTCGATTACACCGACTACCACGTCGAGTGCGGCAATCCTCGCAGAACTGGACGCACAACAAGGGTTGCCTGCGGTGGTTTACCGCCAGGCGGGCGATAACTATGTGCTGATTGAATACGGCGACAACGTGCTGGATCTGGCATTGCGCCTGCGAATTTACCTGCTGATGAAAGCCATTAAACAGGCTGGCGTTTCCGGTGTTGAAGAGCTTTCCCCCGGCGTGCGTTCACTTCAGGTGCGTTATGACAGCCAGCATATTTCCCAGTCGCAACTGCTGACGTTACTGCTCGGGCTGGAGAAACAGCTCGGCGATGTCACGAAACTCAAAATCCCGTCGCGCATTGTCCATTTGCCGATGGCTTTTGAAGACAGCGCCACGCTTGCGGCGGTGGAACGTTACAAAGAAACCGTACGCGCCGATGCACCGTGGCTGCCCAACAACGTTGATTTTATTCAGCGCACCAATGGGTTGGCGCACCGCGATGAGGTGAAACAGATCCTGTTTGATGCCAGCTACCTGATTCTCGGCCTCGGGGATGTGTATCTCGGCGCACCTTGCGCAGTGCCGTTAGATCCGCGCCATCGCTTGTTGAGTTCGAAATACAACCCCGCCCGCACCTGGACTGCCGAAGGCACTGTCGGTATTGGCGGCATGTATATGTGCATCTACGGCATGGATTCACCGGGCGGATACCAACTGGTCGGGCGCACGCTGCCCATCTGGAACAAATTCCTCAAAAACGAACAGTTTGGCGACGAGCCGTGGCTGCTGAAGTTCTTCGACCAGGTGCGTTTTTACCCGGTTTCTGAAGACGAGTTGACCGAGTTGCGCAGCGCATTCCGCGAAGGACGCGCCCAGGTTCGTGTCGAAGACGTCGATTTTGATTTCGCCGCTTATAACGCGTTTTTGAACGATAACGCCGATGACATTACAGATTTCCGCCGCCGCCAGCAGTTGGCCTTTAAGCGGGAAGTGGCGAACTGGAAAGAGCAGGAAACGGCCGCCGTTGCCAGCGCGATGTCCGTGGAACAAGCCGTGCCAGACGAACAAGAAGGTCAGTTAGTGAGCGCGGATCTGAACGGCAATATCTGGAAGATCCTCGTCGAACCGGGCCAGACCGTGAAGCAGGGCGATCCGTTGATTGTGGTGGAAGCCATGAAGATGGAGCTGATGGTGAGCGCACCATGCAACGGAACGGTTATCCGCATTAGTTGCCAGCAGGGCCGTCCGGTGGGGCCGGGTGATGCGTTGTTGTGGCTGGAGGCGGTGTGATGTTTGGTGACGGACGCCCTCATCCCTACCTTCTCCCCCAGGAGAAGGAGAAAACCGGTCAATCCCCTCTCCCGTGGGAGAGGGTTAGGGTGAGGGTATGAAAAAAACCGAGGGCGTTGCCGAGCGTATCTACCGCTTACTGAAACAGGAAATCTTCGATTTCCAGCTGCTGCCGGGCGATCGCTTTAGCGAAAACGATATTGCGCTACGCATGGCCGCCAGCCGAACTCCGGTGCGCCAGGCGCTGTATGCCCTTGAACAAGAAGGCTATGTCGAGGTGCAGCCGCGCAGCGGTTGGCAGATAAAAGCGGTGGACTTCGACTATCTCGAGTCGCTCTACGATCTGCGCATTGTGCTGGAGCTTGAGGCGGTGAAACGGCTGTGTGCATTACCCGCCGAAGTACGCCCGCTGCCGTTACAGGCGCTCAAGCAGTTCTGGATAGATTCCGCACAGCTACCCGATGGCGGGGAAGTCGCCAGTCACGACGAGGTTTTCCACATGACGCTGGTAGAAGCGGCGGGAAACCCGGAAATGGCGCGAGTTCACCGGGACATTACTGAAAAAATTCGCATTGTGCGGCGGCTGGATTTTACCCAACGGCCTCGCGTTAGTGCGACTTATCTCGAGCATGGGCAGATTTTGCTCGCTATTTTGAACCGTCAACTTCAGGAGGCGCAAACCCGCTTACACGACCATATAGCCGCAAGTCAGAAAGAGGTTCGTCAAATTACTCTCCATATGCTTCATCAGGCGAAGCATGGGGTTTTACCTTAATACTTTTGGAGTGAAACATTATGCAGCGTCGCACCTTTATTAAAGCCTTTGCGCTCTCAGCGTCCGTTATCAGCATGGGTTTGGCCTTTAGCGCTCAGGCCGCCGACACCATCAAAGTGGGCATCATGCATTCGCTTTCCGGCACGATGGCGATTTCTGAAACGCCGCTCAAAGATGTGGCGCTGATGACCATCGCCGACATCAACGCCAAAGGCGGCGTGCTGGGCAAACAACTCGAACCGGTAGTGGTTGATCCGGCCTCAAACTGGCCGTTGTTCGCTGAAAAAGCCCGCCAGTTACTGAGCCAGGACAAAGCGGCAGTGGTGTTCGGCTGTTGGACATCGGTCTCACGCAAGTCGGTGTTGCCAGTGTTTGAAGAGCTGAACGGGCTGCTGTTCTACCCGGTGCAATATGAAGGCGAAGAGATGTCGCCAAACGTGTTCTATACCGGCGCGGCACCGAATCAGCAGGCGATTCCGGCGGTGGAATACCTGATGAGCGAGGACGGCGGGGCGGCGAAACGCTACTTCCTGCTGGGCACGGATTACGTTTATCCGCGCACCACCAACAAAATCCTGCGCGCGTTCCTGCATTCCAAAGGCGTGCAGGATAAAGATATCGAAGAGGTGTATACGCCGTTTGGTTACAGCGATTACCAGACCATTGTTTCCAATATCAAGAAGTTCTCCGCAGGCGGCAAAACCGCGGTTATCTCCACCATTAATGGTGACTCCAACGTGCCGTTCTACAAAGAACTGGCAAACCAGGGCCTGAAAGCGACCGATGTTCCGGTGGTGGCGTTCTCGGTCGGCGAAGAAGAGTTGCGCGGTATCGACACCAAACCGTTAGTCGGCAACCTGGCGGCGTGGAACTACTTTGAGTCCGTGGATAACCCGACCAACAAAGCGTTTGTCGCCGAATGGAAAGCGTATGCCAAAGCCCACAAACTGCCGAATGCCGATACGGTTGTGACCAACGACCCGATGGAAGCGACGTACGTCGGTATCCATATGTGGGCGCAGGCCGTTGAGAAAGCGGGGACTACAGATGTGGACAAAGTTCGCGCGGCGATGGCGGGGCAAACCTACAAGGCACCGTCTGGTTTTACGCTGACTATGGACGCCACCAATCACCATCTGCATAAGCCGGTGATGATTGGTGAAATTGAAGGGAACGGCCAGTTCAACGTGGTGTGGCAGACCGATGCTCCGGTACGCGCCCAGCCGTGGAGTCCGTTCATTACCGGCAACGATAAAAAATCTGACGAGCCTGTGAAAATGGCGAGTAACTAAAGCAAAAACAGTGTCGGGTGACGCTAACGCTTACCCGACCTACAAAAGCCTTTGTAGGGTGGATAAGCGCAGCGTCATCCACCATAAATCCAGGAGCCATCATGAAACTATTTCGCTGCCTGTTAATCGCAGTCTGGCTGCTGCCGTGTTTCGCTCATGCCGGAGATGCTGAGGATTTTGCCGCGGCGAACCGCGCGCAACAGGCGAAAATGCTGCAAACCTGGGCGGCGGCACCGGACGCAAAACGTTTACCGTTACTCAACGCTCTGGCGCAAGAAAATCTGGTTATTAACGATAAAAAAGTCCGCCTGACTAACCGCTTACGCATTCTTGCGGGCAGTGCGCTCGCCAGTCATCGCCTGATAAGTGACAATGTCACTGAGCGTTTGCAAGCGGCAAAAGCGCTGCAACGCGACGTACAGCCTGATTTGCTGCCGCTTGTGCAGCAACGGCTAAAAGCTGAACCTGATGAAAGCGTCCGCCATGCGCTTGAAGGCGTACTGGCACAACTGCAACTCGCCAGCACCGACGCGAAAGTGCGCCTGAACGCGGTGGAGTTACTCAGCCATTCCTCGGCCCCCGATACCCAGGCGTTGCTCAAACCGCTGACCGATCCGCAAATCGAAACTAACGAGCCGGTGCGCAAAGCCGCAGCGGAAGGGCTGCAAAAAATTCAGCATCGTTTAATGCTGGGCGACATTCTCGGCCAGGCGTTTATGGGGCTTTCGCTGGGGTCCATTTTGCTGTTAGCCGCACTCGGGCTGGCGATTACCTACGGTTTGCTCGGCGTGATTAATATGGCACATGGCGAAATGCTGATGCTCGGCGCGTATTCCGCCTGGCTGGTGCAGAGCGCTTTCCAGCACTACGCCCCGGCATGGCTGACGTTTTACCCGATAGTGGCGCTGCCCGTGGCGTTTGCCATCACTGCCGGAATCGGCATGGCGCTGGAGCGTACGATTATTCGTCATCTGTATGGTCGCCCGCTCGAAACGCTGCTGGCGACCTGGGGCATCAGCCTGATGCTGATTCAAATTGTGCGTATGGTGTTTGGCGCGCAAAACATGGAAGTCGCCAACCCGGCCTGGCTGTCGGGTGGCGTGCAGGTGTTGCCGAACCTGATTCTGGCGTGGAACCGCCTCGTGGTGATCGGTTTTGTGATGCTGGTGCTGCTGTTTACCTGGTTACTGCTCAACAAAACGCGTCTTGGCATGAATGTGCGAGCCGTGACGCAAAACCGCGCCATGGCCGCCTGCTGCGGAGTGCCGACCGGGCGCGTGGATATGCTGGCATTTGGTCTCGGTTCTGGCATCGCCGGGCTTGGCGGTGTGGCGCTTTCGCAGCTCGGCAACGTCGGCCCGGAACTGGGGCAAGGCTATATCATCGACTCCTTCCTGGTGGTGGTGCTCGGCGGCGTTGGGCAACTGGCGGGAACCGTGGCCGCCGCCTTCGGGCTGGGTATCTTTAACAAAATACTGGAGCCGCAAATTGGTGCGGTGCTGGGCAAAATTCTCATCCTTGTGCTGATTATTCTGTTTATCCAGAAGCGGCCGCAAGGCCTGTTCGCCCTGAAAGGGAGGGTTATTGATTGATGAGCCAGCCGCTAACGTTAACGCTCGCCCGCAAAGCGCCGCGCCTCTCTATGGCGCTGGGTTCTCTGATTGTGGTGCTGATGCTGACATTGCCGTTCTTAACGCTATTGCCAGCCAGCCACCCGCTGAATCTGTCCACTTATACGCTCACATTGGTCGGCAAAATTCTCTGCTATGCGATTGTCGCCGTGGCGCTGGATTTGGTGTGGGGATATGCCGGGCTACTTTCCCTGGGGCACGGCATTTTCTTCGCCCTTGGCGGCTACGCGATGGGAATGTATCTGATGCGCCAGGCCGCAGGTGCCGGGCTTCCTGCTTTTATGTCGTTTTTATCCTGGGATGAGTTGCCATGGTTCTGGTGGGGCACTGAGCATTTTGCCTGGGCATTGGCGCTGATTGTGCTGGTGCCGGGGCTGCTTGCGCTGGTGTTTGGCTTTTTTGCATTCCGCTCAAAAATCAAAGGGGTCTATTTTTCGATTATGACCCAGGCGCTGACCTATGCGGGCATGCTGCTGTTTTTCCGCAATGAAACCGGCTTTGGCGGCAACAATGGTTTTACCGGGTTCACCACGATTTTAGGTATGCCGATCACCGCGACAGGCACACGCATCGGGCTGTTTATCGCCACGGTTTTGCTCCTGATGGCAAGCCTGGGGATGGGTTTTGCTCTTGCGCGCAGCAAGTTTGGCCGCGTGTTGACGGCGGTGCGTGATGCAGAAAACCGCCTGGTATTCTGCGGGTATGATCCGAAAGGTTTCAAGCTGCTGGTATGGACGTTATCTGCCGTATTGTGCGGGCTGGCGGGGGCGCTGTATGTCCCGCAGGTGGGGATTATTAACCCCGGAGAAATGTCGCCGACCAATTCCATCGAAGCGGCAATTTGGGTGGCACTCGGTGGGCGCGGCACATTGATCGGCCCGATCCTGGGTGCTGGTCTGGTGAATGGTGCAAAAAGCTATTTCACCATGGCGGTGCCGGAGTACTGGCAACTGTTCCTCGGCCTGATTTTCATCGTCGTGACGCTGTTTTTACCGCGTGGCGTGATTGGCCTGCTGCGTAAAGGAGAGAAATAATGCAACCCGGCGAACCGCTATTTACCCGCCAGCATGAAGCTGACCGCTTCCGTGACCAGACCGACCCGGTGCTGATGCTGGAGAATATCAACGTCAGTTTTGACGGTTTCAAAGCGCTGACGGACTTGTCGCTCAATATCGGCGTGGGCGAGTTGCGCTGCGTGATTGGCCCAAACGGAGCCGGGAAAACCACGCTGATGGATGTGATCACCGGCAAAACCAAACCGCAAAGCGGCAGAGCTTTTTACGATCAATCCACCGATTTAATGCGTTTAGAACCTGCGGATATTGCCAAATGCGGCATTGGTCGCAAATTCCAGAAACCAACGGTGTTTGAAGCGCTGACGGTGTTTGAGAACCTGGAGATTGCCCAGAAAGCCGATAAATCAGTCTGGGCGAGCCTGCGGGCAAAACTCAATTCTGAACAGCGTGACCGCATCGACGAAATGCTGGCGACTTTGCGCCTTGGCGCGGAACGAAATCGTAAAGCGGGGTTGCTTTCACACGGGCAAAAACAGTTTCTTGAAATCGGCATGTTGTTGGTGCAGGAACCCCATTTGCTGCTGCTCGATGAACCCGCCGCAGGCATGACGGATGCGGAAACGGAATACACCGCCGAGCTGTTTCGCGGGCTGGCGGGGAAGCATTCGCTGATGGTGGTGGAGCACGATATGGGCTTTGTCGAAACCATTGCCGACCACGTGACGGTGTTGCACCAGGGGCAGGTGCTGGCGGAGGGTTCGCTGCGTGAAGTGCAGGCCAACGAGCAGGTGATAGAAGTGTATCTGGGGCGGTGATTTTGTGGTGGGGGATTGATGCCCTCACCCTAACTCTCTCCCTCAGGAGAGGGGATCGTTCGTTTTTCTCCTTCTCCCTCAGGGAGAAGGCCGGGATGAGGGTGGTTAATGCTACAAGTCAACGATCTAAACCAATACTACGGCGGCAGCCATATTCTGCGCGGTGTCTCTTTTGAAGCCAAAATCGGCGAAGTCACCTGCCTGCTGGGGCGTAACGGTGTGGGCAAAAGCACGCTGCTCAAATGCCTGATGGGGCTGATCCCGGCGAAATCGGGTGTCATGAACTGGCAGCAAAATAATATTACCGCGCGTAAACCGCATCAGCGCGTGCAAGCGGGGATTGCCTACGTGCCGCAAGGGCGGGAGATTTTCCCGCGCCTGACGGTGGAAGAAAATCTGCTGATGGGCCTTTCGCGGTTTAGTGGGCGCGAGGCTAAACAGGTATCGGAAGAGATTTATCAGCTCTTTCCGGTGCTAAAAGAGATGAAACAGCGTCGCGGTGGGGATCTTTCCGGCGGGCAACAACAGCAACTGGCGATTGGTCGCGCCCTGGCCTGCAAGCCGCAACTCTTAATTCTGGATGAACCGACCGAAGGTATTCAGCCTTCGGTGATTAAAGAGATCGGTCAGGTTATTAGTCGTCTCGCCGCTAAAGGTGATATGGCTATTTTACTGGTCGAACAGTTTTATGATTTTGCCGCTGAACTTGCCGACAATTATTTAGTGATGTCGCGCGGGGCAATTATTCAGCGTGGCGCAGGTGCGGATATGGAAACCGATGGGGTCAGGGGGCTGGTGGCGATTTAGACACATTCTCTTAAGATAATTAATCCCGAAAGTTAATTTTAATGAAGGATAAATGTTTTCTCTGAATTAATATCGCCCCGATATTTTATTGGGATTGATATTATCAGGAGGGAATGTTTTGAAGGAATTCATTCATATAATAAATGATAATGCGTATGCCTTTACTACCGAAGCGAATAAAACGTATTTGACATTTAAATCTACGAGTCGTCCCGCAACTGAGAATTACGTCGAAAATTGTACCCTTCCGGGTTGCAAGATTGTCACCAGAAACAATGGTGATATTCTTTTTGCGCTTGCCCTAAAGAAAGGGACTGACGAGAAATTTGAAATCCTCACCGCGCAGCAACTCTATGATATCTATGCCTGGCAGTGGTTTGAACCTTTGGCTGATAATTATCATGAGTTGATTTATTTGAGCAATGCAACTGAAACCTATCCGGCTTATAAGCATTTTAGCTGGCAGGATATTGTAGATTTTTCTTCGATTGACCGTTTATCAGCCTCGTACTATACGGGCATGCCTGGAGACTGGAAGTCCAGCGCAAATGGTGGTGATGGATACTTAATGGTTATGATCAACGAGGTTCCTTATTGGACGGATGCAGTAGGACAGATTCCTTTTGCGGTGGATACATATAGGTCAAATCGGGATATGAAATATGTCGTTCGTACAGGGATAGCGTGGGGAGGTGGTTCAGTAACCAGCGAAGCTGATGTAAGCAATAGATATGACAACTTTTTTGTATTGAGAGGGGCTTTATTTGCAAGTAAAAAATACAGTTATTACTTCTCAACTTCACCAGGGAACTACACTAACACGCAAGTTAATGAAGTCATTAATAATGTTGATAGTAATTGTATTTCACAACCTATTACCGAATTGGAATTGATGACTTACGGGGTGTGGCATGAAAAATAAATGGGTGTTATTTTTCATTAGAATCAGCTCTGCTTTATTGGCTGGTTTTATTATGATTTTTATTCATGACTACGGGCGTTATCTCTATATAAAAAATTTCCAACCCGTAAGCCATGGAGTGACGCTCGGATTTGTTGCGTTCTATATTTTATATATTATGATGCCCTCGTTGTTTGTCATGAGTCTCGTAAGTCGAGGGCTATTCTTGTCTATATATTGTGTTGTTTCAATTTTATTGATTTTTTTATGGTTTACTGGGAATCCATTGAGAGTCTCTCTAATGTTGATGGCATACACAGTAGCCTCTCTATGTTTGTTTTTTATGACCCGTTATCTGGACAAAAAAAGCATCCCTATTCCATAGCGTAAGTCGTATTGATTTATGGCCTGCCAACTCCCCCAAATTATGGTTCTGTTAGTTATGCCATAACTTGTTTATATTCAGGTAACTTATCGTCATTGCGCCCGTGGAGGCCTGAATTGACTGGCATAACAAATGAATATCAGCAACCTGTGGGCAACTCTCTTCCCGACTGGAAACCATGCCCTCGCCCGGAGCGGATCACGCTGCAAGGGCGCTATTGTCACCTGGAGCCTTTATCTCGTATCCACACCGATGATTTATGGGCGGCGTGGAGCACCGCGAAAGATAGCCGCGGCTGGACGTATCTGAGCATCGGGCCATTTAGCGGGCAGCAGCAATTCTCTGAATTTATTGAAACCGCGGCGCAGAGCAACGATCCGTTGCATTATGCGGTGGTCGATAACAGCGGCAAGGCGGTGGGTACGCTGTCGTTAATGCGTATCGACCCGGCAAACGGCGTGGTGGAAGTCGGGTTCGTGATGTATACCCCATTGCTGCAACGCACGGTTCAGGCGACCGAAGCCCATTATCTGTTGATGAAATATGCTTTCGAGCTGGGTTATCGTCGCTATGAATGGAAATGTGACAGCCTGAATGGCCCGTCGCGCCATGCGGCAATCCGTCTTGGGTTCCGTTACGAAGGTTTGTTCCGCCAGGCGGTGGTGTATAAACAGCGCACCCGCGATACCGCGTGGTTTTCGATTCTCGACAGCGAATGGCCGCAGATTAAGCTGGCATTTGAAACATGGCTGTCGGCTGAAAATATGCCGGAGGGGGTGCAGCAGCAGGGACTGACGCAGATTCGTGAAAGTCTGAAGGGCAGTATCCCAGCTAAGAACAGAACCGTGGTGCAGGTCAGGGCGCTTGAAGCAAATGACCGGGCGGCATGGTTGCCGCTGTGGCAGGGTTATCTGACGTTCTACAATTCGCAACTGCGTGAAGACATAACCGAACTGACATGGCAGCGCATGCTTGATGCATCTGAACCCATGTTTGCGCTGGGTGCGTTTGATGAGCAGGGGAAAATGCTCGGGTTTACGCATATGGTTTACCACCGGGGCACATGGTCGGCGGAGGATCATTGTTATCTTGAGGATCTGTTTACTGCAGCGCTTTCACGCGGCAAAGGCGTTGGACGGGCGTTGATTGAAGGCGTTTATCAACATGCGCAGAGCAAAGGCTGTGGGCGCGTGTACTGGCATACTCATGAAACCAACGCGGCAGGCCAGGCGCTATACGACAAAATGGCGGATAAGCCTGGGTTTATTCAGTACCGTAAAGATCTTAAGTAGTTTTGTCGGATGACGCTTCGCTTATCTGACCTACGATTCGATTTGTAGGGTGGATAAGCGAAGCGTCATCCACCATTTAGTTCAAAGCCAGTTGCGGTTTCACCGCCATCCCTTTCACAATCATCAGGTAAGACAATCCAATTGCCGCCATCAGCGCCACGAACAGCATATAGGGCGGCAACCAGGTCAGAATCAAACCTGTGAAAAGTGGGGTGCACGCGCCGCCTAACCAGCCGAGTTGCTGGGCTGAGAAGTAGCTGGCTTTCAGTCCTGCGGGGGCGATGTTGTCCACCAGCATATATTCACCCGGTGCAAAGATTAGCTCGCCGAGGGTAAATACCGCAGCAGAAATGCCCCACAGCAGCAGGTTATCGCCCGAAATCATAAAGCCCGCCAATCCTGCCATAAAGAACAGTGTGCCGTAGCCCATCAGCTTTTTGATATTGTCCGGGCGAATACGTTTGCCGACCATATACTGAAAAACCACCACCACAAACGCATTCACCGGCAGCACAACGCCAACCACTTTTTGCGCCAGATCCGAATCCGAGATAGCAATCGCGTACTGAGATAAGCAGGCGGCGAAAGAGCCAAACACCAGTGAACCGAGGAATGCCGAAAGCGTGAAATACATCAACGCTTTGTCTTTGAGCATCTGCACCGGTGAAAGCCGGACGTTGTTGATTTCCTGCGTTTCGTTCGCCGACACGCTGTGTACATAGCGGCTAATCACGATAAACGGAATGATGGCGGTTAATGCGGATAACCAGAACGGCAAATTAGTGCTGTAAAGCACCGCCAGCGTGCCAATCGGCGGGCCAACCGTCCAGCCGATATTGGCAAAGGTGTAGTTGAGCGAGAAGATTTTCGGCTTCTGGTGAATTTCCAGCACATCGGAGAAATAGCCTTTTAACACCGTGGCGAACACCGAGTACGCGCAGTTTATCAGCGAATAAAACACCACCACCAGAACGGCATTATTGACCAATGGGATCGCCACAAACCCGCCGAGGAAAATAATAATCGACAGCAGCATGTACATTTTTTTGTCGAATTTATCGGCCAGAATGCCAAACCACAGGCTAAATACCACGCCTGTCGTCAGGGCGATGGTGAGTGCCATCCCGATTTCATTTAGCGGCATGCCGTACTGCCGGGAGAGATAAATCGTCATAAACGGCAGCGTTAAACCGCGCCCCACGGTGAGGAGCAGCGAAGAGAGCAGTAAAACGCTGATGGAGAGTTGCTTGCCAGAAAAGCGTGTCGTCAGGGAAACCATTTTATCGTTTTTTTAGAATGTATTTGTTGGGGGGAGACAAGATTTATCATGAAGGATCAACAAAGTATAGGTTGTGCTTATGTTAATTTTTTCTCTGTACCGCCGCTGAAAAGTGCGATCTGTATCTATTTATTATTTAGGTATAGCCTTAGATTTTAACAAAATTGCAATAAAAAACAGGGGCAGGGTATGACGCGCAAAGATGGGCTGCTGGCGATGCTGGTGGTTGTGGTGTGGGGGCTGAATTTCGTAGTGATTAAAATGGGGCTGCACAATATGCCTCCGCTGTTACTGGCCGGTTTGCGTTTTCTGCTGGTGGCCTTCCCCGCGCTGTTGTTTGTCGCTCGCCCT
>Ga0160439_1000540_pt1 | contig 16347 bp, 11 predicted proteins | sample HID1975M_E0MG_FD_108201 | JGI IMG/M metagenome (GOLD analysis project Ga0160439, IMG submission 108201) | Enriched soil microbial communities from UW Madison campus, WI, USA - HID1975M_E0 MG | ecosystem: Environmental > Terrestrial > Soil > Unclassified | place: USA: Madison, Wisconsin... | reverse complement strand
TCGGCCGCGTACTCCTCGGAGTTGTCGGTGATGTTCACCGCGGTCACCCGCACGCCGGCCGGCCCGAGCGCGCTCATCCACCCTGCGACGCGCTCGCGCGAGACGTAGCCGGTCCCGGCCTCGGCCGGGTCGGGCGCGACGCCGGGCGGCAGGCCGAAGCCCGTGGTCAGGATGCCGATGTGCCGGTGACCGAGGTCGAGCAGGTGCTGCGCGGCGGCGCGGGCGCCCGGCCGGTCGTCGAGCAGCACGCTCGAGGCACCCTCGACCGGCGCCTGGTCGACGAAGACGAGCGGCAGCCGGCGACGCAGCAGGAACGAGACCGCGCCCAGGTCACCCGCGCAGGCGTACACGAGCGCACCGTCCATCGGGATGTCGCGCGCCGGGATCATGGCGGCCGAGCCCACGCTCGGCAGCAGCGCGACAGCGAGGCCCGTCGGCGCGAGCTCTTCGGCCACGGCCCCGAAGAACGCCGCGGCGATCGGGTCCTGGAACGCGGTGCCGACGGACTCGGTGAGCAGCACGCCGACCGCTCCCGTGGTCCCGCGTGCGAGGACGCGGGCCGCGGGGTCGGGGCCGGCGTAGCCCAGCTGCTCGGCGGTGGCGAGCACGCGCTCGCGCAGCTCGGTCGAGAGCTGGTCCGGGCGCGAGAACGCGTTGGAGACCGTCATGCGACTCACGCCGACCTGGTCGGCGATCGTCTGCAACGTCACGCGCCCCACGGCGCCACCCTCGTTCGACCCATACAGATCAGGGTAGGCGTCCGCGGGGCGCGGGGCCGTCTGGGTCATGTCGCGGCGTGGCCCATGCCGCGAGCGACCTCGCGGCACACGGGTGCGGGCTCCACGGTGCGCGCGAGCCGGGCGAGCAGGTCGGCGGCGACCGAGCGGCTGCGGAACGCCCGGGGACGGCGCGGCGTGACGACCGGGGCGTCCGGGTCGGCGCTGTGCGAGGCGTACACCGTCGAAGCGCGGGCCATCGCCAGGGCAAGGGGTGGTGCGTCCATGATCGTGTCCCTTCTCGATTGCTTCTGTACCGCTACAGTACGCCCCGCGACTTTACCGGTCAAGAGGTCGGACGGAAGAACGCCCTGCTCAGCGTGGATGCTGGGCAGGGCGTTCCGGGATCAGCGGACGGTGAGCTTGTGGCTCGCCTTCGCCGAGGTGTAGCTCGCGCTTCCGGCGTAGGTCACGGTGACCGTGGCCGTCTTCTTCGCCTTCGGCAGCGTGATCGTGGCCTTGCCGCCCGAGAGCGCCGCGGACCCGACCGTCGTGCCACCGACCTTGACCGTCACCTTGCCCGACGGCTTCGGCGCGCCCGACTCGCCCTTGACCGTGATCGTCAGGCTGACGCGCGTGCCCTCCTTGACCGACCACTTCGCGGCCGAGAGCTTGACGGTCGGCGTGGCCTTGGTGACCTTGAGGGTCGCCGTGCCCTTCGAGCCGTCCACCGTGCCAGAGCCGAGGTAGACCGCCGTCAGGGTGTGCTTGCCGACCGTCAGGAACGACGGCAGCGTGACCTTGGCGGTGCCCTTGGTACCGGTGGTCGAGAGGACCGTCGTGAGGAGCACGGTCTTGCCGTCGCGGATCTCGACCTTGCCCTTCGGGGCGGAGGTCGAGCCGATGACCGTCACCGTGGCCTTGACCGGCGACCCGAAGGTCGTCGACGTCGGCTTGAGGGTGAGCGAGGTCGCCGACGTCGACTTCGCGATCGTGATCGAGACGACCGCCGACGTCGACCCCACGGACAGGGTCGTGTCAGTCGGCGTGAACACCGCCAGGAGGGCGTGCGTGCCCACGGTGAGCGAGGCCGTGGTGCTGGCCTTGCCACCCGAGACCGTGACGGTCTTGAGCACCTGGGTGCCGTCGAGGAACGTCACGGAGCCGGCCACGTCAGCCGGCGACACCGTGGCGGTCAGCGTCTGGGTCTGCCCGACCCGCTTGCCGCCGGTCACGGCGAGCGAGGTGCTCGTCGCCACCTTGGTGATCGTCACGTTCGTCGGGTCGGACGTGGAGACCACGGCGGCGGACGACGACGGGACGAACGTCGCCGTGAGCGAGTGGTCGCCGACGCCGAGGTGCGTCGTGGTCGTCGCGACGCCCGAGACGACCGCCACGCCCGAGGCCAGCACCGTGGTGCCGTCACGGAACGTCACGGTGCCGGCCACGCTCGCGGGCGCCACCGTGGCGGTGAGCGTCTGCTCGCCGCCCACGACCAGGTCGCCCGTGACGGCCAGGACCGTCGTGGTGGCCTGCGCGATCGAGACGTTCACGGTGTTCGACGTCGAGCCGGCGAACGCCTCGCTCGACGGGACGAACTCCGCCGTCAGCGCATGATCGCCCGCTCCGAGGTCGTCGACCGTGGTGGTCGCCTCGCCGTCGCTGATCGCCACGTCCTGCGCGATCACCGTGGTGCCGTCACGGAAGGTGACCGTGCCTGCGGCGTCGGACGGGGCGACGGTCGCGGTGAGCGTGAGCTCGCCCGCGGTCGTCGGGGTGCCCGACACGACGAGGTGGGTGGTCGTCTGGGTCGTGGCCTTGACCTCGACCGTGAGCGGGAGCGTCACCGTGGTGAGGCTCGGTGCGGCCACGAGCGTGAGCACGTGGTCACCCGCGGTCGTGTCGGCCGGGATCGCGACGCTGACCGTCGCGTTGCCGTTCGTGACCGGCGCCGAGCCGATCGACGTGCCGTCCAGCTGGACGTCCAGGGACGTGTTGAGCGGCGCTCCGAGGCTGGTCAGGTTCAGCTTCGAGACCGGGAACGTGAGCTCCTCGCCCGCGGTGACGGGCTGGTCCAGGGCCGGCACGCCGACCGAGTGCCGCGCGAAGCTCGGCGCCAGGTCCTCGTGGGCCTCGAGGTAGGCGATCCAGCCGTCCCGGTCGATCAGGCCGGAGTCCTTGGTGCCGGTGCCGCTGCTGAAGACGCGGAAGTTGTCCCCGCCCTGGGCGAGGAACGAGAACGTCCCGATCCGGTAGTGGGCGCTCGGGTCGAGCGGCTGCCCGTCCACCGTGACCGACGTGATGTGGTGACCCTGCGCCGCCGCGGCGTCGTAGGTGTAGGCCACGTTGTCCGACAGGCCCAGCTGCAGGTACGGACGCGACGGGATGCTCCCGTCCGCGTTCGTCTGCCACTGCTGCTCGAGCATCGTGATCACCTGGGCGCCCGTGAGCGTGGTCGTCCAGAGGTTGTTGACGAACGGCAGGACGCCGTTCGCCTCGGCCGTGGTGACCACGCCGTCGGGGGCGTAGAACAGCTCGGCCCGCAGGCCACCCGGGTTGACGACGCCGATCTGCGCGCCGCCGAGGTTCTCGGGCTCGAGCGTGTCCCGCAGCGCGTTCGCGACGAGGTTGCCCAGGCTGGACTCGTTCGCCCGGTCGTCGCGCGTGCCGCCGGTGTACGTGCCGTCGGTGTACGCGCCGCCGCTGTAGGCGGTCGTGATGTCCGCCGTCACGGACCCGACCGGCACGGAGCCGACCGTGTTCGCGTAGGCGAGCGCGGCGTCGACGATCGACTTGACCTGCGCGACGCGCGGGTACGCGGCGACCAGGTCGGCGTCCGCCGCCGTCGAGCGGGCGACGTTCGACTGCGTGTGGGCCGTGACGTCACCCGAGGCCGGGTCGTAGGTCAGCACGATCTTGCCGACGAACTCGCCGTAGGAACCGGTCTGCAGGATCGGTCGCGTCGTGCCTGCCGCACCGGGGACCGGGGCCTCCCACGCGTACTGCTTGTGGGTGTGGCCCGTGAAGATGGCGTCGACCTTGGCCGACGTCTTGGTCACGATGTCCGCGAAGGCTCCGCCGGCGGCGACCTCCTGCTCGAGGGTGGCCTTGTCGGGCGTGCCCGCGCCGGCCCCCTCGTGGTACTCCGCGACCAGCACGTCCGCCTCGCCGTTGGACTCGTCGCCGTCCGTGAGCTGAGCGGCGACACGGTTCACTGCGGCGACCGGGTCGCCGAAGTCGAGGTCCGCGATGCCGCCGGGCGTCACGAGCGTGGGCGTCTCCTGCGTGACGGCACCGATGATGCCGACGCGCACGCCGTCCATGTCGATGACCTTGTACTCGTCGAGCGCGGGGTTCGTGGTGCCCTTGTCGTAGACGTTGGCGCCCAGGTAGTCCCAGCTCGCCGCGTCGCTGACGCGGCCCGTGAGGTCGGCGAAGCCCTTGTCGAACTCGTGGTTGCCGACCGCGGAGGCCTGCAGCTCGAGCGTGTTGAGGACGTCGATCGTCGGCTTGTCGTTCGCGGTCGCCGAGGCGAACAGCGAGGCGCCGATGTTGTCACCGGCCGAGAGGAACGCGACCGGACCCGTGGCGTCCTTGCGCAGCTTCTCGACCGTGCCGGCGAACTTCACGGTGTTGGCGTCGATGCGCCCGTGGAAGTCGTTGATGTTCAGCAGGGTCAGGTCGACCGGTGCGGCCGACGCGCCCTTCTTCAGCCCGACGACCACGGGGTCGTGGTCCGAGGAGCGGTACTCGTCGGGCGCGTAGTAGAGCGTGCCGTGGTAGTTGTACCTGCTGTACTCGAGCGCGATGGACTCCTCGGCGTTGATCTCCCAGATGTCCGCACCCGTGGCCCGCTCGAGCGCGGGGCCGTTGAGCAGGACGTGGTCGAGCGAGCCAGACAGGCCGCCGAAGGAGTACGAGTACTGACCGCTCGCGAGCGTCGAGGCGGCGTCGGAGTACCCCGCGTCGTACAGCACCTGCAGCGGGTCCTCGTGCGTGTAGGCGTTGAAGTCGCCCACGAGCGCGACGGCCTGCGCGTCACCCTGGATGGTCGGCACCCAGTTCTTCAGCGCGGTGGCCTGCGCGACGCGAGAGGCGTTGGACGCGCCCTGCCCGTCACCGGCGTCGGCGTCACCGGGCAGCGGTCCGGCCGAGCCCTTGGACTTGAAGTGGTTCACGACGACGAGGAACGGGCTGCCGCCGCCCACGGGCGTGAACGCCTGAGCGATCGGCTCGCGCGCGTTGCTGAACGCCGCGTCGCCCGAGCTGAGCGTGCCCAGCGCGTGCGAGGCACCCGTGCGCTCGACGGCCGCCTTGCGGTAGATGATCGCGTTGGTGATGACGTCCATCTGCGACGCGGGCGGCAGGTCGGCCGACGAAGGGACGAACGCCCAGACGTCGGATCCGGCGGCTGCGTTGAGCGCCGCGACCAGCGTCGCGAGGGCCTCGTCGGCGTCGTTGTCGACGACGAGCGAGTTCTCGATCTCGAGCAGGCCGACGACGTCGGCGTCGAGGTCGTTGATCGCCGCGACGATCTTGGTCTGCTGCCGCGTCAGGTCGGCCGGGTCCCACGCGCCGCGCGGGTCGCACCCGGTGTTGACGGTCACGCCGTCGCCCGCCCGGTCCTTGTACGACGTGCAGCCCGCCGTGGTGGCGCCGAGCGTCGTGAAGTAGTTCAGGACGTTGAACGACGCGATCTTGAGGTCGCCACCCACGTTCTCGGGCGCGGCCGTGCGGTCGTTCTCGAAGGTCGCCGGCGAGCCGCCCGTGGAGACGGGGGCGGTCGGGTTGAGCTTCCAGACGTCGTTGCGGTAGTCGACGATCACCGGCTTGGTGAACGTCGCCGCGGCGCCCACACGGACGGGGTTCGTCAGCGCGATGTACGGCGGGGTCAGGCCCTGGTTCGCCGCCGAGAGGAAGTTGGTGGTCGCGCCGTCGTCGAGCACGACGCCGCGCGCGGCGTTGTCCGCCTCGATCGCCGCAGCCGCCGGCGTGCCCGGGCGGGCCGCGTCGGTGGGCTGGATGAGCGGCTTGGTGCCGCTGGCCAGGCCGACCTCGCCGTACTGGTTGGTCGAGAACGTGTTCGAGATCGTCCAGTCACCCGTGGGGGCGAACAGCATCGACTCGAGCGCCTCACGGCCCGCTGCCGTCGTCGGCCACGCACCCGTGGTCGGGGTGACCGTGGCGTCGTCGTCGATCGTCTTCAGCCCCGCGGCCGAGGTGACAGTGAGTTCCGTCAGACCGGCGAACTCGCTCACCGCGCCGGTGACCTCGACGTGGTCGCCGATCGTCACCGAGCCTGCGGTGCTCGGGGAGTAGACGAACAAGCCCTGGGACGCGGTGGCGTCGCCGAGCGGGCCGCCCGTGCCTGCCGTCTGGATGACGTAGCCGTTGATGCCGCCCGTCGGGTAGGCCGCGGTGACGACGCCGTCGGTGGTGACGGTCTGGCCCACGAGCGGCGAGGCCGAGCCGGTGCCCTGGATCTCGGCGATCGTCTTCGGCGTTCCGGGGTCCGTGGGATCGGTCGGCGCCGAGCCGCTGTTCAGCGGGGTCGGAGTGCCTGCCGTGAAGTCCGCGCCATTGTCGGCCGTGTTGGCGTGCTGCGCGTTGCGGGAGACCGAGTTGGTGGCCGAGGGCGCCGGGGCGGGTGCGCTTCCAGCCTTGTCGTTGGCGGTCCCGAAGCCGACGAGGTCGACGACGCTGGCCGCATTCGAGCATGCGCTGCCGCATGCGAGGGCGGTCGTGGCGTTGACGAGGGCAACCTTGCCCGCCGTGCCGCTCATCGCGATCGTGCCGACAACGTCAGGAGTCGGCAGGTCGACACTGCCACCCGCACCCAGCGCCTCAGCCACGAGGTAGTGGCTGTGCGCAGGGATCGATCCCGTCAGAGCGGTCGTCGCCCACGACGTACCGGAGGCCGATGCGTACTGCACCGACCACCCCGCCAGCGACACCGGGGAGGCACCGGGGTTGTACAGCTCGATGAAGTCCTGCTTCAGAGTCGCGCCGCCGTTCCCTCCCCCGCCGTACACCTCGTTGATGATCACGGGCGCGGAGGGCGAGACGGCGGCTGACGCCGCCCCCGCCCCGGCGACCGAGCCGGCCAGCACCACGGCGAGCGCCGTGAGGCCCCCCACCGTTCTCACAGCTGCATGCACGTCGGACAACTCCTTCGTCGGGAACGTCGAAGGCCGCTCCAGGCGGCCTGGGCAACCTTCACCCGTTGTCCGATTTGCCGCAACTACTCTCCGGTAACAATGGTGTGAACTCGTCCCACGACCTGTGAACCGTGGACGACGAAGGCCCCCGATCCGGACGGATCGGGGGCCTTCGTGCCAGGTGCAGGTGCTGGTCAGGCGCGGAGCGTCGCCCCGAACCGGCGATTCGCCTCGGCGACGACCGCCTCGCGCACCGCGGCTGTCTCCGCGGCGGTCAGCGTACGGTCGCCCGCGCGCAGCCGCAGCGAGAACGCGAGCGACTTGCTGCCCTCGCCCACCTGCTCGCCCGTGTAGACGTCGAACAGCCGCACGTCCTCGAGCACCGCGCCGGCCTCGCTCGCGTCCGCTCCGGTCCGCACGGCCTCGAGCACCTCGTGCGCGGGGACCTCGGTGGGCACGACGAGCGCGACGTCCTCCTTCGCGACGGGGAACGTCGACAGCTCGGAGGCCTGCAGCGGGTCGGTCGGAGCGGCGGCGAGCAGCACGTCGAGGTCGATCTCGAACGCGGCCGCGCGGGCGGGCAGGCCGTGCGCAGCGACGACGTTCGGGTGCAGCTCGCCGGCGTGCCCGACGAGCACGCCGTCGACCGTCTCGAGCCGCGCGCAGCGGCCCGGGTGCCACGGCGCGTGGTCGTGGTCGGCGGTCAGGACGACCTCGACGCCGACGACGCCCGCGACGAGCTGGGCGGCGGCGATCGCGTCGGTGTGGTCGGCGCGGCGGCCGCTCCCCCACCAACCGGCGGGCTCGCGCAGGCCGGTGAGCACCCCGGCCACGCGCCGCGGCTGGGCCGGCACCGCAGCGGCGATCGCCGCGAGCTCCTCGTCGGACGGCCGGACGCCACCGGGCAGACGCGGCGCGGACGGCGCACCCGGGACGGGCCGCGTGACGAGGCCGATCTCGTACAGCGCGAGGTCCGTCTCGCCGCGGCTGACGTTCCGCCTCGCGGTGTCGAGCAGCGTGACGAGCAGGTTGGTGCGCATGAGCGGCTGCGCGTCGGACATCGGGTTGAGCAGGCGGACGGCGTCGCGTCGCTCGTCGTCAGGTGCCAGGCCCAGCGCGTCGACCTGGTCCGGGCCGACGAACGGGTAGCTGAGCACCTCGACGAGCCCCGACTCGGCGAGCGCGCGCGCCACCGAGCGGCGCGTGCGCTGCGCCTCGGTGAGCCCGCGGCCGGCGGGCGCCGTCGGCACGATCGACGGGATGGCGTCGTAGCCGCGCAGGCGTGCGACCTCCTCGACCAGGTCGACGCCGACCGTGAGGTCGGGACGCCAGGTCGGCGGGACGACCGTCAGGGGGTCGTCGCCCGAGACCGTGCAGCCGATCGCTGCGAGGGTCTCGCGGACCTCGTCGGTCGTGTAGGGCACACCGACCAGGCGCGCGGGCAGATCCGCGGCCAGCGTGATCGGCTGCGGAGCCCGGGTCGAGTCGAGATCGGTGACCGCCTCGTCGGCCTGGCCGCCGCCGTGCTCGGTGAGCAGTGCCACCACGCGGTCGACGGCCACGCGCGCGAGCTGCGGGTCGACCCCGCGCTCGTAGCGCTTGGCCGCCTCGGTCGGCAGCTTGTGCCGGCGCGCGGTCCGCGCGACGGTGATCGGGTCCCAGCGTGCCGCCTCGACCAGCACGTCGGTCGTCGTCGGGCCGACCTCGCTGTCGCCGCCGCCCATGACGCCCGCGAGACCGATGATCCGCTCGCCGCGCGTACCGGGGCTGTCGGTGACGAGCAGGTCCTCGGGGTCGAGGGTGCGCACCACGTCGTCGAGCGTCCGCAGGGTCTCGCCCGGGTTCGCGCGGCGCACGACGATCGGCTCGGCGACCTGCGCGAGGTCGTAGGCGTGCAGCGGCTGCCCGAGGTCGAGCATCACGTAGTTCGTCGCGTCGACCGCGAGGTTGATGGCGCGCATGCCGGCCTGCTGCAGCCGGCGCTGCATCCACGACGGGGACGGGTCGGTCGCCCGAACTCCGCGCACGACGCGCGCGACGAAGCGGTCGGCGCCCACGACGCCGTGGATCGGCGCGCGGTCGTCGATCTCGACCGCGAACCCGGAGGTCGTCGCGCGCTCCGGGACCGGCAGCGCCGGGTCCGTGAACGTCGCGCCCGTCGAGTGCGCGTACTCGCGGGCGACGCCGCGCATCGAGAAGCAGTAGCCCCGGTCCGGGGTCACGTTGATCTCGAGGACCTCCTCGCCGAGACCGAGCAGCTCGCGCGCGTCGGTCCCCACGGGTGCGTCGAGGCCGATCGTCGAGAGCACGATGATGCCGTCGTGGTCCTCGCCGAGCCCCAGCTCGCGGGCCGAGCAGATCATGCCGTCGGACACGTGCCCGTACGTCTTGCGCGAGGCGATGGGGAACGGTCCGGGCAGGACCGCGCCGGGCAGCGCGACGACGACGCGGTCGCCCACGTCGAAGTTGTGCGCGCCGCAGACGATGCCGCGTGGTTGACGGAGGCCCGCCCCAGTGACTTCGTTGTGGTCCGGGCCCACGTCGACGCGGCACCAGTTGATCGTCTTGCCGTTCTTCTGCGGCTCGGGGGTGCGCTCCACGACCTGGCCGACGACGAGCGGACCCGTCACGGCGGCCGCGTGGATGGCCTCCTCCTCGAGCCCGACGCGCACGAGGTCCGCGGCGAGCTGCTCGGCCGTGAGGCCGTCGGGCGTGGTGACGTGCTCGGCGAGCCACGTCAGGGGGATGCGAGGCATCAGATCACCGCCTGGAACTGGGTGGAGAAGCGGACGTCGCCCTCGACCATGTCGTGCATGTCAGCGATCCCGTGGCGCAGCATGAGCGTGCGCTCGATGCCCATGCCGAACGCGAAGCCGGAGTAGACCTCGGGGTCGACGCCGCACGCGCGCAGCACGTTCGGGTTGACCATGCCGCAGCCGCCCCACTCGATCCAGCCCGCGCCGCCCTTCTTCTGCGGGAACCACAGGTCCATCTCGGCGGAGGGCTCGGTGAACGGGAAGAACGCGGGTCGCAGGCGCGTGCGCGCCTCGGGTCCGAAGATGGCACGCGCGAAGTGGTCGAGCGTGCCCTTGAGGTTCGCCATCGTCAGGCCCTTGTCGACGGCCAGCCCCTCGATCTGGTGGAAGACGGGCGTGTGCGTCGCGTCGAGCTCGTCGGTGCGGAACACCTTGCCCGGGCACGCGAGGTAGACGGGAAGGTCGCGCTCGAGGAGCGTGCGGGCCTGGACCGGGCTGGTGTGCGTGCGCAGCACCAGGCCGGCCTCCTTCCCCGGCTCGCCTTCGACGAAGAACGTGTCCTGCATCTGCCGCGCCGGGTGGTCCACGCCGAAGTTGAGCGCGTCGAAGTTGAACCACTCCGACTCGACCTCGGGGCCCTCGGCGATCTCCCAGCCCATCGACACGAAGATGTCGGCGACGCGCTCCTGCAGCGTCTCCAGCGGGTGCCGGGCGCCGCGCGGGTAGCGGTCGCTCGGGAGCGTGACGTCGAGGGTCTCCTCGACGAGCACGCGCGCGTCGCGCTCGGCCTCGAGCACGGTCTGGCGGGCGGCGAGCGCCTGCTGCACGCGGCCGCGGGCGGCACCGAGCAGCTTGCCGGCCGTGCCCTTGTCGGCCGGCGCGAGCGCGCCGATGCCGCGGTTGGCCAGCGCGAGCGGGCTGCGCTCGCCGGTGTGCGCGAGGCGGGCGGACTTGAGCTCGTCGAGCGTGCTCGCCGTCTCGACGGCCGCGAGGGCGGCGTCGACGGCGGCGGCGATGCCGCTCTCGTCGAGCGGGGACAGCACAGGGGTGTCGTCGGACATCCGGACCTTCCAGGGAGGTGCTGGGCGACCCACGCCGGCGTTCGGCGGGCGGGGCCGTGGCCGGGCGCGCATGGAGCGGCCGACCAGCGGACGAGTCTATCGGCGCCCGCTCCGGGTCCGTTCCGTGGTCCACCGCACGCGAGGGCGGCTCAGCACGTGCGCGTCAGGAGCGCGGCCCGGGAGCGGGCCGGCTAAATCGGCGACCACTGCCGCCCGGGATGCGCATGCCCCGATCCTGCCACCGCCGTCGAGCGGATTCCACGCCGGACGGTGGCTCACGCACGCTCCGGGCCGGGATGCGTGCGTGAACCACCGCTCGGACCGGCGAGACTGGGGCGGGGCGGACGGGCCGCCGGGGAAGCGAGGAGCACGTGAGCGGGACCAGGCCGAAGGACGACGCCGTCGGAGTCATGCTGCCGCGGGACCTGCCCGCCGGCCGTGTGCTCGAGTACGCGCGGCGCGCCGAGGAGCTCGGGTTCGACGAGCTGTGGGTCGTCGAGGACCTCGGCTTCCGGGGCGGCATCGCGCAGGCCGCCGCCGTGCTCGCGGTCACGTCGCGCATCCGCGTGGGCGTCGGCATCCTGCCCACCGCGGCCCGCAACGTCGCGTTCGCCGCGATGGAGATCGCGAGCCTCGCCGAGCTGTTCCCCGGCCGCGTCGACGTGGGCGTGGGCCACGGCATGCCGCACTGGATGCGCTCGGTCGGGGCGTGGCCCGCGAGCCCGCTCACGCTGCTCGACGAGTACGTGAGCACGCTGCGCGCGCTGCTGCGCGGCGAGCGCGTCACGATCGACGGCCGGTACGTGCAGCTGTCGGGCGTCGAGCTGGAGACGCGTCCCGACGTGGTCCCGCCGATCCTGACCGGGGTGCGCGGGCCGCGCTCGCTCGCCGTCTCGGGCGCCGTGGCCGACGGGACCATCCTGGCCGAGCCCGTCACGCCGGAGTACGTCGCCTCCACGCTCGGGCACGTCGCAGCCGACGGGCCGCACCGCCTGGTCGGCTACAACGTCGCGGCCGTGGGTGACGACCCCGACGCGACCTTTGCCGCGGCGCGCGCCGGGCTCGAGTGGATCGGCGAGCCCGACTGGGCGCCGCACATCGCGCCCCTGCCCTTCGCGGACGAGTTCGCCGCGCTCCGTGCCGCCAGCGCGAGCCGCGAGGAGTTCGTCGCGGCCATGCCCGTCGAGTGGGTGTCGGCCCTCGCCGTCGTCGGGCCCGCGGCGACCGCACGCGCCCGGATCGACGAGCTGCACGCCGCCGGGCTCGCGAGCGTCGTGCTCGTCCCGGTCGGGCCGGACCCGTTCGCGGCGCTCAGCTCGCTCGCTGCGGTCCTGCGAGGCTGATCCGCTCGACCGGCTCGTACAGCGGCCCGCCGCCTCGACCCGCACCCGGGCGGGACTCGACCAGCAGGAGCTCGTCGACCTGCCACGTCGGCCCGCCGTAGACGGCGAGCGCGCGCACCAGGACGGCAGCCGCGTCGTCGTCGGCCCCGGGTGAACGCCGACCGGCCGGCGCGGTCGCCGCCGACGACCCGCGGCGTCTCGGCGGTCCGCTGCCCGGCCGCACGCGGGCGACCGTGAGGTGCGGTCGGTCGCGCGCGCGCTCGTCGCGCCATGCCCCCGCCCGCTCGCCCGCCTCGACGCACGCGGCCGTCAGGCGTCGCTGCGCGGCGACGTCGCCGCCGACACCGACCCACAGGGTGCGGTGGGCGAACACGCCCGCACCGTGCAGCTTGAGCGAGAAGGGCTCGACCGCGGCGGCGGTGGCCGAGAGGTCGGCCACGAGGCCGGGTACCCCGCCGTCGGGCAGGTCGCCGTAGAACGCCGCGGTCAGGTGCCACGTCTCGCGCGCGGACCAGCGCAGCGCCGCCGAGAGCCCGGACGGCCCGCCGCGCACGGAGGCGAGCGCGAGGTCGAGGTGGTCGAGGACCTCGTCGGGCGGCCACACGGCGGCGAACAACCTCATGGCCGCCACCCTGTCACGAGCGTCCGACTCACCGGTGGGCGCGGCTGCTCGCGTACAGGCAGACCGTGGCCGCGGTCGCGAGGTTGAGCGACTCGGCGCGTCCGCGCAGCGGGACGCGCACGACCGCGTCGGCCAGCGCGCGGTCCTCGTCGCGCAGGCCCCACGCCTCGTTGCCGAAGATCCACGCGGTCGGCGCGGCGAGGTCCGGGACGCCGTCCGGTGCGCTGCCCGCGACGTCGAGCAGGTCGTCGAGGTCGTGCTCCCCCGCGCCGTCCGCGGCCAGCACCGTGAGGCCTGCCTCACGCAGCGCAGCCACGCCGCCCTTGAGGTCGATCCCGGTCGCCACGGGCAGGTGGAACAGCGAGCCCGCCGTGGAGCGGACGACCTTGGGGTTGTGGATGTCGACGCTCTCGCTGGTCAGGAGCGCGGCGTCGGCACCCGAGGCGTCCGCGGCGCGGATGACGGCCCCCGCGTTCCCGGGGTCGCGCACGTTCGACAGCACGGCGACGAGCCGCGGCGGTCCCGCGAGCACCGCGGCGAGCGAGGAGTCGAGCAGGTCGACGACCGCGACCATCTGCTGGGCGTCGGGGCTCATGGCGTCGAGCACCTCCGGCGAGCCACGGTGCACCCGGATCCCCCGCGCACCCGCGGCTTGGACGATGTCCGCGTACCGCGCCGTCGCCGTCGCAGTCACGTACAGGTCGTGGACCGCGAGGTCGGTCGCGGCCACGGCCTCCCGGACCGCCTGCGGACCCTCGACGAGGAACCGCCCGGCTCGCTGGCGTGCCGATCGGCCGGCCAGGGCCCTGACGGCCTTGACCCGCTCGGCGCGGACGTTGTCGAGGTACGGGGTTTCGCTCACGGGGACATGATCCCCCGTCCGAGCCTGCTCGCCTCGACCACCTCGGCCAGCTCGGTCCAGAACGGCACGCGCGGCGCCCCATCGTCGGGGTCACGCCGTGTCGCGCCCACCGAGAACTCGCGGTCGACGAACTCCACGAGGTCGCGCCCCGCCACGAGCACCTCGGTGCGGTGCAGCGACAGCACGGGGAGCGTCGGCAACGGGTCAGCGGCCGGGAGGTAGCGCTGCCCGACGAGCGGGACGAGCACCGGCACGGCATCGAGCCGGCGCCGGGCGGCAGCCTCGCGCTCGACGAGGTCCGCGGGCCGCTGCCCCCACCGGGCGGGCCAGAAGTCGTGCTCCAGGACGTCGGCGACCACGCCGTCCACGGGCAGCCGCAGCCGTACCCGCAGGACGCGCACCGAGCCGGACCGCCAGCTCGGGCCACTGGGGGCCGCGCGGGAGCCCCAGCGCGAGGAACGCCCGGTGCACGGGCGCGAAGCGGAAGCCGAAGCGCTCCTCGACGGCCTCACGCTCGTCGGCGCTCAGGCCGGGGCCTATCGGCTCGCCCGCGTAGGTCAGCAGCTCGTGGGCCTCCTCGGCCACCTCCCACGCCGACCGCGGGACGCGGATCTGCTCGCCCGGCCGCCGCCGTCGCAGGGTCATGTCACGGACGCTAGCGGGTACGACGAAGTCCCCGGGTCGAGATGACCCGGGGACTTCGGAAGCCGTCACCTCACGAGGAGGCGGAGGTCACGCAGCCTTCGGCGCGTTGACGTCGGCCGGCAGGGCCTTCTTCGCGACGGCGACGAGGGCGTTGAACGCCACCGCGTCGGTCACCGCGAGGTCGGCCAGGACGCGACGGTCCACCTCGACGCCCGCGAGCTTGAGGCCCTGGATGAGGCGGTTGTACGTGAGGCCCTGCGCACGCGAGGCCGCGTTGATGCGCTGGATCCACAGACGACGGAAGTCGCCCTTGCGCGCCTTGCGGTCGCGGTAGGCGTAGACGAGGGAGTGGGTGACCTGCTCCTTCGCCTTGCGGTAGAGGCGCGAGCGCTGCCCGCGGTAACCACTGGCGCGCTCGAGAGTTGCCCGGCGCTTCTTGTGGGCGTTGACCGCCCGCTTCACGCGTGCCACGTGATGCTCCTTGCTGGTCTAGGGCTCAGGTGCCCCGGAGGCGCTTGCGCGCCCGCCGGATCACTTACCGAGCAGCTTCTTGATCTTGGGGGTGTCGGCGGCGGAGACGACCACGTCGCCGGCGATGCGGCGGGTCTGGCGGCTCGACTTGTGCTCCAGCAGGTGGCGGCCGCCGGCCTGCTCGCGCATGACCTTGCCGGTCCCGGTGACCCGGAAGCGCTTCTTGGCACCGGAGTGCGTCTTGTTCTTCGGCATGGCTGCCGTGTCTCCTTGTCGTTCGCATCGCACGGGCTCGTGCGACTCGTCTGGGTGCGGGCCGACCGAATGACTCGGCCCGTCCGTGGTGCAGGTCAGGCTGTGGGGTCCGAAGGAGTGGCGCGAGGCTTCGGAACCGGTCGCGGCGCGGGCTTGGTGGCCGTGGTGGCCGCCGGGCGCGCTGCCGCGGGACGGGGGGCGGCCGGTCGCGGAGCGGCCGGTCGGGGCGTGGCTGCCGGACGCGGCGCGGGGGCCGGGCTCGCGGCGGCCGGAGCCTTGGGGGCAGCAGCCTTGGGCGCGGCCTTGGGGGCAGCGGCCTTCGGAGCGGCCTTCGGGGCCGGCGTCGCCTTGGGCGCGGCAGCCTTGGGGGCGGCCTTCTCGGGCTCGGCCTCGGGCGTGGCCTCGACGGGCGCGTCCTCGACCGGCTCGGCCTCGGGCGTGACCTCGGCAGCAGCCTCGACGGGCGCCTCCTCGACGACCTCGACCTCGGCAGCGGGGGCCTCGGCCACCGGCGCCTCGACCGCGGGGGTCGCGACGACCGGAGCAGCGGCGGCCTCGTCGGCCGGGGCCTCGTCGCTCTGGGCTGCCTTGGCGGCGGCCTTCGCGGCGTTCTCCTCGCGGGCGGCGGCGGCCTGGGCGGCGCGGCGCTGCTCGAGCTTCTGGTCGGCCTTCTTGTGGGTCGGCCCCAGCACCATGACCATGTTGCGGCCATCCTGCTTCGGCATCGACTCGATGAAGCCCAGCTCGGTCACGTCGTCGGCGAGCCGCTGCAGCAGCCGCACGCCCATCTCCGGGCGCGACTGCTCGCGACCGCGGAACATGATCATGACCTTGACCTTGTCGCCGGCCTTGAGGAACCGCTCGACGTGGCCCTTCTTGGTGCCGTAGTCGTGCGGGTCGATCTTCAGCCGGAAACGAATCTCCTTGAGGACCGTGTTGGTCTGGTTGCGCCGTGCCTCACGCGCCTTCATGTCGGCTTCGTACTTGTACTTGCCGTAGTCCATGATCTTGCAGACGGGCGGACGGGCGTCAGGTGCGACCTCGACCAGGTCGAGGTCTGCGTCCTGCGCCAGGCGCAGTGCGTCTTCCACGCGCACGATGCCGACCTGCTCGCCGTTGGGGCCGACCAGGCGGACCTCGGCTACGCGGATCCGATCGTTGATGCGGGGCTCGCTGATGTGGTGCTCCTCGGTTGTCGTCTCGGGTGACATCGCAGGAACGAAGAAGGCCTCCGTCGTGCGATCGCACGAGCGGAGGCCTGGTCGTCCGAGCGGGACGACCCCGAGGTCGGCCACACGTTCTCGTCGGCGGGCCGACGAGCCGGACTGGACCCGGTCCCGGTTGAGCGGCGAGGCCGCACGGTCGGTACCCAGGTGGGATGGACTCCGCTTGTGCATCCGGACCCGCGCATCTACCTACCCGGAGGCATGCAGGCGTGCGAGACCGAATCAGTCGAGT
>Ga0160439_1000539_pt1 | contig 16357 bp, 10 predicted proteins | sample HID1975M_E0MG_FD_108201 | JGI IMG/M metagenome (GOLD analysis project Ga0160439, IMG submission 108201) | Enriched soil microbial communities from UW Madison campus, WI, USA - HID1975M_E0 MG | ecosystem: Environmental > Terrestrial > Soil > Unclassified | place: USA: Madison, Wisconsin... | reverse complement strand
TCGACGCGGGCGGTCATGGCAGCTTATCCGTGAATTGAGTCTGTCTCCGATTTTACGCACTTATGCGAAGATTCGATACGTTCCCTTAGCCACTCTTGGGTGTTGTCAGCACTTTATGCACAAATTACGACACGGCCGCAGTTGGGCTGTCCGATTTCCCGCCATCTGTGCTGCGATGAACCCAGGCCATCGCGCCCATCGGATGGGCGCATGAGCAGCGTTCGTCACGTCTTCGACATCCCATTGGGCGCCTTCATCGGACTGGCTGCGCTGGCGGGCTTGATCATCGGCAACTGGTTGACCCTGCTGACGTATCGGCTGCCGCGCATGATGGAACGCGAATGGCAGGCGCAGTGCCTGGATGCGGTGGGCAAGGCGCGGCCGTCCAGCCCCGACGGCCTGTTGCGTCCGGCCTCGCAATGCCCCGCGTGCCATGCGCCGGTGACTGGCTGGCGCCGGCTGCCCGTGCTGGGCTGGCTGTTGCTGCGCGGCCGCTGCGCCGCATGCGATGCTCCGATCAGTTGGCGCTACCCCGCAATCGAACTCCTGACCTGTGCGCTGTTTGCCGCCTGCGCGTGGCGCTACGGCGCGACGCCCGTCGCGTTGTTTGCGATGGGTTTGTCGGCGATGCTGGTGGCGCTGGCCTGGATCGACTTCGAATCCACCCTGCTGCCCGACGCGCTGACGCAGCCGCTCGTGTGGGCGGGGCTGCTGGTCAATCTGTTTGACGCGTTCACGACCTTGCCGCTGGCGGTGGTGGGGGCGGTGGCCGGCTACGTTTTCCTGTGGGTTATCTTCCATGTGTTCCGCCTGCTGACCGGGCGCGAGGGCATGGGGTATGGCGACTTCAAGCTGCTGGCCGCATTGGGTGCGTGGTTCGGCATCGAATCCCTGCCCATGGTGCTGCTGGCGGCCTCGCTGGTGGGGGTGTTGATCGGCGGCCTGCTGACGCTATCGGGCCGCGCCGGCCGCGGGCAGCCGCTGCCCTTCGGCCCCTATCTGGCCCTGGCCGGCATCGTCATGCTGCTGCTGGGCGGCGAGCAGGGTTTATGGCAGTTTATGCGCTAGGCAAGAAAGGATGGGCATCATGTTCAAGATCGGTCTGACGGGCGGCATCGGTTCGGGCAAGTCCCGTGTGGCGGACATGCTGGGCGAATGGGGCGCGACGCTGGTGGACACCGACCAGATCGCGCACGCGCTGACGGCGGCCGACGGTGCGGCCATGCCGGCCATCGAACGCGAATTCGGGCCGCAGGCGCTGACGCCCGAAGGCGCGTTGAACCGCCAATGGATGCGCGAACGCGCGTTCTCGGATCCGCAAGCGCGGCAGCGCCTGGAAGGCGTGCTGCACCCCGCCATTACCGAAGAGACCGAACGCCAGGCAGCGGCCGCGACTGGGCTGTACCTGGTCTTTGTGGTGCCCCTTCTGGTGGAGTCCCTGGCGCGTTGGCGCACGCGCGTGGATCGTATCTGCGTGGTGGACTGCGATCCGGAAACGCAGGTGGCGCGCGTGCAGTCGCGCAGCGGGCTGACGGAGCCCGCCATCAGGCGTATTATGGCGGCACAGGCTGCGCGGGCAAGCCGGTTGGAGGTTGCGGACGACGTCATCGTGAACGACGGCGCGACATCGCCGGAGCAATTGCGCGCGCAGGCGAAGACCCTGCATGACCGCTGGCTGACGCTGGCGACCACAACGGGCCGGTAAGCGACAAGCTTGGCCGGCACCCCTGAATCCCTCGGCCACTTGGCCGACCACTGATGGGCCTGTCAAATAGCGTGATTGTTTACGAATATCCCTTCAATGAGCGCATCCGCGCTTATCTGCGATTGGAATACCTGTTCGACAGGTTGTTCTTCTTTGCTCGCGAGGGGGACTCACGCCAGCATCAGGTTGCCGTCACCTCTCTTTTCGATCTGCTCGACGCGTGCGAACGCACCGACGTGAAAGGCGCCGTGCTGCAAGACCTGGAGCGTCAGCGCATGGCGCTGGTAGGCTTGCGCGACCACCCCGGCGTGGCGCAAGACGCGCTGGAAGCCATGCTGCGCGAACTGGAAAAAGTGGCCACCGCGCTGGCCGCGCCCGGCAAGACCGGGCAGTCGCTGCGCGAAAACGAATGGTTGACCAGCCTGCGCGGCCGGCTGTCCGTGCCGGGCAGCGCCACGCAGGTGGACATGCCTTCCTATTTCGCCTGGCAGAACAAGACCGAAGCCGCCCGTTGTGCGGACTTGCAGGCCTGGGTGTCGCCCTTCCTGCCTTTGTACGATGGCCTGACGCTGGCCCTGCGCCTGTTGCGCGAGTCCGGCCGCAAGACCGATATCGTGGCCGAGCAGGGCGCCTACCAGCAGATGCTGGGCGGCAAGCAATTCCAGCTGCTGCGCGTCTGGGTGGACCCGACCCAGGGCGCATTTCCCGAGATCAGTGCCAATAAGTACATGATCTGGATACGTTTTTCCACGCAAGACGGCGAATTCAAGCCCCAGCAGGTGGCGCGCGACGTGGCGTTCCAGATGACGCTCTGCAGCTCGTAGTGTGGGTTAGCGGAGGCGCTCCCGGTGCTTGACGGGTTACGCGCGCTGGGTGGCCTCGACCTTGTTGCCGTTTGCTCGCGCTTCACCCATCCGACGGTCTTCCGGCGGCCATCGAAGCGGGCGTTCTTGAGACCGATTCTTGTTGCGGCCAGTTTCAACTCGGACCCGCAATAGTAGAAAAGGCGACCGACTAGTAGACAATACGGCTTTCTCCGTCAGTGCCGGAACCGTTTCCATGTCCGATAGTCGTCCTGTTTCCCCGCCTTCCCGCTGGACCCGCCGCCGCATCATTGGATTGGTGGTGTTGTTGCTTGCCGTGGCCGTCATTGCCTGGCTTGCGCTGCGGCCGTCGGCCAAACAGGGCGCGGCCGGCGGGCCCGGCGGCCGCGCGGGCGGGGGACGGCCCCCGATGGCCGCCATGGCCAACTTGGCCGTGCCGGTGCGCATCGCCACCGCCGCCACGCAGGATATCGATATCTACCTGAAGTCCCTGGGTACCGTCACGGCCTACAACACGGTCACTGTGCGCAGCCGCGTCAGTGGCGAGCTGGTGGACGTGGCCTTCCAGGAAGGCCAGCGCGTGAAGGCGGGCGACCTGCTGGCCCAGGTGGACCCCCGGGCCTTCCAGGTGGCCCTGGACCAGGCGCGCGGCACCCAGATGCAGAATCTGGCCCAGCTGGAGAACGCGCGGCGCGACTTGCAGCGCTATCAGGCCCTGTTCAAGCAGGATTCCATCGCCAAGCAGCAGGTGGACACCCAGGCGGCGCTGGTGCGCCAGTACGAGGGCACCGTCAAGAGCGACCAGGCCAATGTGGACAACGCCAAGCTGCAACTGGATTACGCCCGCATCACCGCGCCCATCAGCGGCCGGTTGGGGCTGCGCCAGGTCGACCGCGGCAACCTGGTGTCCAGTTCCGACACCAATGGGCTGGTCGTGATTACCCAGACCCAGCCGATTTCCGTAGTGTTCACGTTGCCCGAGACCCAGTTGCCCGAAGTGCGCGGCGAAATCGCGGCCGGCAAGACGCTGACGGTCGATGCCTATGACCGTGCCGACACCCGCCGCATCGCCACCGGCGTACTGGAGACCCTGGACAACCAGATCGACGTCACCACCGGCACGCTGAAGCTGAAGGCCAAATTCGACAACGCGGACGACGCGCTCTTTCCCAACCAGTTCGTCAACGTGCGCCTGCACGTGCTGACGCGCAAGGACGTGACCGCCATCCCCACCGCCGCGATCCAGCAGGGGTCGGCCGGCGCCTTCGTGTTCCTGGTGCAGCCGGACAACACGGTGCTGGTGCGCCAGGTGAAGCTGGGCGCCATCAATAACGGCATGGTGGCTGTGAATGAAGGCCTGCAGCCGGGCGACCGCGTCGTCACGGAAGGCACCGACCGCTTGCGCGCCGGCGCCAAGGTGGAAGTGGTGGGCGGGGCGGAAGTGATACCCGCCACCCGCGACAAGACGCTCGGGGCAGGGGCGCCTGCCGGCACCACGCCGGCGTCCAAGTAAGCCGAGACCATCGTGAGCCCGTCGCGCCTGTTCATCCTCCGCCCCGTCGCCACCACGCTGGCGATGGTGGCGATCCTGATCGCCGGTTTCATCGCCTACCGGATGCTGCCGGTGTCGGCGCTGCCCGAGGTGGACTACCCGACGATCCAGGTGGTGACGCTGTACCCCGGGGCCAGTCCGGATGTCATGACCTCGCTGGTCACGTCTCCCCTGGAACGGCAGTTCGGACAGATGCCGGGCTTGAACCAGATGTCGTCCACCAGTTCGGGCGGCGCCTCGGTCATCACGATGCAGTTCAACCTGACGCTGCCGCTGGACGTGGCCGAGCAGCAGGTGCAGGCGGCGATCAACGCCGCGTCGAACCTGCTGCCCAGCGACTTGCCGGTGCCGCCGACCTACAACAAGGTGAACCCGGCGGACGCGGCCGTGCTGACGCTGGCCATCACATCGCCCACCATGCCCTTGCCGCAGGTGCGAGATCTGGTGGATACGCGGGTGGCGCAGAAGTTGTCGCAGATTCCCGGCGTGGGCCTGGTCAGCGTGGCGGGCGGCCAGCGGCCGGCGGTGCGGGTGCAGGTCAATCCGCAGGCGCTGGCGGCCAACGGCCTGGCGCTGTCTGACCTGCGCACCGCGATCGTGGGGGCCAACGTCAACCAGCCCAAGGGCAACCTGGACGGGCCGTTGCGGTCCACCACGATCAACGCCAATGACCAGCTGAAGTCGCCCACCGACTACAACGACCTGATCATCGCCTACAAGAACAACGCGCCGCTGCGGCTGTCGGACGTGGCGCGCGCGGTCGAAGGCGCCGAAGACACGCGGCAGGCCGCCTGGGCCGGCGACAAGCCCGCCATCCTGCTGAACATCCAGCGCCAGCCGGGCGCCAACGTGATCGACGTGGTCAATCGGATCCAGACGCTGCTGCCGCAACTGCGCGCGGCCTTGCCCGCCACGCTGGACGTGAGCGTGGTGTCGGATCGCACGCAGACCATCCGCGACTCGGTGGAAGACGTGAAGTTCGAAATGCTGCTGGCCGTGGGGCTGGTGGTCATGGTGACCTTCGTCTTCCTGCGCAGCCTGACGGCCACGCTGATCCCCAGCGTCGTGGTGCCGCTGTCCCTGGTGGGCACCTTCGGCATCATGTACCTGGCGGGTTTCTCGATCAACAACCTGACCTTGATGGCGCTGACGATCGCCACCGGCTTCGTGGTGGACGACGCCATCGTCATGATCGAGAACATCGCCCGCCATATCGAAGAAGGCGAAACGCCCTTGCAGGCCGCCTTGAAGGGCGCCTCGCAGATCGGTTTCACGCTGATCTCGCTGACCTTTTCGCTGATCGCCGTACTGATCCCGCTGCTGTTCATGACGGAAGTGGTGGGGCGGCTGTTCCGGGAATTTGCGATCACGCTGGCGGTATCCATCCTGATCTCGCTGGTGGTGTCGCTGACGCTTACGCCGATGATGTGCGCGCGCCTGTTGCGCGCCGAATCGGAGCAGAAGCACGGCCGTTTCCACACGGCCACGGGCAACTTCATTGACCGCGTCATCGCCGGCTACGACCGCATGCTGCAGGTGGTGCTGCGCCATCAGCCGCTGACGCTGCTGGTGGCACTGGGCACTTTCGCGCTGACGGTGGTGCTGTACATGGTGGTGCCCAAGGGCTTCTTCCCGCAGCAGGACACCGGCCTGATCCAGGCCATCACCCAGGCGCCGCAATCCATTTCGTTCCCGGCGATGGCCGAACGCCAGCAGGCCGCGGCGCGGCTGGTGCTGGAAGATCCGGACGTGCAGGCGGTGTCGTCCTTCATCGGTGTAGACGGCAGCAACGCCACGCTAAGCGCCGGGCGCATGCAGATTGCGCTCAAGCCCCAGGCCGAACGCAGCGGCGACCTGCGCACCGTGATGGCGCGCCTGCAGGAATCCCTGGGCAAGCAGGACGGGCTGACCGTCTACATGCAGCCCGTGCAGGATCTGACGATCGAAGACCGCGTCAGCCGCACGCAATACCAGATGACGCTGTCTAACCCCGACTTGAAGGTGCTGAGCGAATGGACGCCCAAGCTGGTGGACCGCTTGCGCCAGGTGCCGGGGTTGAAGGACGTGACCGACGACTTGCAGGACGACGGCCTGCAGACGTGGGTCGAGATCGACCGCGATGCGGCATCGCGCCTGGGTATTACCGCCGCGGTGATCGACGAGGCGCTGTACGACGCCTTTGGCCAGCGGCTGATCTCCACCATCTTCACCCAGTCCAACCAGTACCGCGTGGTGCTGGAGGTGCAGCCGCAGTTCCAGATGAACCCGGCTGCGCTGGGCCAGATCCACGTGCCGACCTCGACCGGCGCGCAGGTGCCGTTGTCGTCGGTGGCGCACATCTCCGAAGGCCGGACCGTGCTGGCCGTGAACCGGCTGGACCAGTTCCCGATGGTGACGGTGTCGTTCAACCTGGCGCCGGGGGCGTCGCTGTCCAACGCGGTCGAAGCCATCATCGCCGCCGAAGCCGAAATCGGCTTGCCGGCCGGCGTGGAGACGCGATTCCAGGGCGCGGCGCTGGCGTTCCAGAATTCGCTGACCAGCACGCTGTGGCTGATCCTGGCCGCGGTGGTCACCATGTACATCGTGCTGGGCATCCTGTACGAAAGCTACATCCACCCCATCACGATCCTGTCCACCTTGCCGTCCGCCGGCGTGGGGGCCTTGCTGGCGTTGTTGATCAGCGGCACCGAGCTGGACATGATCGGCATCATCGGGATCATCCTGCTGATCGGCATCGTGAAGAAGAACGCCATCATGATGATCGACTTCGCCCTGGATGCCGAGCGCAAGCGGGGGCTGACGCCGCGCGCGGCCATCCACGAGGCCGCGCTGCTGCGTTTCCGCCCCATCCTGATGACCACGCTGGCCGCCCTGTTCGGCGCCTTGCCCCTGATGCTGTCGACCGGCACGGGCGCTGAACTGCGCCAGCCGCTGGGCCTGGTGATGGTGGGCGGCCTCTTGTTGAGCCAGGTGCTCACGCTGTTCACCACGCCGGTCATCTACCTGATGTTCGACCGCATGTCGCGCCGCTGGCGCGGCGTACGCGAACCGGCGGCCGGGGACGCGTCATGATCCTGTCGGCACCCTTCATCGTCCGGCCGGTGGCGACCACGCTGCTGAGCCTGGCGGTCGTGCTGGCAGGCCTGTTGTCGTTCTTCCTGTTGCCGGTGGCGCCCTTGCCGCAGGTGGACATTCCGACCATCTCGGTGTCGGCCAGCCTGCCGGGCGCCAGCCCCGAGACGATGGCCTCCAGCGTGGCCACGCCGCTTGAGCGCTCGCTGGGCAGCATCGCCGGCGTGACCGAGATGACCTCCAGCAGCTCGCAGGGGTCCACCCGCGTCACCTTGCAGTTCGATCTGTCGCGCGACATCAACGGCGCGGCGCGCGATGTGCAGGCCGCCATCAACGCGGCGCGCTCGCTATTGCCCACCAGCCTGCGCAGCAATCCCACGTACCACAAGTCCAACCCGTCGGACGCGCCCATCATGACGCTGGCGCTGACCTCCGACACGCTCAGCCAGGGTCAGCTGTACGACATCGCCTCGACCATCGTGGCGCAGAAACTGGCGCAGGTGGACGGCGTGGGCGAAGTCACCGTAGGCGGCAGTTCCTTGCCGGCGGTGCGCGTCACCGTGCTGCCGGGTGCGCTGGCCAACCGCGGCGTGTCGCTGGACCAGTTGCGCGCCACACTGGCCAACGCCAACGCCAACCGCCCCAAGGGCGTGCTGGAGAACGACCGCTACCACTGGCAGATCATGGTCAGCGACCAGCTGAGCCGCGCTGAACAATACCGGCCGCTGATTGTGGCGTGGAACGATGGCGCGCCGGTGCGCGTGTCGGATGTGGCCAAAGTCGAGGACTCGGTCGAAGACCTGTATCAGACCGGGTTCTTCAACGAACGCAAGGCGATCCTGATGATCGTGCGCCGGCAGGCCGACGCCAACATCATCGAGGCCGTGGATGCCGTGCGCGCGCAACTGCCCGTGCTGCAGGCGCTGATGCCGGCCGACGTGAACATGACGGTGGCGCAGGACCGCACGCCCAGCATCCGGGCGTCGCTGCACGAAGCCGAGCTGACGCTGATCATCGCGGTGGGCCTGGTGGTGCTGGTGGTGCTGCTGTTCCTCAGGCGCTGGCGGGCGGCCATCATCCCCAGCGTGGCCGTGCCGGTGTCGCTGATCGGCACGTTCTGCATCATGTACCTGTGCGGCTTCACGCTGAATACGATTTCGCTGATGGCGCTGATCGTGGCCACCGGCTTCGTGGTGGACGACGCCATCGTGGTGCTCGAGAACATCATGCGGCACGTGGAAAACGGCATGTCGCCGATGCGGGCGGCGTTGCGCGGCTCGCGCGAAGTCGGCTTCACGGTGTTGTCGATGAGCCTGTCGCTGGTGGCGGTGTTCATCCCCATCCTGCTGATGGGGGGCGTGGTCGGGCGGTTGTTCCGCGAATTCGCCGTGACCTTGTCGGCCGCGATCATGGTGTCGCTGATCGTGTCGCTGACGCTGACGCCGATGATGTGCGCGCGCCTGCTGCGCCATGAACCGAAAGAGCAGAAACCGCCGGGGCGGCTGGCGCGCTGGTCCGAACGCGGCTTCGAGTCCATGCTGGACGGCTACCGGCGCAGCCTGCGCTGGGCGCTGGCGCATGGCCGGCTGATGATGCTGATCCTGGCGGTTGCCGTGGGCCTGAATATCTATCTGTACACCGCGGTGCCCAAGGGCTTTTTCCCGCAGCAGGACACGGGGCAGTTGCTGGGCTTTTTCCGCGTGGACCAGGGCACCTCGTTCCAGGCGACGCTGCCCAAGCTGGAGGCGCTGCGCAAGGTGGTGCTGGCGGACCCGGCGGTGCAGAGCATGACGGGTTATGCCGGCGGGCGCGGAGGCAGCAACAGCAGCTTCATGCAGATCCAGTTGAAGCCGCTGGGCGAACGCGACGTATCGGCCGACGTGGTCATCAACCGGTTGCGCGGCAAGCTGCAGAACATGCCGGGCGCGCGCATGTTCCTGGTGTCGCAGCAGGACATCCGGATCGGCGGGCGCCAAAGCCAGGGTTCCTATGACTACACGCTGATGTCGGGTGACCTGCAATTGCTGCGCACGTGGATGCCCAAGGTGCAGCAGGCGATGGCGAAGATCCCCGAGATCACGGACGTGGACACCGACGTCGAGGACAAGGGCCGCCAGATCAACCTGGTGATCGACCGCGAGGCCGCCACGCGGCTGGGCGTCAGCATGTCCACCATTTCGACGGTGCTGAACAATTCGTTCAGCCAGCGCCAGGTATCGGTGATGTACGGGCCGCTGAACCAGTACCACGTGGTGCTGGGACTGGAGCCCAAATTCGCCGAAGACATTGAATCGCTCAAGCAGGTCGAAGTGATCACCTCGACCGGCGCGCGCGTGCCGCTGCTGGCTTTCGCGCGGCTGGAGAACGCCAACGCGCCGCTCAGCGTGCAGCATCAAGGGCTGTTCGTGGCGGACACTGTGTCCTTCAGCCTGGCGCCCGGCGTGTCGCTGGGGCAGGCCACCGCCGCCATCGACGCGGCCGTGGCCCGCATCGGCTTGCCCTCGGACCAGATCCAGGCGGGCTTCCAGGGAACGGCGGCCGCCTTGCAGCAGACGCTGGCGCAGCAGCCCTGGCTGATCCTGGCGGCGCTGGTCACGATGTACATCGTGCTGGGCATCCTGTATGAAAGTTTCGTGCATCCGCTGACCATCCTGTCGACGCTGCCGTCTGCCGGCCTGGGCGCGCTGCTGGCCTTGCTGCTGCTGCGCTACGACTTCACACTGATCGCGCTGATCGGGGTGTTCCTCTTGATCGGCATCGTGAAGAAGAACGCCATCATGATGGTGGACTTCGCCCTGGACGCCGAGCGCAACCAGGGCATGACGCCGCGCGACGCGATCTTCCAGGCCTGCCTGACGCGGTTCCGCCCGATCATGATGACGACGATGGCCGCCATCTTCGGCGCGCTGCCACTGGTGGTGGCGACCGGCGCCGGCGTCGAGATGCGCCAGCCGCTAGGCATTACCATCGTGGGCGGCCTGGTGCTCAGCCAGATCCTCACGCTGTACACCACGCCAGTGGTCTATCTCTACCTGGACCGCTTCCGTCTGTGGGCCGCGCGCGGGCGCGGTCCCCGGAAGGGCGCTCCTGCTTCCATAGAACAAACATGATCCGTATCAAGCCGCTTTCGAACGCCTTCCTTCCTCGCAGCGCGGTCACGCTGGCGCTGTGCGCGCTGCTGGGCGCATGCGCGGTCGGTCCCGACTACCAGCGCCCTGAATTGGACGTGGGCGCCTCCTACAAGGAGGGCCAGGGCCAGGATCAGGTCGAAGGCTGGAAGCCTGCCGAGCCGCGCGACGACGCGGACCGTGGGCAGTGGTGGCGTGTCTATGACGACGCCACGCTCAACGGCCTGGTCGATCGCCTGAACACGTCGAACCAGACGATCGCGCAGGCCGAGGCCAACTACCGCCAGGCGCTGGGCCTGGTGCGCGCCGCGCGTGCCGGCTTCTATCCGACGGTGGGCGCAAGCGCGGGCATGTCGCGCGCGGGCAGCGGCAACGGCCAGAACGGCTCGTCGTCTTCGTCGTCGGGCAGCAATGTGTCGAACCAGTATTCGGTGACCGGTAGCGTCAGCTGGGAACTGGACGTGTGGGGCCGCGTGCGCCGCAGCACCGAATCGTCCGAAGCCAGCGCAGCGGCCAGCCTGGCCGACCTGGCCGCGACGCGGCTGAGCGCGCAGGCGGCGCTAGTGCAGACCTATCTGCAACTGCGTGTGCTGGACGAGCAGAAGCGCCTGCTGGACGCCACCGTGGCGGCGTACGAAAAATCGCTGCAGCTGACGCAAAACCGGTATGACGTTGGCGTGGCCGGGCAGGCCGATGTGGCCGTGGCGCGCACGCAGGTGGAAAGCACGCGCGCCCAATCGATCGACCTGGATTGGCAGCGCGGGCAGTACGAGCACGCCATCGCGGTGCTGATGGGCCAGGCGCCGTCGAAGTTCGGATTGGCGCCGGCCGTGTTCACGCTGCAGTTGCCCGAGATCCCGGTGGGCCTGCCGTCCGAGCTGCTGGAGCGCCGCCCCGACATCGCCGCGGCCGAGCGCCGCGCAGCGGCCGCCAATGCGCAGATCGGCGTGGCGCAAGCCGCGTGGTTCCCGTCGCTGACCTTGTCCGCCGACGGGGGCTTTCGCAATGGCCAGTTCGCCGACCTGCTGACGGCGCCTGCACGCTTCTGGTCGCTGGGACCAGCGTTGGCGTTGACGATCTTTGACGGCGGCGCGCGCGCGGCGCAAGTCGAACAGGCCCGTGCGGCGTACGACTCGCAAGCGGCGGCCTACCGCCAGGCCGCGCTGGTGGGCTTGCGCGAAGTCGAGGACTACCTGATCCAGTTGCGCGTGATGGAGAACGAGCAGGTCGTCCAGCGGCGCGCGCTGGAGTCCGCGCGCGAATCATTGCGCTTGATCCAGAACCAGTACAAGGCCGGTCTGGTGGACTACCTGAGCGTGGCGGTCGTGGACGCCACGGCGCTCAATAGCGAGCGCAACGCGTTGAGCCTGCTGGGCACGCGCCTGGTCGCCAGCGTGAACCTGATCGTCGCACTGGGCGGCGGTTGGGACGGCTCCTAGGGATAACGCTTAAATCCCCTACGCTTTCGTTGACAAGTTTTCGGCGCCGGTTCTTAATGCGACGAAAGTGACCATGCGGTCACGTTCGTCGCGCAGTACCGACACCGAATTCCGTTTGATCAATCGAACACGCGTCAGCGAAGGGGAAAGAGGATGGGCTGGTCAACTCATTGGCGGACGGCCGCCAGGGCAGGGCGCTGGACAAGTGTGGCGGCGGCCGCCACGCTGGCGTTGAGCGCGGCGGCGTCCGCACAGGAATGGCCGGCGCGGCCAATCACCCTGATCGTGCCGTTTCCGCCCGGCGGCACCACCGACATCTTCGCGCGCACCATCGCCCAACACATGCGGCCGGCGCTGGGCGAGTCCATCGTGGTCGAGAACAAGCCGGGCGCGGCGGGCAACCTGGGCGTGGCCGCTGCCGCGCGCGCTCAGCCCGACGGCTACACCATCGTGCTGGGCTCCGTCGGCACGCAGACCGTCAACCAGTTCCTGTACGGCAACATCGGATTCAATCCCGCCACCGACCTGGTGCCGCTGGGCATGATCGCTTCCACGCCCAACGTCATGGCGGTGGCGGCCGGATCGCCCTGGCGCAATCTGGACGACGTGATGAAGGCGGTGAAGAAGGATCCCGGCAAGTACTCCTACGCGTCGCCGGGCATCGGTTCGTCCGTGCACCTGACGGGCGCCTACTTCGAATCGCTGGCCGGGCTGCAGATGCTGCACGTGCCGTTCAAGGGTTCGTCGGCTGCGATACCCGCCGTGATCGGCGGACAGGTCGACATCCTGATGGACAACCTGCCCAGTTCCATGGCGGCGTTAAAGTCGGGCGGCCGCCTGCGCGGCATCGCGGTGACGTCGGCCGAACGCAGCCCTGCCGCGCCCGACCTGCCCACGATGGCCGAGGCCGGCCTGCCCGGTTTCGAGGTCACCGCCTGGTCCGGCCTGTATGCGCCGCGCGGCACGCCCGCGCCGGTCGTCGACAAGCTGATCGCGGCGATGAAGCAGGCCTTGAAATCGCCCGAGCTGCAGCAGTCGCTGGCGCAAGGCGGCGCCACGCCGGGCAATCTGTTCGGCGCGGACCTGGCCGCGTTTGAAGTGAAGGAACGCGATAAGTGGGGCACGCTAATCCGTAGCCGCGGCATCAAGGCGGACTGAGCGCGGCGCGGACGCCTGCCTCGCGCGTTACGCCAGGGCGAAGGCGGCCGCGTCCACGGCCGGGTTGCGGCCCTGCATCAGGTCCGTCAGCATGCGCGCGCTGCCGGCAGCCAGCGTGAAGCCCAGGCCGCCGTGGCCGGTGTTCAACCACAGGTTGCGGTAGGGTGTGGCGCCGATCAGCGGCTTGCCGTCGGGCCGTGCGGGGCGCAGTCCGGCCCAGGGCTCGGGCGGGCCTGCCGGGTTCAGGTCCGGGAAGAACTGCGCCACGTCGCGCTCCAGGCTTTGCACGCGCCGCGGATCCACGCCGCCGCCGCCCGTGCCGATGTCGACCATGCCCGCCACCCGCAGCCGCTGGCCCAGCCTTGCATACACCACCTTGCGACGGATATCGCTGATGCTGGCGTTGGGGGCGACGCTGTCCGGCGTCAGCGCATACGTCAGGCTATACCCCTTGAGCGGATAGATCCGCAGGTTCAGCCCCAGTTGCCGCGCCAGCGGCTGCGCGCCCATGCCGCTTGCCAGCACGTAGTGGTCGGCATCCATATCGCCCGCGGCGGTGGAGGCGCCCACGACGCGCCCGCGTTCCGATCGCAACGCGGTCACCCGGGTATTGAAATGAAAGCGCACGGGGTCCGCGGCGGCGCGCAGGATGCGTTCAAGCTCCGTGCATAGGCGCTGGCAGTCGCCCGCGTCTTCGGTCGGGGTGTAGAGCGCGCCCTGGATGCTGGTCCCGATGCCGGCCAGCGCGGGTTCCATCTCCAGGCAGGCGCGCGTGTCCATCACGCGCTGCTCGCTGCCCAGATCCGCCAGGTAGTCGCGCTGCGCCAGTGCGTGCGCATAGGCGCCGGCGTCCTGATAGACCAGCAGTTTGCCCGACGACGAAAAATCGAAATCGGGATTCTCCTGGCGCACGAGCTCATGCACGCACAGGCGGCTGTACATGCCCAGCGACAGCAGTTCGCGCGTGGTGGAGCGGCTCTTGGCGCGCGTGCAGGCGCGCAGGAAGGCGAGGCTCCAGCGCCACTGGTCCGGATCCAGGCGGGGCCGGAAGCGCAGCGGCGCGTCCTGGGCCAGCAGCCACGAGGGCAGTTTGGGCAAGACGGCGGGGTCGGCCAGCGGAGCGACGAAGCTGTAGCTCAGCTGCGCGCCGTTGGCCATGCTGGTGGCCTGCCCCGGGCCCGAGCCCGCGTCGACGACCGTGACCCGATGGCCTGCGCGGTGCAGAAAATAGGCGGTGGTCATGCCGACCACCCCCGCGCCGATGACAACAATGTGCATGATGCTCCAGGGAGGCGCCGCGCGCGGGCGCGGCGTTCAAGGGTTGGCGCCCGGCCAGGCGGGCGTGCGGCGATAAGGTGTCAGGCTGCCCAGGCGGGTGTTTCGAAGCCGGGGGCCGCGCGGTCGTCGCCGCGCAGCAAGCGGCCAGGGCGGGCGCCGGTTGGGGCGCCGTCTTCCTCGACCAGCTGGCCGTTGACCAGCACCGCCTGGATGCCCGTGGACGGCAGCGTGGGCTCGGCGAAACTGGCCAGGTCGGCCACCGTGGCCGGGTCGAAGACCACCACGTCCGCATAGCAGCCGGGGCGCAGCACGCCGCGGTCCTTCAGGCCGAACTGCGCGGCCGTCAGGCTCGTCATGCGGCGGACGGCCTCTTCCATGCCCAGCGCCCGCATCTCGCGCACATAGCGCGCCAGCACGCGTGAGAACGCGCCCCACAGGCGGGGATGGGGGCGCTGGTCGTGCGGCAACCCGTCGGACCCGATCATGACGCTGCCGTGGCTGATGACGCGCTTCACGTCGGCTTCGTCCATCGAGAAATAGATCGCGCCGCCGGGCGACAGTTCTTCGGCCAGGCGGGTGGGATCGCGGCCTTCGCGCGCGGCCAGTTCGCGCAGGTCCACGCCCTGGATCTCGGGGCGTGTCTGCGACCAGGTGACGATGATCTTCTCGCCGGCGGCCACGCGGCGCGGCTCCAGGATGGTGGAAGACGCCGCATAGGGATAGACGTCCATGCCCAGCGGCTGCTCGGCGCGCATGCGGTCGTACAGCTCCAGCGTTTCCGCCGTGCGGCCGTGGTTGTGCTTGCCGGTGACCTTGTGGTGCGACAGGATGGCCGGCACGTCGGCCGCCCGGCCGATCAGGAAGGCTTCTTCCATCGCGTCGCAGACGTGATCGGCCTCGTCGCGCAAGTGCGTCGTGTACAGACCGCGCCAGGTGGCCAGCGGTTCAGCCACGCCAATCACTTCCTCGGTGCTGGCGTGCATGGCGGTCGGGTAGTACAGGCCTGTCGACAGCCCCGCCGCGCCGGCGGCCATGGCCTGGTCCAGCGCGTGCCGCATGGCCGCGATCTCTCTCTTGTCGGCCGGGCGGTCCAGCCGGTCCATGGCGGATACGCGCAGGCTGGAATGGCCCACCAGCGCCAGGCTGTTGACGGCGGCGGGTGCGGCTTGCAGCGCGTCGGCGTAATCCTGCATGCGGGCGTAGAGCTCACCCGTGTGCTTGGCCAGCAGGTTCAGCGGCGGCGGCACCACGTCGCCCGGCGTGCGCACGGGCGCCAGGCTGATGCCGCAATTACCGGTGACGACGGTGGTGATGCCCTGGCTGACCTTGGGCCGCATCAGCGGCGTACCCAGCAGCGCGCGGTCATCGTGGGTATGGCAGTCGATGAAGCCCGGCGACACCACCTTGCCCGTCGCGTCGATGCGGCGCGGCGCGCGCCACGCCGTGCCATCGCCGATGGCGGCGATGCGTTCGCCGCGGATCGCGATGTCGGCGCGGCGGGCAGGTCCGCCCAGGCCGTCGGCGACTTGGCCGCCGGTGATGATGATGTCGTATTCCTGCTGGTCGGGATGCGCGGGCATGGGTTGGGGCTCAGGTTTCTGGGTCGGCGGCCTGCGTGCCGCGGCGCGCCTCCAGGTTGGCAAGGGATTCGGTATTCAGGGCGTCAGGAAAACCATGGGCCACCAGGTGTTCCAGCGCGCCGCCGATGCGGTCCCAGCCTTCCGGCGTGCGCAAGGGCACGCCAAGGAAGTGGGATTCGGTCTTGGCGCGCAGCATCAGGTAGAGCACGCCGGCCAGCATCACGCTGACCATCGCCGGCATGTCGGCTTCCGGCGCCAGGCCGTCGATACGGTCGATGAAGCCGCGCGCGGCGCGTTCGCGCCGTTCGGCCAAAGGCGCGGACACCTCGTTGCGTTCGATGAGTTCCCAGCGCCGCACTTCGCGTAGCGTCTCATTGCCGGCCAGTGCGTCGATCTGCGCGCGCAGCATGGACAGCACGAGTTCGCCGGGCGTGCGCTGGCTGGATTCGTCCGCGGCCAGCAGCCCGGGGTTGCGGGTCCAGAAATCCTGTTCCTGCATCCAGGCCAGCATCAGGCCGGGCATGCCGTCGAAGTAGCGGTAGATAAGTTCTTTGCTGACCCCCGCGCGTTTGGCGATGGCGTTGATGCCCACTCCGCCCATGCCCGTTTCCAGGATCTGGG
>Ga0160439_1000537_pt1 | contig 16494 bp, 7 predicted proteins | sample HID1975M_E0MG_FD_108201 | JGI IMG/M metagenome (GOLD analysis project Ga0160439, IMG submission 108201) | Enriched soil microbial communities from UW Madison campus, WI, USA - HID1975M_E0 MG | ecosystem: Environmental > Terrestrial > Soil > Unclassified | place: USA: Madison, Wisconsin... | reverse complement strand
TATAGCCTGGAACCCGGTGGGGCCCAGGATCTGGCGATGGTCATCAAAGACAACACTGGCACGCCAATCGCCAATGGTTCAGCGTCCAAGGACTACCCGCTGGATGCCACCAAGCCAACCACCATGATCTTCACCGCTGCCTATAAGTCCATCGGACCGGCAGTGACTGCCGGCTTTGCAAATACCGATGTGGCATTCATTGTTGATATTCCATGACCGGGCACCCCGGGCGCAGTGTTGTGCCTGGGGTCATCCCCTTCTTCAAAGGTAACGCCAGATGAAAAATCCACTGCGCAGCCTTGCCTTGGGTGCATGCCTGGCAGCCACCTTGTCGCCCGTACAGGCAGCGCTGACGGTAAATACCACGCGCATCGTTTTCGACAGCGACAAGCGCAGTACCAATGTGGTTATTGCCAACCCCAGCCCTCGCCCCTACGCGGTGCAAACCTGGATCAACACTGCAAAGGACGATACCGATACACCCGTGCCGCTGGACGCGTCCCCCGGGTTGTTCCGACTGGACCCAGGCAAGGAGCAGATGTTGCAAATCAGCCGCTTGCCCAACACGCTGCCCAAAGACCGGGAAACGTTGTTCTACCTGAATGTGCAGGAAATCCCGGAGGCGAAACCTGAGGACGCGAACACACTCAACATCGCGTTGCGTACTCGCTTGAAGCTCTTCTACCGCCCAAGTGAGCTCAAGGACCGGCCTGCAGACCGTGCCGGCGAGCTGAAATGGTTCGTACGCCAAAACGAAGGACACGTGCAGCTGGTGGTGGATAATCCGACACCTTACCACTACACATTCGGTCGTCTGGAAGTCAGCGCTACCGGCAAGACAGAGGCCATCCAGGCCAAGGACATGGCAGCGCCTTTTGCACAGCAGGCGTATGACCTCAAACAAGTCAAGTCGGTCAATGGACTGCAATTGACCTTTACCACCGTCAATGATTTCGGCGTAGCCACCCCTGTGATGCAAACGCCACTGTCACTTCGCCCTTAAGAAGCATCAGCCGTTCTGACCGTACTGGCAACACCTGATCGGGTTACACCCGCCCAATAAGCGTTGTTGCATTACAAGCCCGGCATCAGCGGCATCGACGCTTACAGGACTGAACGATCATGGAGCATTTTATGAAAAGCATTCTTTTTGCACTGGGGCTGGGCATGACCAGCGCCACCACATTCGCTGCGCCCGTAGCCACCGGCTCGGTACACTTCTTCGGCAATGTAGATTCTGGCACTTGCGCGATCCAGATCATCGACCCTTCGAACGGCCGCCCACTCAGTCGAGTCAACATGGGCAGCGTCAATGCAGCCCAGTTCAAGCAAGCCGATGATGAAGCGGCTTCGCGGGCATTCGGCTTGCGCCTCACTCCAGGGGCCGGCTGCATTCTCGTACCCGGTGTCACCGCCACCGTGACGTTCACCGGTAAGTACGGCAGTGCAGGTGCGGCCGGTACGCTGTACGCCCTGGAGCCCGGCGGCGCCACAGGCCTGGCGTTGATCATCAAAGACAACCTTGGTACCCCGATAAGCCCCACGGTACCGTCCAGGCAATATCCGCTGCATGAGAGCAAACCTACCGATATGCTGTTCTCTGCCGCTTACAAGGCCACTTCTGCCAACGTTACCGCAGGCTTCGCCAATGCCGATATCGGCTTCAGTGTGGACATTCCGTAAGCGCTTGCGCCCTAGCCCGACAGTGATTTCTCCGCTTGATCAGCGCAAATCCAGCGAGCTGTTCGGCTCCTCAAGAAAATGCTCCGTGTCGAAAGATACGGAGCATTTTTTTGTTATGGCTTACCTCCAGAGAGGGTCTCGCTGGAGGAACTGATCACGAAGATCACCTGATACCCTTGAAAACCAAAAAGGGCCGCGCAGCGGCCCTGGTTAGCGGCTTTGAAGGAGGGCGCAGGCGCCCTCCTTACCCCCGGAGCGCTTCAACTATCCTGGCCAGCCAGGCGATCCAACGCATCGTAATCGTATCCAGCGACCGTACCATCCAACAGTTTGACGCTGACCAGTCGACCCAATGGGTCGTAGTCCAACTGCCTGCCCTGTTCATCGCTGATCAAGTTCCCATCCGGGTCATACTCAAGCGTTACCGGAGCAGGATAATCTGCATGAGTGTTTTCGATACCGGTCAATTGTGCAGGGTCCGCCTCGTTTCGGAACAAATAGGTGGCTTCGTTGCTTTCCTGCTTGCCCTCAGCGCCTTGCTCACCGTCGAACGCCGTGTACACCCAGGTAATATTGTCGATCCTGTCGAACAGGAACTGCTGTTCCCGGATGGTTTTGCCACAAGGGTCCTGTGGTGCCAGAGGCCCTAAACACGTGTAGCCTTCAAGCCGCCCACGCACATCGTAGCTATATTTCTCTTCGCGTAAAACTTTACCGTCCTCGGTCAGAACGCGTAGTTTGAGCTGGTCCAGTTCGGTGTAATCCTGAGCGAGCTCCTGCACACTGTCCGGGAAGGTGAATCGACGAAGCTTTTCCCTTCCCAGGTCATCGTATTCAAGCTCTGTGAGTAGCCACCGCTCGCACGACTCTTCATCCTCTCCCTCGACGCCATCGCAGGTCTTGTACTGTTTGAGATTACCAAGTTCGTTGTAGACGAACGTGGTGGACAACCCGCCCATCCAGGTTTTCTCCAGGCGCCCAGCCTCATCGTATTTGTAGTGCTGCTTCTGCCCGAGCACATCCTCATACTCCAGCGCACGGCCTTGCAAACTGGCACCGTAGGTCATGCTCCAGGTATCGCTGCCCACGGTACGGGTTTCCAATTTTAGCTCGCCAGTGCTGAAGTAATCGCGGGTCAGCTCCTGACCCGGCTCACCACAGTAAGTAAGGCGCGCATTCTTCGGGTCGTACTTATACTTGGCCTCGACCGCAGCATCCCGCCCCTGCTCTGGCTTGGCCAGCACTCGCCGAACTTCAGGTTGATCGGTCAGTTGCGGCGTGTAGGCATACTCGATCTCGCTATTGGCTGGCGTGCGCACCTTCCAAGGCCTGTTATGGCTGGTTTCGTAGAACATCACACGTTTGCGGCCGCCGGTGATGGACACCGTCATACGGTCCAGCCCATCGAACGTCTGCTCGCCCAGCACCACGCCATTCACTGCAATCTTCACTGGCAGGTCTTCGCTGCTGTGCGGCGCGTAGTCACGGTGTACGATGCTTCTGTCAGCCAAGGTGTGATCGACCAGGCGATCGAACGCATCGTAAGTTTTACGGGTAACTGCGTTACGACCATCGACTTCCCGGACAGTGCGACCAAGGCCATCATAAAAATACTGATGTTTGCTAAGCACCTTGTTCTGGCGATCAAGACGCTGCACAACGCTCGGTTGCTCGAACAGGTTGACGAATGTCACTGTCTTGCCTTGGGTGAGCTCGCCGTCTTCCGATTGGCTCCAGCTCGTCTGAATCGGCAAGTTGCCCGACTCAGCCGTACCGATCGGGTCGGTGAGCTCATGATGCTGCACTTCGTCCGGGCCGATTACACAGCGGCGCTGGCCCCAGTTGTCGTAGAGGTACTGGGTTCGAAGCGGCAAGACCTCGCCTCCTAACCAATCGTAATCGGTTTCTTCAAGCAACTGGCCAAGCGCATCGTAGCGCGCCTCGTAGCGCATCCGGAATCCGTTGTGCTTGCGACTGTCTTCGGCATCTGCATCATGACGTAGCTCGGTCGTCATCCGGTTGAGCCCATCGATCAACGAACGCGTACTGACACCTTTGACGTCGGTGGAAGTCTGCCAAGCCTGCTGACCATCACTACCCACCAGGTAGTAATCGTAATGGCGCGAGGCCTTGTACTCGGGCTGGTTGGGCGACACTGTCTCACTGGTCGTGCGGTTCAGCGCGTCATAGGTATAAGCGATCTCGATATCATTGTCGTCACGGTTGAGCAAAGGCTCGCCGATCAAGATCGAATGCTTGAGGGTAATGACCTTGACCGTATCACGGGGCAATCCGGTGTCATCGTCTCTCTCGCCATGGTCGAAACCTTGGACCGTCTGCTCAGTCACAAGCGCAGGCTCATCATCGATCAGCTCTTTCTTGTAAACAAAGCTTTGCGTGGTCGGCTTACCGTTCATCTCCAGCTTCTGGCTCTGCGGGCGGCCATGGCGCAGCAAGTCAGTCACGTCATCCACGGGCTCGATGGTGGTGACCTGAAGAGGCGGCTGCTCGACGTCATTGACCACTTCACACAGCGTGATCCGGTCTTGCAGCAACCAGGTATCAGCCTCGCCTCCCACTGTAGCGAGCGCCCGGTATTGGTAGCCAGTACGTAACGTGGGAGCGGCTACATCACCTTCCGGGGCTGGAATCACGGTTTGCTGCTTGAGCGAGCGCTCGAACAGTTCGGGGTCAGGCGGGCAGCCGTCCTCGCCTTGCGCGGCGTAGTATTCGCTGACCACGCGCTGCCTGGATGGCTGGACTTCTTCGATGAGGTTACCCAAGAGGTTGTAGACGGTTTCGGTAACTTCGCTACGCAGCTTCCCCGGCTCGGCTTGCAGTGCCCACGATTGAGTGGAAACCTTGGGCAACTGAAAATTACCTGGCTGGTTTTCGAATGATTCAGCGACGTCGCCATGGTACTGGGTAAGCAGGCTCTGGACATGCCCAGCTTGGCGGGTGATTTCAGCCTCCATCAAGTGAAAACGGTTGTACACCCGCTCCACCGTGCGCAACTCAGCCTCCTTTCCTTCTTCATCAAGCCCCCACAAGTGCGCGGTCGAACCGTACCTGTAGCTGGGTTGGGCTCTGAAAAGATTGTCCTGGCCGTCGTTGCTCCAGCTGATGCCACTGTTGTAACCGACAAAATTGTGATCAAAGGCCTGCCCGCTCTGTGAATCGACGTAAAGATAGGTGTAGGTCGTTTTAACCAGCGGCTGATCGACACCCGGATTCACCAGATGGGTAGTGACACGGGGTAAGGCTACGCGCTCGCCGTTAGTAGGCAATACATGGCCCTGATCTTCATAGGCGATATGCTCCACCGCCCCGGAGGGGGTATGCAATTTCTTCACGCAAGTCAGATCCCGTACTGTGTCGTATTCGATACGCCAGTTGGCAAGATCTGCAGTGGGCAGGGTGATTTTTACCAGTTCACGGTTAAACATTTCGAGCGAATAGCGGGCCCGAGGCTGCTTGCCGGAGTCTGCATTGGGGTGCACGTCAATGGTCACCCCCCTCGTTGTATAGGTCAGCTTGAGCAGTTGCTGGATTTCATCATCACTGTCGCGATAGCTGATGGTTTCCAGGTAGCCTGTGCTCGCACCATAGCCAAGCGAAACTCTGTGGCCAGATGGCGAATAGGCCTCGGTAGGCAGGTAAACCGGATAGGTACCCGCCTGTTTGGTCAACACTTCCACCAGGCCGGACTTGTGCACAACGCGGTAACGGTCCTTACCCTCCACGGTGTCATCATGGAAGTGGAAAGTGTCGAGTTTCTTTTCTCGAATCCCGGGCTGCGCGCCGCTGCCGGTTACTTTGAATGTTTCCGCGGTATGCAAAGTCAACATGTGCGTACCGGGGACATATTGGGAAAGGGCCAGGTTCCAACCTTTACCAAAACCCGAGTCCTCGTCATTCATTGGATTGAAGACCAAACGCAGTGGTAATTGCGGCCCGGCCAGTTCATTGCCGATCAACGCCGGCAATTCGATGCCTAGCGTATATTGCCCAGTACGCGGGTCCACACTGTTCTGGACAAAACTCTGAAAGTTGAATGCGTTGGAATGAACCACATTGCGAGTTGCCATGACGGCCTCCAGGTACGAAATTATTAATTGAATGCCCTCCCGTACAGGAGGGCGAGACCATCAAACCGTGAGTATCAAGCAATCGCGCGCCTGCGCTTCAACGTCCTCACCCTCCGGCACGCCAAAATCGAACAGCAACTTGTGCTGGTTTCCTTGTTGATCAATAAGTTCGATCTTGATCGCGTTTTTCAGGTGGGCGCGGTAGGGCTGCCCGGTCGAGATATCATCCCAGAACTTCATGGCGTCGGTGCGACGCAGGCTGACCATCAACTCGCCAGGTCTAGCGCCTAGATCAGCATTGATTCTGGGGAGCGTGTGGGCGCGATGATTGGCAACTCGATACAGCAGGCCATCCATCAACAATCCATGTTGCGCAGCTTCCGGCGCATTCAACGGTATGAACTGCAGGCCGGTATAACTGGAATAATGATCATTCATCTGGTTCGATGCCCAACGCAGCAGGCTCTTGTTAGTGCCCGTCAGTATGATCATGCGGATGAACTTTCGCACCTTTCCGTCATGGACAATATTTTTCAGCCGCCAGTAGTCCATCGTATTGTCGACATAGATAAAATCATCCCCTGTTATCGGTGACTTATCCGATTCAGCGCCGATACGAACACGTTCGAATTCATACTGCTGCCTGGTAAAGTTTGGCGGCGTCCTGCCCGACACGTTTACCTTGCCGGCCGCCTTAGTATTTGAATATTTCCAGACATACGTCTCAGCATTCTGCATGCCCGCATAGATCTCCAGCGTAGTCGCTTGCCGAGTGTGGATATAGAAGCGGACACGCCGTTCTTTTTCTCCCATTGCCGGTGCCGCAACGGTATCACCTGGTGCGGGAGGGTCTACCGTGTTCGGGGCGCGGCTGACGGCCCAAGTAAACCCGGATTCGACGCTGATGCCCTCCTCGTCCGTACTCAGGAATGGGATCTGATTGTCCCAGCCCTCCGCCCTCAGCTGCAGCGTGGCCAGGTCAGCGTCCGAGATGTCCATGGGTGTATTGTTGACATCACTCGCCTCTACCCTCACTTCAATCTCAACCTGCTGCCAGCCGTTGGCATAACAGGCGTTATGCCCTATCACATGGAGCTCAAACGTGACCAAATCGGTCCAGTTTGCCATTTGCGCCAAGGCTTCGCTCTGCTGGACGAATTCCACCATGGCATAGCCGGTGCGGTCGTCGCCATCATTGGCCACGATCACGCAAACTGGCGATGTCGGTGCGTCAGGCGGGGTATACACACCCGTTATCGGGTCGATGTCGCCCTCGCCGAATTTCTCCCATACGATCTCGCGGCTCGAATTACTGACACTGAACGGAATCGGAACGGAGGACTGCAGCTGTCCGACATGACCAGGCTCAAGCACCAGGTCAGGCGCCCAGGCCATGACCACCACCGCACACTGGGTACTCTCGCCGCTGGACTTGTCGGTTACCAAAATGGATTGAATGCGAATGAGTGGCAGGGGTCTGTCGGGCCTGTCAGGCATGAACGTCGCTCTACCGCTCCCCAGGTCAGTCAGAGTGCCCAGATGGTCGCCGAGCAATTGCCACACCAGCTCGCCACCGTCCAGGCTCTGGGCACGCAGGTCTATGGCTTTCTGACCTTCAACCCAGCTTGTCACGCGCGGGGCAGCGCTGACTGGCCGCGCATCTTCAACCACCAATGCGTGTCGCATACCCTCCGAGTCCCCTTGCGGGTAGCGAGCGGTGACTACCACCAGCTGCTGATCCTGGGCAAAACCCGCCGTCCCCCGAGCCGTGTAAGTACCGCCCTGGAATGTTCCGGATACCGCCGGGCGGAACAGGTTGCGTGCTTCCCAGCTCGCCGGACCAGGCGCGCCTTGCAGTTTGAAGCCCTGCTGCTGCGCCGCTCGAACACTGGCAAATACGGGGTCGACCGCAATACCGTTGTCGCCTGGACTCCAGGCGCCAAAAACAGCCCAATCGAGAGGTTTATGGGTATCAGTGGCCGAAAACACATAATCACTGGTTAGCCTGATTGTGCGCAGTATGTCGAGCGGCCCGCCTGCGCCAAGCGTTTCGATGGTGGGGTCGAGAATCATCGTAGCCGGTACGCCGGTGGCTTCTTCAGGGATGGGATAGGGGAAGTCGAATGTCGGATCGGGCTGGCCCCCTGCCAGGACGTCCACACCCAGCTTCATGAACACCAGAAGGGCACCATCACCTTCGCGTTTTTTTTCAGGGTCAGCAGCCCAAGGTGCGGCCTGCGTGCGCAGCAGCATGCGCTCCGGGCTCAACGGCCCGTAGTCACGCATGTCAAAACGCACGAGACGATAGCTACGCCGGTAGGCAGGTACGTAGCCAAACGTTTCCTGCAGCTTGCGGCCAAGCATGCGGTTGGCATATTCGGTCGGCCCCAGGTTCGTCGTAATGTCGTCCATGGTGCCCAGGTCCAGCACCACCGAAGCAAAGCGGTGGGTCGAACCTTGCTCTACCCGAAGGCTTGCCCGCGCCTGCACCCAGTACCCCATGCCTTCGCTGATGGAAAAACTCTCGACCACTCGACCTGGGCGACCGACTTGCTTGACCGAACGCAAGAAATCGCCTGCGATGATATTCAATCGCACAGTCACGTCTGCCGAGGACAGTCGGGAGTTGACGAAGCTGACTTGGGGCGGACCGAATATCATGCTCTCAAGCGATACAGACACTTGTTCACTTTCGTCGAGGTCAACCTCCAGCGTGATCGGCTCGATGAAAGTGCGCTCGCCCAGCGCTTCGAGAAACTGCTCGCGCAGTTCGATGTTCAACAGTGTCCGCTCGAACGCAGCAACCGCTCCCCATCCGTGACGAACCGTGGCGTTACTCAGTAACTTGAGCAGCTCTTCTTTGGAATGACTGGCCATGTTATTGCTCCTGGGTAGTGCCGAGCAACTCTACGAATCGCTGGCTGGAAACAAATGGGACGGGGATGATCATGTAGGCAAAACGGTCCGTGCTTTCACCGTCGTAATAGAACGCCGTGACAATTGCATATTGCTCGGCACTGCCCGCCTTGGGTGTATACAGGCCGTTCTCGAACGTGCCATCGCCTTTGTACTTGTGCCAGTGCGTGCTCGCCGCTGGCACTTCTTCCTTGTCCTCGCTCAGGGTGGTTCTATAGAACCTGAGCTGTACACCCGCGCCCACTGCGCTCGCCTCCACCCAATAGTTTCCGCTTTTATTGGCGGTAACCAGCACATCGATAGTACGGCTGCTGCCATCTGCGCTTGATACTTCAACTTCGGCGAGCCGCGCCGCGTAGAAGTTGTAAGGATCATCCGTACCCGGTTTTGGCAACTTTGTGGCGGCGGTGAACGTGTAGCCGTCCTGCATGGTCGGGTCTTTATCCGGATCTTGCTCAAGGGTGCCCAGGTCTTCCTGCTTGAGCGTCCAGTCCAACGCCGCATTGTTCACCTGGCCGGCCACCAGGGAGTGCGAGTGACCCAGCGCGACCACCACTACCGAGGGATAGACCGACACACTGCTTTCAACCAGGCTGACCATGGCTTTGCTGACCTTGTCCTCCCGCGTCGCAGTGACGATGACACGACGGAAGCCCGAATCGCGCAGTGATTCGGCACTCGGCGCCTTGTACAGCCCGGTGAAAATATCGATGGAACCCGGGTCGCCCTCTTCACCGTCAACATTGGCGACATGCCAGGTGATATCGCCCAACAACGAAGACTCGAATTGCAGGCTACCCTCGCCGGCAACGACAACTTCGGCCGGTTCGATGACCAGATCGGTGCGTTGCGGTGACAAGTGCCCAAGCACTGTTAAGTCGCCCGGCAGGTTCAAAATATCAGGGGTGACGACATTGTCGCCCCTGAACAATAGATTGTTCAGGCGGAACGCATCCAGCGTAGCGGCAATTGAACGCAAAGGCGTTATTAAATTCTCTATGGCACCATCCAAAACTTCCTGCTTCCATTTCAGGTGGTTCAAGATATAACCCCGCACATTCTCATTGCCTTTATAGTCTATTAATTCTATACCTCCCCCAACATGCTCACGATCAAAAAACAATTTTATGACTGGATTATCGCCTTCCATTTCAACGGCAAATCTAAATACGACTTCTACATCCACAGTCCATTTGACTTTGAACGGCGTAGTCCACCAACCATTACCGGGGTGATCGCGATGTGCGTAAAGGCCTTCGTTATAGTAAGGACCCGATTTGAAGAGAAACACCAAGTTATTACCGGAAACAGTGAAACGCATCCCATTTTCACCATGGAACGGTACACTCCATCGCGGCAACTCGCATTTGGCCAACGTAGTCTGGTAATCAACCTCATGCGAAAATTCACCCGCCGTGGCAACCAGCTGCCGATGACGTGACCCCGGAATCTCACGATCCTCAAACTTGGCCTCTTGTACCCAGGGCACCTCACTGATCGCAGGCTTGAGCACTTTATGCCAAATGAGATCTTGAGCCAGAATCAAGTTACTGGAATAATTGTCCGCCGACGAAGGCAACATGTACAACATGTCTGCATCTTGATCTGGCAAGGTACCGTTCGGGCTTCCTTTCATCGCCACGAACAGCACCACCGCCCCGTCACCGTAGGCCGGCGTACCCCGCACTTTCGCATCGGGCGCCGCATGGGTACGTACACTGAAACGCTCAGGATGCAATACGGAATCATCGCTATCTCTCAGCTCACTGAGTGTCAGCTGTGTCAGTTCTGGCGCCCATTTGCCCATCAGCTGGCCTAGGTGAGCGCCAAGTTTCAAACGCTCGAACTCGGTCTCCACGCCGGTGAAACGGTACTTAATATCCTCATCGTCCTGGAAAAGCTTCAGCACCACCGCGCCGGCCTCTCCGACACTGCCAGCTGCCGACTCCAGCTTTGAATCAAAAATCAAAGAGGGGCCTACAATCGCATTCAAGGTGGACAACCGGGTGACAACATTAATCGGCTCACCGTCATGGTAAGACTCATTCAGCTGCAATTGTTTACCGCCTACCATACGCAGGGTCACGGCGGCCTTGGAAGAAGCGATGGAAGCCGTTTCGAAAGACAGCCGTGGCTTATCCAACGTCAAGCCAATCAATGCGTGCTTGATACCTTCGGCCACATCAATTTCAGAAGGTTCGAACACCGGAAATCCCTTGTCGGTCCCCAGCCTGTCTATATATTCCTGCATCAGCAGGATATTGGTTCTGTTCCGATCGAACACCAGGAGGGCATCCCACCCGAACGTCCAGGGTTTTTCACTCATTCTGGCAAGATACTCTTCAAGTGAGAGCGCTTGTGGAAAGTTGGCGTTATTCATGACAGGGGTCCTTATAAAGGATGTAGTTCTCAATTCGGGGCTATTGGGTTTTGCGCGGCGTCAAATTCAAGGTCGGCAACTGATGCCAGCTGTCCCCTTGGTCGTAACTGACTTCGCCGAATACCGTGTACTGCTTGTTGTCGGTCATCTGATCGTAAACAGCCCTGGACAACCATTGCTCCACCTTTGCGGTTGCGAACTCCGCAGGGGTGATTGCCAGCTTGTTCCGCAACATGCCTGCAGTCAGATCATCGATACGAATGGTGAGCAACTGCCCTGGCGCGGCGAACGACCACAACCCAGCGCCGGCGATCACCAGCTGTGCGCCATTGACTGTCAACCTGCTCCTCTTGAGGTCACCGCTGACGGGCTCCGCTTGGGCACAAGTAAATGTAGGGTTCGGTGCCAACGGCGAGACGCGCAGGTTGACAGGCAACGACTCGGCGACCGGTGCGCCCTGGCTGTCGACAATCTTGTAGAGCACCGGGAAGCGTCTGCCTTCGTTATCCCCGACCTGGTGCATGTTTGCCGCGACCACGCCAGGATCGACTTTGTAGCGCCGTTCGGTTCCCGGCTCTGGCTCGCTGACAACCTGCCGGCCACCGTTGGGGTGACCTGACCAGTGCACTTCGATTCGCTCGCCTGGGAGCAGGTCAAAACTCGGAACATCTACAAATGCACCCTGGATGGCATTGAGCGCATAAAGCACCATCTTGTCCGCGCCATCATTAGTGGCCTTGTCCACAAGTGGGGCAATGAGGTTGCGCGGAGCCGCAACCGTCACGATCAAGGTTTCGGAGGTCAATGCCCGGCCGGCACGGGCGTATTGGTAGAACACCTTGTTTTCCCCGGCCTGCAATGCCTGCGGGCCGATCTTGAATACTGACTCCGTGGCGTCCAGGCTGCTGGCATCCATACGCGCAGCCCTCAACAAGGTGTCCTGGCTCTGAGCTTCCTGCCAATGCAACATGACGAAGTCACCTGGTTGCATACCGGCATAGGCAGGAACACGAACGGTCACACCATTGGGATACTTGCCTGGGTCCAGCGGATCGCCGGTATAGTCATCCACGCTTGCCAACGGGAGCGGCGGGGTGGCACTGGGGACTGTTTTGACCTCGAACACCTGTACCGGGGAGTCGAGGGGGTTGCCGTCTAGCGTGACCTGGTAGTGGATCTCGGCCCGGCCATCGCGAATAGGTGTGAAGGTGGCTTTCCTCACAGGCCACAGCATTGGCAAACCAAAATTCTGCTCGGTAACATCATGGAACTCGCTTTCCGGTGTCTGCTCCGCCCCATCCTTGTTGAAACGGCGGATCACCAGTTCGACCCGGTCGCCCACCTGCATGGCCTGGTACGGCGGGGCCTGCATCAATACACCTTCGGTTTCAAGCTCGCTCCAGTTAATCTCGCGATCATGGGATTCGCGGCCCTGAACTACTGCCAGCGTTTCCGCCTGCCCTGGGCGATCACGCAAGCCCAGGTAACAGAACAATCGCAGGGAATCAGGGGTCGCCTCGTCGAAACCGTTAACTTTGTAAGAGCAAAAAGCCCAGCCATCCTTGAAGGGCTCGACCGCCCCGTTCCTGACCCACACGGCAAGCCCCACATCGGGGTCGTAGTCGGGTGGGACTTCGGTGGCTGAGCCCAGGTCATCGAACGGCGTGCCATCACCGCCTACGCCTCGCCAAATCAAATAAACCTCGTCCCCATACACAAGGTCAGGTTTTTTGATCAGCACTGGCAAGTTTTGACCGTTCAGGGCTTCAACGTCGATTTCGCCTTCTGAGTTTCTGAGTGGAATCTCGGGAAGAGGATCATGAATCAACTCTTCGGTCGCTTTCGCATTGGGATGTCTGGGGGCCATTCAGCTGCTCCTGGTCGGGCGTTGATGGCGATATTTCTACTGCGATTGCCGCGGACTGCCTACTGGTAGAAATGACAGGTGCACGGTGCTCGCCCGTCACGCTGCAATAACGTGCGACCTGATAAATCTGCTAGGTGCGTAACCGTTGAGTTTGCACTTAAGCTGCTTCGACACGGCAGGCGTATTACGCGCTGCGTTATCACAGACTCCGGAGGCGGACACATGACAACTTTGAAACCTATGCCAAATTCCTGCACGGACCATTGCGGCCGCTTTATCGCACTTACATTATTGATTGGCTGCCTACTTCCGCTGGGCGTACAAGCGGCCCAAGACCCGCAAAGTGTACTGACGCTCTATCAAACGGTCGAAAACGGCTCAGAACTAAGCTGCTCAGAAACTGTACCTGGACCTGGCACCAACACGACAGCCTGGTTCTTTCCCAGGGACCCCGAAAGATGCCAAGGTAACGAGCAAGATGAAGAGGATAAAGTATTCAAACCCCATTCAATACGAATTCGTAATGCGCCAGCGGCGGCCAAGTTCATCCTGTCCGACACAAAGACCAATCAGCATCGTTGCAGCCAAGAGCAAGGCAGTAACTGGATTGAACTGGAAACCACGTCCCCCCTCGCGGCGCTGGAAAAAATGGGCCTGGACAAAATCACCGATTACCCCCCCGGTTACATTTACAATCTCGGTAGCGACACGGCTGAAGGAGCCCCGCGTGCAGCACGGAGCAAGGGATTCAAATTGGTCGCGTTCCAGGGGGTTATTGATCAAGGCAAGCTCAACTGCATAGAGATCACAACGTCGGCCGGTGAGTCCAGTGGGGGTAAGTGATAATGTCCAGCGTCGTTCATTCCAATGCTTCAAACTTTGAGAGTTTTCTGCAGAATGGAGTCGACCCACGTACGGGCCAATACACAATGGCCATCGCACTGCCGACACTGGCCGGCAATGACCTCATCGGGCCGCAAGTGCCCTTGCGCCTGGTATTCAACCCATTGAATGATCAGGATTCTGGCTTCGGCAAGGGCTGGGACCTGGCGCTCACGCAATATGTGCCTGGCACGCATATGTTGACACTGCAGAGCGGTGAAACATTCAAAGTGACCGGCAGCGGCGCGCAGCCGGGTATTCGGGAAAAAAAACTGGATACTTTTCACTTCCATGACGACACCGTGGAGGGCGAAGACCGTTACCGGGTAGTGCACAAGTCCGGTGTGGTGGAAGTCCTGACAAAACACGGTGGCAGTACGCCTGTGTACCTGCCCACTGAAGTTCACTCGGCAATCGGGCATTCGGTTTCGCTGAGTTATTCCATCAACCCGGTGCGCCTGGAAACCCTCAGTTATCGCGACGCTGATGGCCAGGTTCAGGAGTTGCTGAAACTCACCTACTCCACTGGTGGAGTACTCATCGACCTGCACCCCAATGCTGCCCCAGGCAAGCTCTACCATGCACGTTATATGCTGCATATGCTGAACCGCGAATTGATCAAGATCACCCTGCCCAGCGAGGATCAGGCGAGCTGGCGTATCGAGTACGGCACGGTACGCGACCTGACATGCATCAAGAAGGTATGGACGCCCTCCGGCGCAGAGGAGTACATCAACTACGATGATGAAGGCCATGTATTGCCTGTCAATGGTCGGCGCGCGGCCTTGCCCCGTGTCACCACACATCAGGTGTTTCCGGGTGCCGGCCAGCCGAGCTTGAAGACGACCTACACCTACAAGCACTTCGACCCCGAGAGCCAGCAATGGCTCGACCACAACTTTGTCGGTTACAACAGCGGCATCGCCTGGCAGGACGATGGTGAGGACAACCTCTACCGCGCCCAAGCGAGTTATCAGTACAGCGTCACCGCAGAATTCTGGGATGGCGATGCCGTCATCCGCAAGCGCACCCAGACCTACAACCGTCACCACCTGCTGGTGCGCCAGGCACTCGAACAAGATGGCCATATCGAAGAAACCCTGACCCAGTTCCACGAACAGCCAGATACCCCGTTCGTCGACCAACCGCCTTACTTCCAGCTGCCCCATGTCATCACCAAACGCTGGACACTGCGCAGTGACCCCTTCAAACAGCGTGTCGAGCAAGTCACCACCCGGTACGACGACGCGGGCAATCTGAGCGAGGAAGTGCAACCTACCGGTATACGTACCCGCTACGAGTACTACCACGAACAGGGAGAAACGGGTGAGGACGGTACTTGCCCGGCTGATCCGGAAAACTTCAGACGCAACTTGAAGTCCACGACCGTGTACCCAGTCCCCGGCCTGCCGGGAGATGCCCCGGTCATGCGCACGCGCCTGAGCTACAAAGCCTACCCGCCACTGGCCGGCAAGACGACCCCGTGGCTAGCCGTGAGTGAGGAAAAGCAGCTGCAGGTAATGCGTGCCGGCCAGACCAACGAATCGGAACAACTGCTGCAGCTGACCGAACGCGGGTACCTGGCCAAACCCGAGGATGCTTACCTGCACGGCAGGCCCGACCACCAGGCCACCACACGCTATGGCGGCGACATCCAGGACCCGCTGCGCAAAGCCATCGAAAGCCGAACCACGCGTACCCGCTGGCGTTACCGCAAGGTGCTGGATGACAAATGGGGCCTGGAACACTGGCGCGACTCTACCCTGTCCGGGTTCGACCTCGAAGAGATGAGCACCAGCGAGGCCACTTCGGCGTTGAGCGGGCAACAGACTTATCGCCAGGACAACACGGGCAATGCCGTGCGTTTCAGCTACGACGTGCTGGGCCGTCTGACCGAGGAAACGGTTGCACCGGATACCCCGGATGAATCCAGGACCGTGCATGGCTATGCCTTGGTCGCCGATACCGGCGCGAAGGCTACGCAGTGGGTTATCGAAAGTACCGGCGTGCTGTCGGTCATGACCCTGGACGGCTGCAACCGACCCGTGCAGGAAGAGCGGGAAACAGAGGCACCTGCCGGATCTGCACAGGCACGGGTCAAGAAACGGGTCAGCGAAAGCCAGTATGACGGGCTGGGTCAACTAAAGGCCGTGACCGCCTACGATTACTACCAGACCGACGCCCAGGCTGCGGAAACGGTCATCGAACTCACTTCCAGCTTCGAATACGATTCATGGGGCGAGCTACGCAAAACCACCCAGCCAGACGGCGTCACCCTGCACCGCGAGCGAACGCCTTTCGGCGCGAACGGTGATACCGTCACCCAGTGGATGGAAACGCCGGATCGCCCCGGCGAGCGCCAGCAGCAAACGGTCACCGAAACCAACAATTTTGGCACGCCTGCCCGGCTCTTCAGGGTCGATTCAGACGGCAAGATGCTGGGGCGGCAGGTTCTCAACTATGACGGCCTTGGCCAATGCACGGACGAGGCGCGCTTTATCGAGAAACCCGGCAGTGGCTCCAACACCTCGCGACGCAATTCACGCCACCAATTCGACCCATGGGGGCGCATCACCCAGACCGAGCAACCGGACAAGTCGGCCGTGCTGCGTGATTTTGCCCTGCACAGCAGCGGTGAGCTGACCGAGCGACTGCAAGTACGGCCACGCAACAGCTCC
>Ga0160439_1000531_pt1 | contig 16781 bp, 16 predicted proteins | sample HID1975M_E0MG_FD_108201 | JGI IMG/M metagenome (GOLD analysis project Ga0160439, IMG submission 108201) | Enriched soil microbial communities from UW Madison campus, WI, USA - HID1975M_E0 MG | ecosystem: Environmental > Terrestrial > Soil > Unclassified | place: USA: Madison, Wisconsin... | reverse complement strand
TGCTGAGCAAGCTGGACGAGACCGGCCGCTTCGGTACCGCCCTGTCGGTGGCCGTCGACCACCGCCTGCCGATCACCTGGGTCACCGATGGCCAGGACGTTCCAGAAGACCTGCACCGGGCCAGTGCAGCCAATCTTGTACTTCGCCTTGAAGATTTGCGCCGCGCGGCCGATATGCCCTGCAACCCGGAGTTGAACCATGCCGTCGCGTGAGTATGAAAACCTGACCAGGACCTTCCCGTTGTCGGCCACCCGCAGCCAGCCGCTGGGCCCGGTCCGCACCATCGCCGTCACCGGCGGCAAGGGCGGCGTGGGCAAGACCAACGTGTCGGCCAACCTGGCCGTGGCGCTGGCCGACATGGGCAAGCGCACGCTGCTGCTGGATGCCGACCTGGGCCTGGCCAACATCGATGTGATCCTGGGCCTGCAGCCCAAGCTGACCCTGGCCGACCTGGTCGCCGGGCGCTGCACGCTGGATGAAGTGATCCTGGAAGGCCCGGGTGGCGTGCTGGTGGTGCCGGCCGCGTCCGGCCGCCGCCACATGGCCGAACTGCAGCCGGCCGAACACGTGGGCCTGGTCAACGTGTTCTCCGAACTGGAACGCGATCTGGACTTCATGGTGGTCGACACCGCCGCCGGCATCACCGACGGCGTGCTCACCTTCTGCCAGGCCGCCCAGGACACCGTGGTGGTGGTCTGCGACGAACCGGCCTCGATCACCGATGCCTATGCGCTGATCAAGGTGCTCTCGCGCGAACGTGGCGTGGACCGCATCCAGGTGGTCGCCAACATGGTGCGTGACCCCAACGAAGGCCGCGTGCTCTACGAAAAGCTGAGCCGGGTCTGCGACAAGTTCCTGGCCGATGTGTCGCTGAACTACCTGGGCTGCGTGCCGCAGGACGACTGGTTGCGCCTGTCGGTGCAGCGCCAGCAGCCGGTGGTGAAGGCCTACCCGTCCAGCCCGTCGGCGCAGGCGATCGCCGAGATCGCCCGGCGCACCGCCCGCTGGCAGGCCCCGACCGAGCCGCGCGGCGGCGTTGAATTCTTCCTGGAACGCATCCTCAAGCAACGCGGGGTGACCGCATGAAAGGCGCCGCACAATACAAAGAGGTGCAGCGCGCCGCTGCCAACGAGTGCATTGCCCAGCACTCGGACCTGGTCCGGCGCATCGCCCACCACCTGGCCGCACGCCTGCCGGCCAGCGTTGAAGTCGACGACCTGATCCAGGCCGGCATGATGGGCCTGATCGAGGCCTCGCGCAGCTACGACGCCGACCAGGGCGCCTCGTTCGAAACCTACGCCTCGATCCGCATCCGCGGCTCGATGATCGACGAGATCCGCCGCGGCGACTGGGTGCCGCGTTCGGTGCACCGCCGTGCCCGCGACGCCGCGTCCACCATCCGCCGGCTGGAGCAGACCACCGGCCGCGCCGCCAGCGCCACCGAAGTGGCCGCCGCGATGGACATGCCGCTGCCCGACTACCTGCGCCTGATGGAAGACGCCGCGCGTGGCCAGGTGCTGAGCCTGGAATCGCGGATCGAAGACCAGGGCGAGCTGGATACCGTCGCCCAGGGCGGCCCGACCCCGCAGCAGGTGCTGGAGCGCGGCGAGTTCGGCCGCGAACTGGGCAATGCGATCGGCCTGCTGCCCGAACGCGAACAGCTGGTGCTGTCGCTGTACTACGAGCAGGAACTGAACCTGAAAGAGATCGGCGCGGTGCTCGGCGTCAGCGAGTCGCGCGTCTGCCAGATCCATGGCCAGGCAGTGCTGCGCCTGCGTGGCCGACTGAAGATCTTCGAGGCGGCCGACGCCGGCCTCGAGAACACTTGATACCGAGGAAAGTGCTTTGAACAAGAACATGCGTATCCTGATCGTCGACGACTTCTCGACCATGCGTCGTATCGTCAAGAACCTGCTGGGCGATCTGGGCTTCACCAATACGGCCGAAGCCGAGGACGGGCATGCCGCGCTGGCCCTGCTGCAGAGCCAGTCGTTCGATTTCGTGGTCACCGACTGGAACATGCCGGTCATGACCGGTATCGACCTGCTCAAGGCCATCCGCGCCGACGCCAAGCTCAAGACCCTGCCGGTGCTGATGGTCACCGCCGAAGCCAAGCGCGAGCAGATCATTGAAGCCGCCCAGTCCGGCGTGAACGGCTACATCATCAAGCCGTTCACCGCCCAGACCCTGGAAGAAAAGCTCGGCAAGATCTTCGAGCGCCTGGCGGCCAGCGCGTGATGGAAACCCTTCGCGACAAATCGGCGCTGGTGCAGCGCCTGCAGGATGCCCTGGCTGCGCTGGAAAGCGGCGACGAAGCGGGCTGGCGCCGGGAAATCGACGCCCTGGCCGCGCTGCGCACCCAGCCGATGATGGCCGGGCTGAACCGCCTTGCCCGCGAACTGGGCCAGGCGCTGGGCGAACTCCCCACCCTGCCCAGCGAAGCCGGCGAGCTGGACGATGCCTGCGCGCGCCTGGACCACGTGGTGGCGATGACCGAACAGGCCACCCACCGCACCCTGGACCTGGCCGAGGAATGCCGCGCGCTCACCGAGCAGCTGCGTGCCAACGGGTTGAGCCCGGACCAGGACCAGCAGCTGGACCGCATCCGCCACAACCTCACCGAGATCGCGCTCACCCAGAGCTACCAGGATCTCACCGGGCAGATCATCCGCCGCGTGGTGGGCATCGTGCGCCGCGTGCACGAAGGCTTCGGCGCGCTCGGCCTGCCGCCGCCGGACGACAGCGCGCACAAGCGCGACAACGGGCTGGCCGGTCCGGCCGTGAGCGGCCTGGACCGCCATCAGGTGTCACAGGTCGACGCCGACGACCTGCTTTCCGATTTGGGGCTTTGAAACCATGAGTGCTGTTCCAGACGACATTGCTGCAGACTTCATCCTCGAGGCCCAGGAGATCCTGGATCGCCTCGGCGAACAGCTGGTGTCGCTGGAGCAGTCGCCCCAGGACAGCGACCAGCTCAACGCGGTGTTCCGCGGTTTCCACACGCTCAAGGGCGGTGCCGGCTTCCTGGGCATCCAGGCCATGGTCGAGCTGTGCCACGCCGCCGAAGAAACCCTTGGCATGGCCCGCTCGGGCCAGGCCGTGCTGCAGGCCCACCATTTCGACGCCGGCCAGCAATCGCTGGATTACCTGCAGTCGATGCTGGATTCGGTGGCCGCCGGCACCGAGCCGGGCTATGCCCCGCCGGAACTGATCGCGCAGTTCGACGTCAACGGACCGGCCACGCCGGCACCGGCCGCGACGGCGGCCGCCTCCAGCGGCGACCTGATCACCGACGATGAATTCGAAGCCCTGCTGGATACCCTGCACGGCGGCGCGGCTCCCACTGCCGTGGCGAAAAAGAAAGACGATGGCCTGATCGGCGAAGACGAATTCGAAGCCCTGCTCGACCAGCTGCATGGCGGCGCCGCTCCCGGCGCGCAGAGCGTGGCCGCAGCGGCCCCCGCCCCGGCCATCGCGCCGCGCCCGGTCGCCGCTCCGGCCCCGGCCAAGCCGGCCGCCAACAAGCCGGTGGCCGAAGCCGAACACACCGTGCGCGTGGATACCAAGCGCCTGGATGCCATCGTCAACCTGATCGGCGAACTGGTGCTGTCGCGCAACCGGCTCAAGACCCTGCGTGCACGCCTGCACGACGAAGAACTGGACCGCGCCGTGTCCACGCTGGATATCGCCACCGCGCGCCTGCAGTCGGCGGTGATGCGCACCCGCATGCAGCCGGTGGGCAAGGTGTTCTCACGCTTCCCCAAGGTCGCCCGCGACGTGGCCCGCAACCTGAAGAAGGAAGTGGAGCTGGAACTGATCGGGGCGGAAACCGAACTGGACCGCAACCTGGTCGAAGCCCTGGCCGACCCGCTGGTGCACCTGGTGCGCAACGCGATCGACCACGGCATTGAAATGCCCGAGCTGCGCGAAGCCCAGGGCAAGACCCGCAGCGGCAACGTACGCCTGTCCGCGCAGCAGGAAGGCGACTACGTCAGCATTGAAGTGCAGGACGACGGCGCCGGCATCGACCCCGAGCGCCTGCGCGCCAAGGCCCGCGAAAAGGGCCTGATCGATCCCGAAGCCGCCGCCCGCCTGACCAGCGAGGAATGCCTGCACCTGGTGTTCCTGCCCGGCTTCTCGACCAAGCAGGAAGTCACCGATATCTCCGGTCGTGGCGTCGGCATGGACGTGGTGCAGTCGCGCATCCGCGAGCTCAGCGGCCAGATCCAGATCCAGTCCGAACTGGGCCGCGGCAGCCGTTTCATGATCCGCGTGCCGCTCACCCTGGCGATCCTGCCGACCCTGCTGGTGCAGGCCGGCGAGGACGTCTACGCACTGCCGCTGGCACGCGTGATGGAAGTGCTGCACGCGCCGAACACCTCGCTGGGCTGGTTCGACGGCCGCGCCGTGCTCGACCGCAGGACCCACACCCTGCCGCTGGTGGACCTGCGCCACTGGCTGGATGTGGATCCGGCGCCCTCGCCCCTGCTCACCATCGTGGTGCTGCAGGCCGGCGAAGCCCGCTTCGGGCTGGTGGTGGACCAGGTGCGTGGCCGCGAGGAAGTGGTGATCAAGCCGCTGCCCAAGGCCCTGCGCGGCCTGCGCGGCTACGCCGGCGCCACCCTGATCGGCGACGGCCGCATGTCCCTGATCCTCGACGTGGACGGCCTGCGCACCCCGCACGATTGATCCAGGGCCATCGCATCGACGGGTGCCCCCAACGCGTAGAGCCACGCCATGCGTGGCTGAACCGCCGATAGCCCCACAACTCAAGTCCCCCCCAAGCAAGCCGATATCGGACAAATGGACAGACTCAGCCTCATTGGACTTTTCCTCGCCCTGGCCTCACTGGTCGGCGGCAGCATCCTCAAGGGTGCCGGGCTGGCGTCGCTGTGGTCCCCTGCCGCCTTCGTGATCGTCATCGTCGGCACGCTGGCCGCCATCCTGCTGCACACCTCGCCGGCTGTGTTCAAGCACGCCTTCAAGATCGTGCGCTGGGTCGTGCGCCCGCCGGCCAGCGACCGTGCCGAGCTGATCCGCCAGATCGTGGAATGGAGCAACATCGCCCGCCGCCAGGGCCTGCTCGGCCTGGAAGCCCAGGTCGACGCCCAGGACGACCCGTTCCTGCGCAAGGGCCTGCAGCTGCTGGTGGACGGCGTGGAGCCGGAAACCATCCGGCACATGATGGAAATCGAACTGGGCAGCCAGGAAAGCCAGGACCTGGCCGCCTCCAAGGTGTTCGAAGGCATGGGCATCTACGCGCCCACGCTGGGCATCATCGGCGCCGTGCTCGGCCTGATCGCGGTGATGAAGAACCTGGCCGACCCGAGCAAGCTCGGCCACGGCATCGCCGCTGCGTTCACCGCCACCATCTACGGCATCGCCTCGGCCAACCTGCTGTTCCTGCCGGTGTCGGCCAAGCTCAAGAGCGTGATCCACCACAACAGCCGCGACCGCGAAATGATCATCGAAGGCCTGATCTCGATTGCCCAGGGCGAGAACCCGCGCAACATCGAGACCAACCTGTCGGGGTTCCTGCACTGACATGGCCCGCCGCAAAGCCCACGAAGAGCACGCCAACCATGAGGCCTGGGCGATTCCCTACGCCGACCTCATGACGCTGCTGCTTGCCTTCTTCGTGGTCATGTACGCCATCTCCTCGCTCAACGAAGGCAAGTACCGGGTCATGGCCGACGCGCTGACCACCGCCTTCGGGGGTGCGCCGCGCACCATCAACCCGGTGCAGGTCGGCAACCAGCAGGTGCAGGGCGGCGGCTGGGACAGCCCCTCGGTGATCAAGGCGGGCAACCGCGTTGGCCCGTCGGCACCGTCGCCCAGCAACGACCCCACCCTGCTGCCGGCGATGGCCTCGCAGATGCGCATGCCGGTGTCGGTGCACAACCAGCAACAGCTGCAGGCTGCAGAGCGCCAGCTCAACAGCATCGCCGACCGCCTCACCGCCACGCTGGCCCCGCTGATCGACCGCGGCATGATCACCGTGCGCCGCACCGAGCTGTGGATCGAGGTGGAGATCAACAGCGACATCCTGTTCACCACCGGCTCGGCCACGCTCGACGTGCATGCACGCGACACCCTGTCTTCGCTGGCGCAGGTGTTGCACGACGCGCCCAACGGCGTGCGCGTGGAAGGCCACACCGATGATGTGCCGATCGCCACCGCGCTGTTCCCCTCCAACTGGGAACTGTCGGCCGCGCGTGCGGCCAGCGTGGTGCACCTGTTCGCCGACCAGGGCGTGCAGCCGGCGCGGCTGGCGATGGTCGGCTATGGCCAGTTCCGCCCGCGCGAAGACAACACCAGCGCGCAGGGCCGCAACCGCAACCGCCGGGTGATGGTCATCATCCTGGCCGACACCGCGCAGGGCACGGACCCGCTGGGCCCGCAGCTCACCGCCGAAACCGGCACCGCGCCGGCGCCGGCCACGCCCTCCCCCGTTTCCCCCCTCGCCCCGGTGCAGCTGCCACCGGTGCCGGCCGGCAGCCGCGTTGGCGCCGCCGTTCCCCCCGCAATGAAGGAGTAAGCCGATGCGTATCTGGGCAATCGCCAACCAGAAGGGCGGCGTGGGCAAGACCACCACCACCCTCGCGCTCGGCCGCGGCCTGGCCGCCCTGGGCCACCGCGTGCTGCTGATCGACCTCGATCCGCACTCCTCGCTGACCCGCGCTTTCGGCGTGCCGCTGGATCCGCCGCCGGCCGGCGTACTGGAGCTGTTCGGCACCCCGCCTGCGGAACTGGGCAGCCTGGCCCATGGCAGCCAGGTGCCCGGCCTGGACTTCATCTGCGCGCAGGCCGCGCTGGCTACGCTCGAACGGCGCAGCGCCAACCAGCCCGGCCTGGGCCTGGCCCTGCAGCACGCGATGACCCGCCACCAGGGCCAGCACGACTACATCCTGCTCGACTGCGCGCCCACGCTGGGCCTGCTGATGATCAACGCGCTTGCCGCGGCCGACCGCCTGATCATTCCGACCCAGGCCGAGCCGCTGGCCCTGCACGGCCTGGATGGCATGGTGCGGACCGGCGAGATGGTCGAGCGTTCGCGCCGCCGCCCGCTGCCGATGTCGATCCTGCCGACCCTGTTCGACCGCCGCACCCGCGCCGGCAACGAAACCGTCAAGCAGATGCAGGACCGCCACGGCCACCGCGTGTGGGAAGACGCCATTCCGGTGGACACGCGCATCTGCAACGCCGCCAACCTGACCGTGCCGGCGACCTCCGACGAGTACCCGGGCCGTGGCCTGGCCGCGTACCGGCGTGCGCTGGAATGGATCCTGGCCGACGACGCGCTGCAGATGGAGCGCGCGGCATGAACAGCACCGGCGTACTCGACGATTATCTCGAGGAACTGCTCGGCGATGCCGTGCCGGTGACCGCCGTGGCGACCACCGACACGGAAGACGCCAACGGCGCACCCGCCTTCGACACCCCGACCTCACCGGGCGCACCGGCCGCCATGGCGTTGCTGGACGAGCTGATGAACGACCCGGCACTGGGTCCGGTGGTGGAGGCTGCTGCTCCGGCGTCGGAGTTTGATACGCCCACCTCGCCGGGCGCGCCGGCCCACCTGGCCCTGCTGGACGAACTGCTCAACGACCCGGCCCTGGGCCCGGTCGAGGTGGCCGCTACACCGGACGCCTCGCGCCTCAGTTGGGACGATCTGCCAGCGGAAGCGCTCCACGACACTGTGTCGGTGGCCGTGGCGGCGCCCGTGCGCGCAGCGGTCCCGGCCGCTGCCCCGGCACCGGTCGCCCGCACTGCACCGCCGCCGCCCCCACCCGTGGCAGCACCGCGCCCGGTGGCACCCGCTCCCGTTCCCGCCCCCTCCGGCCGCCCCAGCAGCTGGCAGGAGCTGCAGGCCCAGGCCCGCAACCCGGCCTCCAGCCCCCGCGGCGATCGCCGCGCCGCCGAGCGCACCTCGCGCTGGCTGCGCCTGCGCTGCGGCCCCCAGGCCTACGCGCTGGAGCTGCTGAAGGTGCAGGAGGTGGTGCTGCCGGTACCGCTGCTGCCGCTGCGCGGCACCCCGTCGGCGATGCTGGGCATCATGAACCTGCGCGGCCAGGTGGTGCCGGTGATGGACCTGGGCATCCACCTGGGCACCGGTCCCGCCAGCGACGACGCCAACACCCGCATCGTGGTGCTGGAAGAGGACGGCGAGACCATGGGCCTGCGCGTATCGGCCGTGGAAGACGTGGCCAACCTCACCGATTCGCAGATCGAACCGCCCGATACGGCGCGGATCTGCCAGATCTCCAACGACCTGTTCCGCGGCGTGGCCCGGGTCACGGCCCAGCCGATGATCCTGCTGGATGCCACGCAGCTGTTGAATTGATCCAGCGTGGCCGGACCGCCCCTAAAGGTTTCCAGAAATACGCCGTTATAGACCTCGGAACCGTTTGTCCGGAGCAACGATGAGCACTGTGGCCCTGGGTGATGATCTCGGAATCGAGACCAGCACCGAGCTCAAAACACGCCTGGCCCCCTTGGTGGACCAGGGCGGCGACCTGACGCTGGATGCCAGCCAGGTGGGCCGTATCCATACCGCGTCGGTGCAGGTCCTGTGCGCGTTCGTCGAGGCCCGCCGCCAGGCCGGCCACCCGACCGCGTTCGACGGCTGCACGGCCACCTTCCGCGATGCCGCGCGCCTGCTCGGTGTCACCCAGGCCCTGGGCCTGGACGCAACCCATGACAACCTGAAATCTGTGGAGAACGCGGCATGAGCGCACGTATCTTGGTGGTGGACGATTCGGCGTCAATGCGCCAGATGGTTTCCTTCGCCCTCACCTCGGCCGGCTTTTCCGTCGAGGAAGCCGAAGACGGCGCCGTCGCCCTGGGCCGGGCGAAGGGCCAGCGCTTCAACGCGGTGGTGACCGACGTGAACATGCCGAACATGGACGGCATCTCGCTGATCCGCGAGCTGCGCCAGCTGCCGGACTACAAGTTCACCCCGATGCTGATGCTGACCACCGAATCGGCCGCCGACAAGAAGTCCGAAGGCAAGGCGGCCGGTGCAACCGGCTGGCTGGTCAAGCCGTTCAACCCGGAACAGCTGGTCGCGACCGTCCAGAAAGTCCTGGGCTGATCCCCACCCGCCTTCCCCTCCCCCTTTGGTAACCGGACCCGAACGCCCATGAGCATGGACCTGCAACGCTTCCACGCCACCTTCTTCGAGGAAAGCCGCGAGGGCCTGGACGCGATGGAAGCGGGCCTGCTGGCACTGGAATCGGGCCAGCAGGATCCGGAAATCATCAACTCGGTGTTCCGCGCCGCGCACTCCATCAAAGGCGGCGCCGGCACCTTCGGCTTCGACGCCATCGCCGCGCTGACCCACGTGCTGGAAATGCTGCTGGACGAACTGCGCGCCGGCAAGCGTGCGCTGGAAGCGGCGGCCGTGGATGCCATGCTGTCGTCGGTGGACGTGCTGCGCGCCCTGCTGCGCGAAGCCGAACACGGCCAGCCGGCCGATCCGCAGGCGGTGGCCGCCGTCAAGGCACGCCTGGAAGCGGTGCTGTCCGGCCAGGCGCCGAGCGCGGCCGCGCCGGCTGCCGCCAAGGTCGATGACACTCCTGAAGCGTGGCAGATCGGTTTCGTGCCGGCGCCGTCGCTGTTCATGAGCGGCAACGATCCGCTGCGCATCATCCGCGAACTGGAACACCTGGGCTCGCTGCAGGTCGCCGCGCGACTGGAACGCCTGCCCGGCTTCGACCAGCTCGACCCGCTCGAAGCCCACCTGGCATGGGACCTGGGCCTGGTCGGCAAGGTGCCGCGCAGCAAGATCGAAGACACCTTCGCCTGGGTCGTCGACGACTGCGAACTGGACATCCGTCCGGCCGCACCGCCGAGCCTGGCCACCAGCGCCCCGGCCGCCGCCGCGCCTGCCGCCACCGTGGCCGCCCCGGCAGCGCCTGCCGCCGCAGCCGCACCGGCCGCTACCAGCGAGGCGGAAACCTCCATCCGCGTCGCCGTGGAAAAGGTCGATGCGCTGATCAACCTGGTCGGCGAACTGGTCATCACCCAGGCCATGCTCAAGCAGGTCTCGCACGCCCTGGACCCGGTGCATGCCGAACAGCTGTTCGCCGGCCTGGACCTGCTGGAACGCAACACCCGCGACCTGCAGGAAGCGGTGATCGGCGTGCGCATGCTGCCGGTGGACGCGGTGTTCCGCCGCTTCCCGCGCCTGGTCCGCGATCTCTCCTCGCGCCTGGGCAAGCACGTGCGCCTGCGCACCATCGGCGAAGGCACCGAGCTGGACAAGGGCCTGATCGAAAAGATCGCCGATCCGCTGGTGCACCTGGTGCGCAACTCGATCGACCACGGCCTGGAAATGCCCGACGTCCGCCGCGACGCCGGCAAGGACGAAACCGGCACCATTACCCTGGCCGCATCGCACCAGGGCGGTCACATCGTCATCGAAGTCAGCGATGACGGCCGTGGCCTTAACCGCGACAAGATCCTGGCCAAGGCGCTCGAACGCGGCCTGGCCGTGCCGGACAACCCCACCGATGCGCAGGTCTGGGACCTGATCTTCCAGCCCGGCTTCTCCACCGCCGATGCCGTCACGGATCTGTCCGGTCGTGGCGTGGGCATGGACGTGGTCCGCCGCAACATCCAGGCGCTGGGTGGCGAAGTGCAGCTGGAAAGCAGGGCCGGCAATGGCACCCGCGTGCTGATCCGCCTGCCGCTCACCCTGGCCATCCTCGACGGCATGACCGTGGCGGTGGCGGGCGAAACCGTGATCCTGCCGCTGGCGTACGTGCTCGAAGCGCTGCAGCCGCAGCCGGAAGACGTGCGTTCGATGGCCGGCGAAGGCCGTGTGCTGCGCGTGCGTGGCGAGTACCTGCCGATCCTGTCGCTGAGCGAGTATTACGGCTTCGGCCGCCGCACCACCGATGATTCGCTGGTGGTGGTGGTGGAAGGCGATGGCCAGAAGATCGCGCTGGAAGTGGACGAACTGGTCGGCCAGCAGCAGGTGGTAGTCAAGAACATCGAGAACAACTACCGGCGTATCAGCGGTGTGTCCGGTGCGACCATTCTCGGCGACGGCCGCGTCGCGCTGATCGTGGATATCGGTGGCCTGGTGCGTTCGCTGCGGGTGCCGCAGGCGGCGTAAGCGTCCCTGGCTCTGCCGGCTCGAAACGCCCCCGTTTGGTGACGGGGGCGTTTTTCGTTCTGGACGCCTGATGGGTGGCTTCGGTTTGCTCTAAACGTTGGACCCACGACGGCAACCGTTCGGACGTGGGCTTCGGATGCTTGGGCCGCGCTGCGCGCGGTGTCCGGCCAACGGCCGGTGCTACGAATTGTTACGGGCCCATCCAGATCATGATCAATCAACCAGAAGCGGTAGCCCCGGCCGTTGGCCGGATGCTCTTCGTTCCGATGCCATGAACGTTTGATGGAAACCGTGATGTCGGTCGGACGCGATACGGCCGCGTATCGGTGACCCATTCGCCACCGCATGGCAAACCCATTGGTATTGCTTGCTTTCGCAACCATCTACCGCAACCCGCGCCGCTGCGTGGGTCGCGAAAAAATGTGACATCGCGCACTCAAGAAACCGCCCCGCGCCGCCGTTATCCGCAATAGCGATGACACATTCATCGCCAACCTGACGCCCTACCGCTTCGCCGCATTCGCCCCTTGCCCTTCCGCCCAGCATTCCCACGGCTGTGCGCCCCTGCCCTGCCCGGAGTTTCCCGCATGAAGTGGTTCCATGATCTGCCCATCAGCCGCAAACTCGCGGTCGGGTTCGCCCTCACCACCCTGATGACGATCGCGCTGGGCGTCTTCGCCCTGGTGCGCCTGAACAGCCTCAACGCCGAACTCGCCGCGATGGCGAGCAACGACATTCCGTCCGTGCAGCACCTGGGCGAAGTCCGCGCGCAGCTGGGTGAGTTCCGCACCTTTGAACTGGCCCAGCTGAGCATGCTGGACCAGCCGGACAAGGTCGCCGACTACAACAAGCGCATGGATGCCACCGCCAAGACCGTGCGCGACGAGCTGGGCGCCTACGCCGCCCTGCCGGCCGGCGAAAAGGAGAAGGGCCTCTACAGCAAGGTTGCCGCCGACCTCGAGGCCTACTTCGCCGCCAATGCCGAGATGCGCGCGGCCGTCGCCGCCGCCGATGGCGTACTGGCCCAGCAGATCTCCGATGAGAAGTCGCGCCCAGCGCGCCGCAAGATGTTCGACGACCTCAAGGAGCTCGGCGCCTTCAGCAGCGGCCTGATGCAGGCGAAGATCGCCGACGCCAATGCCACCCACCACAGCAGCGTGGTGGCCATCATCACCAGCATCGTGCTGCTGTCGCTGCTCGCCGTGGCGATGGGCGTGGTGATCTCGCGCGCGGTGACCCGGCCGATCCGCCAGGCCATGCAGGCCATCCAGGCGGTCGCCCGTGGCGACCTGTCGGTGAACATCGCCTCCAGCACCACCGCCGACGAAGCCGGCCGTATGCTGGCGGCCACCCGCGACATGACCCTGATGCTGCGCCGCTACTCCAGCGAAACCCAGCAGATGGTGGAAATGCACGCCGGCCCGGACATCAGCCACCGCATTCCGGAAGACTTCCCGGGCGTGTACGGCCAGCTGGCCGTGGGCGTGAACACCGTGATCTTCGAGCACCTGGATTCGATCAAGGACGCCATCAACGTGCTCAACCAGTACGCGGCCGGCGACCTGTCGCAGAACGCGCGCCGCCTGCCCGGCACCCGCGCGATCCTGCATGAATCGATGGACGCGGCGAAGGCCAGCCTGCTGGCGATCAACACCCAGATCCAGACCCTGGCCCAGGCTGCGGCCGCCGGCGACTTCAGCCAGCGCGGCGATGCGCTGCGCTTCGACCACGACTTCCGGGTCATGATCGAGCACCTCAACACCATGATGGAAGTGGCCGACGGCAACCTGTCGCAGCTGTCGCACCTGCTGCAGGCCATCGCCAACGGCGATCTCACCGCACGCATGCACGGCCAGTTCCACGGGGTGTTCGCAACCATGCGCGACGATGCCAACACCACCGTGGCCCAGCTGACCCAGATCGTCAGCCGCATCCAGCACGCCTCGGGCAGCATCAGCACCGCCGCCGGAGAGATCGCCTCGGGCAACAACGACCTGTCACGCCGTACCGAACAGCAGGCCGCCAACCTGGAAGAAACCGCCGCCTCGATGGAGGAACTGACCTCCACCGTGCGCCAGAACGCCGAACACGCCCGCCAGGCCAACCAGCTCGCCATCGGCGCGCACTCGGTGGCCTCGCAGGGCGGCGAAGTGGTCGGCAAGGTGGTCAGCACCATGCACGAGATCGACGCCTCCTCGCGCCGCATCGCCGACATCATCACCGTCATCGACGGCATTGCGTTCCAGACCAACATCCTGGCGCTGAACGCGGCGGTGGAAGCCGCCCGCGCCGGCGAACAGGGCCGCGGCTTCGCCGTGGTCGCCTCCGAAGTACGCACCCTGGCCCAGCGCTCGGCCAGCGCCGCCAAGGAGATCAAGGGCCTGATCGACGAGTCGGTCGGCAAGGTCGCCGAGGGCTCGGCCCTGGTCAACCAGGCCGGTGCCACCATGGGCGAGATCGTGGCCTCGGTGCAGCGCGTGACCGACATCATGGCCGAGATCTCGGCCGCCTCGCAGGAACAGTCGGCCGGCATCGAGCAGGTCAACCAGACCGTGATGCAGATGGACGAAACCACCCAGCAGAACGCGGCGCTGGTCGAAGAAGCCACGGCTGCCGCCCGCTCCATGGAAGAACAGGCCGGCCACCTCACCGATGCGGTGTCGCTGTTCAAGCTCGAGGGCCAGGCGGCCCCGGTCGTCGCCGCTGCACCGGCCGCGCGCCACGCCGCCCCGGCCCGCCCGCGTGCCCCGGCCGCGCCGGTCCGCCGCGCGGCGGTGCGCGAACCCGTACTGGCCAACGAAGGCGACTGGCAGGAGTTCTGATCGTCGCCGCTGCACGCCCCTGACACCACCCCGCCGCGGCGGGGTGGTGTTTTTTGGCCGAACGTACCGCTACACACATTGGCCCTACATTATTGTGAACTGCTGCCGATAAACGGACAGAGAGCTGATATCGCACGATATCCGTACCCGCCCAACGCAGCAGAGTCCATGTCCGAAGGCAGCCTTGACCCCCATGACGCATCCCATGCCGCCCATGATGACGGCACGGACGATCGTTACCTGGTCCGCAACCCCCGGCAGATCCGCCAGCTGCTGCAGGCGCTGATCGACCAGCGTTCACTGATCAACGCGCACCTGGGCGGTCGCGACCAGTCGTTCCCGACCGCGATCCTGGAACTGGACGAAGACGACGACTGGCTGCTGCTCGATGGCAGCCCGTCAGAGCCGGCCAACCGCGCCGCCGAAGACGCCGGCCACCTGCTCTGCTTCGCGCAGCTGGACCGTGTCATGGTCCGCTTCCGGCTGGACCACCTGGAACGCACCGGCGGCCACCGCCACGTCGCCTTCCGCGTACCCTTCCCCACCGAGCTGGTGCACCTGCAGCGCCGCGAACTCTATCGGCTGGAAACCCCGTTCACCGACTCCCCGCACCTGCTGTTCCCGATCAACGAGGACCGCAGCGAAGCCCTGCACCTGCGCGTGGTGGACATCAGCGGCGGCGGCCTGGCCGTGACCGTGCCGGTGGACTGCAACGTCTTCAGCATCCAGAAGCGCTACGACGCCCGCCTGGACATGCCCGAAAGCGGCCCGCTGCAGATCTCGCTGATCGTCTGCAACCAGCTGGCGGTCAAGCTGCCGAGCGGCGTGGAAATGAAGCGCATCGGCATGCGTTTCGATGGCCTCCCGCGCGGCGGCGACAGCGCCATCCAGCGCTACATCTTCCGCATCGACCGCCAGCGCAGCGCCCGCAAGAACGGGGAATGACAGCGACGTCGGAACCGATTGGGAGGCCCGCGTAGGTCCGACCGTTGGTCGGACGCTCTTTCCTAAAGTCGTCGCCATCCAGGCCGATATCCGGAATGACGCCCCGGTTTTCCGACCGCCACGCCCGACCCAGGATTCCTTCCATGAACGACAGCAACCCCAACGCCGCCAGCAGCGGTGGCGAGTACCTCAGCTTCACCCTCGGCGCCGAGCACTACGGCGTGGACATCCTCAAGGTGCAGGAAATCCGCGGCTACGACTCCGTCACCCGCGTGCCCGATGCCCCCGATTACATCAAGGGCGTGATCAACCTGCGCGGCACCATCGTTCCCGTCATCGACCTGCGCCTCAAGCTGCGCCTGGACGAAGCACGCTACGACGCCTTCACCGTCATGATCGTCCTCAACGTCGACAACCGCGTGGTCGGCATCGTCGTGGACAGCGTCTCCGACGTGATCCCGCTCAACGCCGACCAGATCCGCCCCACCCCCGAGTTCGGCGCCGCCGTCGATACCCGCTTCATCTCCGGCATCGGCACCCAGGACGATCGCATGCTGATCCTGCTCGATATCGAAACCCTGCTCGACAGCGCCGACATGGGCCAGCCGGCCGTTGTCGAAGACGCCGCCGCCTGATCCGCCCGCTGCGACAGACCGGAACGACTTTCGTTCAACAAAGTCCTTAAGTTGTGTCGCAACTGGCCGATAGCTGGATTCAGGAACCGGACGCGCGGCTTCGCCACGCCCCGGACCACTTATCCATATCCCCCGGAGAATCTCCCGATGAAGTCCCTGCTTGCTCTGCTTTCGGTCGCTGTCCTCGCCTCGTCCGCCTCGTCCGCTTTCGCCCAGTCGGCTGAAATGATCCCGCCGGAGCTGGCCGCGCGCGCCGTTGGCAAGGATGGCATGGTCTGCGGCAAGGTCGAAAAGGCCCGTTACGCCGAAGGTTCCGAAGGCCAGCCGACCTTCCTGTACATGGGCGGCGCCTTCCCGCGCCACACCTTCTCGGCCCGCATCGCCGGTGAGAACCGCGGCAAGTTCAGCTTCCCGCTGGAAACCCTGGAAGGCAAGACCGTCTGCGTGATCGGCAAGATCGCCCGCGACGCCTCGCGCGCTGAAATCGAAGTCAGCTCGCCGGCCGGCCTGAAGCTCGCCAACATCAAGTAATCGCCACACGCCCTGCCACGCCGGCCCAGGCCGGCGTGGCCGCTGCAACCGGGCGCCACGCCCGGACGCGTCTGCCACCGGAGAGTGCACCACCATGCAATGGATCAACAACCTCAAACTGATGCCGAAGTTGATGCTGACTTTCGGTGTAATCCTGCTGGTGATGCTGCTGCAGGGCGTGGTCGCCTATCGCGGCCTGCACTCCCTCAACAACGTGACCACCGAACTGGCCGGCAACCGGATGGAAAGCATCCGCATGGCCGGCGAAATGCGTGGCATGCTCGGTGAATACCGCAACTCGGCCTACCAGGGCCTGATCCGCGCCAGCGACGACGTCAAGGCCGAAGCCAAGACCCGCGCCGCCGACCTGCGCACCAAGATCGATGCTTCGATCAAGAAGTACCCCGCCCTGATCGACAGCCCGCAGCAGAAGAAGCTGTTCGACGCCTTCGCCAAGGACTGGACCGATTCGCTGGCCTCCTACGATGCCGTCTCCGAAATGCTGGAGCTGGACCTGCCGGACGATGCCGTCGATACCTTCGTCGGCGAAACCCGCGCCAAGCACCTCAAGGCCGCAGCCGCGCTTGAAACGCTGATCGCCGAAGACAACCGCCTTGCCCGCGCCTCGCGCGAAGAGGCCGAAAGCACCTACGCCACCTCCGCCACCCTGACCATCATCGCCCTGCTCGGTGGTGCCGCCATGGGCCTGGTGCTGGTGTACCTGTT
>Ga0160439_1000530_pt1 | contig 16809 bp, 12 predicted proteins | sample HID1975M_E0MG_FD_108201 | JGI IMG/M metagenome (GOLD analysis project Ga0160439, IMG submission 108201) | Enriched soil microbial communities from UW Madison campus, WI, USA - HID1975M_E0 MG | ecosystem: Environmental > Terrestrial > Soil > Unclassified | place: USA: Madison, Wisconsin... | reverse complement strand
CGAGAGATTCACGGACCGAGCCCGTCGCGTGGTCGTCCTTGCCCAAGAAGAGGCACGGATGCTCAACCACAACTACATCGGGACCGAGCACATCCTCCTGGGTCTGATCCACGAGGGTGAGGGCGTCGCGGCCAAGGCGCTCGAGTCGCTCGGCATCTCCCTGGAGGCCGTGCGCGCGCAGGTGCAGGAGATCATCGGCGAGGGCCAGCAGGCGCCGTCGGGGCACATCCCCTTCACGCCGCGCGCCAAGAAGGTGCTGGAGCTGTCGCTGCGCGAGGCGCTGCAGCTCGGCCACAACTACATCGGCACCGAGCACATCCTGCTCGGCCTGATCCGCGAGGGCGAGGGCGTCGCCGCCCAGGTCCTCAACAAGCTGGGCGCCGACCTCAACCGCGTGCGCCAGCAGGTCATCCAGCTCGTCTCCGGCTACCAGGGCAAGGAGCCCGTGGCCGCCGGTGGCCCGCAGGAGGGTCAGCCGTCGGGCAGCGCCGTGCTCGACCAGTTCGGTCGCAACCTCACGCAGGCGGCCCGGGACGGCAAGCTCGACCCGGTCATCATGCGTGAGAAGGAGATCGAGCGGGTCATGCAGGTGCTGTCCCGCCGCACCAAGAACAACCCGGTCCTCATCGGGGAGCCCGGCGTCGGCAAGACGGCCGTCGTCGAGGGGCTCGCGCAGGACATCGTGCGCGGCGACGTGCCCGAGACGCTCAAGGACAAGCAGCTGTACACGCTGGACCTGGGCGCCCTGGTGGCCGGCAGCCGTTACCGCGGTGACTTCGAGGAGCGTCTGAAGAAGGTCCTCAAGGAGATCCGCACGCGCGGCGACATCATCCTGTTCATCGACGAGATCCACACCCTGGTGGGTGCGGGTGCCGCCGAGGGTGCGATCGACGCCGCCTCGATCCTCAAGCCGATGCTCGCCCGCGGCGAGCTGCAGACCATCGGTGCCACCACGCTCGACGAGTACCGCAAGTACGTCGAGAAGGACCCGGCTCTGGAGCGCCGTTTCCAGCCGATCCAGGTGGCCGAGCCGAACCTGCAGCACGCGATCGAGATCCTCAAGGGTCTGCGCGACCGCTACGAGGCGCACCACCGCGTGTCCATCACGGACTCCGCGCTTGTCGCCGCCGCCACGCTGGCCGACCGGTACGTCAACGACCGCTACCTGCCGGACAAGGCGATCGACCTGGTCGACGAGGCCGGCGCCCGCCTGCGCATCCGTCGCATGACGGCTCCGCCGGAGCTGCGCGAGCTCGACGAGCAGATCGCCGAGACGCGCCGCGACAAGGAGTCGGCGATCGACGAGCAGGACTTCGAGAAGGCCGCCCGCCTGCGCGACGCCGAGAAGCAGCTCGGCCTCAAGCGGCTGGAGAAGGAGAAGGCCTGGAAGTCCGGCGACCTCGACGCCGTCGCGGAGGTCGACGAGGAGCTCATCGCCGAGGTGCTGGCGAACGCCACGGGCATCCCGGTGTTCAAGCTCACCGAGGAGGAGTCCAGCCGTCTGCTCCACATGGAGGAGAACCTGCACAAGCGGGTCGTCGGCCAGGACGCCGCCATCAAGGCGCTCTCGCAGGCCATCCGCCGTACGCGCGCCGGGCTCAAGGACCCGAAGCGTCCCGGTGGCTCGTTCATCTTCGCCGGCCCCACGGGTGTCGGGAAGACCGAGCTCGCCAAGGCGCTCGCGGAGTTCCTGTTCGGCGACGAGGACGCGCTGATCCAGCTCGACATGTCCGAGTTCTCGGAGAAGCACACGGTCTCGCGGCTGTTCGGCTCGCCCCCCGGCTACGTCGGGTACGACGAGGGCGGTCAGCTGACGGAGAAGGTGCGTCGTCGCCCGTTCTCGGTGGTCCTGTTCGACGAGGTCGAGAAGGCCCACGCGGACATCTTCAACTCGCTCCTGCAGATCCTCGAGGACGGTCGCCTGACCGACAGCCAGGGTCGCGTGATCGACTTCAAGAACACCGTGATCATCATGACCACCAACCTCGGCACGCGGGACATCGCCAAGGGCGTCATGACCGGCTTCCAGGCCGGCGGCGACCTGTCGACGTCGTACGAGCGCATGAAGGCCAAGGTCAACGACGAGCTCAAGACGCACTTCCGTCCCGAGTTCCTCAACCGCGTCGACGACGTGGTCGTGTTCCCGCAGCTCTCGCAGCCCGAGATCTTCGCGATCGTCGACCTGATGATCGCCAAGCTCGACAAGCGCCTGCGCGACAAGGACATGGGCATCGAGATCACGCCCGCGGCCAAGAAGCTGCTCTCGGAGAAGGGGTACGACCCGGTCCTGGGTGCCCGGCCGCTGCGCCGCGCCATCCAGCGGGACATCGAGGACGCGCTGTCCGAGAAGATCCTGTTCGGCGAGCTCAAGCCCGGCCAGCTCGTGCTGGTCGACGCCGAGGGCGAGGGTCTGCTCGGGGAGTTCACGTTCAAGGGCGTGACCAAGGTCGACATGCACAAGGAGCCCGTCGGGGCCGGCGTCACGTCCGGCACGCCCGGCTCGGGCACCGACCTGCCGGCCGCACCGCCGATCTCGGCGGCCGGTGACGGCGGCACGGGGACCTTGCCCCAGGTCGGCTGAGTCCACACCCCCGCGAGCCCCGGTCCGTACGGACCGGGGCTCGCGTGCGTCCTGGCCGGTACGTGGAGCCGGACGGGTGTTCGTCGACGATCCACCCCGGTCAAGAGCGACAAAAGGGACGACACGGGAGGGCGGTGCGGAGGATGATGCATGCGTGGAGTTGCGCGACGACGGAACCGTCGTCGGCCGCACGGTCCTCATCCTGGAGACCGTCGGGGCGGCCGGCTGCGTCTCGCTCGCGCACCTGACGGCCCGCACGGGGCTCGCCAAGGCGACGGCCCGCCGGATCTCGGAGAGACTCGTCGAGCGCGGACTGCTCTGCCGCCGCGACGACGGATACGCGCTGGGTGCGCGCCTGACGCGCCTCGCCACGGCTGCGCGTCCGCCGGTGTCTGCGGAGATGGCCGCGGCGCCCTACCTCCAGGAGCTGTTCGCGCGGTCGGGCGAGGTGGTGTTCTGGCTCGCCGAGTGTGATGACGCTCTCGTGCTGCAGGCCGTCGTGTGCGGCCGGCGTCGCGCCCTCGACGCCGGCCCTGGCCTCCCTCCCGTCCTGACGGTCGACCGCGTGGCCGCGTTCACGGCCGCGGGCCGGGTGCTGCTCGCGGACCGGGCGGACCTGACCGAGCGGGTCCTCGCGTCGGACCCGCGTCGTCTGACGCCGTACTCGACGCCCAGCCGATCGGGCCTGACGCGCGCGATCGACCGGGTGCGGGACACGGGAGTGGCGGTCGAGGTCGAGGAGCACACCCAGGGGTGGGCGTGCGTCGCAGCCGGGATCCGTGACCGCGACGGGGATCTCTCGGGCGTGCTGGGCGTCTGCGGTAGAGCGGGGGCGTTCCGTCACGACCTCCTCGCGCCCCCACGTCGCCGACACGGCACGTCAGCTCGCGGAAGCACTGCCCACGCGGTCGTAACCATGTCGCGGCCGCGTCCCGTGGACCGCTGAGTGACACGCCGCGCCCGACGAGCGCGCGGTGCCGTGACAGCGTGGAGCCCGAGCGATCGATGGGGGACCGACATGATGCGCACACGCTCCGCCGGCCTGGCCCTCGCTCTCGGGTGCTGGGTGGCGCTGGGCGCCGGATGCTCGGACACCGACCGTGCGGTGGCGGAGCCGGCGCCCGGAGCGACCGCGGTGACACCGTCCCGGACCGGCGCCGGCGGCGGGCTCGAGGGCCACCTCTACTTCACGCACACGACGGCGGGCGACGTCCAGACGTTGCTGGTGACCGATGCCGGAGGCACGCGCGAGCTCACCGCGTCCGGCGCTGCCTGCTGCGTGGTGCGCGCGTCGCCGGACGGCAACCGCATCCTGACGCTCCCGGGCGACTTCGCGTCGCCGTTGACGGGCGCGACGCTCGACGTGGCCGACGACGCGGCCGAGCTCGTGCCGCTGCCCCGGACGGATCCGTCGCTGAACATGGTGCCGTCGGCGTGGTCGCCCGACGGCACTCGCATCGCGTACGAGGCGTGGGACGACGACGACCCGTCGCGCACCGGCATCTACACGGCACGCGTCTCGGACGGGGGAGACGTGGTCCGGGTGACCACGCGACCCGGCACCTTCGACGACGTCCCGCTCGACTACTCGCCGGACGGCGACCAGCTCGTCTTCTACCGGTCCGTGAACTCCGATCCGGATCCCTACACGGGCGGGAGCCTGTGGGTGGTGAACGCTGACGGGAGCGACGAGCACCAGATCTCGACACCGGAGGCGCCGCCGACGGTGTGGGCGCGCTGGTCCCCGGACAGCACCCGCATCGTCTTCGCTGCGGAGCGACTCTCCGAGATCGGTCCGATCTGGACCGTCGCCCCCGACGGCAGCGATCTGACGGTGGTGTACCAGGACGACGAGGGCGGGTTCGCGATCGCGCCGGACTGGTCCCCTGACGGAAGCCGGATCGTCTTCGGTCTCGACCCCGGCAACGACGAGTTCGCGCACCCGCCGAACGTCGTCTATGTCGTCCCGGCCGAAGGTGGCGTGCCGGTCGTGGTGGACGACAGCGACACTTTCAAGCGGTCGTTCGACTGGGTCGAGTGAGCCGCCCCGGCCGGATCGCGCAGGTCAACGCTCGACGAGGTATGGGCGGCCGTCGGGGCCGGTCACGCGCTCGAACTGCCCACGTAGCTCGGTGTCGTGCGCGCGCCCGGCGGCGTCCGTGCGTGGGGCGTCGTCGGCCGCGCGCGACGAACCGACCTGGGGCGGCCCGACGAACCGCAGCAGGAAGAGCGTGACGCGCTCGTTGAACGCGTCGAAGGCGTCGCCGATGCTCATGGTGAGACCCCTATTCGTGAGGGCGCTAACTATAGCGCGGACGCCTACGATGCCGGTATGCCCGAGGAGCTCGTCGACCCGCTGGCCGTCGAGGCGCAGCTGTGCCTGGCCGTCTCGGCCGCGGCGCGGGCGCTCGTCGGGTTCTACCGCCCGCTGCTCGAGCCGCTCGGCCTGACGCACCCGCAGTACATGGCGATGCTCGCGCTCTGGCAGCACGGCGACCTCTCGCTCAAGGAGCTTGCGTCCCACCTGCACCTGGAGCCGCCCACCGCGTCGCCGATCGTCAAGCGGCTCGAGGCGATGGGGCTGGTCGAGCGTCGTCGGGCCGGGGGAGACGAGCGCGTGCTCGCCATCTCCCTGACCGAGCGCGGCCGCGAGCTGCGTGAGCGGGCGGTCGGCATCCCGGCGGCCATGCTCGACGGCCTGGGGATGACCGTCGCGGACGCGGACCGCATCCGCGCGGCGGTCGACGAGCTCCTGGCGGCGGCAACAGGCGCCGACCCCGCACGCCCCGCCCTCCCGCCCGGCGCCTGAGCCCTTCCCGCGGCTGACCGCCCTCGCCGCGCCGACTGCCCTCCGCGGCTCCCCCTTCGCGCCGGCGAACCGACGACCATGAGCGGGGTGAGTAGCGGGGATGGAGCGTCGGCGCCCAGGCGCCTGCTGAGCGGTCACTCCTTGGACGTTCGATAACGATTTCGTACAGGCTGTTGTGGCCGCCCTGGCGCTATGGCAACATGCGTGGCAACCGTTAGCCATCGGATTTGTCCGATGTTTGGCGGCTACGGGTCCACTGGACGCGCCCCGCATCGATGCGAGGCCCGGGATCCGGCTCACGACGAGGTGAGGAGGTGAAGCACGGCATGGCCCAGACCCAGGCTCTCCCACAGGCAGAGCACGGCACGAAGGCGAAGCAGACGATCCGCTCGTCGAAGCGCACGTGGCGGCAGTCGCTGCGGCGCGACTGGCGGCTGTACTCGTTCCTCGTGCTGCCCCTGCTGTTCCTGGCGGTGTTCCGCTACACGCCCATCCTGGGAAACATCGTCGCGTTCCGGCGCTACGTGCCGGGCGGCTCCATCTTCGGCGAGGAGTGGGTGGGCCTCTACTACGTCAAGATGTTCATCCACGACCAGCAGTTCTGGCACGTGTTCACCAACACGATCGTCCTGGGCCTGCTGACGTTGGTGGTCGTCTTCCCGCTGCCGATACTGCTGGCGCTCATGCTCAACGAGGTGCGCTCGCGGCGGTTCAAGCGGTCGATCCAGACCCTCACGTACCTGCCGCACTTCATGTCGATCGTCATCGTCGCGGGCGTGGTCTTCCAGCTCACGGCGACCAACGGGACGATCAACCAGATCATCGGCCACCTGGGCGGCGACCCGATCACGTTCATGCAGGACCCGTCGTGGTTCCGGCCCATCTACCTCACGTCGGAGGTCTGGCAGACGGTCGGGTGGGGAACCATCCTCTACCTGGCCGCGCTGACGACGATCGACGAGCAGCTCTACGAGGCCGCGCGCATCGACGGCGCGGGCCGCTGGCGCCAGACGTGGCACATCACGCTGCCCGGCATCCGCCCGACGATGATCGTGCTGCTCATCCTCAACATCGGCACGTTCATGGCAGTCGGCTTCGAGAAGATCCTGCTGCTGTACAACCCCCTCATCTACTCGACGTCCGACGTCATCTCGACGTACCTGTACCGCGTCGGCATCGTCGCCAACTCGGTGTCCTACGCGACGGCCATCGGCCTGTTCGAGGCGGTCATCGGGCTGGTCCTGATCCTCAGCGCCAACGGTCTGTCCCGACGAGTGGTGGGAGCGAGCCTGTGGTGACCGAGACCCCCCAGGGCATCGACCTGCTGGCGGCGGACGTCGAGTCCGCGGCGCGGGGCAGGAAGCCCGCCCGGACCAAGGGCTTGCGCGAGAGCAAGAGCCGGCGCTCGTTCCTCATCATCAACGGCACGATCCTGGTGATCATCTCCGCTCTGGTCCTGTACCCGTTCCTCAACATCGTCGCGCAGGCGTTCAGCGGCGTCGGCTACATCAACGCCGGCCAGGTGAACCTGATCCCGCGCGGGTTCAACCTCACCACCTTCAACGTGGTGCTGAGCGACCCGATGTTCTGGCAGAACTACCGCAACACCGTGGTCTACACGGTGACCGCGACAGTCATCGCGATGGCCCTGACGACGACCTACGCGTACGCCCTCTCGAAGCCGTACCTCAAGGGCCGCACGTTCTTCATCGGCGTCGCCGTGCTGACGATGTTCTTCAACGGCGGGCTCATCCCCAACTACGTGCTGATCTCGCACCTGGGGATGCGCAACACGATGTGGGCCATCGTCCTGCCCAACGCGATCAGCGTGTTCAACCTCCTGGTCATGAAGTCGTTCTTCGAGAACTTCTCCACCGACCTGGAGGAGGCGGCGTCGATCGACGGGCTGACCACGTACGGGATCTTCTTCCGGGTGGTCCTGCCGTTGAGCAAGGCCGTCATCGCCACGATGGTGCTCTTCTACGCGGTCGCGTTCTGGAACAGCTGGTTCCAGGCCTACCTGTACATGAGCGAGCCGGCCAAGTACCCGGTCACGGTCTACCTCCGCAACCTCATCGCGGGGGCCACGGCCATGGACCCCGGGTCCGCCGACAACATGACGCAGGTCGGAGCCAACGTCCAGTCCGTGACGATGCTCCTCACGATCCTGCCCATCATCTGCCTCTACCCGTTCATCCAGAGGTACTTCGTGTCGGGCGTGATGCTCGGCGCGGTCAAGCAGTAGCGCTCAGCCCTCCCCGTTCAGGACGACGAAGTTCATCGGAAGGAAAACCCATGAGGTCCAGCAGAATGCAGCTCGCGGCGGCATCGGTCGCCGTCGCGGCCCTGACCCTGACGGCCGCCTGCTCGTCGGGCGGTGACGACGAGAAGTCCACCGACGGCGGCGAGGTCACGATCGCCGACGCGCAGAAGGTCGGCGCGATGGAGGACTTCGCGGTCGGGACGGCGTTCAAGGCCACCGAGCCGACGAAGATCAGCATGCTGTACCGCGACCACCCCAACTACCCGCTGAAGAAGGACTGGCTGATCCTGCAGAAGCTCACGTCCGACAACAACATCTCGTTCGACATGACGAGCGCGCCGCTGTCGGACTGGGACCAGAAGAAGTCGCTCATCATCAGCTCGGGTGACGCACCGGAGCTCATCCCCGTGACGTACCCGGGCCAGGAGACGCAGTTCGTCGCCGGCGGCGCGATCCTGCCGATCAGCGACTACGTGCAGTACATGCCCAACTTCCAGGCGCGCATCAAGGAGTGGAAGCTCGACGACTACATCGGCAGCATCACGCAGAAGGACGGCAAGTACTACATGCTGCCGGGCCTGTACCAGTCGCCGCAGCCGCAGTACTCGATCGCGATCCGGCAGGACGTGTGGGAGAAGGCCGGGATCACCGACGACCCCGCCACGTGGGACGACTTCAAGACGGACCTGGAGAAGCTCAAGGCGGCGGACCCGGACGCGTGGCCGATGTCCGACCGCTGGTCGACGACCAACAACTCGCCGATGGGCGCCACGCTCAACCTGGCCGCGCCGACGTTCGGCACGGTCGCCGGCTGGGGCTTCGGCAACGGGCTCTGGTACGACGACGACAGCAAGAAGTTCACATACGCGCCGGAGACTGACGGCTACAAGCAGATGGTCGAGTACTTCCACTCGCTCGTCGAGGACAAGCTGCTGGACCCGGAGTCGCTGACGCAGGACGACGACGCCGCCATCCAGAAGTTCGGCTCCGGCAAGTCGCTCTCGATCTCCGGCAACACGCAGGAGGTCACCACCTACCGCAACACGTTCGCGGACACCGGCAACAAGGACGCCACGGTGCACCTCATGCGCGTGCCGTCGGGCCCCGGCGGTGACAACGTCGCGGCGGGCAGCCGCATGACGTCGGGCTTCATGATCTCGTCGAAGGCGGCCAAGGAGCCCAACTTCCTGGCCCTGCTGCAGTTCGTCGACTGGCTGTACTACTCCGACCAGGGCCTCGAGTTCTCCAAGTGGGGCGTCGAGGGCACGACGTACACGAAGGACGGCGACACGTTCAAGCTCGCGCCCGACGTGGACTGGAACGGGCTGAACCCGAAGGGCACCAAGCAGCTCAACGCCGACTTCGGCTTCAGCAACGGTGTGTTCATGCTCGCCAACGGCACCACCGACAAGCTCATCGCGTCGATGAACAGTGACGAGACCAACGAGTTCGTCAAGCAGATGTCGAACAAGACGGAGCTGGCGCTCCCGCCCGCCGCACCGCTCGACGCCGCGCAGCAGGAGCAGATCCAGCTCTGGCAGACGTCGCTCAACGACTCGGTCACGCAGAACACGGCCGCGTTCATCCTGGGCAAGCGGCCGATGTCCGAGTGGGACGCGTGGATGACCGAGCTCAAGGGGCTCAACGTCGACCAGTACGTCGACACGTTCAACCAGGCGCTCCCCCAGTAGGACGAGCGCCCCTGATCGGGCCCGGTCCCGCGGCACTGGCCGTCGCGGGACCGGGCCGACACCTTGGAGACCCATGACCCGCGTGATCGTCCCCGCCGAGCCGATCGGCCCGCTGCCGCAGGCGTGGCGCGAGTGCGTCGGCACCGGCCGCCTCGACCTGGCCCTGCGCGCCGACTACCAGCGCTCGCTCGCGCTCACCCAGCGTGACATCGGCTTTCGGTACATCCGTGGGCACGGGCTCCTGTCCGATGGGATGGGCGTGCTGCGACGCTCGGAGGGCGTCACGCGGTACGGCTTCTCCTACGTGGACCAGGTGCACGACGCGTTCCTGGCGGCGGGCATCCGGCCGTTCGTCGAGCTGGGCTTCATGCCGAGCGCGCTCGCGTCGGCTGACCAGACGGTGTTCTGGTGGCGGGGCAACGTGACGCCGCCGTCGTCGTACGACGAGTGGAGCGACCTGGTGGTCGCCGTCGTCCGCCATTTCATCGAGCGGTACGGGGCCGACGAGGTGCGGCGCTGGCCCATCGAGGTGTGGAACGAGCCGAACCTGACCGACTTCTGGCAGGGCGCCGACCAGGCCGAGTACTTCCGCCTCTACGAGACCACCGTCCGGGCGCTCAAGGGCCTCGACGCGGACCTGCAGGTGGGTGGCCCGGCCATCTCGCCCGGGGCCGACGAGTGGTGGGCGCCCTTCGCCGACTTCGTGACCTCCCGCGACGTCCCGATCGACTTCGTCAGCCGCCACGCGTACTCGTCGGGCCCCGCCCAGCACATCCCGTTCGGGGTCTACCAGGACCTGCGACCGCCGCAGTCGCTGCTCGAGCAGTTCGCCGCCCCGCGTCGCCACCTGGCCGGCACCGCGCTCGCGGACTTGCCGGTGCACATCACCGAGTTCAACACCTCCTACCGCCCGGACAACCCGATCCACGACACGGCCTACAACGCCGCCTACCTGGCGCCGGTCCTGGCGGGCGGTGGTGACCTGGTCGACTCCTTCTCCTACTGGACGTTCTGCGACGTGTTCGAGGAGCAGGACGTGCCGACGTCGCTCTTCCACGGCGGGTTCGGCCTGCTCACGCACCGCCAGGTCCCCAAGCCGACCTACCACCTGTACGCGTTCATGGCGCGGATGGGTCGCGACGTGCTGGCCCGCGGCGAGGACCACCTGGTGTGCGCCGACCCGGACGGGCGCGTCACCGTGCTCGCGTGGCAGCCGGTCGGGGGTACGGGCGACGACGCCGCGCCGGCCCAGCACACGGTGCAGCTGTCGGTGCCCGTGGGCGTCGGGGTGGCCGAGGCGTTCGTCGTGCGGGAACGAGTCAACGAGCACGACGGCAACGCGTTCGCCGCGTGGCGGGAGCTGGGGCGGCCGATGTCGCCGCCGGAGCGCGACCTCGACGTGCTGCGGACGCTGGCCGAGCCCGCGCGCTCGCACGCCTCGCTGCCCGTCGTCGTCGGGCGCGTGGCGCTGGACCTGACCCTCACCCGGCACGAGGTGACGTTCGTCGAGCTCCGCCCGGTCGCGCACCGCGTCCACGAGGGCCTGGACGACCGCCGCCTGCTGGGCGCCGACGACGACCGCCTCGTGGCCGACCCGCCCGGGACCAGCCGCGGCGCTGCGCTGGTGCGGGGCAAGGAGGCAGAGTGAGCGTCGTGAGCAGGGACGAGGAGCGGTTCTCCGAGACGGGCGTCGGGCCGCTGTCGCGCTGGGCGGCGGCCGTCTACTGGGTGCTGGTCCTCGAGGTGCTGATCGTCCTGACCGCGCTGCCCGGGCTCGTGCCGCTGGTGCTGCTGGGCGGCGACGCGTCCAACGCGCCGCTCGTCCCGCTGTGCCTGATCCCGTTGGGCCCGTCGCTCGTCGCGGCGATCTTCGCGTGGCGCGGCTTCCTGGGCGTCGAGCGTGACCTGCGCGACCTGGCACCAGCCCGGCACTTCTGGCGCGGGTACCGGCGCAGCTGGCTCGACGTGCTGCGCTGGTGGGTGCCGCTCATGGCGGTCCTGGCGGTGCTGGCCGTGAACGTCGTGCACGCCGACGCGGTCTCCGGGGGAGGCTCGTTCGCGCTGGTCTCATTGGTGATCGGCGTCGCGCTGGCCTGCTGGGCGGGCAACGCGCTGGTGCTCACCGCGCTCTTCGCGCTGCGCACCCGCGACATCGCGCGACTGTCGGCCTACTACCTCGCCGCCCGGCCCGCGCAGGGGTTCGGGGTGCTCGCGACCGTCGTCGTCGCGGCCGGCCTGGCCGTCCTGACGTCCGACTGGGTCACCGTCCTGGCCGCGTCGCTGCTGACCCTCGTCCTGCTCCGCAACACTCTCCCAATCGTCGCCGACGTCCGCGACCACTTCACCGTGGACAGATAGCCTGGGTCACGAGAGATGGGTAGAGCATGAAGCCACGAGACGGACTGCGCTGGCCCCGACTCCCGTGGGGGACCGTCGGGGGCGTGATGGTGACGGTTGCCTGTCTGCTCGCGACTCTTGGCGTCATGTCGACCTATGCAGTTGCTGCTTCTGCGATGTTGCTTGTTCCTGGTGTCCTGCTCATCCGCTACTCCGGACGCGGGCGCTACACGACGGACAAGGAGAACGCGCGGCAGGACCGCCGAGCCGAGCTCAGTTGAGCTGAAGCTGGACCGCGGCTTCGCCGGAATGAGGTGAATTTGCCGCGACCCCGAGCGACTGGTCTTCGAGCCGGGAGTCAGTAGCGGTACAGCCGAACGCGTTGGATCGTGAAGCGCCCCGGTTCCAGGCGGACGTGGCGGCCCTGGTGGGTCTGGTCGCCGTTGAGGCGGCGTAGGCGGTGCCACTCGCCGTCGTCGTACGTGCCTTCCTCGCAGGTGAGGATGCCGACGGTGGCGTGGAAGGTCGGGTCGGAGAACGTCAGGGTCACGCCGATGCCCGCGACGACGAGCTCGTCGGGGCCCGTCCGGATCACGATGGCGCCGGCCGGCAGGCGGGTGCGGTCGGCGGCGCGGTCGTCGGCCTCGTTGATGACGCCGTCGGCCAGGGACGGGGCGGCGATGCGCTCGTAGGTCGCGTGCAGGACCAGGTCGCCCAGGTCGATGCGGTGCGGCACGCGCTGGTCGGCGGACGGGGGAAGCAGGCCGACGGTGTCGGGGTGCGCGAGCAGCAGCGGCGTGAGCCGGCGCACGACGTCATAGGACGACGTCAGCAGCGCGGCCGCGTGCCCCTCGATCGTCTCGATGCCGAACGGGCTGAAGCCGAGCGCGCGGTGCGCGCCGAACGCGTACAGCGCGTTGACGGAGGCGTCGGTGCTGCGCAGCGCCTCGGGGACGAACAGCGGGTTGCCTGCGCGGACGTACGCGTCGGACCAGCCGACGAAGTCCGGGAAGTAGATGTCGGGGGCCAGGAGGTCGAGGTCGGGGGCGGCCGCGCGCCAGACGCCGGCCAGGTGGGGGAGCGGGCCGGCGCTCGGGTACTGGCCCGGGCGGTGACCGGCGCGGATCAGGGCCGCGTTCGTGTACATCGGCAGGGGGAGCTCGGCCTTGCCGGCGGCCGTGACCGCCTGCACGTACCGGCCGAAGTGCCACGCCATGAACAGCTCGTCGGTCGCGTCGCCCGGGCCGAAGACCTCCGTCCACGAGCCGTGCGCCCGGCTGCCCGCGGCGTCCCAGCGCTCGCGGAGGGCGGCGTCGATCGTGTCGCGGTGCTCGGCCAGGCGCGCGACGAGGACGGCCGGGACCTCGTCGTCGAACGCCGCCTGCGCCGCGGGCGAGTGGTCGCGCGCCGACGGGATCATGCCGATCTCGTTCTCCACCTGCACCATCACGACGGTGCGCTGCTCGTCGGTCTCGCGCAGGTGCCGCATGAGTGCGGCGAACGCGCGGGCGTCGGCGTCGCGGCTCGCGTCGCCGAACGGGCTGAGGATCTCCAGCGGCCGCCCGTGCTCGTCGTGCGCCCGCGGGAACCGGGCCGTGTCCGTCTTGACCCAGGGCGGCGCGTAGCAGGACATGCTGTTCTTCCAGCTCCCGAACCACAGCAGCACCAGTCGCATGCCGTGCGTCGCGACGTCCTCGACGAGCTCGTCGAGCATCGTCCAGTCGAAGACGCCCTCGGCCGGCTCGACCGCCTCCCACGTCACCGGCGCGACGAGCGTGTTGAGGCCCAGGCCCTCGAGGTGCGGCCAGAACGGTGCCAGGTACTCGTGCTCCATGCTCGAGTTGCCGAGCTCGCCGCCCAGGATCAGGAACGGTTCGCCATCGACGATCAGCCGCGTGGCGGGGCCGTCCGTGCGCAGGTGGGGGAGCAACGTTGCCCTCTCAGTAGATGCGGCGGCCGTGCGCGTCGGCGACACCGGACTTGCGATGGAAGTAGGTCGTGACCTGGTCACGCCACTCGTGCGCGCAGCGGACCTGCTCGGCCAGGCGCTGGGTCACGCGGTCGAAGACGTCGTCGGGCACCCGCCCCTTCGCGTCCGCCCAGGCCGAAGCCATAGCCTCGGCCTGCTCGGCGCCGGCGAAGTGCGTGTCGTAGATGTGCTGGACCACCGTGACCCCGGAGTGCAGGACGTGGCCGTACGGGACGTGGTGGAAGAAGAGGAGCAGCTCGTCGGGACACGCCGCCAGGTCCTCGTAGACGTCGCGCCACGGCGGCGGGTACTGGCCGGTGTATCCGGTGCCGGTCTCGCGCGTGCGGTCGACGCCCACGCCGTCCCGGTCGGCGAAGTGGTACGTGCCCCACGGCGTGTACTCGTAGCCGTCCACGTCCGGGCCGTAGTGGTGGCCGGGGCGGACCATGAAGCCGACGCCCAGGGGCGACGAATAGCGCTCGTAGGTGAGCCAGGAGTCGTCGAGGACCGCGTGCAGGGTGGCGCGGGCGTCATCGCCGAACGTCAGGTCGATCCACTCGTCGAGGATCGCGGTCGGGTCGGCTGTCGGGTCCCAGGCCAAGCGCGCGAACGTGTAGAGGTTGGCCTGCGCGAGCGGGTGGCCGGTCCAGAACTCGTCGGCGCCGACGTTGGAGACGGCGACGGTGCCGCCGACCGGGGCCTCGCCGTCGGCTCGCAGCCCGGCCGCGATGTCCGCCACCGTGCGTCCGTCGGCCCACGGCTCGAACCCCAGCACCTGCGACCACTGCGGACCCAGCCACACGGCGTGCTGCTGCTGGCCCGTGTACTCCTGCGTCACCTGCAGCTCCACGGCCAGGCGCGTGGTCGGCATCGCCGCGATCACGGGGGAGACCGGCTCGCGGACCTGGAAGTCCATCGGGCCGTACTTGACCTGCAGGACGACGTTGTCGTCGAACGCGCCGTCGAGCGGGGAGAAGTGGTCGTACGCCGCGCGGGCGCGGTCCGTCGAGCGGTCGCGCCAGTCCTGCTGGTGGTCGTAGACGAAGGCGCGCCAGAACACCGTGCCGCCGAACGGCTTCAGGGCCCTGGCCAGCAGGTTCGCGCCGTCCGCGTGGTCGCGGCCGTACGCGAACGGGCCTGGCTGGCCCTCCGAGTCGGCCTTCACGACGAAGCCGCCGAAGTCGGGGATCGCGGCGTACACGTCGGCCGCGCGGTCCGCCCACCAGCGCTGGACGTCGGCGTCCAGCGGGTCGGCCGTCGTCAGGCCGCCCACCGTGACGGGCGCCGCGAAGCTCACCGACAGGAACACCCGGACACCGTGCGGGCGGAAGACCTCGGCCAGGCGCACGACGTCGGGCAGGCGGTCGGTCAGCAGCCGTGCCTCGGTGCGGTGCACGTTGACGTTGTTGAGACCGACGGCGTTGATGCCGACCGAGCCGAGGAGCCGCGCGTAGGCCTCGGCCCGCGTCAGGTCGTCGCGCAGGAGGCCCTCCTCGTAGAAGATCGAGCCACCGGCGTACCCGCGCTCCACCTGGCCCATCACCGGGTGGACATCGACGTTGTCCCAGTGGTCGAGCATCCGGATCGGCTGGATCGGCAGTTCCCAGAGCAGGTCGTCGTCGCCGTCGAAGGCCACCTCGCCCTGGCGCACCAGCGCGTGCAGGCCGTAGAGAAGTGCGGCGCCCGGCGCGGCCAGGACTGTCGTGACGCCGCGAGGACGTCCGATGCCGAACATCCCGTCCTGCAGCGGCGAGCCCGCGTCGATCGTCATGCCGTCGCCGAGCGCCGCGCGGACGGCCGGGGCCCACGGGGCGGTGCACGGGTGCTCGTTGCGGGCTGCGATCGTCCCGCGCCCGGCCGCGCGGGTGACGACGGCGAGCACGACGTCGTGCTCGACGGACGTCCGCTCGTCGTCTGCGATCGTCACCGAACCACCCCAGCGCGCCGTCGCGCGGGTCAGCTCGGCATGGACCGTGCGGACGACGACGTCGTCGAGGTCCGCTGCCAGCAGCACGCGCCGCGAGCCGAGCGGACGCCACACCTCGTCGGGCAGCCACATCGGGTGCACGTCACCAGTCATGGACGGTCCCGTCCTTGAGCCGGTTGAACGGCAGGTAGGCCTGCTGGTACGGGTAGCGCGCGGCGACGTCGTCGTCGTACGTGACGCCCAGACCGGGCTCGTCGCCCGGGTGCAGGTAGCCGTCGACGAACGTGAAGGTGGACCGGAACGTCTCGTCGGTGCGGGCGCCGTGCTGCATGTACTCCTGGATGCCGAAGTTGTGGATGGCCAGGTCCAGGTGCAGCGCGGCGGCCATGCCGACCGGCGAGATGTCGGTGGGGCCGTGGATGCCGCTCTTGATCTGGTACTGGGCGGCGAAGTCGAAGATGCGGCGCAGCGCGGTGATGCCGCCGGTGTGGGTGACGGCGCCGCGGACGTAGTCGATGAGCTGCTCGCGGACCAGGGTCTGGTAGTCCCACACGGTGTTGAAGACCTCGCCGATCGCGAGCGGCGTGGTGGTGTGCTGGCGGACGAGGCGCAGGGCCTCCTGGTTCTCCGCCGGCGTGCAGTCCTCGAGCCAGAACAGGTCGTACGGCTCCAGGTCCTTGCCGAGCCGCGCGGCTTGGATGGGCGTCATGCGGTGGTGGCCGTCGTGGAGCAGGGGGAGCTCCGGGCCGAACTCGCTGCGGACCGCCTCGAAGACCGTGGGGATGTGGCGCAGGTAGGCGCGGGTGTCCCAGTCCTCCTCGGCCGGGAGCGCGGTGCGCTGGGCGGGCTCGTAGTCGTAGCGACCGCCGGTCGACGGCTGTGCGGCGACCCCGTAGACGGAGTCGATGCCCGGCACGGACGTCTGCACGCGGATGGCACGGAAGCCCTGCTCGCGGTGCTTGCGGATCGAGTCGAACAGCTCGGGCAGGTCGCGGCCGCTCGCGTGGCCGTAGGCGAGGAGGCCGTTCCTGCTGGCGCCGCCCAGCAGCTGGTAGAGCGGCATGCCCGCGAGCTTCGCCTTGATGTCCCACAGGGCGACGTCGACGGCGGCGATCGCGGCCATCGTCACCGGGCCGCGGCGCCAGTACGCCGAGCGGTACAGGAACTGCCAGGTGTCCTCGATGCGGTGCGCGTCGCGGCCGATCAGCAGCGGCACCACGTGGTCCTGCAGG
>Ga0160439_1000528_pt1 | contig 16859 bp, 14 predicted proteins | sample HID1975M_E0MG_FD_108201 | JGI IMG/M metagenome (GOLD analysis project Ga0160439, IMG submission 108201) | Enriched soil microbial communities from UW Madison campus, WI, USA - HID1975M_E0 MG | ecosystem: Environmental > Terrestrial > Soil > Unclassified | place: USA: Madison, Wisconsin... | reverse complement strand
TGAAGTCGATCGCGCCATCCGAATCCATCAGTCATTAATGGAAAGCGCCTCGCTAACCTACGAGCAGCGCCTGCTTGCGGTTCAGCAATTGGGTCGTGACTACATGGCCGCCGGTTTGTATGACCGTGCAGAGGATATGTTCGGGCAACTGATCGATGAAACAGATTTCCGTATTGGTGCCTTGCAGCAATTATTACTGATTCATCAGGCGACCAGCGACTGGCAAAAGGCTATTGACGTTGCCGAGCGTCTGGTGAAACTGGGTAAAGATAAACAGCGTACTGAAATCGCTCACTTCTATTGTGAACAAGCCTTGCAGTTGATGGGGAGCGACGATCTCGACCGCGCCATGTCACTGCTGAAAAAAGGGGCAGCGGCCGATAAAAACTGTGCGCGAGTTTCTATCATGATGGGTCGTATCTTCATGGCTCGAAATGAATATGCAAAAGCGGTTGAGTCATTACAACGCGTCATCAATCAAGATAGTGAATTAGTCAGTGAAACCTTGGAGATGCTCCAGACCTGCTATCAACAACTCGATAAGCCACAAGAGTGGGAAGCCTTCTTAAAGCGCTGTGTTGAAGAGAATACCGGCGCAGGGGCAGAACTGATGCTCGCAGAGATCCTTGAGCACAAAGAAGGGTCTGAAGTCGCTCAAATATATATCAACCGCCAGCTCCAGCGCCACCCAACCATGCGTGTGTTCCATCGTTTGATGGATTATCACTTACAGGAAGCGGAAGAAGGGCGTGCGAAGGAAAGCCTGATGGTGTTGCGAAACATGGTGGGTGAGCAAGTGCGCACCAAGCCACGTTATCGTTGCCAGAAGTGTGGATTTACCGCTTTCACGATGTACTGGCATTGTCCATCTTGCCGGGCATGGTCGACCATTAAACCGATCCGCGGTTTGGACGGGCAATAACGCATAGAAGGCGTAGCGTTATAAAAAAACGCGCACTTTAGTTACAACATACTAATAATTAGTATCAGGAAATAAACCTCAGCACCGAGTCGTTTGTGTCTTGCAGAGTGCAATGGCAACTGTAATTTTCTTCCCGCCGCGAGTAGAATGCTTGCCGTTTATCTCTTGCGCCGTGCTGGTGCCCAACAGTCAGAAGGTTTAGCCATGAATTCAACTGCATCCTCCTCCTCCCGTGTTGCCACCGACTCCCCAATTGTTGTTGCACTTGATTACGATAATCGCGATAAAGCCTTAGCTTTCATTGACCGTATCGATCCGCGCGATTGTCGTCTGAAAGTCGGCAAAGAGATGTTCACTCTGTTTGGGCCGCAACTGGTGCGTGATATCCAGCAGCGTGGTTTCGACGTCTTTCTCGATTTGAAATTTCACGATATCCCGAACACAACGGCTCACGCGGTTGCGGCAGCGGCAGATCTTGGCGTGTGGATGGTGAATGTTCATGCAAGCGGCGGGGCGCGCATGATGAGTGCTGCGCGAGAAGCATTGCAGTCCTTTGGCAAAGATGCACCACTTCTAATTGCTGTGACCGTTCTGACCAGCATGGAAGCAAGCGATCTGGCGGATCTCGGCATTACCTCGACGCCTGCGGAATATGCTGAGCGTCTGGCACGCTTAACACAGAATTGCGGATTAGATGGCGTGGTTTGTTCTGCACATGAAGCTGCGCGTTTCAAAAGTGAGCTGGGGCAGGCATTTAAACTGATTACTCCGGGTATTCGTCCGGCTGGAAGTGACGCAGGCGATCAGCGCCGCATCATGACGCCACAGCAGGCGCAAAGTGTAGGTGTCGATTTTATGGTAATTGGACGCCCGATCACCCAATCTGCAAATCCAGCTCAGACGCTGCATGATATCCGTCAGTCTTTGAAGCAGGGGGCATGATGAAAGACGATAACAGCCGTTTAGTTTACTCCACAGAAACAGGCCGCATTGACGAACCTAAGGCGGCACCGGTTCGTGAAAAAGGCGATGGGGTTGTACGCATTCAGCGCCAGACTTCAGGTCGTAAAGGCAAGGGAGTATGTCTTATCACCGGAATTGATGCTGATGATGCTACGCTCACTCTGCTAGCCGCAGAACTTAAGAAAAAGTGCGGTTGTGGTGGCTCTTTAAAAGATGGCGTTATTGAAATTCAGGGCGATAAACGTGACCTGATTAAATCGCTGTTGGAAGCTAAAGGCATGAAAGTAAAATTAGCAGGCGGTTGATTTAGTTGCTGAAAATAATCAGGCCACGGTAAATATACCGTGGCCTTTTATTATGACTGCTGAAAGTCAGACCTGAATATCAAAGCTATTTATAATAAATTAAAAGCGTTTGCGCTTTCACAGGCAACAGGCTTTATTTACCCACCTGATGGCCGATAATACCACCCACTGCGGCACCACCTAATGTACCCAGTGCGCTACCGTCAGTTAAGACAGCACCACCCACGGCACCAGCACCAGCACCAATCGCGGTGTTACGGTCACGTTTGGACCAGTTAGAGCAGGCGCTAAGGGACATTGCAACGGTCAAGGCCAGCACAACGGCAGCAATTTTTTTGTTATTTAAGGTCATATTACTTTCTCCTGAATTATTGATTCACGGAAATAAGTTTCTCTAAAAGTATAGTGGTTCTCAGGCAACTGATAGAAAGTCTCCGCGAAACTGCATGACGATATAAGACCTAAAAGATAACGCCAGTGATTATCACTTCCTGTTATATCGTTAATAAACATTCTAATTTCTACAGTAAATAACAACAGGTAAATAATCTTAAAGGGTGCGCAGGATAATTCTGATAAGAGAACTGCCCGCAAGCGATGCAGGCAGTCTAAATGACATTATTCGAGGGGGAATTGTTTAACGATATTGACCTGTACGCCGCTGTCCTGAATCTGCTGCGTAGCGTTTTCGCTAAGACCATCATCGGTAATCACCCGGTTGATGCGTGAAATGGGGCCGAGCGTGTAGGGATGCATAGCTCCAAACTTACTGCTGTCTGTCAGAACAATGGTTTCGCTGCCTTTTTCCAGAACAGTATTCACCACATCAGCACGCATCATATCGCGGCTGGTAAACCCGGTTTCCGGCAAGAATCCATCGATGCCGATAAACGCCTTACTAAAGTGCACTTGCTGAATAAACTGGCGCGTCAGCGGCCCCACCATGCCTTCGCTTTTCTTCTGGTAGATTCCGCCCAGCAAAACAACTTCACAGTCAGTATCTTTCAAAAGATGGGCGATGTAGCTACTCACGGTAATCAGCGTAATCTTTTTCTGCTCGGCTAAAGCGCGTGCCAGAAGGGCGTTACAGCTACCGTTTTCGATAAAAATGGTTTCACCGTCATTAACCAGTGTGGCCGCAAAATCCGCAAGTTGACGTTTCAGCGAATAATTGTTCATCATCCGCGTTTCAACATCTTCGCTATCCAGCGGTACGGCATAACCGTGAGCACGGCGCAGATAGTTTTTTTTCTCCAGCAGATTAAGATCCTGGCGAATAGTTACTTCTGAGACACCGGTTGTTTTAGCGAGTGAGGCCACACTCATGCGGCCTTGATCGATAACCATTTGTAAGATTATTTGTTGTCTGGAGTTCATGTCAGCCAATTATGGGCGGTGCTTAATGCACCGCCGGGATTATCAAAGTGTATGTTCAGTACGGGCTATAATATCATCCTGAGCGTCTGGAGATAAGGCAGTAAAGAAAGCAGAGTAACCTGCTACACGTACGACCAGATCACGATATTTGTCAGGATGTTGTTTGGCATCTAACAGGGTTTCGCGGGAAACAATGTTGTATTGCACATGCCAGCCTTTATGCGCCTCGAAGAAAGTACGCAGCATAAACATCAACTTCTCGCGGTCACGCGGGTTATCCAGGGTTGCTGGGTTCAGTTTTTGATTCAGTAAAACGCCCCCCAGAATTTTGCTGGTTGGCAGTTTGCCGACAGAGCTGATTACCGCGGTTGGCCCCAGACGGTCGGTACCTGATGCTGGGCTTGCGCCTTCAGCCAGCGGGGTTGTCGCTTTACGACCATCCGGTGTTGCCATGGTTGCGGCACCAAACGGCACGTTAGCAGAAATTGAAGATGTCCCAGCATAGTAAGTCCCGCCGATAGGGCCGCGGCCAAAGCGCGTGTTGTGATACTGCTTCAGTTCATCAATGTACGTCTGATATGCGCGAGCCAGCAGCAAATCGACTTCATCTTCATCGTTACCATATTTTGGCGCGCCGTTAATCAAACGCTGCCGTAACTGCTCACCGGTCAAACCGTCAAAGTCATTAGCCAGCGCTTCGGCTAACTGCTGCTGTCCAATAGTACCTTGTTCAAACACCAGTTTCTTGACTGCGGCGAGGCTGTTACCGAGGTTGGCGATACCAACTTGCAGACCTGAAACCCAGTCATATTTAGCGCCGCCTTGCTTGATGCTTTTACCGCGCTCGATGCAATCATCCACCAGAGCGGAGCACAGAATATCGTGGGCGTTCTCTTCAAGAACCGTATCAACGACACATTCTATCTCGATAGATTTCTGCGTGTAGTAACGAATCTGCGTATCCCAGGCATCCATAACCTGTTCAAACTGTGTGAAATTGCCTGCGGAGAGGGCATGTTCTTGTGGCAGGAAGATTTTACCGCTGGTTGCGTCACGGCCATGTTCCATCGCCGCCAACATCACCCTGGCAAAATTAATGAAGCTCATGCCGGTGCAACGATAACCCCATTTGCCTCCCACAGCTGTTTCGATACAACCGATGGCTGCGTAGTCGTAGGCATCTTCGCGAGCAACACCGAGTTTGATGAATTCCTCAATGACGATTTCATCATTATTAAATGCTGGCATCCCGAAGCCGCAGCGAATGACCTGAACACAGGCGTCCAGGAAGTCATTGCTCATGCCCGCATGGTAGCGCACGCTCAAGTTCGGTTGTGTGGAGCGTAACTGTCCGCAAGATTCCAGAATGGCGTAAGAGAGTGGGTTCACCGCATCTACAGCCTCACCATTCACCAGGTTTTGTCCACCAATGGTCACGTTCTGGTAAAGCGGGCTACCGGCCGATGCTTTGGAGTGGGAACCAGAACGAATCTTGTTCACCTCCAGCAATTTTAACCAGCAGCTTTGCAATAGCTCAATGGCCTGCTCGCGACCCAGGGTTTGCTCGAGTTCAACATCACGGCGATACCACGGATACAAGAACTGGTCGAGGCGGCCAAATGACACGGAGTGACCGTTAGATTCAATCTGCAAGACTAATTGCACGAAGTAGCTCAACTGCAATGCCTGCCAGAAAGAGGCCGGTTTTTGATGCGCGATAAGCTCGCAGTTCTCAGCAATCGCCAGTAATTCATCACGGCGTGCCTCGCGTTGTTCAGTGCCTGCCATATCTTTAGCCAGGGCAGCGAAACGTATAATGTGGTCACTTAATGCCACAAAGGTAATATCGATCGCTTTCAGGAACTGCTCTTTGTGCAAATCTTCCCAGTCGGTCAGATGCAGGCGCGAACGACGCTCGGCGACTTTGGCTCGCAATCCGTCAATGCCTAGTTCCAGTAAGAGCGGGAAGTTAACTGCCAGATGCGCATCACCCGAAGTCATATTACCTTCAGCTTTGATAATGCCGCTGGCGAGTAACTCTTTCTGCTCGTCGGTAAACATGCCGTAGCAACGATCTTGCACGGTCTGTCCACGCCACCACGGGCAAATCTCATGCATTACCGCTTTATCGGCATCTGAAATAGAGAAGCCAGCGCCTGGGCGGTCGCCTAATTCGTCAATCTCTGTTTCAATCCAGCCCACGGTATATTCCGGGAAGAACGGTGCACCACGAACGTGACTGGCCTGGTTACCAACAATCAGCTCATCGTGCTTAATCCAGATGGTGCGTTCGGCCAGATGATGGGCGAGGGCAAGAGCGCGACGCACCGGCAACGGTTTGTCCTGGTGCTGCTGGTAAATCGCGGTGTAATGCTGCGCGCGCTCGGTACAGACCGGCGGCTTCACAATGTGAATCAAGGCTTCTTTATGGTCTTTGATGCGTTGGCTCAAGGTGTTCAGGTTCAGTTGTGTCATCAGTCTATCCTCTTATCCAGGCGGTCATCCCTTTTTGGCTTGCGTACTGCTGGGCAAATTCCAGCAGTTCTGGCGCATCAAGAGGTTGCTGCGCGGCCAGATAAGGGAGATTCAGGAGTTTATATTTGTTGATACCTAAGGTGTGGTAAGGCAAAAAATGAATCGCTTTCACGCCGAGTTCATCGGCGGCAAAATTACTGATAGCGCGAATAGATTGCTCATCAGCATTAAAATCAGGAATCAGCGGCACACGAATGGTCATCTCCACATTGCGGGCTGCCAGTTTGCGGAAGTTATCCATCACGCGTTCAGCACTGCCATCGGTCCATTGTTTAAAGCGTTTAGCATCGACATGTTTCAGGTCGGCCAGCAACAAATCGAGATGTTCAATGGACGGCTCGATGTATTTCCACGGTACGTGAAGACAAGACTCGACAGCAGTATGGATGCCCGCTTCTTTGCTTCTCTTCAGAAGTTGTTCCGCGATTTCAGGTTGCATAAAAGGTTCGCCACCGGAAAGCGTAATCCCACCGCCGCTGCGGTCATAAAAGGGTTTATCGCGCAGGACTTTTTGCATAATGGCATCAACGCTTTGCGTTTCACCGCATACGCTTAACGCCTGAGTCGGGCAACAATCCGTCAACGTCACCATATCGTCAGCCATTAATTTTTCGCGTGCGATAACCAACGCGTCGTCAATTCGGCTAATCGCATGAGGTGCTGCCTGCGGACACAGTTCGCAACCGGTGAGGCACAGGCGCTCATCAAACAACACATCATGTTCACGTGCGCGGCTTTCAGGGTTCTGGCACCAGCGGCAACCTAATGAGCAGCCTTTCAGGAACACCACGGTGCGGATTCCTGGACCATCATGCGTTGAGTAACGTTGGATATTAAATAGCATATTCCTGCCCTTAATCTTCTTTCGTAAATTAGATTACTTTCGAATGAAAGTTTTATTGATTTTGATCAGATAAAGAACAGACAGTGACGCTATGATGTCGGCAATGAGATAGATGACCAGTCTGGAGAGCTTATGGAACTGTATTTAGACACTGCTGATGTAGCCGCAGTTAAACGCCTGGCGCGTGTTTTGCCTTTGCAAGGTGTCACCACAAACCCGTCCATTGTTGCAAAAGCGGGTATTTCGCTATGGGAAGTGCTGCCTGCGTTGCAGGAGGCATTAGGCGGCGACGGTAAACTGTTTGCACAGGTTATTGCCGCACAGGCTGATGAAATGGTGAAAGAGGCCGAGTTGTTGGTTAAGCGCGTGCCGGGCCTTGTTGTCAAAGTTCCGACCACGATAGAAGGCCTGGCGGCCATGAAACAATTGAAGGTTCTGGGGATCCCAACGCTGGGTACGGCGGTTTATGGTGCCGCTCAAGGATTATTAGCCGCGCTGGCGGGCGCTGAATATGTTGCGCCATATGTGAATCGTCTTGATGCGCAGGGCGGGGATGGCATTCAAATGGTGCAGGATTTACAGCAATTGCTGACGTTACACGCGCCGCAATCTAAAGTGCTTGCCGCCAGTTTCCGCACACCACATCAGGCGATGTCATGCCTGTTGGCCGGTTGCGAAGCCATTACGTTACCGATTGATGTGACTGAACAGCTGTTAACCACGCCAGCCGTGAATGCCGCCATCGCGACTTTCGAAAAAGACTGGCAGGGCGCATTCGGTTCACTGAGTTTGTAAATTGAAGTGATCGTTTAAAAGCAGCGCCGGTTCATACCGGCGTTAGACTCAAATCTCCCAGGGTGACTTTTTCAAGTCGCTTTCTTTTTCTTCTTCGCCGTGCGCAATAGCGATTAATTCCGCTTTTAAAATTTCCAGATTATTAATGGCGGAAGCATGATCGCCACCCACCAGAATATCCAGCACAGTATCAATGCGTTTTGCGAGTTGCAGAGGGTTCACTGTAGGCATTGTGCATCCTGTAATTATTGGAAAAGTGTTGCCATCATAATGCAAAAAATGGCGCTAAAAGAGAAGGCGCAGACGCGCTTTTTTAGCCTTACTCATCAATCAATTATCGAACAATATATAAGTAATAATTATTAAATCCCCCCACACATTCATACATAAGCGGTAGTGGATTAGTCTGATCCTGCGTGTAACGCGCTTTCATAACATGAGGATAAGATAATGACAGTGATTAACCAACCTACTTGCAAATTGTTCACGGATACTTCTCGATTCACGCAATTGTCAGGATATTACGAAGCTGAACGCCGCACCGTGTGGATGATGCTCGGTGCACAGCCACGCCCTTGCTTTAATCACAAGCTGATTGAAGAAATTATGAACCTGCGTTACCTGGTTCAACAGGAGGGATTTGTCGTTGATTTTTGGGTGACGGGCTCACTGGTTCAGGGGATGTATAACACAGGCGGCGATTTAGGATTCTTTGTTGAATCCATTCAACAAGGCCAGCGTGAGGCACTGCGTGCTTATGCGCGGGCTTGCGTCGATTGCGTTCATGCGGCTTCTCGTGGTTTCGATAGCGGTGCAATTAGCCTGGCTATGGTTGAAGGCAGTGCATTAGGCGGCGGTTTTGAAGCAGCACTCGCGCACCATTTTATTCTGGCGCAACGAGATGCTCGCCTCGGCTTCCCTGAAATTGCCTTTAATCTGTTCCCCGGAATGGGCGCTTATTCGCTGGTTGCACGTCGTTCAGGTATGAAACTGGCAGAAGAGCTGATTTATAAAGGGGAGTCACACACCGCCGAATGGTACGAGCAATTTGGTTTGGTGGATCAGCTTTTCGAACCCGGCCAGGGTTATCTCGCGACCCGGACGTTTATTGATACCCTGCAACCCAAACTGAACGGTGTGCGCGCTATGCTGCGTGCCCGTCAGCGTGTTTTGCAGTTGCCGCGAGCGGAATTAATGGATATCACCGAGGACTGGGTTGATGCTGCTTTTTGCCTTGAACCGAAGGACATTGCGTATATGGAAAGATTGGTACAACTGCAAAATCGTCACAGTGCGACGACGTTGCGCAAAGCCAGCTAACCGCGCCACTTACGCTCTAATATGGCCGCGGGCAATGGTTTAGTTAACTTCTGACTTAGCCATCTGTTGACGCCATTCTCGCAAAGAAGGCGTCTTCTTTCACTCAACCTACTGTTTCCGTGCCCGAACCAGCTCAAGGAAAAAGAGCAACGCAGGGGACAGGTTTTCCTTCGACCATGCGACAGCAATTCCCATCGACAAACGCTTCGTGTCTTCCTTCAACTTGCGAAAAACCACGCCTTGCCGTTTGATGCACTGCAAAGAGGATGGAACCAAAGCGATGCCTTTGCCTTCGGCAATTAGCCCCAGCATGATGTGGTGATCTGGCGGCTCTGCAATCGCGTTTAGCTTAAAATTGATGCTTTGGAAAAACGTCTGACAATGATCATAAAAGCCGGGATTCATGCGCCGCTCAAACCAAAACATCGGCTCTTCGCGCAGGTCATCAAAAGAAATACTGCGTCTGGCGGCAAGCTTATGACCCGCAGGTAAAGCCACAACGAGGGGATCGTCGATAATTTTTTCAACCGCCAGATCCTGCGTTTCGGTATGCAAACCCACAAACGCTACATCCATTGTGCCGTTCTTCACTTCGCGAACCAGATTAACTGAATAATTTCCTTTTGAGAGAATTTGCCAGTCTGCAAAACGCTGCTGCATCTCTTTTGTCACATCAGGGATTGCGCTTCGTTCGAACACGGTGGTGTAGCCAATGATAAATTTACCGGCATCAGTGCTCCGTTTCGATCTGGCGACAGCAATGGCTTTTTCCGCCTGAAGTAGCGTCTTTTTAACCTCGGGTAAAAATGCCGTGCCGGCCTCAGTAAGCGTTACGCCACTCTTATGGCGATTAAACAACTGAACACCGAGCTGCTCTTCGAGCTGATGAATCTGCCTGCTTAATGGTGGCTGCGAAATATGCAGACGCAATGCGGCGCGGCTGAAGTTGAGCTCTTCACATACCGCGAGAAAGTAACGAAACTGGCGTAAATCTATAGATTCATTCATACCAAAAAGGTATCACAAAAAGGGTATTGGATGCATAGCCCGGCAGAATTTACAGTGCGTTCATCACACAACGTTAAGGAATGAAAAATGGAAAATGAACGCTATTTACGTGGGCTTGCGAAATTAAAAGAAGTGGACGGTCACGCCGGGGAAAACGTCATCAACAGCCTGAGCGACATTGCGCCAGATTTTGCCCGCCTGCTGATTGAATTTCCTTTTGGCGATATCTATTCAAGGCCGGGGCTGGATTTAAAGTCTCGTGAAATTGCGGTGGTTGCCGCACTTACCGCACTGGGTAACGCCACGCCACAACTCAAAGTGCATATCGAAGGTGCGCTTAATGTCGGCTGTACAGAGCAGGAAGTCATTGAAGTGATCATGCAAATGGCAGTTTACGCGGGGTTTCCTTGCGCACTGAATGGGATATTTGCTGCTAAAGAGGTCTTTGCAAAAAGGAAATAGCCAGGCTTGCCTGGCTAGATCAAACTATCGCGCTGTTCTGGCGAGATATCGCTTTAACCAACGCTCGAATACGGCAGCGGGCATCGGTTTAGCAAATAAATAACCCTGCCGTTCGTTGACGCCATTCTTAGTCAGAAAGGCGTCTTCTTTTTGGTTTTCAACACCTTCAGCAATCACCTGTAAATTCAGCGCCTGCGCAACGGCAACGATTGCTCGCACCAGCGATTGCGATACTGATTGTTTGTGAATGTCGCGAACAAAACTTTGGTCGAGTTTAATCGCATCTATTGGAAAGCGCGCAAGCTGAGACAGTGAAGAATAACCGGTTCCAAAATCATCCAGATGTACCTGCGCACCCAAACGGCTGAATTGCTGGATAACGGAAAGGGCGAGTTCTTCATTTTCAATCAGACAGCTTTCGGTCAGTTCCACATCAATTGGACAGTACTCAAAGTTGAGATCTTTCAGCGCTTGCTTGAGGTCGCTGAAGATAGTTTGATCGGCTAACTGGCGTGCAGAAACGTTCACCGCAACGCGCAAATTAATGCCTTTATCGCGCCATTTCGCCACTTGCTGAACCACACTCAACATCACCCAACGGCCAAGCGGGACAATCAAACCCGATTCTTCGGCATAAGAGATAAAATCCAGCGGCGGAATTAACCCGCGCTCCGGTGACTGCCAGCGCACCAGCGCTTCCAGACTTCGGACTTCACCACGCCAGGTCATTTTCGGCTGATAATGAATCACCAGTTGATCGTTCTCCAGCGCTTTGCGCAGGTTGGTATCGAGCCACAAATATTCAAAAACGCGCTGGTTCATCTCAGGCGAGAACACGCAGAATTTACCGCGGCCGCCCTCTTTGGCGGTGTACATTGCGGTATCGGCATTCCGGATAACACTTTCTCTATCTTCACCATGCTGTGGTGCCAGCGAAATCCCTAATGAACAACCGGTGTAAACCTCAATCAGCCCAATGCGGAATGGCTGTTTCAGGCGAGTCAGAATACGAGACGACATGGCTTCAAGTGCTGCCTGAGAAGTATCCGTTGCCAGAACGATAAACTCATCGCCACCGAGGCGCGCCAGAATCTGCCCTTCATCAAGGCAGCTGAGAATGGCCAGCGACACCGCCTGTAACAGCTGATCGCCGAACATGTGCCCGTAGGCGTCATTCACTTTTTTAAAGTTATCGAGATCAAGATAAACAATGCCCACTTGAGTATCAGCGCGATTCTCAATGGCAGCAGTGATTAAATCGTTGATGGCATTGCGATTGGGGAGGCCTGTGATGGTATCGGTATTCGCCAGAACACGCAGTCGCTCCTGAGAGCGGCGTTCTTCGGTAATGTCAGTACCCGAGCAAATCAGATAGATTTCGTTTTTGCCGCTGCCACTGTGGACGAATTTATTGCGAAACAAAAACAGGCGCTGGCCTTTACGGGTTTTTACCCAACGCTCGACCTCATAAGAATTCCCGTTACGGAAGAAGCCGCTGATATTTCGTTTCGAAGCGGCAGCCTCGCTGCGGCTCATAAAAAGTTTAAAGACGTTTTGGCCAATGACTTCTTGTTCTTTCAGTCCGGTATATTCTTCGCTCAAGCGATTGAAACGCTGAATATTCCCCAGGCGGTCAAGAATCACGATGACTGAATTTGCCTCGGAAACGACCTGCTCGGCAAAGGAGAGTCCCTGAACCAAATCGCGCGCGACAGAAGGGGTGTCATTCCAGGCGGATGCCGTGCCAGCCCACTCTTTCTTCGAGACTTTGCGCCCCACCAAATGCACAGGAACCTCACTGCCGAACAGTGAAATAGAGAGCGTGACGCTGGAGGTGATAACCGTCATCTGGCGGATTTGGTCTGCCTGCTCTGGCTCAAGAGCGACGACCTGGCTGACGTCTGAACTTTCGCTTGCTGCTAATTGCAACGCATTGCTATCGTTCGGCAAACGCCAGTATGGGCTGGTTGTCCCTAAATAACGGTAGAGCAGATTCTGCTCCAAATCGTCTTTCATGCTCTCTCCTGAACGGGGCCGACATAGCGTGCCAGTCTCTTATTTATATTAGCAATATAAAACCGATCTTAAAGTGACAACCGTGGGTAAAAGACATTGTTTTTGCAGAAGATGTGAGAAATCTGAATCTTCGCCTTTAGATTGGTGACTTTCCGTGGGTTAAAACCGGAAAAAAGGAGTCATAACGCTAATCATTTCCCAGTTGTGATTATTAACTGTAAATCAGTAACCGTGAAAGAAATCAAAAAAAAGCTGAACATAAAGTTCAGCTTTTTAACGATGGTTCACAAACTTGATATCAGGCAGCGGGGCGAGCTATCACGCTGCGGGTTTCCATACGAACTTCCGCGATGGTGACATCAATCACGTCAGTGACTTTGTAAGCCACTTCGCCCTTGATTTGCACAGTGCCTAATTCCTGGCTGCACACCATTTCATCACGCACTGAGTGAATAAACGGGGCAGGGATAAAGGCAACCGCACCGTTATCAATCAGGCGAACACGCATTCCGCCACGGCTGACATCAATAATCTCTGCGGCAAATTTGGTATCCGTTCCCGCTTTATCTTGCAGGAAACGAGCATACAGCCAGTCGCCAACATCACGTTCAGCCATGCGGTTCAGACGGCGGCGTTCTGCCATTTGTACCGTAATTTCATCTTGCGGACGTGATGCCGTTTCACCTTTGATAATCGCTTTTAGCAGGCGATGGTTAATCATATCGCCGTATTTACGAATCGGTGAAGTCCAGGTGGCGTAAGCTTCAAGACCCAAACCGTAATGCGGACCCGGCTCGGTGCTGATTTCAGCAAACGACTGATAACGACGAATACGGCTATCAAGGAATCCGGTTGGCTGTGCATCGAGTTCACGGCGCAGTTTGCAGAAACCGTTAAGCGTCAGCACTTCCTGCGCGTTAACTTCAAGGCCATGACCTTGCAGCATCGTGGCAAGTTGTTCGATGTTTGCCGGGTCAAAACCGGTGTGGACGTTATAAACGCCGAAACCAAGCTTTTCACGCAGCACGATGGCCGCACAGACGTTTGCCGCAATCATTGATTCTTCTACGATGCGGTTAGCGATACGACGTGGCTCGGAAACGATATCCAGCACTTCGCCTTTCTCGCCTAATACAAAGCGGTAATCTGGGCGGTCTTTAAACACCAACGCGTGAGTGCGGCGCCAGTCAGCACGGCTCAGGCAAACACGCTCGAGCAGGCGAATTTGTTTAGCTATGGCGTCAGATGGTGGCTGCCAGTCGCCTTTTTCTTCTAACCAGTCGGACACATCGTCATATGCCAGTTTGGCTTTTGATTCGATGGTGGCGACGAAGAAGTTAATCTCGCTCTCGATGCTACCGTCCTGCGCGATAACCATGCGGCAAGCCACAACAGGGCGCGTGACATTAGGGCGCAGCGAACATAAATCGTCCGACAATTCGCGTGGCAGCATCGGGATGTTGAAGCCCGGCAAGTAGTTTGTGAAGGCGCGAACTTTCGCGATATCGTCAAGCTTGCTGCCTTCTTCAATCCAGGCGGTTGGATCGGCAATCGCGACGGTCAGTTGCAGTTTGCCGTCGGCAAGTTCTTCAACAAACAGCGCATCATCCATATCTTCGGTGCTGGCGCTATCAATGGTGACAAAATCCAGGGCGGTTAAATCTTCACGCACCAGGCCTTCGTCGAGCATTTCAGTCGCTACGCCATTAGGCGCTTCACGCTCAAGATTGTGGCGTGACAGTGTCACCCACCATGGTGCAAGGTGATCGTCACCGGAAGTGATGAATTGAGTCAAATCAGCATAGAAACCGCGATCCCCTTTCAACGGATGGCGCTTCATCTCTGCGACGGCCCAGTCACCATTCTGGAAATCATGGGTGACGTTACGGTCAGCTCGACACTGAATCGCATCGCGCAGCAATGGGTGGTCCGGAACAATTGTCAGACGGTCGTCTTTACGTTGTACACGGCCAACAAACCGGCTGAGGAACGGTTCGATAAGCTCTTCTGGCTCAGCGATTTCGCGGTCCTTTTCGGTATGAATCACTGCGCTCACGCGGTCACCGTGCATCACTTTTTTCATCTGCGGTGGCGGAATAAAGTAACTTTTCTGGGAATCCACTTCGAGGAAGCCAAAGCCTTTTTCCGTGCCTTTAACCACGCCTTCAACGCGTGGAGTTTGGGAATGCAGTTGCTGTTTAAGCTGCGCGAGCAGCGGATTATCCTGGAACATGTTTTTTAGTTTTCGTGGCCAAAAGAGCGGCTGACAGTTTTACGCGAAACCACCCTTTGCGGCAAGCGCTGTTTGCCGCAAAGGCACGTGTTAGCTCATGCTTAACTGGCATTACCCAGCCCGATTTTTAGCCGATTCAACCAGCCGTATAGCCCTGAACTGACAAGTAATTTTACAATGTCATGCTCATTAAAACCCTGCTCGTACAAGGGTTGAAGCTGGGCGGCGCTAAAGCTGCCAGGCGATCGCGTTAACACACGCACAGCCTGGATGATTGCCCGTTCACGTGGGTGGTTATGGCACCACGCCTGTAACGCTCTTTCACCATTGCGCATGGCTTCTGGCAGATGACTTTCACCACGCCAGGCAAGTGCAAAATCTGTAAAGCAACTCACGCTGCCGTTAATGCGTGCGGTCAACAGCCCAACCAGAATCGTATCGTCATTAGCCTGAGCTGTCGGCAGGCAAAATAATCGGGTCAACTGGCTCAATGCGTGAAGCGCTGAGACATCGTTTGCCAACAATCCGCTTAAGTCTCGTAACGCTTGCTGAGGTTCACTGAAATTGATTGCCTCTAATTGTTGGCTATTGGCATAGCGCTGTTCTACCGCAGGCAAAGCGGGCAGCCAGGATTTATCACCTTCGAGGAATAACTCTGCACTGGCGTCCTGTTGCATATCAAGACCCGGCAACCAGCGTACAGGAAGCCCCTGGAGCGCCTGAAACACAGCAATCACGCGAGCCTGAAAACCGATAAAGCCAATCAGTTGATTAAACGTAACGATGTCATTTATTGAGAGCGCGACTTCATCGAGCTGCTGGCGCGAATTGTCATCAATTAACGTAGGCTGACTGGCCAGTTGGCGAGCGTACTGCGTGATCTGCGTCAGGCGACGATTGCTCTCGCGGGAGGAGTCAGGACCCGGTTGCGGGGCAAGGCGGGCGGCATAGTGGTTACACAGACGCTGAACGCCGTAAACCTGGGCGACAGTCAGAGCTGTACTCAGACGGTCATAGCAACTTAGCGTGTTCAGGCGCGTAACAGGGGTGCTTTCCGGGAGCAAACATTCAGCGGCATTGCGCGCGACGCAAAGCCAGTCTGCTTCAGTCGTACGTTGCTCAATACTGAGCGCCAGGTCGAGCAAAAAGCGGTCCTGAATGAATGCGGCCTCAGGAACTAACGGTAATACGGCGTCGCTGCGGCTGGATTGAGTTTCATGATACCAGTGGCCTTTGCCAGAGATTCGGCGTTGTTCCATGGTCGTTCCTTGGTCAAAGAGTTTACAAGCCCGGGTAAAACACCTGACGGCCTGGTTAGCTGCTTTATCCTGGCGTAACCACGGAACACGACAAAAGAATGATAGGAGATAACAAATATCAGAAAAGAATAACTGCCAGAGAGGAAAAGAAGAACAGGGCGGACGAACGCCGCCCCGTTGCGAACGGAATTAGTCTTTCAGTTCCAGTTCGTTCATTGCAGCGATGCTGAAGCCGCCGTCAACGTGCAGGACTTCACCGGAAACACCGGCAGACAGATCAGAGCACAGGAATGCTGCTGAGTTGCCCACATCTTCAATGGTCACGGTACGACGAATAGGCGTTACCGCTTCGCAATGTGACAGCATTTTACGGAAATCTTTAATGCCAGATGCCGCCAGAGTACGGATTGGACCCGCAGAAATCGCGTTCACACGCACGCCTTCTGGACCCATCGCGTTCGCCATATAGCGCACGTTAGCTTCCAGAGACGCTTTAGCCAGACCCATAACGTTGTAGTTAGGGATAGCACGCTCAGCGCCCAGGTAAGACAGAGTCAGCAGTGCAGAACCAGGGTTCAGCATTTCACGGCAAACTTTAGCCATTGCTACAAAGCTGTAGGAGCTGATGTCGTGAGCAATTTTGAAGCCTTCGCGGGTAACTGCATTCACGTAGTCGCCATCTAACTGGTCGCCTGGTGCGAAGCCAATTGAGTGAACGAAACCGTCAAACTTCGGCCAGCTTTTCGCAAGCTCAGCAAACATCGCGTCGATGCTTGCATCTTCTGCCACGTCGCACGGCAGAACCAGGCTTGAACCCAGG
>Ga0160439_1000526_pt1 | contig 16905 bp, 8 predicted proteins | sample HID1975M_E0MG_FD_108201 | JGI IMG/M metagenome (GOLD analysis project Ga0160439, IMG submission 108201) | Enriched soil microbial communities from UW Madison campus, WI, USA - HID1975M_E0 MG | ecosystem: Environmental > Terrestrial > Soil > Unclassified | place: USA: Madison, Wisconsin... | reverse complement strand
GCTGCGACGCCCTCCTCCACCTGTTTGCGGTCACGCCCGGTGATGAACACCGTTGCGCCCTCCGCAGCGATCCGAGCAGCCACGGCCAAGCCAATGCCCCTGGCGCCGCCAATGACCAGGGCAACTTTTCCTTCCATCTTCTTCATTCGTGAGCACCTGTAAAAACCAAGAGTCCTGCTAAGATATACGCTGTATATCAAGTATCAAGAACGCACCATGACTAGCCTAGATATACCCGGTGATACCTGTTCGGCTGAGAGCTCTGCGAAAGTCCTCTCTGACATGGCGCGGGTTCGACCGATTCTGGAGAAGATCGCGGACAAATGGACGATCATGATTCTTACTGTGATCTGTCCAAAACCGTCCCGCTTCAACGAGATCAAGCGCCGATTGGACGGAATCACGCACAAGTCTCTCGCAGACGCGCTTAAGCGCCTCGAGCGACATGGCCTGGTAACGCGGACCGTGCTGCCAACCGCACCAATTGGCGTCGAGTATGCGATCACCCCTCTTGGTCACTCACTGAAGCAGCCCTTTGAAGCGCTGTGTAGCTGGGCCTTGAAGAACGGCGGTGACCTTGAAGCCGCGTGCACACGATACGACCAAGGCAAGCATTGAACCTGCGTAAGCCTGCGGCTCCCATTGGCGTGTTGGGCCTGAACGCATTCGGGTCGGTAACAACCTCGCTTAGTGCGCGCTCGCTGCATCAACGAATGCAGAGAGATCTCGGTTGAAGCGTGTGGGTTCCTCGAAGAAGGGCGAATGGCCTGACCTTGCATACAGTTCAACAGCGGTCCTGGGATAAAGTTCCTTCGCCCGCGCTGCGGAAGCGCTTGGCTGAACAAGCGCATCCTGCTCACCGTAGATGAGAAGTAGCGGCTTATGCATAGAACCAAGTCCTTTGGCGGCATCGATCGACATGCCGTGGACGGCGCTCTGCATCTCGGTTGATGCCATGGCCGCAGCGGCGATCGTGCGCTGGAACGTTGCGTCGTCAGGCGCTGTACTGAAACACAGCGCGACGAATCCCTTCTCGCCTTCAAGATGCAGTCGCAGGTCCGATGACGCCATGCCGCTGTAAACGGTGGGTTGAGCGACGAGTTGTTCCGGCTTGAGCTCGATGACCCCGCCTACATACACCGCGCCCGCAATCTGTCGGTCCCCAAACGCAGCCAGATAGTTGGTGATGACAGCAGCCCCGAGGGACCACCCTACCAGCACAGGCTCGTGTGCTCCGGACTCCTTGATGACGGCCGCGAGGTCATCTGCCCAGTGACGGCCATCACGGTAAGCGTCCAGCTCCACTGGCTTGTCGGACAAGCCGTGTCCGCGCAGATCAAAGGTTATCAACCGAAAGCGCTGCAACTCAGGACTATTAACCTGCTTGTCCCAGCTGAGGTGACTACCCAGCAACCCGTGCACAAAGATGATCGGCTGCCCCTGAGGATCCCCCGCCTCTTGAATAGCGATTTTGACTCCGTCCAGTGACTCAACTGTGTAAGCCCGGCCTGTGCCGTGCGCAAGCAGTGGTGCCAGCAACAGAACGATGCAATAGAGCCAGGTGTATCGAATGGATGAGCCTGGGGAAAAGACCATGGATAACGAACCTCATTGAGCGGAACTCAGAGGCTAAACGCTGACACTAGTGTTAGAGTCAAGTAGGCGTTTCCAGGATTTCACGATGTCCAAGCAGCCAAGTAATGACCTGATGAAGATTGGTGAGCTAGCCGAGGCTAGCGGCGTCAGCGTGCGTTCGATCCGCCACTACGACCAGTATGGGATGTTGGCATCTTCCCGATCGGGAAATGGCTACCGCGCGTTTCAACCGGTGTCGGTCAACCAGGTGAAGCAGATACAGCGCCTTATTGCGGCAGGCTTCAGCCTAGAGGAGATCCGTAGCTTCCCGGAATGCATGCTGTTGATCGAAGGTGCCCTGGCGTGCCCAGATACCAGCGAGACACAGCGCAAGAGGCTGGCGATTCTGGACAAGCAGATCGAAATGCTAAACAAGCAGAGGTCTCGCTTGCGTGCCATGCTTGTAGCTTCTACGTAAGAGCCTGCGATGTCCGTCCTGGACGCCGCCGTTACATGCCTGTTCCACGCCCGATACGCCTGCCCTTGCTGATTGACAGCCATCCACTGCCCACTGGCTAAGGATATGGATCACACGCGGCGGCGCAGGGCATTCCAGCGTCTGGGCGATATGCCGTGCAGGATGTCGGTAAGTGCATCCACGTGGACGCTACCACCGCGCCGCTCGATCTCTCCAGATGTTGCACTAGCAGTTGGTTTTCCACGACGTTGAGATCCACTTGTACGGCACGGAGCCCCGGCGCCATAGCATTTCCTTGTCCGATTCCCGGAGCAGGCGCGGCTCCCCTGTCGGTCGAAACGCGTGGGCCCTGCCGGCGGTTGCCCTTTCAATCTTCATGCTGAAAGCTCCCATCAACGTCATAGCATCACCATCTGGCTATGCGAACACGGGCCGGAGCCCTTAACGCTCCCGCAAGGCCTCTTGCCCGTGCTGTTGCAGCGGGCTCAGCAGGTAGTCGATTACCCGCCGCTTTCCGGTCTTGATTTCAGCGCTCAGCGTCATGCCTGCGCTCATGGCCACCACCACGCCGTCGATGTCCAAGGTACTGCCGTCGAGGCGAATGCGGGCAGGAAATACCAGGCCCAGTTGCTCATCCTGCGCCGCATCATGCGATACGCTGACGACCTTTCCGGTGAGATATCCATAGCGTGTGTACGGGAAGCTCTCGATCTTCACCGTTACCGGCTGGCCGGGACGCACGAAACCGATGTCCTTGTTGAGGACGCTGGCTTCGACTTCAAGCGCTTCCTGTGGTACGACGGCCAGCAATTCCTGCGCTGGCGTCACCACCCCGCCTACGGTATGAATAGCCAGTTGCTGCACAGTGCCGTCGACGGGCGCACGCAGCGTCATCAGCCGATCACGCTGGTCGGCCTTGGCAAGCTCCGGCGTGCCCTGCGCAACCTGCTGCTCGGCTTCGCGCAGTTCGTCCCGGGTCTGACGCCGGAAATCGGCAACCAGCACGCCCAGCTCTTCTTCGGCGGCGCTGAGTGCAGACTCGATCTCGCGCAGCCGATTTCGCTGGGTGGCCAGGTCGCGCTCGGCCGCAATGCGTTCCTGCTCGCGCAGCAGGTACTCGTGGCGGCCCACGTATCTGCCCTCGACCAAGCGACCGTAGTCCTCCGCCCGGACCTTGGAAATGCGTGCCGACTCGGAAAGCGGCGCGATTACATCACGCGTGGTCTGCAGTTCGGCGCGCCGCTGGCCGATCGTGGCTAGCAGGTTGTGGCGTTTGGCTTGCAGTGCGTCGAACTGGCTGTTGGCCAAGGCCTGCTCGGCGGCGAAGCGCTCAGCCGGCACGTCTGTCGCCGGGGCCAGCTGTGGCGTCGTGCCGGTGTCGATCGCCTTGTCCAGCGCCGACAGGCGCAGCGAGGCCAGGCGTGCCTCGGTCAGGGTCTTACGCACCTGCAGAAGTTCGGCGCCTGTCGCGGTGGCATCGAGCTCAATCATCGGCTCCCCTGCCCTCACCTTCTGGCCGTCACGCACGAGGATGCGACGTACGACCGCGGTTTCGGCCGGCTGCACGATCTTGGTCCGTGAATCGACCACCATCCTGCCGGGCGCCACTGCGACGATGTCGAGCTTGCCGATGCCTGCCCACAGCAGCGCCACCACGAAGAACGCGATGATGACCCGCATGGTCCAGCGCGCCGTCGGAGAAACCGGGGTTTCAATGAGTTCCAGGTGCGCCGGCAGGAACGCACGCTCATCTGCATGCCGCACCGGCGTGTCCATTTCGCGGCGCGACTCCCATGCAGCGCGAAACACGCCGAGATAGCGTTGCGCGAACGCCTTCCATCCTGCAATCGCATGCTTCATGGCGTTCCCGCCTGCAGCCGGTGCAGCCGTGCATAGTGGCCGTCGGGCCGATCGACCAGCTCGGCGTGCGTCCCAGTCTCGACAATGCTGCCTCTCTCGACGACCACGATCCGGTTGGCGTGGCGTACGGTGGAGAGCCTATGCGCGATGATGAGCACGGTGCGACCCTTGCATATCGAACGCATGTTGCTCATCACTGCGTGCTCGGACTCGTAGTCCAGTGCGCTGGTGGCCTCGTCCAGGATCAGGATGCGCGGGTCGGTGATCAGCGCCCGCGCGATCGCCACGCGCTGCCGCTGTCCGCCTGACAACCCTGCGCCGTGCTCGCCCACCACGGTGTCATAGCCCTCGGGCAGTTCGGCGATGAAATCATGCGCGCCGGCCAGTTTGGCTGCGTGGATCACCCGCTCCAGCGCCATGCCCGGATCGGCCAGGGCGATGTTCTCGCGAATGCTGCGGTTGAACAGGAAGTTTTCCTGCAGCACCACGCCGAGCTGGCGTCGTAGCCAGGCCGGGTCGGCCAACGCAAGGTCATGTCCATCGATCAGCACCCGGCCGCGCTCCGGCGTGTAGAGCCGCTGCACCAGCTTGGTCAGCGTGCTCTTGCCCGAACCGGAGCGGCCGACGATGCCAATCACCTCGCCTGCCTTGATCTCCAGCTCAATCCCGGCGAGCACTTCCGGCGCCTCCGGGCGGTAACGGAAATGCACGCGTTCGAAACTGACCCGGCCCTGGATCGGCGGAAGCGCCATTCGACTTCCCGGCACTTCGGTGCGGGTGTTGAGGATGTCGCCCAAGCGCTCGACCGAAATGCCGACCTGCTGGAAGTCCTGCCACAGTTGCGCAAGACGGATGATCGGTGCCGCCACCTGCCCGGAGAGCATGTTGAAGGCGATCAGCTGCCCGAGCGACAGCTTGCCCTCAAGCACCTGCTTGGCGCCGAAGAACAGGATCGCCACGCCCACCAGCCTCTGCACCAGTTGCACGCTCTGCTGGCCGATGGTTGCCACACGCGTGACCCCGAAGCCGGCGCTGACATAGCCCGCCAGCTGGTTGTCCCACGTGCGGGTGGCACGCGGATCGACCGCCATCGCCTTGACCGTACCGATGCCGCTGATCGTCTCGACCAGGAACGATTGGTTGTCCGCTCCGCGGGCGAACTTGTCTTGCAGGCGGCGTCGCAGCACCGGGGTAATGCCGGCCGAGATCAGGACGTACACTGGCAACGACAGCACCACGACCATCGTCAGCCAGCCGCTGTACCAGAACATCACTGCCAGGAAGACTACGGTGAACAGCAAGTCCAGCACTGAGGTCAACGCCTGGCCGGTGAGGAATGTGCGGATGTTCTCGAGTTCGCGCACTCGCGCGATCGTGTCGCCGACGCGGCGTGATTCAAAGTAGGCCAGCGGCAGCGCCAACACATGCCGGAACAGGCGAGCACCCAGCTCCACATCGATCTTGCTGCTCGTGTGCGCGAATACATAGGTACGCAAGCCGGTAAGTACGACTTCGAACACCGCCATGCAGACCAGGCCGATGGCGATCACGTCCAGCGTCGTCAGCCCGTTGTGCACCAGAACTTTGTCCATTACCACCTGGAAGAACAGTGGTGTCACCAGCGCAAATAACTGGATGAACAACGAGACGATAAACACCTCCAGCAGCATGCGCCGGTACTTGATGATCGCCGGGATGAACCATGTAAAGTCGAAACGTGCCAGCTGTCCCAGAACCGAGGCGCGCGAAGCGACCTGCAGCAGGCGTCCGTTGTAGCGATGCCGAAGCTCATCCAGCGAAATCTGCCGGGGACGGCGTTCAGCCAGGTCATGGATCAGCGCCTGCTCACCCTGGATACGGGCGATAAGGAAAGCGTGACCGCCCGTGTCCCATGCCAGCGCCGGGAAATTGGCCAGCGACAGGCGCGATGGTGCCAGCGTGGAGACCTTCGCCTTCAGCTCGAGCTTGCGCGCAGCAAGCAACAACGTGGTCTCGTCGAAGGCCTCGCCATTTCGGCCAAACTCATGCGCGAGCTGTGCGGCATCGGCAGCGACGCCGTGGAACTGCGCGAGCAATACCAGGCCGCGCAGGCCCAGATCGAATTGCGATTGGTCGGATGCAGCGCTATCGCCTTCGGCGCCCACGACCTTGAGTGCAGCGGTCCCCTGTTGCATAACGTCCCTGCTATGCGGGCCCGGCTGGGCCTTGTCTTTCAAGCATCCCTATAAATGGCGGCCCGTGTCAACACATGGCCGCAAACTGCGATCGACCGCTCACTTTCACGGCTCGCCAAGCCGCAACCAGGTACTCCGCGCCCTTGCTGGGAGCAGGCTGCAGCACTTGCCGCCCCATATCACTGCCTCCGCGAAGGCCCTCAAAAAAAGTACGTGACGTGCCAAGCCATGACCCGTAGCCGTTTGTATAGGTCAGGACAAGAATTGCACGAAACTACCGCGGTAGCCGCCTCGCCTGGCGGCTACCGGGTCCTGGGCCCCCAAGGGCCCTCCTGCACCAAGCGGCTAGAGCTCCATCACCGCAACCCCATACTTGTTGGTTCGTTGGCTCGCCGACCCGCTGTGTAGCCACGGTGCTGCGTTAACGAGCGAATCTGCACCAGCGTCGTTGGCCGGCGGCAGCACCGCGGCCTGGCTGCCAAAGCTTCCCATGCTGTCCACCAACTGCTGCACTTCTGAGCGCGGGTGTGGAGGTTCGCTGACGCGCGGAGGACTGGGCGGCGCTGAGGCGACCAGGCGCGAATCCAGCGAAATTGGCTGGGCCTGCGGCGCGGTGAGGCTTGGCGCGGCTACGGCGAGTGCCGGGACTTCGCCCCGGTCGAAGGCGTCCATGGCCAGGCTCAGCGCGGCAGACTCCTGGATCGGCAAGGCAGCAGCGGCGCCGGCAGCCGTGGCCGCATCCAACGTGCTTGCTGCCTGGGTGCCTGCCGGCAACGGCGTAAGCTGCCCGGCTATCGTCGCGGCGGTGATGGCATACCCGCCATCGCCGGGCTGGACGTAGCTGATGGCACGCTCACCTCCCAGGAAGTGCCCCAGCACCCGCATCTGCTGGTTCGCATTTCCATCCACCCGCACGATCAGGTCATCGCCGTCGCGGTGGTAGGCAATCCGACCGCGCGCGATGCCGTCCAGATAGAGCCAGTCGGTACCTCCACCGGTGTTGTCGATGGTGTCGGCACCCGAGGAGGCATTGTAGAAATAGGTGTCATCGCCGGCGCCGCCGAACAGCATGTCGTCGCCGTCTTCGCCTACCAGCTGGTCAGCCCCCGCCCCACCGATCAGGATGTCTTTGCCCGAGCCGCTGAAGCTTCCATTGCCGCCGGACAGGTAATCATCGCCATCGCCGCCCTCGAGCTTGTCATCGGCACCCATGCCGAACAACGTGTCGTTGCCCGCCAGGCCCTTGATCAGGTCCCTCCCGCTGGTGCCGACGATCTGCTCGCCTGCAGTGGTGCCGGTCTTGACCGAAGGATAGTCTGCATCGTTGCCCGTCCCTGGCGTACCCCCGCCATTGTCGCCACCGCCGCCATTGTTGCTGACCAGGGCGTTGATGGCGGCCGTATTCAAGGCCGAGCCGCTGGCAGGCTGCAGATAGTCGAGTGCGAGGTCGCCGTCAAGGAAGTGGTCGGTAATCGTGACGCGCTGGTTGGCATTTCCACCTACGGTGATCAGCAGGTTGTTGCCCTCGCGGGTCAAGGCCAACTGCGCGGTGGTAATGCCGTTCTGGAAGATCAGCCAGTCGGTGCCGCCGCCCACGTTACTGATGACGTCGGTGCCGCCGCCGTATATATACTGGTCGTCACCGGCGCCGCCGGTGAGAGTGTTGCTTCCATCTTCACCGCGAAGCGTGTCATTGCCGAGGCCGCCCTCCAGTACATCATTGCCCGAGCCGGTTCCATTGCCATTGCCGCCGGACAAGTAGTCGTTGCCGTCGCCACCACGCAGGGTGTCGTTGCCGCCCATGCCGAACAGCGTGTCTGCACCACCCAGGCCTTCGATCAGGTCCTTGCCGGCGGTGCCGACGAGCTGCTCGCCTGCGGCCGTGCCCTGGATGACCTGGTCGAAGCCGCTGCTGCCACCGGCGACGATCTGGTTGATCTGAGCCCCGGTCAGGGTAGTGCCGCCATTGGGTTGGACGAAATCGATGGCGGCATCGCCGCCAAGGAAGTGGTTGCGGACCCGCACGGCCGGCGTAGTGGACTGGTCGACGGTGATCAACAGGTCATCGCCATTGCGCGAGAAGCTCAGCCGCTCGCGCGTGACGCCGGCACCGAAGAAGATGGTGTCGCTGCCGCCGCCGGTGTTATCCACGATGTCGCTGCCGCTGGCGGCGTCCACCAGGTAGGAGTCGTTTCCGGCGCCGCCGATGAGTGTGTCATCCCCTGCTCCGCCACTGAGCGTATCGTTGCCACCGGCGCCGTTGAGCACGTTGGCCGCTGCATTGCCGGCCAGGTAGTTGGTCAATGCGTTGCCGGTGCCGTTGATGGCGCCGGTCCCGGTCAGGAACAGGTTTTCCACTTCCGCAGCCAACACATGGCTCGCCGACGCCTGCACCTGGTCGGTGCCGCCGCCCGCGGCTTCGACGATGCTGTCGTCGGCGTGGTCCACGATGTACACGTCATTGTCCGCGCCGCCTGCCATCAGGTCGCCGCTGGTGCCGCCGTCAAGGTAGTCGGCTCCATTGCCGCCATTCAGCTCGTCCTGGCCGTTACCACCCCACAACTGGTCGTCGCCGTCCGCGCCGATCAATGTGTCATCGCCGTCTTGGCCGGAGAGCCGGTTGGCTGCCGCGTTGCCGGTGATCTGGTTGGACAGGTCATTGCCATTGCCGGTGACGATGCCGTTGGCGAGTATCAGATGTTCTACGCCTGCCGACAGAATCAGGTTGCTTTCGAAGCGGCGCTCGACCGTGTCGATGCCCTGGGCTTCCTCTTCGATCACCCTGTCCTGCGCGGATTCGGTCACGTAATAATCGTTTCCATCGCCGCCGTATAGCCAGTCTGCACCACCACCGCCTTCGAGGCGATTGTTGCCGGCATTACCGCGAAGATCGTTGTCCAGCGCATTGCCGGTGGCGTTCCAGTCACCAGATCCGGTTAGTTCCAGGTTTTCGATGTTCTCCCCGAGCTGCCAGCTGAGCCCGGCGAGCACCGTGTCGCTACCCTCGTTGGCTTCCTCGACGGTCTGATCAAGGGCGGTGTCGACGACGTACATATCGTCGCCGAGGCCACCCACCAGTTGGTCGGTACCCGCGCCACCGTCGAGCCGGTTATCGGCGCTGTTGCCGGTGATCAGATTTTCCTGCTCGTTGCCGGTGCCCTCGACGGCTTCGACCAACAGGGTCAAGGCTTCCACGTGCGCGCCGAGCGTATAGCTGTAACCAGCGCTGTGCACCGTGTCGTAGCCCTCGCCCACGTACTCGATGATCTGCTGGGAGTCGTCGGTGACCAGGTAGGTGTCATTCCCCACGCCGCCGTACAGGCGGTCGTAGGCGCCGGCTCCGGTCAGGGTGTCATTGCCCTCTCCGCCATGCAGGTCGTCGCGGAACTCGCCACCCAGCAGTTGATCGTCGCCTGCGGTTCCCGACACTACATTGCGCAGATAGAGCGTCAGGCTGGAGTACGCACGCTGACCCCAGCTATCCACGCCCTGGATCTCGACATAGAGCTCGTTCCCGCCATTGGGCGGCGTGCCGGTGAGTTCGCCGGTGACCGCATCGATGTTGAGCCAGGCTGGGGCGTTGGCGCCCAGTGCGTAGGTCAGCGTGTCGTCAGGGCTGTCGCTGAACATGCCGGCCGGCAAGGATGCGGCGAAGGCCGTGCCCCCGACCATCTCGAAGTCCAGATAATGAATCTGGGTCTGCGGCGGGTGGTTGGTGTACGGCAGCTGATGCAGTTCGCCCCTGCGAACGGTTCCGTCCGCGAATAGGAAGAAGAACCTGTCGGTGTTGCGGCGCAATACAAGTTGGTCACCCTGCTCCATCCAGTAGCTGCTGACGATCAGCTGATCGTTGGGGTCATCGCCCACCTGGACCACCAGGTCCAGCCCGTCGCGACTGAAGGTCACGTCATCCGGGTCAATACCGGCGGCGAGCCGTATGCGATCGATGCCGGATTCCTGCCAGGCGTCGACCGTGTCGCGCCCGTCTCCTCGCGCATAGTGGAAGTCATCATTGCCGTAGCCGCCGATGAGCAGGTCATTGCCCGTTCCGCCGTACAGATCGGCACCGCCGCTGCCTGCGCGCAACTGGTCGTTACCCTCTTCGCCGTACAGGTAATCGCGGCTGGCATTTGTCGAGGTGTTGGGCTCGCGTTCTCCACCATCGAGAGTGTCGTTGCCCGCACCACCTCGAAGTTCGTTGCTGAAGCCATTGCCGGTCAGCACATTGTCGCCGGCGTCGCCGCGCAGGTTGGCGTGGAAGGTGCCACCGCTGTGGGTGCCTCCGGTGTTCGCGTCGTACACCAAGTTGTTGCCCAGCTCGAGGTTCTCGATGTTGGTGTAGTCGGAGAGCTCGTACCACTGGTTCTGCGGCGTGCCGGGCTCTGGTGCTTCGATCACCACGGTGTCGCTGCCCTCGCCTGCCAGCTCTACGGCGTTGTCGTTGGCACTAAGGATGTAGCGGTCATTCCCCAAACCGCCATACAGCATGTTGGCGCCAGCCGACGTGCGTCCGTTCAATGTGTTGTTGGCTGCATTTCCCCAGCCGGTCCAGTCGCCATCCCCTACCAGCTCGAGAATTTCGATCTGGGACAGGTTTGCGATGGAGTAGGACAGGCTTGCGCGCACGGTGTCGATCGAGCGTGGCGCATCCAATCCCCAGTCAGCTTCAACGATGACATCGCCAAGGCTGTCGACCACATAGGTCTCGTTACCCTTTGTGCCGATCAGGGTGTCATTGCCGGCGCCGCCATCGAGCAGGTAGTAGTGCGAGTAATGGTCACCGTAATACGGGAGCGTGCCGAACTGGATGACGTTGTCGAGGTCATTGCCGATCAGCCTGCGCGGGATCTGGACGATCCACCCCGGGTACTCCGGGTTGTTCCAGTGCCACCTGTCAAAATTGAACACCGCGACGAGGTTTTCTACGTTGTCCGGGAGCGAGTACGAGTACGACTCGGCATAGACGGTGTCGATGCCTTCGTTTGCAAACTCGATGACGTTGTCGGGGGAGTTAGAGTATTGGTAGCCCTCCGAGATGTAGTATCGGTCGTCACCAGTTCCGCCCCTGAGGACATCGACCTCCTCGTCGGTATTCGAATTCGAATACAGCTGGTCGTTGCCCGCGCCTCCGTCGAGCACGTTCACCCCGCCCCCGGCGTCGAGAACGTCGTTGCCTTCGCCGCCGAACAGTTGGTCGTCGCCTTCCTGACCGAAGATCCGATCATTGCCGCCCAGCCCGTACACGATGTCGTTGCCGCCGCCGGCACTCAGGTTGTTGTGCGCGTCTGTGGCTGTGTAGGTCTCAGCATCGGCGGTACCGATCCAGGAGTGCTGGTTACGACGGAAGTCCTGTGCAGACAGCCAAGTGCCGTCATCGAACTCGATGATGTGGCTTCCGTTCTGGGAAGAGAGGAAGCCGTCCAGGACCAGTGCCTGGTAGGCACCGCCAACGAAGAACCCGATGATCAGGTCGTCACCTGTGATCTGGGTGCTCTGGATCATTGCGCTCGTCAAGCCGCCGCCTATGCGGATGATGTCACTGCCGGAGTCTGCAGCGCCGAGGTTCAGGATGCGGTCGTAGCCTCCATCGAAACCATAGTGGTAGATGTCATTGCCGAGGCCGCCATCCAACGTATCTGAGCCAAACCCGCCGTGGAGAACGTCATCGCCCGCTCCACCGAACAGCCTGTCGTTGCCGGACATGCCAATGAGCACGTCGTTTCCAGCACCGCCATACAGGCTGTCCCCACCTTCTCCACCGGTCATGGTGTCGTCGCCGCTGGTGCCGTGCACCAGCACAGGAATGTCCAGCAGCTCCTCAAGCGAAGCGCGGTCGGCCACATTGATTCCACCCACCGCAATGCCGCCGGCTCCGGTTGAGGCGAAGTAGTCGTGCACCACCACTGCGTCGGCGCCACGGTAAGTGATGATGAGGTCCAGCCCGTACGCCTCGTAGTGGAGGCCAGCCTGGTCGATGGTAGAGCCGAACGTGATGGTATCCGCGCCGGGGTTACCCGGCTCAAGGTAGATGTGATCGACGCCGAACCCGGCTTCAAAGTGGTAACGGTTGGTGCCGCTACCACCGAGCAGGACGTCATTGCCTGCGCCGCCGGTCAGCAGGTCGTCGCCCTCACCGCCGGCAAGTCGGTCGTCGCCCTCGCCGCCCTGCAAGTCATCGTTGCCGTCGTCGCCGTTGAGGATGTCATTGCCGAGGCCACCCAGGACCAGATCGTCCCCCTCCGCGGCGGAAACGACGTCATCGCCATCCTCGCCGTGCAGTGCGTCATTGCCGGTGCCGCCGTAGATGGAGTCGTTGCCCGCTCCGGCGTAGACACTGTCGCTGCCATCGTCACCATCGATGGTGTCGTTGCCCGCTCCGCCGTAGATCGTGTCGTTGCCCGCTTCACCATCCAGGGTGTCGTTGCCATCACCGCCGTCAAGCACATCGTTGCCGATCCCGCCGAGCAGCAGGTCCACGCCCGCGCCGCCACTCAGGCGATCATTGCCGGCGCCGCCCTGCAGCTCGTCGTTGCCCAGCTCTCCCGCCAGCAGGTCATCGCCATCTTGGCCGAACAGGCGGTCGTCATGGTTTCCGCCAAACAGCGCGTCCTGTCCCACGCCGCCCTGCAGCTCGTCTTCGCCGTCTCCGCCGTGCAGGGTATCGTTGCCATCCTGTCCCCACAGCAGGTCATTGCCGGCACCGCCATCCAGATAGTCGGCTCCACCATTGCCCACAAGCTCGTCATCACCGCCTTCGCCGTAGATAGTGTCATTACCGTGGAACTCTGGGGCCACATCGCCGTTGGAACCGTCACCGAACAGGAGGTCGTTGCCCGAACCACCGCGGATGACATCATTGCCGCCGAGCCCGATGACAGTGTCAGCGCCGTCGCCGCCGTCAATAGTGTCATTGCCGTGCAACGAGCCATCCAGGCCGATGGAATCGCCGACGATGACGTCTACTCCATTGCCGCCCCGCAGGGTGTCATGGCCGCCGTCGCCGTAGATCTGGTCGTCTCCGTCGCCGCCATCGATGAAATCGTCGCCCTCCACTCCGGTACTGGTGTAAGAGAAGCCCAAGCCGTAGTCGACGCGGTCGCCCTGCAGGATGTCGTCCCCTGCGCCGCCGTCGATGACGTCGTTGCCGCCTTGCCCGTAGATGCGGTCGTTGCCCGAGCCGCCTACCAGGGTATCGTTGCCCGATTTGTTGGCTCCGCTTGAGACCCGGGTGGAGAGGTACTGCCAGATGCCGCCGGCCGCCGCAAAGTCGTCGCCAAATATGAGGTCGTTGTCTTCATCGCCGCGGATGTAGTCGTTGTCAGCGCCGCCGATGAGCAGGTCGTTGCCGGTGCCGCCACCGATGATGTCATCGCTCTCGCCGCCGTAGGCGCTGTCTGACCCGTCGCCAGCGTCGATATCGTCTTCACCACTAGGCAGCAGCTCAGGGTTGGTTTCCACCCATGGGGTTTGCCCCGTGTTGTACGCCGCACTCACCTGGAAGTTCATAAGGTTCTGCGTTGCATCACCGATGACGGCGGTTCCACCGTCGACGTGGGTGAACCAGCCTTTGCCGTAGCTGAGCACGTCGGCGCGTGCTCGGGTATCGTCGTACCACTTGTCCAGGTCGGCCGGTACGGTCCACGCCGCAAGCAACGGCTCACCGAGGATGACATCGTCGCCCAAGCCGCCGATGAGGCGGTTAGTGCCCGGGCCGCCCAGAATCAGGTCGTTTCCGTGACCGCCGTCGACCCAGTCGTCACCGTAGCCGCCGTCCACGGCGTCGTTGCCGCCCAGCGCGCTGATGACGTCGTTGCCGCTGGGCACCTCGTCCGGGTCCCCGTCGTGACCAACCTGGTCATCGTCGTTGGAGAGGGCGTACGGATTTTCCGGCGTGCCTGGCTGGCCAAGTCCGGGAAGCGTAATGGCGAGGTCGCCGTTGGACCAGTTCCGGACAATGATGCGCGCGCCGGTTTCGCGATGGGTCAGGATGAGTGACGAGGTGTCGCCGGTCCCGACCACCTGGAGACGGAATGCCCTGTCCTGCGTTTCCCAGCCGAGGCCGTCGCGGGAGACATGGTTCACCGAGAGGTCGCCGATCGCCACGTTGTCGAATGTGATCTTGCCGAGGCCGTCGGTGTCTACGATGACATCCTCCCACCCACCGATGAAGTCGGTGGAGTGGAACTCGTAGGTATCGAAACCGATGCCGCCCTCGAGTCGATCCGATCCGCGGCCGCCTTCCAGCGTGTCATTCCCCGCACCGCCGTTCAAAATGTCGTAGCCCTGGTAGCCACGCAGGGTGTCGTTGCCTGCACCGCCGCTCAACCTGTCCACCAGTTCGGCGCCATTGAGGGTATCGTTACCCGAGCCGCCGATCAGCAGGCTGGCGTAACTCTGGAGGTACTGCGCGCTCAGCTGGTCGTCGCCGGAGGTGCCGAACTTGAGGTAGTCGCCCATGGCCGGCAGGTAACTGCCGCCGCCATGCTGGATCTGTGCAACGATGGAGTTGTAGGCATCTTCGCGGAGATCATCGGGCTCCTTGGCGAACTCGAAGAAATCTTCGATCAGGTCATTGGCAATGGTGCCGCCTAGAATGCCAGCCAACGCACCGATCACCGCGATGCCGGCAATCACGGGCCAGGTGACTACACCCGCGGCGACCGCGGAGGCGGTGAGGACGCCGGTGACGACCATGTTCACGTTACTGGCCGCAAGCACGGCTGCAGCGGCGGACAGGTCACCCTCGGCTACTTTCTGACCGATTTCGATATAGTCGAGCCCGTCGCCGATGATGCCAAAGACCTTCTCGGCGCCCCCCAGTGCGACCTTCTTGGCCTGGTCGTCCAGTGAGCTGATCACACCACCGGCGAAATCCTTCAGCGATACCGCAGGATCCGCGTCCCGGTCCAGCACGGCCAGCTGAGCCTGCGCGTTGGAGATCATGCCCTGGCACCACGCCTGCAAGTCTGTCCTGCCCTCCGACCCGAATCGGGCCTCGTAGGTCTGGAGCAGCTCGATGTTCTGCTCCAGCACTTCTACGTAGAACGAATACACGTCCGCTGGCGCCAGGGTCTGGGCGCCATCGGCAGGCGTTGCACGGTCCAGTGCAAGCTTCAGGGTGGCGGCCAGCGCAGCGGAAATTTCCGTCAGCAGCATCGCCGTGACGTCATCGGGTCCTTCAGTTGCCATCATCGTTTCCTTTCGGTGATTGAACGTAGGGTTGCGCGCAGTCGCCGCTGGGCTGCGTCTTTCATCCAGGCACGCACTTTGCTATTTCGTAATGCGGGCATTCACGGGTTGCGCCCCACCGGCAACCGAATGGTCTGGCTCAAAGGAGCGGCCGATGCGGCAGTGTTCGCGCATCGGTTGTCGGGCATCATCCTCAACGCCCTGCCAACCCCTGATACATAACATCCGTGCTATGGAGCCCTATGCTGGGCCCGCCGCGGAGCATCTCTTGAGGCAAGGGAGAATGTCAATCGAGCGCAGCAGAATGTGATGGAGTGCACACCTTATCGGTGCCCCAGTGTCCTTTGCTTCCCCAGCGAACAATGAAAGTCTGATTGTTATGGTTCCGTGAAGCCTAGTCCGACCGTTCCAACTGCGCTCTACCGCACCCATACGGCGGGTTCGCCCATGGCCCGTCGGCTTCAGTGACTTGCATGTCTTTCTAGCAGTTGGTTTTCGACGACGCTGATATCCACTTGTACCGGTCGGAGTCCTGGCGCCAAAGCATTTCCTTGTACTGCTCCCGGATCAGACCCGATTCGCCCGTCGGTCGAATGTAGCTCAGCAGATTCCCGCGCCTGCCGACCCAGCCCGGCTGCAGGGGCACGACACGCCACGCTTCTCCGCCAACCGATATGTACTTCACATATGGCGACGTTGGGCGACCCATTTCGTACCAGGTGCCGCAGAACATGTGAGTGGCCACGACTGACCAGGTCGATGAAGCCGGGTCGTAGTCCATGACGACCGGAACCAGGGGAGATCGCCACACGGGTGGCTTGGCAGCACCTTCCACTTGCGCGATCCGCAGCGTGGTCTCCTTTGGTTTCCAGCCGGTTGCACGCATCGCGATATCGCGCGTGATGGTTCCCTTCGCGGTGCGCTTCACCACGATCAGCCGGCCGTCGGACAGCCGCACTTCCTCTTTCCACGATTCACTCATGCGATTGCAGCCGACCATCGTTACCACCGGCATGCACAGCAGGATCAGGCGCAAAACGTGGACCCAGGTAGCGGTCGCCCCTGCAATCTTCATGCTGATAGCCCCCGTCATCGTAAAAGAGTCGTCTGGACGCGTGAATGCCGGCTTGGGTCGGCATTTTCGACACTTAGCCCCTATCGCCGGCGGAGACAAGTGCCAATGCGGATTGATCAACGGCCGCTCGCACACAGGAGTCTCCCCGTTGCCTTGGAGAGGGTCACATTCCACTTCCGTACCTATTGCAGGAATCTCGGCAGCACGAGCGGGCGCCCTGCCCCAGCATTCAGAGGTCCAGCTCCAAGACGTAGTCACCTGTAGCGCTATCGTAGGAGCGAAGCGAAAGCGTGACGCCGTCGGTGAGCGGCGGCATCGTGGTGCAGCCGGCCAGCACATACACTGCCGCGAAGATCAGATACTCCTTCATGGCGCTCATCCTGCTAACGGGGACGCTCTGGATTGCTCTTGGTTGCCTTGGATTCGCCGTGGTCGCGAAAGCCTGGCGCCCGGTCAGGCATCTTTACGTCTTCAGCGCCCCGATAGGCCAATGCTACAAATGCCAGGCCCGTGGTTGCAGATACGGCCAACGGTATCATGTAGATACTCGAGTC
>Ga0160439_1000523_pt1 | contig 17019 bp, 16 predicted proteins | sample HID1975M_E0MG_FD_108201 | JGI IMG/M metagenome (GOLD analysis project Ga0160439, IMG submission 108201) | Enriched soil microbial communities from UW Madison campus, WI, USA - HID1975M_E0 MG | ecosystem: Environmental > Terrestrial > Soil > Unclassified | place: USA: Madison, Wisconsin... | reverse complement strand
GTAGAGGATGTCCGAGGTCCCGCGCTCCTGGCCCTTGCCGAGCGGGTTGTTCACGAGCGCGCCGTCGAACACCATCGTCGACGAGCCGCCGCCGTCGATGTTGTAGGCGGTCGTCGCGCCCAGGCCCTGCATGATCTCGGCGAGGCCCGTCATCGTGACGCCCGCGCTGTAACCCGGACTGCGGCCGTCGACGACGACGAACACGAGGTGGTTGTCGTCGATCACGCCGACCGCCGTGCGCGGCTGCTCGCCCTGGATCGAGTGGTTGCCGAAGTTCGTGTCGACCTCGACGTCGTCGATCCCGGAGGCGACCTGCCCGTCGTCGAGCAGGGACGGGCCGAAGCTCAGGGTGTTCCACACGCCCGCGTCGACGAGCTCCTGGGCCGTCGTCGACGTCTCGTCGTACACCTCGACGTGCCCGTCGCGGTAGAACGCGAGTCCCTCGCGGGCACCCTCGTCGCGGAACACGACCCCGTTGCGGATGACGATGCCCGTGTCGCGGAAGCCGTAGTAGTCGCCGTTGATCGCGAACACCGCGTCGTTGTCGGCCGCGATGTCGGAGGTGTCCTCGACGATGTTCGTGCCGAACTCGTTGTTCGCGAACGCCGACCGCAGCGTGGTGGCGTCGCTGAGCGTGACGTCCGCGACGTAGGAGGTGACGGTCGAGTCGCCCGAGCCGGTCACGACCTTCGTGATCGTGATGTCGGAGTCGTCGGACGTGTAGCTCGTCGAGGTGACCGTGCCGCTCGCGTCCGTCGACGGCTCGCTCGTCGTGCCGGACTGCGCGGCGACGTAGGAGTCGACGTCGGAGATGGCGACGTGGTCGATGACGAACCGGTCGAGCGCCCAGGCCGCCGTGCCGCCGACGGCGAGCAGCAGGCTGAGCGACCCGGCGACGACGGCGCGCCGCACACGGCGCCTGCGCTTCGGGGGTGGTGTCGAGGTGTCCATGCCGCAGTTCTACGAACCGGGCATAGCGATCCCGTCAGGCCCCGCTGTGAGCGCCCTGAGCATGCGACGGGCCCGGCACCGGGTGGTGACGGGCCCGCTCGAAGACTTCGTCACGCCATGCGTGACGAGGTCTTCGACCTCCTCAGAGTTCGGCGACGCGCGCGACCGCCGGGGCGACCTTGTCGCGGAGCCAGGCGGACGGGGCGGTCTCCGGGGCGCGGAGGATGACCGTCTCGACGCCGAGAGCGGCGTACGGGCGCATCTCGTCGACGAAGCCGTCGACGTCGCCGGTCAGCAGCTGGTCGCCGCCGGCCAGGATCGTCACGCGGATGTCGGCCGGGTCGCGACCCACGTCCTCGCAGTGCCCGCGCAGGACCTCGAGCTTGTGCCTCGTCTCGTCGGGCGAGGCCGCGAACAGGTTGCACGCGTCCGCGTACTGCGCGACGAGCCGCAGCGTCTTGCGCTCGCCCGAGCCGCCGACCATGATCTCCGGCTTGCTCAGCGGCAGCGGCGAGCACAGCGTCTCGGCCAGCTGGTAGTGCGTGCCCTCGTACGGGCCGTTGCTCGCCGGGTCCCACATCTGGTGCAGGATCTGCAGCGCCTCCTCGAGCCGCTCGAATCGCTCCTTGAGCGGCGGGAACGGCACGCCGAACGCGGCGTGCTCGCGTTCGTACCAGGCCGCGCCGATGCCCATCGTCGCGCGCCCGCCGGACAGCACGTCGAGCGTCGCGCCGATCTTGGCGAGCAGCCCCGGGTAGCGGTAGGTCACGCCCGTGACGAGGACGCCCAGCTGGGCCGTCTCGGTCACACCGGCCAGGTAGCCGAGGGTCGTGTACGCCTCCAGCATGGGGTCGTCGGCCGGGAAGCCCGCCCGCTCCATCTGGAAGTAGTGGTCCATGACGGACAGCCACGCGACGCCGGCCTCGTCGGCCGCCTCGCCCGTCGCCTTGAGCTCGGCCCGCAGCTGGGCCGGCGGGACCGAGTCGAACCGATAGAGGTGTGCTCCGACGCGCATGATCAGCCCTGCGCGATCCGGGAGACGTGCTCCCACTCGCGCCACGTCTCGAGCCGGCGGCCGTAGTCGGCCTCCGCGATCGCGATCGGGGCGGTGCCGAAGAACACGCGCAGCGGCGGGTGCTCGGCGTCGACGACCCGCAGCACGGCGGCGGCGCTGGCCTGCGGGTCGCCGGGGTTCGCGGTGCGCGCGGCGCGGCTCTCGGCGGCCTGGGCGCGGAAGTCGTCGTACGCCGGGTTCGGCGTCGCGTGCTGGGCCGACGCGCCGCCCCAGTCGGTCGAGAAGCCGCCGGGCTCGATGAGCGTCACGTGGATGCCGAAGCCTGCGACCTCCTGCGCGAGCGCCTGGCTGAAGCCCTCGAGCGCCCACTTCGAGGCGTTGTAGATGCCGATGTTGGGGAACGCGCTGATGCCGCCGATCGACGACACCTGCAGGATGTGGCCGCCGCCCTGCTCGCGCAGCAGCGGCAGCGCCGCCTGCGTGACCCACAGCGCGCCGAACACGTTCGTCTCGATCTGGTCGCGCGCCTCGGCCTCGGACAGCTCCTCGATCAGGCCGAACTGGCCGTAGCCCGCGTTGTTCACGACGACGTCGAGCCGGCCGAAGTGCGCGTGCGCGCGCTGGACGGCCGCGAAGTCGGCGTCCCGGTCGGTGACGTCGAGCTGGATCGGCAGGATCGCGTCGCCGTACTTCTGGACGAGGTCGTCGAGCGTGCTGGTGTCGCGGGCGGTGGCCGCGACACGGTCGCCGCGGTCGAGCGCGGCCAGCGTCCACTCACGGCCGAAGCCGCGGGACGCGCCGGTGATGAACCAGGTCTTCATGGGGTCTCTTCCCGGTGTGCGGGTGTGGGGGCGCCCTGGGCTACCCTCGTAAACGGAAGCGGTTCCGGTTACCGCTTCACAGTAAGCGGAGGCTCCTCCGGATGGCAACCGATCGCAACGGGAGGTGAGATGGGCAGCCCGCTGAGGGCCGACGCGGCCCGCAACCGCGAGAAGCTCCTCGTCGCCGCCATCGACGCCTTTGGGTCGGACGGCGCCGACGTGCCGCTCGAGACCATCGCGGCGCGCGCGGGCGTCGGGGTCGGCACGCTCTACCGCCACTTCGCCAACCGCGACGCGCTCGTCGAGGCCGCCTACCGTCAGGAGGTCGGCGCGCTGTGCGACGCGGCACCCGACCTGCTCGAACGCCACGACCACGCGGTCGACGCCCTGCGGGAGTGGAGCGTGCGCTTCGTGCACTACGTCGCCACCAAGCGCGGCATGGGCGCGGCCCTGCGCTCGGCCGCGGGCAGCGACGCGATGCTGTTCAGCGAGACGCGCGAGCGCATCGTCGGCGCGCTCGCACTCCTGCTCGCTGCCGGCGCGGCCGACGGCTCGACGCGCCCCGACGCCGACCCGGACGACCTCTGGCTCGCGATGGGCGGGGTGTGGAACATCCCGCTCGGCGACGCGTGGGAGGGGCAGGTCCGCCGTCTGCTCGACCTCGTGATCGACGGCCTGCGCTACGGCGCGCGCACCCCGGCCTGACCTGCGCGCGGCACTCGTCTGCCGTCCGGCCCGAGGTCAGTGCCCGGCGGCGTGCGAGCGTGCGAGGTCCACGAGGGCACGGGCGCGACCCGGGTCGGTGACCTGGTGGGCGCCGTACCCCCCGGCCTCGGCGCTCCGGTCGAAGACGCGCGCACCCGCGGAGAAGTGCACGGCGTCGACGCCGGCCTCGAGCACGCTGACGAGGTTCGCCTCGGTCACGCCCCCGCCGGCCATCACCTGCACGCGCCGTCCAGGCCGTGCCGACAGGGCGCGCAGCGCGGGCAGCCCGGCGGTGACGTCCGTGCCGCCCGCCGTGAGCACGCGCGTGACGCCGGCGTCGGCCAGCACGTCGAGGACGTCGGGGTCCGCCACCGCGTCGACCGCGCGGTGGAACGTGAGCGGAACTCCCCCGGCCGCCTCGCGCAGCGCCGCGAGCGCCGCCAGGTCGACGCCACCATCGCGCAGCACGCCGACGACGACCCCGTCGACGCCGAGCTCGACGAGCCGCCGCACGTCGGCCACCATCACGGCCACCTCGTCGTCGTCGTAGGTGAAACCGCCGGCTCGCGCCCGGATGATCGGGTGCACGCCGAGCCCGGACCCGGCCGCGAGCGCGACCGCCGCGGCCGCCAAGGAGAGCGAGGGGGTCACGCCGCCGACCTCCAGCGCACCGCACAGCTCGACCCGGTCCATCCCCAGGTCGAGGGCGACGCGGAGGCCCGCGAGGTCGGTCACGGCCAGCTCGAGCGCAGTCACGGCCCCGACTCTAGAGTGCCCTCATGCCCGACACCGTGGACGAGTACATCGCCGGCTTCGCACCCGACGTGCAGGAGATCCTGCAGAACGTCCGGCTCGCGATCCACCGCGGCGTGCCGGGCGCCGACGAGAAGATCCGCTACGGCATGGCCGCGGTGATGCTGGGCGGCCGCTACGCGATCCACATCGGCGGCTGGAAGAAGCACGTGGGTCTGTACCCCGTGCCGCGCTTCGAGGGTCCCCTCGAGGAGGCGATCGGGCCGTACCGCGCCGCGAAGGACTCGGTCACCTTCCCGTACGCCGACGAGGTCCCCTACGACCTGATCCAGCGGGTCGCCGAGGCGATCGCCGCGCAGCGCACGCCCGTGTGACGTCGGCCGGACGTCGGCCGGACCGCTGCTCGGCCGGAATGCCCGGTCGCACCAGCCGGTTGCCGAGAAGGTGCCTGCACTCTCGGTCCTCGACCTCATCCCCGTCCGCACCGACCAGACCACGGGCGACGCGCTCGCCGCGACCCTGGCGTTGGCCCGTACCGCCGACGAGCTCGGTCTGACCCGCTACTGGCTCGCCGAGCACCACAACATGCCGGCCGTGGCCTCGACCAACCCGCCGATCCTCATGGCGATGGTGGCCGCGGCGACGCAGCGGATCCGCGTCGGGTCGGGCGGCGTGATGCTCCCCAACCACTCCCCCCTGGTCGTCGCCGAGCAGGTCGCGCTGCTCGAGGCCGCCCACCCGGGCCGCATCGACGTCGGCCTCGGCCGCGCGCCCGGCTCCGACCCGGTGACCGGGCACCTGCTGCGCCGTGGCGCGACGAGCGACGGTGTCGACACCTTCCCCGACGACGTCGCCACGCTCGGTTCGCTGCTGCGCCCGAACGGCGTGCAGGTGGCCGTCGGCGCACGCACCTACGACCTGCGTGCCACGCCCCAGGCGACGAGCGCCGCGCAGGTCTGGCTGCTCGGCTCGTCGATGTACTCGGCGCAGCTGGCCGGCGAGCTCGGCCTGCCCTACGTGTTCGCGCACCACTTCGCGGGCCGCGGCACCAACGAGGCCATCGCGCTGTACCGCCGCACGTTCGTCCCGTCCGACGAGCTGCCCGAGCCGCGCACCATCGCCGTCGCCAACGTCGTCGTCGCGCAGGATGCTGCCGAGGCCGCGCGCCTGGCCCTGCCGAACGCGCGCTCGATGTGGCGGCTGCGCTCGGGTCAGACGCTGTCCCCCCAGGAGCTCGTCGAGGACGCGGAGGAGGCCGCCCCGACCCCGCCGATGGACGAGCTGACCCACTCGTGGATCGTCGGCGACCCGGAGCACGCCGCCGCCGAGGTCACGCGGCTGGCCGAGCGGCTCGGCACCGACGAGCTCATGGTCAGCCCGATCGCCGGCGCCCACCGCGGCTCGCCCGCGGACCGTTCGCCCGCGCGCGAGGAGACGCTGCGCCTGCTGGCCGCCGCGTTGGGCTAGACGCCCGGGGCGCAGGGCCCCGCACCGAGCAGCGCGAGCCCGGCCCGGTCCCCGCTCTGGAAGTCGCGGACGTCGTTCGTCGTCGGGTACATGATCTGCGCGTCGTCGGTCACGTGCTGGAGACCGATGACGTGGCCGAGCTCGTGCCGCAGCACGGGGAGGTACGCGGGCTCGCCGCCCGCGTCGGGCTCGTCGAGCTGGGTCACGTCGAGCTGGACCGAACCCGAGACGTAGGACTGGGTACCGGTGGCCGGGTCCGCGACGCCGGCCGGTCCGCCGATGCCGGCCACGTCGCCCGCGAGCTCGGGGTTGTCGCGCTCGTCGGCGAACTGGACGAGCACGGGCGCCCACTGGTCGCCGTACCGCTCCGGCAGGTAGCTCGCGCGCCGGGCGACGGGCGGCTCGTCGCTCAGCCCGTCGAAGACGAACTCGAGACCCGTCGCGGCGCTGACCTCCTTGACCGCGGCCCCGACCGTCGGGATGAAGTCGTCGGGCGCACGGTCGACGTTGATCACGAAGTGGATCGGGCGGCAGGGCGACCAGGTCAGGGGGACCTGCTCGCCGGTGTCCGACGCCTGCGTCGCGACGAAGGCGTAGGACGTGCTCGCGGGCGCCTCGGGGGGCGTGCCCAGCGGCGCGACCGCCTCTCCTAGCCCGACCGGGGGCCGCGTCGGGTCGTCGACGACGTCCTCGCCTCGCAGCGAGGCCCACGCACCCGCGAGCCCACCGGGCTGGTCGTCGACCCATGCGAGAGACGCGGCGAGCGTGGTCGCGACGACGAGGGCGGCGATCAGGACCGTGACGCGGTTGCTCGGCCCGGCGGCACGACGCGCTGCACGCCGGGCACGCCTCGCGGCGCGGCGGCTGCCGTGCGCCTCGGGGTACCCGACGTCGGTGCGCCAGACCGGCGAGTCGACCGTGCGCCCCGCGGCCTCGTCCAGCACCCACTGCGGGATGCGGCCCGAGGGCGAGCGAGGCAGGTCGTCGGGTGAGGTCACGGCCGTTGCATCGGCAAACGGAGCCCGCTGGATGAGCGCGGGCTAGGTCCCGACGGCGCGGTACGCCCGGCCCGCCGGCGTCGGCGAGTCGCCGTCCCGGTACAGCCCGTTCGGATAGCCCTTCGCCGGCAGCCCGAAGTAGGCGTAGCGCTTCACGTACGACAGCTTCTCCATCATCGCCGTCGCGCCCTGGACGAACGCCACGAGCTGCTTGCTGGACGGGTACGAGGTTTTCGCACCGAAGCGGATGAGGCTGAACTCGGTCACCCAGATCGGCTTCTTGTACTTCTTGTGGACCGCCACGATGTACGCCTTGAGCTGCTTGACCGAGGCCGACGAGAAGTCCGAGCCGTACCAGTGCAGGGTGATGAAGTCGACGCGCAGGTGCTTGGCCTTGGCGCCATTCATGAAGCGGTCGAGCCACCCGCCGGACCGGTCGGCGCCCCACGCGACCGCCGGGCTGCCGAGCGTCCGGCCCGTCGCCTGCAGCCGGGGCCACAGGGCCAGGGCGCGTGAGACGCTCAGGTTCGCCTGCTCCGCGAGGTCGGGCTCGTTGAAGCCGAGGATCACCGTCGACTTCTTCGCCGCCGCGAGGTTCGCCTTCGTCACCGACGCGGCACCCCAGATCATCGGCACGAACGTCGCGCCCTTCGGCCCCTTCATCCCCGCGTTGGTGGGCGACCAGGTGTAGTACCAGCTGGCGCCGACGTCCTTGAGCGCCGCCTTGAGCCCCGACATCTGCCACGTCGCGACGCCCTTCTTGGCGCTGTGGTGCGTCGCGGCCGATGCCTGCGCGGCGGGCGCGCCGACGAGCGCGACGAGCAGGAGGGCGATCACGAGTCCACGACGTGCAGGCATGGTGCGGAGTCTGGTGGGCGCCTGCCCGGCGGGCAAGGGTCAGCCGACCGCGCGCGCGATCCGCTCGGCGTCGATGCGCAGCTCGCGGAACATCCCGCTGATCGGGTTGGTGTAGCCGGTGAAGTACAGCCCCGGCCGCGCGGCCCGCGGACCGTGGCTGAGCGGGACGCCGTGCGCGTCGAGCACGCCGAGGTGCCCGACGAGCGGCTCGAGCCCGCGCCGGTAGCCCGTCGCCGCGAGCAGCACGTCGGGGCTGACGCGCGAGCCGTCGGCGAGCAGCACGTCGGGCCCGTCGACACCGACGACCGCCGCGACCGGCGTCACGGCGCCCGACTGCACGGCCGCGATGAGCCCCACGTCCTGCACGGGCACGGAGCCCTGCTGCACGCGCGAGTACAGGCCGGTCGTCGGACGCGGCAGCCCGTACGACGAGAGGTCCGGGACCTCGACGCGCGCGACGGCGGCCGCGATCTTGTCGACGAGTGGCACAGGCAGGTGCCGCACGAGGATCCCGGTGCCCTGCGCGGGCCACCCGAGGTTCGACCGGCGCACGATGTGCGGCGGCGTGCGGACCGCGAGCCGCACGCGCGACGCACCGCCCTCGGCCAGGTCGACGGCCAGCTCCGCGCCGGTGTTGCCCACGCCGACGACAAGCACGTCCCGACCGACGAACGGCGCGGGGTTCCGGTACCGCGACGCGTGCAGCACCTCGCCCGTGAAGGTCTCGATGCCGGGCCACGCGGGCGGTACCGGCGTGTGGTTGTAGCCCGTCGCGACCACCACGTTGCGTGCGCGCAGCTCGCCCGCCGAGGTCGTGAGCACCCAGTCCGTGCCGTCGGCGTCGGCGCGCCCGACCTCGACGCCCGTCCGCACGTCGAGGTCGGAGGCGTACGCCTCGAGGTAGGCGACCACGTCGTCGCGCGCCACCCACCGCCCGTAGCGCCGCGGGATGACCGTGCCGGGCAGGCTCGACCAGCGGCGCGTGGTGTGCAGGTGCAGGCGGTCGTAGTGGCCGCGCCAGGATGCCGCGACGTCGTCGGCCCGCTCGAGGACGGTCGCCTCGACGCCGCGTGCGCGCAGCGCTGCCGCGACGGCGAGTCCTGCGGGGCCGGCGCCGATGACCAGGGTGCACATGGGGGCTGTTCTACCGTGCCGGCCGGGCCGCGCGCGACGGCCGTTCGAGCATGGTGATGACCTCGTAGTGCGTCGTCTGGGGGAACATGTCGAGCAGGCGCGCGCGCGTGGGCCGCAGCGAGGGCATGGCCGCGAGGTCGCGGGCCAGGGACTCGGCGTTGCAGCTCGAGTACACGACGTGCCGGACGCCCGAGCGCTCGAGCCACGCGGCGAGGTCGTGCCCGATCCCCCGCCGCGGCGGGTTGACGATGACCATCTCGGGTGGCGCCTGCGCGGCCAGCGCGAACGCGGTCGCGTCCCCCGCCGCGAAGCGGACCCGGGACAGCCCCAGCTCGTCGCGCGAGGTCGTGGCGCTGACGATCGCCTCCTCGCTCACCTCGATGCCGACCACGTCGCGGTCGGCTCCCGCGCCCTGGCCCGCGCAGTGCAGCGCGAACCCGCCCACCCCGCAGTACAGGTCCCACAGCGAGGCGGGCCCCACCTCGGTGACCCACTCGACCGCCTGCCGGTAGAGCGCAGCGGCCACCTCGGTGTTCGTCTGGAAGAACGACTGCGGCCGCAGGTGCAGGGCGATCCCGTTGACCCGCATCGGCAGCGTCTGACGCCGAGTCAGCGGGATCTCCAGCGAGCCCTCGAGGACCGCCTTGTGCTCCGGGAGGATGTTCGCCGAGACGACCGCGACGTCGCCCAGCGCGGGCAGGTGCTTGCGGATGCGCGCCACCGCCTCCTGCGAGCGCAGCACGAACCGGACCATGAGCTCGCCGTCGGGCGAGAGCGTGACCAGCACGTTCTTGAGCTCGCCCGTGCGGTCCGGCACGGAGTACGGGGTCAGCCCCGCGGTCGTCACGAACGACTCGAGCGTCGGGAAGATGCGGCTCAGCGCCGGGGGGTACAGCCCGCAGCCCTGCAGGTCGATGCCCGCACCGGCCCGGTCGAGGATGCCCAGGGTCGGACGCTCGACCGTGCCCGCGACGACCATCTTGGCCTTGTTGCGGAACCCGCTCTCGGGCCCCACGACGGGCGGGAGCCAGTCCACGTCGGCGGCGAGCAGCGACCGGACGTGCCGCTCCTTGTCAGCGACCTGGACGCCGTGCGGCTGCCCCATGAGCGTGCACGAGCGGCACGAACCCGCGTCGTAGTAGGAGCACTGCACCCCCGGAGTCTAGGAGCGTCAGCCCTTGCGGTACTTCACCAGGTCGAGCGCGTACGCCTGCCACCACTGGCCGGCACCGGGGCCGCCGTTGCACGCACCGTCCGACTCGCCGGGTCGCTTGACCCACAGGTAGCCGTCCAGCGCGCCCTTGCTCGTCGAGAGGCTCGGCTTCGCACCGAGGCCCTGCTTCGGCGGGTTGCACCACTGCCCGTTCGCGGTCGCCCGGCCGTTGCGCGAGGTGTCGATGACGTAGTGGCGGTGCGCGGCGGTGAGGCCCTTGGCCTTGAGGGACGCCCCGACCTTGGTCGCGTACCGCTTCTCGGCCGAGGTCGCGTTGAAGTTGGAGACGTTGGTGAAGAAGCCCCGCGCGTAGCGGATCCCCGCGGCCTTGAGGCGGGTCGCGGTGTCCGCCGGCGTGCGCCAGTTCGAGTGGCCCGCGTCGAGGTAGACCCATGCGCCGGTCGCCGCGAGCGTCTTGGCCGCGTACGTGATCAGCGCGCTGCGCGAGGAGCCCGCGCAGTCCATCATCAGCGAGTCGGGCTCGAGCGCGACGAGCGCGCGGCTCCTGCTCTTGACGGCACCGTCCTTGAGCCCGGCGGCGACGCCCCTGATCCACGTCTTGTACGAGTCCGCCGCGAGCCCACCCGCCGACTGCCCGCCGCAGTCACGGCCGGGCACGGCGTAGACCACGACGAGCGGCGTGCGCTTGGCCTTGGCGGCCGCCTTGACGTAGGTCCGCACCTCGGTCCGGGTCTGCTTCGCGCCGGCCCAGTCACCGATCCACTTGCCCTGCGCGGTCCTCGAGATGACCTCGAGCTTCTTCGCCGTCGCGACCTTGCCGGCCTTGCGGGCCGCCTTGGCCGCCGCGTACGCGGAGCCGGCGGGCTCGACGTAGAGCTTCTGCGTCAGGCGGGGGTCGACCGTCGCCGCCTGCGCGGGGGCGCCGACGACCAGGACGAGCGCGGCGGCCAGCAGGAGGGCGGCGAGACGGCGGGGGTTCACGCTCGCGATCGTAGGGGGCGCGCACGGACGAGCAGAAGACGTCGCCCGATCGGAGCAGGTCCGCCGCCGTACCATCGAGACTCAGCCCCCAGCCGTCGCCCAAGGATCCAGATGAGCCGCTCCACCCTGCGCATCGTCACGATCGCCATCGTCGCCGCCCTCGCCCTCGTCGGCCTCGTGCCGGTGATCGCCGAGGCGGCCACCCCGGCTCCGGCGTCCGTGGTGGTCGTGCCGGGCAACAAGCAGGTGACCGTCGGCTGGAAGGCCGTCAGGAACGCAGACAGGTACACGGTCCAGATCTCGCGCTCGGCGACGTTCGCGACGTCGAGGACACGGACGATCACGACGACCAGGCCGGTGCTGACCGCCACGAACCTGGCCCTGCGCACCGCCTACTGGGTGCGCGTGAAGGCCGCGGGCGGCAGCTGGAGCACCAAGGTCTCGGCTGTCCCGACGACGAGCTCGCCCCGCTACAAGACGGGCGTGAAGGTCGCGGCCGCGGGTATCAACAAGGTCAAGGTGACCTGGCCGAGATACGTCGCCGGCACCTCGCTCAAGGTCGTCGCGTCGTGGAGCAACGACAACGTCTCCACGGTCGGGGTGAGGACCATCGCCGCCGTGAACCCGGCCAAGGTCTGGATCACGAGCGTGCCGATCACACGCACCTCGGTCACGCTCACGGTCCCGGCCAGGTGGCGCGCGCTGATGGGCTCGACCGGCACCGAGCCGGTCTACGTCCACCTCTACGCGAGGAACGGCTCGAAGGCCTCGCACTCGGTCACGGCCTTCGGCTACCCGAGCGCACCGAGCCTGCGAGGCTCGGCCACGGACGCGGTCACGTTCGCCACCTGGAACATCGCGAGCTCGACCGCGACGGCCGGCGTCCCGGGCCGGACGTGGGACGAGCGCAAGGCGGCCGTGCGGAACGGCATCCTCAAGGCCGGCGCGGCCGTCGTGGCCGTGCAGGAGGCGGCGTCGTCGAAGGCGTCGGGCGAGCAGTACCAGGAGCTCACCCGGATGCTCTCCAGCACGTACGCGAGCGCGGTCCCCCTGGACCGGCTGCCGATCACCGGCTCGCAGGTCGACGCAGCCGAGCGTCGGGGCACCGCCGGCGTCTCGCGCTCGGACCACCTCCTCTACAAGCCCGCCGACGTCACCGTGCTGTCCACGGGCGTGCACTCGACCTTCGCGGTCTCGGGTGGCGTGGCCTGGGACCGCAGCACGTTCGACCGCGACTTCACGTGGGCGCTCATGCGCTCGAAGGCGACCGGCGCGAGGTTCTACGTCGTCTCGACGCACCTCGAGCGGGGCACGAGCGCGACGGTGCAGGAGATGCGCAAGGCGGCGATGTCCGGCGTGCGAACGTTCATCGAGAGCAAGGCCGAGGCCGCGGGGCTGTCCAGCGCCCCGATCGTCCTCATGGGCGACCTCAACTCGGACTCGCGCTGGACCAGCGGCCCCCAGGTCGCCCTGGTGCAGGCCGGGTACGCGAGCGCGACGGCCGCGCAGCGCACGGTCAGGCGGTCGGACACGACGTCCAACAGCCACTTCGCGAGCAAGGACGGCGGCTTCCCCGCCAAGCCCTACCACTACACGTACACGGGCACGCGGATCGACTACATCTTCGTCAAGAACGGCGGCGGGGTCTCGACGTTCGTCAACCAGATGATCCTCACGTCGTCGGGCCGCTTCGACGAGCGCTACCGCGGCTCGGACCACAACCTGCAGTGGGCACGGATCCGCATCAGCTGAAGGTCAGCACGGCCCGCAGCCCACCCAGCGGCGAGTCCGCCAGCGTCACGTCCCCTCCCTGGTCGCGCGCGATCTCGCGGGCGATGGCCAGCCCGAGCCCGCTGCCGCCCGCCTCGCGCTCGCGCGCCTCGTCGAGCCTGACGAACCGCTCGAACACGCGCTCCCGGTCCGCGACGGGGACGCCCGACCCGTCGTCGTCCACCGTCACGAGGCCGGGGGCCACGGTCACGACGACGCGCGACGCGGCGTGCCGGGTCGCGTTGTCGACGAGGTTGCGCAGCACACGCCCGACGGCGTCGGCGTCCACGACGGCCGAACCCGTGCCGACCACCTCGACGGCCCCGACGGACGCCGCGAGCGCCGCCAGGTCGACCGACGAGCGCTCGTGCGACGCCGAGCCGACGCGGGCCAGCAGCAGCAGGTCGTCGACGAGCGCCTGCATCCGCGCCAGGTCGCCGTCCAGGTCCGCGGCGAGCTCGTCGGGCGCGTAGGAGCCGGGGTGCGCCCGGGCCACGTCCACCGCGGCACGCAGCGAGGCGATCGGCGAGCGGAGCTCGTGCGCGGCGTCGGCCACGAAGGTCCGCTGCCGCGCGGCGGCCGTCTCCAGCCGGTCGAGCATCTCGTTCAGGGTGCGGGCCAGCGCGCCGAGCTCGTCGTCGGCCGCCGGGACGGGCAGCGAGCCCGGGCCGCCGCTGACCGCGACCTGCGCGGCAGCCCGCCGCAGCTGCTCCACGGGCGTCAGCGCGCGCCCGAGCGCGAACCAGATGGCGACCGCGAGCAGCGCGGTCAGCAGCGGGACCACGACGAGCAGCGCGACGGTGAGCGCGCGGAGCAGGCTGCGCACCTCGCCCAGCGGCACGGTCGCGACGACGGTCGCCGGCTCGCCCTGCCAGGTCGTCGTGCGGACCGCCACGCGCGCCTGCTCGTCGTACGCGCTGTCGCTCGTGCTCCCCACGCAGGGCGAGCGGCGACCCAGGTCGGCGACCACGCCGGCAGGGAGGACCGGCAGCGTCCGGCTCGCCGACGTGGAGGACGCGAGGACGCGCCCGGAGGCGTCGAGCAGCTGCACGATCTCGCCCGGCTGCTCGACGGGCAGGGCGGCCGGCAACCGGTCGTCGGCCGCGAGCGCTGCCACGGTCGAGGCCCGCTGGGTCACCACGTCGTCGAGCGCCGCGATCCGGCTGCGGGACAGCACGGTCGTCAGGGCGACGGCGCCGACGACGAGCGCGACGCACAGCAGCGCCGCGGTGACGACCGTGAGCCGCGCGCGCAGCGACCAGCGCCCCACGCGCTACCCCGCCACGCGGTAGCCCGCACCGCGCACGGTGGCCACCGCGTCACGCCCGAGCTTGCGCCGCAGGTAGCCGACGTAGACCTCCACGACGTTGACGTCCTCGCCCGTGCCGTCCCACACGTGGTCGCGCAGCTCGACCTTGCCGACCACGCGGTCCGTGTGCCGCATGAGGTACTCGAGCAGCGCGAGCTCGCGCGCGGTCAACGCGACCGGTTCGCCGGCCCGGGTGAGCGTGCGTGCAGCCGGGTCGAGCACCAGGTCGCGCACCTCGAGCACCGGGGCGGTCACCCGCGCGGGCCGGCGCAGCAGGGCGCGCAGCCGGGCGACGAGCACGACGAACGAGAACGGCTTGGTCAGGTAGTCGTCGGCCCCCACGTCGAGGCCGTCGGCCACGTCGTACTCGCCGTCCTTGGCGCTGAGCATGAGCACGGGCGTGGTGATCGCGCGGGCACGCAGCTCGGTGACGACGTCGTAGCCGTTGCGGCGCGGCAGCATGATGTCGAGCACGATCGCGTCGTACTCGTGGTCGGTCGCCATCTCGAGGCCGCGCTCGCCGTCGTGCGCCAGGTCCACCGCGAAGCCCTCCGCGGTCAGCCCGCGCTGCAGGGCGCGCGCGAGCCCGCGCTCGTCGTCGACCACCAGGACTCGCATACGGGCAGCATGTCACCGCCCGTGCACCACGGCGCGCACCGCCTCTCAGGTTCCCCACAGCGCACGCGGCGCAGGGTGTGGTCATGAGCAACCTGTCGCCCCGGGCCCGCTGGGCCGTTCCCGCCGTCGTCGGCGTGGTGGTCGCCGCCGCGTTCGTCGCTCCCCCGCTCGTCGCCTCGGCCAGCAGCGACGACCTGCCCACCCTCACGCCGCAGCAGCTCGTCACCGCGGTCGCGGACGCGAAGGACCAGCCGCTGTCCGGCACGGTCGTCTACACCGCACGCCTGGGCCTGCCGTCCCTGCCGCTCGGCGACATGGCCGGCGCGTCGCCGGTCAACCTCCTCGACGGCAGCTCGACGATGCGGGTCTGGACGGACGGCGCCGACCGCTCGCGGGCCTCGCTCCTGGGCGCGACGTCCGAGTACTCGGTGGTCCGCGACGGATCGCAGGCCTGGACCTACTCGAGCACCGACGACGCGGTCGTCCACTACGCGCTCGCCGCGAAGGACCAGGCGCGCTACGACGCCCTGGCGCAGGACCCGACCGTCGAGGGTGACCTGCCGACCCCCGCGGCCGCGGCCACCTCGGTGCTCGGGCTGGTCGAGCAGTTCTCCACCGTGAGCCTCGACGCGCAGTCGAGCGTCGCCGGGCGCGACGCGTACAACCTGGTCGTGACTCCGAAGAGCAGCACGACCCTCGTCGGGCACGTCGTCATCTCGGTCGACGCGAAGACGAGCACGCCTCTGCGCGTGCAGGTCTGGGACCGCGACTCGACGGCCCCCGCGCTCGAGGTCGGCTTCACGGACGTCCGCTTCGCGACCCCGTCGGACTCGGTCCTCTCGTTCAGCGCCCCCGCCGGCGCGAGCACCAAGGACGTCACCGTCCCCCTGCCCACCGCCTCGGACCGCCCCGAGGCGACGATCCCCGAGGGCACCACGGTCACGGGCACCGGCTGGGACACCGTGGTGCAGGCGAGCGGCGTGGACGTCGCCGGCCTGCTGGCCGGTGACACCGACGCCCTGGCCTCGGTCCCGGGCAGCCAGCCGGCGATCGGCTCCAAGAGCGGCCAGAAGCTGCTCGACGAGTTCGGCGCCGACGGCAGCGGCAAGGTCCGCGACCTCGACCTCGGCACCCTGTTCGACACGATCACGACGGAGGTCCCCGAGGGCCAGCTGATCGAGACCAAGCTCGCGAGCGTGCTCGTGACCGACGACGGCCGCGTGCTGGTCGGCGCAGTGCCCGGAGCGACGCTGCAGGCTGACGCGCGATGACGGCTCCGGCCATGGTCGTCCCGGCGGTGACATCCCCAGTCACCGCCGGGACCGCGGTACGCACGCAGGGGCTGACCAAGCGGTTCCGGTCCGGGCAGGTCGCGGTCGACGGCATCGACCTGCTCGTCCCGCGCGGCGCGGTCTACGGCTTCCTCGGCCCGAACGGATCGGGCAAGACGACGACGATCCGCATGATCCTGGGCCTCGTGCGCCCGACGAGCGGCCAGGCGTGGCTGCTCGACTCCCCCGACCCGGCCGACGTGCTGCCGCGGGTCGGCGCGCTCGTGGAGGGACCGGGCTTCCACCCGTACCTCACGGGCCGCGCCAACCTGGCCCGGCTCGACGCGGCCGACCAGACCTCGGACGCCCGTACCGCCGACCGGCGGGCGTCCGAGGCCCTCGAGAGGGTCGGCCTGCTGGCCGCCGAGGGCAAGCCCTACCGGCAGTACTCGCTCGGCATGAAGCAGCGCCTCGGCCTCGCCGCGGCGCTGCTGCGTCCCCGGGACCTGCTGGTGCTCGACGAGCCGACCAACGGACTCGACCCGCAGGGCACGCGCGAGGTGCGGCTGCTCATCCGCGAGCTCGCCCAGGCCGGGACCACGGTGCTGGTCAGCTCGCACCTGCTCGGCGAGATCGAGCAGGTCTGCACCCACATCGGGATCATGAGCCGCGGACGCCTGCTCCTGCAGGGTCCGCGCGACGTGATCGACTCCCGCGGCGTCGCGCGCGTCGCGGTGACCGTCGCCCCGGGGCACGTCGCGACCGCAGCGGGCGTGCTCCGGGTGCTGGGCCTCGACGTGAGCATCGAGGAGCTGACGCTCGGCGCCGAGCTGGGCACGCTCGCGCCTGCCCGCATCCCGGAGGCCCTCGTGCACGCAGGCGTCGACGTGACCGGCTTCGAGGTCCGCCGCCCGAGCCTCGAGCAGGTCTTCGTCGAGCTGACCGGGGAGGGCTTCGATGTCGCTCGCTGAGGCGCCCGCGCAGTCGACCGCCGCCGCGTACTGGCGCCTGCAGCGCTCCGAGCTCCGGCTCGTGCTGGGCCGACGACGCAACCTCGTGCTCCTGCTCGGCCTCGCGGCCGTGCCGCTGCTGCTCGGGCTGGTCCTGTTCTTCACGCAGGACACCGCGCTGGACGGCCAGGGGCCAGCGTTCCTCGGCCGCGTGACGGGCAACGGCCTGTTCCTCGTGGTCGCG
>Ga0160439_1000518_pt1 | contig 17230 bp, 12 predicted proteins | sample HID1975M_E0MG_FD_108201 | JGI IMG/M metagenome (GOLD analysis project Ga0160439, IMG submission 108201) | Enriched soil microbial communities from UW Madison campus, WI, USA - HID1975M_E0 MG | ecosystem: Environmental > Terrestrial > Soil > Unclassified | place: USA: Madison, Wisconsin... | reverse complement strand
GTCACGCAGCGGCGTCTGGGGCGAGCGATGGAGGATCAGAAAAGGAACGCCCCGCTCGCTTGGGTTGGTGCGTTAGGCTCGATTGTACTGGCGATGGCCAGCCCGCAAGCGGGTATGGCGGCGTTAAGCGGAACCCTCGCGGGAACGCAGCAAGGCATGATCAGCTTCACCCAGCAAAATGAACAGGAAGCCGACCGCATCGGTATTCAGGTGCTGCAACGCTCAGGTTTTGACCCGCAAGCAATGCCCACCTTCCTTGAAAAGCTGCTCGATCAGTCGCGCTATTCATCACGTCCGCCAGAAATTTTGCTGACTCACCCATTGCCGGAAAGCCGTTTGTCCGATGCCCGTAACCGCGCCAACCAAATGCGCCCGGTTGTGGTGCAATCTTCTGAAGATTTTTACATGGCGAAAGCGCGTACGCCCGGCATGTACAACTCTGGCCGTAACCAGTTGACCAGCGATTTGCTGGATAGCTGGGCGAAGGGCAATATTCGTGAACAGCGTGCCTCAACCTATGGCCGTGCGCTGCAGGCGATGGGCAACGATAAATGGGATGAAGCCCGCAAGCTTTTGCAACCGCTGCTGGTCGCAGAGCCAGGAAATACGTGGTATCTCGACTTATCCACGGATATCGACCTGGGTCAGAATAAAACCGCAGATGCGATAAACCGCCTGAAAAATGCCCCTGACCTGAAGCAAAACCCAGTGCTACAGCTTAACCTCGCCAATGCATACGTACAGGCCAAACAGCCCGCTCAGGCAGCAACAATCCTTAACCGTTATACGTTTTCTCATCCCGACGACAGCAACGGTTGGGATTTGTTAGCGCAAACCGAAGCGGCTTTAGGCAATCGGGACCAGGAACTGGCGGCTCGTGCGGAAGTGATGGCTCTTGTCGGGCGTCTCGATCAGGCTATTACGCTGCTCAGTGGCGCCAGCGGGCAGGTGAAATTAGGCAGCTTGCAGCAAGCACGTTATGACGCGAGAATCGATCAGTTCCGCGAATTGCAAAAACGCTTCCTTCAGTATTCTAAGATGTAACAGGAGTTATGATGTCCACCGTTTCTATTTACCACAACCCGCGCTGCTCTAAGAGCCGTGAAACGTTAAGTCTGCTGAAATCGAATGGTGTAGAACCCGAAGTGGTGCTGTATCTGGATACCCCGCCAGACGCCGAAATGCTCAAATCGTTATTAAGCAAATTAGGCTTTGCCAGCGCTCGTGAGTTGATGCGCCAGAAAGAGGATTTGTACAAGGAGTTGAATCTGGCGGATGCCGCGTTAAGCGAAGAGCAGTTGATTCGGGCGATGGTGGAAAATCCAAAACTGATTGAACGCCCGATTGTGCTGGCGAATGGGCAAGCAAGAATTGGCCGCCCGCCGGAGTCGGTGCTGGAGATTTTGTAGAATTGTCGGATGACGCTTCGCTTATCCGACCTACCCGGTTTCAGCGAAGCCGTCACCCTCCAGGAATCAAAGCCCTAAAATCTCTTTCACAAACGGGATCGTCAATTTTCGCTGTGCGGTAATCGACGCATGATCGAGCTGATCCAGCGTCATAAACAGCGTGCGCATTTCCCGATCCAGTCGTTTTAGCAAGAAGCGGCCCACATCCTCTGGCAATTCAAAACCACGCTGTTTTGCACGCAGTTGCAAAGCCTGGAGTTTATCGTCATCCGATAAAGGCTGAAGCTTGTAGATTTGCCCCCAATCCAGACGCGATGCGAGATCGGGTAATTGAAGATTCAGTTGGCGCGGTGGGCGATCGCCGGTGATCAGCAGGCGCGTTTTCCCGGATTCCAGAATGCGGTTGTAGAGATTAAATATCGCCATTTCCCACAGTTCGTCGCCCGCCACACACTCGATATTATCGATGCACACCAACGAAAGTTGTTCCATGCCATCGAGCACTTCCGGGACAAACCAAGTGCGTTTATCAAGCGGCACATAACCGACAGCTTCGCCACGTTGCGACAGTTCCGCACAGGCAGCGTGCAGCAAATGGCTGCGCCCTCCTCCTTCTCGCGACCAAAAATAGATGTAGCCGCTGTGATCCTGGCGGAGCACAGACTGGAGTGCAGCGAGTAAAGAAGGGTTATCACCCGGCCAGAAACTTGCAAAAGTTTCGTCATCAGGCAAATAGAGTGGCAGTGAGAGCTGTGCCGGCGTATTCAGAATTACCTCAACCATAACAGGCAGAAAAACGCAGAGAGTCTAACACAGAATTGAGGATCAATAGAACCGGGCGAGCGCGCCGCCCGGCTTAAGACAAAACTAGGATTTTACTTCGCTATCTTCAGGATCCAGCACCACTTCTTCCGGGCGCAGAACGCTGATCAATTTGAAGATCAGGCTCAGGCCAACGCCGACGATTGTCGCCAGCGCCATGCCTTTCAGCTCAGCCGCGCCAATGTGCACTTTCGCGCCGCTCACACCGATAATCAGGATAACGGAGGTTAAGATCAGGTTTTGCGTTTTGTTGTAATCGACTTTTGATTCAATCAGCACGCGAATACCGGACGCGCCAATTACGCCGTACAGCAGCAGAGAAACGCCGCCGATTACTGGAACCGGAATCACCTGGATTGCCGCCGCCAGTTTTCCGATACAAGAAAGCAGAATCGCGATAATCGCCGCGCCGCCAATAACCCAGGTGGAATACACGCGGGTAATTGCCATAACCCCGATGTTCTCGCCGTAAGTCGTGTTTGGCGTAGAACCGAAGAAACCGGAGAAGATAGTCGAAATCCCGTTGGCAAACATGGAACGATGCAGGCCAGGGTCGCGAATCAAATCTTTCTTCACGATGTTCGCCGTTACCACCAGGTGGCCGACGTGTTCAGCAATCACCACCAGCGCCGCAGGCAAAATAGTGAAGATGGCAAACCATTCAAAACGCGGGGTATAGAAGGTTGGCAACGCAAACCAGTGTGCTTCCATAATTGGCGTGACGTCTACCACGCCCATGGCGAAGGAAAGTGCGTAACCCGCCAGCACGCCGATAAGAATCGGGATAATTGCCAGGAAACCCCGAAACAGCACGGAACCAAAGACCGTCACGCCCAGCGTAACCAGAGAAATAATGATGGTCGTTGAATCTGGTGAAGTGCCGTCAGCAGGCAACAAACCCGCCATATTCGCCGCCACGCCAGCCAACTCCAGGCCGATAACCGCCACAATTGCGCCCATCGCCGCCGGTGGGAACATCACATCCAGCCAGCCGGTACCGGCTTTTTTCACAATCAGCGCCACAATACAGAACAACACGCCGCACATGATAAAACCGCCGAGCGCGACTTCATAACCCAGTGGCAGAAGCAGCAACACGGGTGAAATAAACGCAAAGCTTGAACCGAGATATGCCGGGATTTTGCCTTTACAGATAAAGAGATACAGCAGCGTCCCGATCCCGTTGAACAGCAGTACCGTCGCCGGGTTGATGTGGAACAGAATCGGCACCAGAACGGTGGCACCAAACATGGCAAACAGATGCTGCAAGCTTAACGGTATCGTTTGCAGCAGGGGTGGTCTTTCGCTCACTCCAATGGCGCGGCGTGTCATGTCGTTTTCCTCTGAGTATTGTGTTGTTGTGTTTTAGTCAAAAAAAAGCCGACTCTCAAAGTCGGCTATTTTTAATGCCCAATAGATTTCGGATTGCAGGAAGGCGGCAACTGCGCAAATCCCTGGGAGCGTAGATTTGCTACGTGACCAGGGTGAGCAAAGGCAGCCAACGCATCTGCAATTCGAAAGATGAAGGGCATTACTTGGTACCAAAAATCTTATCGCCGGCATCGCCGAGGCCCGGAATAATGTATCCGTGCTCGTTCAGGCCCTGATCGATAGAAGCGGTAAACAGTTCTACGTCCGGGTGTGCTTTTTCAAGTGCCGCGATGCCTTCAGGTGCTGCTACCAGAACCAACACTTTGATGCTGGTACAACCGGCGTTTTTCAGCAGGTCGATGGTGGCAATCATAGAACCGCCGGTTGCCAGCATTGGGTCAACCACCAGCGCCATGCGTTCTTCGATGTTAGAAACCAGTTTCTGGAAGTAAGGAACCGGCTCCAGAGTTTCTTCGTTACGGTAGATACCGACAACGCTGATACGTGCGCTTGGAACGTTTTCCAGCACGCCTTCCATCATACCCAGACCAGCACGCAGAATCGGCACAACGGTAATTTTCTTGCCTTTGATCTGATCGATCTCTACCGGGCCGTTCCAGCCTTCGATAGTGACTTTTTCAGTTTCCAGATCCGCCGTGGCTTCGTAAGTCAGCAAGCTGCCAACTTCTGAGGCGAGTTCACGAAAGCGTTTGGTGCTAATGTCGTTCTCACGCATCAGGCCCAGCTTGTGTTTGACGAGTGGGTGTTTGACTTCCACGATCTTCATACTCTTTCTCCCCGAGATAGTTGGCCACCATAAAAAAAATCGCCGGATTATACCGCTTTTTTAACACCGCGCCACCGCTTCGAGATCAAGCTGGGTGAAATCAGTATAGAACGATAATAATTACATCCCGCTGAACAAGAGGCTCGCAAACGTTTGCCTCCACTGTTAGAATTGCGGCGTTTTTTATTTCTAACCCATCCGCGGGGACTTAGCAGTGACCGACAAAACCTCTCTTAGCTATAAAGATGCCGGTGTTGATATTGATGCTGGTAACGCTCTGGTCGATAAAATCAAAGGTGTAGTGAAAAAGACTCGCCGCCCGGAAGTCATGGGTGGGCTGGGTGGTTTCGGTGCGCTGTGCGCGTTGCCTCAGAAGTATCGTGAACCTGTGCTGGTTTCTGGCACCGATGGTGTGGGTACGAAACTGCGTCTGGCGATGGATTTAAAACGTCACGACACAATCGGTATCGACCTGGTCGCAATGTGTGTCAACGACCTGGTTGTTCAGGGTGCTGAGCCACTGTTTTTCCTCGATTATTATGCGACGGGCAAACTTGAAGTCGACACCGCTGCCAGTGTTATCTCCGGTATCGCCGAAGGTTGTCTGCAATCTGGTTGTGCGTTAGTCGGCGGTGAAACTGCTGAAATGCCAGGGATGTATCATGGCGAAGATTACGACGTCGCAGGTTTCTGCGTCGGCGTGGTTGAGAAATCTGAAATCATCGACGGCTCCAAAGTAACCGACGGCGATGTGCTGATCGCCCTGGCTTCAAGTGGCCCGCACTCCAACGGTTACTCTCTGGTGCGTAAAGTGCTGGAAGTGAGTGGTGCTGACCCGCTGACCACCGAACTGGAAGGCAAGCCGCTGGCCGATCATCTGCTCGAACCGACCCGCATCTATGTGAAGTCGATTCTTGAATTGATTGAACAGGTGGACGTTCACGCAATTGCACACCTGACCGGTGGCGGTTTCTGGGAAAACATCCCGCGCGTACTGCCGGACAACACTCAGGCCGTGATCGCTGAATCTTCATGGCAATGGCCTGCGGTATTCAACTGGTTGCAACAAGCCGGGAATATCAGCCGTCACGAAATGTACCGCACCTTTAACTGCGGCGTCGGCATGCTGATTGCTCTGCCTGCGGCTGAAGCTGATAAAGCGGTAGCATTCCTGAACGCAAAAGGTGAAAACGCCTGGAAAATCGGTAGTATCAAAGCTTCTGATTCCTCCGAGCGTGTGGTTATTGAATAATGAAACGCATTGTGGTGCTGGTTTCCGGTAACGGAAGCAATCTTCAGGCGATTATTGATGCCTGCAAGCATAAAAAAATTAATGGCACCGTTGCGGCTGTATTCAGCAGTAAAACCGATGCTTTTGGGCTTGAACGTGCGCGTGAAACAGAAATTCCTGCGCACGCATTAACGGCCAGCCAGTTCGCCGATCGCGCAGCGTTCGATCGTGAATTGATGCTTGAGATTGACGCCTACGCGCCCGATCTGGTGGTTCTGGCAGGTTACATGCGCATTCTTAGCCCGGAGTTTGTCGGGCACTATGCGGGCCGCCTGATTAACATTCATCCTTCTTTGTTGCCTAAATATCCAGGCCTGAACACACATCGTCAGGTTCTGGAAAATGGCGATGAAGTCCACGGAACGTCGGTGCATTTTGTGACTGATGAACTGGATGGCGGCCCGGTCATTCTTCAGGCTACGGTTCCCGTGTTTGAAGGTGATGATGAAGAAGACATCACCGCGCGCGTGCAAACTCAAGAACACGCTATTTATCCGCTGGTTGTTTCCTGGTTTATCGACGGGAGACTAGAGATGCGCGATAACAGCGCATGGCTTGATGGCACTCAACTGCCACCGCAAGGTTATGCCGCAGACGAATAAAATTAAGGGGCTTTTGCCCCTTTTTCATTTCTCCGACCTACGACGCTTACTTAACGTAAATCACATCTTAAATCGCGTTTTGTCATACTTTACGGCCAGCGTTGGACATTCCCCGCCAAAGCTCGCCATAATGACAGACGTGACGGCATTTTAACGTCCACGAAAACGGAGTGTGAGGGCTAATGGGTCAGGATAAGCTGTACATCGAAAAAGAACTGAGTTGGTTGAATTTTAACGAACGCGTGCTCCAGGAAGCGGCGGATAAAATTAACCCGCTGATCGAGAGAATGCGTTTTCTCGGCATCTATTCGAATAACCTTGATGAATTCTACAAGGTCCGTTTCGCCGAACTTAAACGGCGCATTCTGATCAGTGAAGAACAAGGTACGGCACCTAATTCGCGCCATTTACTCAATAAAATTCAGGCGCGCGTGCTAAAGGCCGACCAGGAATTTGATGGGTTGTATAACGATTTGCTGTTGGAAATGGCGCGTAATCAGATCTTCTTGATCAACGAACGCCAGCTTTCGCCAAATCAGCAAAACTGGCTGCGTCATTACTTCAAACACTATTTGCGCCAGCACATCACACCGATCCTCATCAATAACGAAACCGATCTGGTGCAGTTCCTTAAAGATGATTACACCTATCTGGCGGTTGAGATTATTCAGGGCAGCGATATTCGTTACGCCCTGCTAGAAATCCCGTCCGATAAAGTGCCCCGTTTCGTGAACTTGCCACCGGAAGCACCGCGTCGCCGCAAGCCAATGATCCTGCTGGATAACATTCTGCGTTATTGCCTGGATGACATTTTCAAAGGGTTCTTCGATTACGATTCGTTGAACGCTTACTCAATGAAAATGACCCGCGACGCAGAATACGACCTGGTGACAGAAATGGAGTCCAGTCTGCTGGAACTGATGTCATCAAGCTTAAAACAGCGCCTCACCGCCGAGCCGGTGCGTTTTGTTTACCAGCGCGATATGCCTGATGCGATGGTCGAAATGCTACGGAATAAGCTGACTATCACTAATTACGACTCCATTATTCCCGGTGGCCGTTACCACAATTTTAAAGATTTCATTAACTTCCCAAATGTCGGTAAAGCCAATTTAATCAATAAACCTCTGCCGCGGCTGCGCCATATCTGGTTCGATAAATTCCGTAACGGATTTGATGCGATTCGTAACCGTGACGTGCTGCTTTATTATCCGTACCACACTTTTGAACACGTGCTGGAATTACTGCGTCAGGCCTCGTTCGACCCGAGCGTATTGGCGATTAAAATCAATATTTACCGCGTCGCGAAAGACTCGCGCATTATTGAGTCGATGATTCATGCCGCACACAATGGCAAGAAAGTCACCGTGGTGGTTGAGCTGCAAGCGCGTTTTGACGAAGAAGCCAATATTCATTGGGCAAAGCGCCTGACCGAAGCCGGGGTGCACGTCATTTTCTCGGCACCGGGTCTGAAGATCCACGCAAAATTATTCCTGATTTCGCGTAAAGAAGGTGAAGAAGTGGTGCGTTATGCCCACATCGGCACCGGTAACTTTAACGAGAAAACCGCCCGTCTTTATACCGACTATTCCTTGTTGACCTGCGATGCACGCATCACCAATGAAGTGCGCCGGGTATTCAACTTTATCGAAAACCCGTATCGCCCGGTGACGTTTGAACATCTGATGGTTTCGCCGCAGAACTCACGCCGCCTGCTTTACGATTTGGTCGATAAAGAAATTGCGAATGCGCAAAACGGCGAACCGTCTGGCATTACTCTGAAACTCAATAACCTGGTCGATAAAGGGCTGGTAGACAGGCTGTATGCTGCGTCAAGCTCGGGTGTGAAGGTGAATTTGCTGGTGCGCGGTATGTGCTCGCTTATCCCAAATCTGGAGGGGATCAGCGATAACATTCGGGTTATCAGTATCGTAGACCGTTATCTGGAACACGACCGGGTCTATATATTTGAAAATGGTGGCGATAAGAAAGTGTATCTTTCGTCTGCCGACTGGATGACGCGCAACATTGATTACCGTATCGAAGTTGCGGTTGCCATCCTCGATCCGCGCCTGAAACAACGGGTGCTGGATATTATTGAAATCTTGTTCAGTGACACGGTGAAAGCCCGCTATCTCGACAAAGAGTTGAGCAACCGCTATGTTCCGCGCGGTAATCGCCGCAAGGTGCGCTCACAGCTGGCGATTTACGATTACATCAAGTCTCTGGAACAACCTGAATAACGCATCATGCTGACTATAAAATCATGCCAATAAAAAAACATGCTCCACGACCGCAAGAATTCGCTGCGGTAGACCTTGGCTCGAACAGCTTCCACATGGTTATTGCCCGTGTGGTTGACGGCGCGATGCAAATCATCGGACGCCTGAAACAACGTGTTCATTTGGCTGATGGCCTGAATGCCGACAACGAGTTAAGCGAAGAGGCGATGGAACGTGGGCTGTCATGCCTTGCGTTATTTGCTGAACGTTTGCAGGGTTTCTCGGCCGATAACGTCTGCATCGTCGGTACGCACAGTTTGCGTCAGGCAGTGAACGCCGAAGAGTTCCTCAAACGTGCCGAGCAGGTTATCCCCTACCCGATTGAGATTATTTCCGGTAATGAAGAAGCGCGCCTGATTTTCATGGGTGTGGAACATACCCAACCTGAAAAAGGCCGCAAACTGGTGATTGATATCGGTGGCGGTTCGACCGAGTTAGTCATCGGCGAAGATTTCGAGCCGATGCTGGTCGAAAGCCGCCGTATGGGCTGTGTGAGCTTTGCGCAAAACTTTTTCCCACGGGGTGCTATTACCGCCGAAAACTTCAAACGCGCGCGGCTTGCTGCGGTACAAAAGCTGGAGAATCTTTCCTGGCAGTACCGTTTACAAGGCTGGAATGTGGCGATGGGCGCTTCTGGCACCATCAAAGCGGCCCACGAAGTGCTGGTCAGCATGGGCGAAAAAGACGGAATTATTACGCCTGAGCGCCTGGAAATGCTGCGCGATGAAGTGTTGAAGTACAAAAGTTTCAGCGCAATGAGCCTGCCGGGTTTATCCGAAGAACGCAAAGCGGTGTTTGTGCCGGGGCTGGCGATTCTGTGCGGCGTGTTTGACTCATTGGCTATCCGCGAACTGCGTTTGTCTGACGGGGCGTTGCGTGAAGGCGTGCTGTATGAAATGGAAGGCCGTTTCCGCCATCAGGACATACGCATCCGTACTGCGCAAAGTCTGGCTGACCAATATCATATCGACAGCGATCAGGCCAAGCGCGTGCTGGCGACAACCGAACATATTTATCAGCAGTGGGAAGTGCAAAACCCGAAACAGGCAAATCCGCAAATGTCCGCGCTGTTGAAGTGGTCAGCCATGCTGCATGAGGTCGGGCTGAATATTAACCACAGCGGGCTTCATCGCCATTCGGCTTATATTCTGCAACACAGCAACCTGCCTGGATTTAACCAGGAACAGCAGACGCTCATTGCATCGTTAGTGCGTTATCACCGTAAAGGGGTGAAAATTGACGATCTGCCGCGCTTCACGCTGTTTAAGAAAAAGCAGTTCTTGCCGTTAATCCAGATTCTGCGCCTGGCTGTGTTACTCAACAATCAACGCCAGGCGACAACCACGCCACCAACGCTGGTGCTGGAAACGGACGAGCATCAGTGGACGCTGCGTTTCCCCTATGACTGGTTCAGCCAGAACACACTGGTGTTGCTGGACTTAGAGCGGGAACAGCAATACTGGGATAATACGCCAGGCTGGAAACTTAAAATTGAAGAAGAAGCCAGCCCAAACATCGCGGCGTGATGATTAACAAATTTAAGCGCCCAAACGGGCGCTTAGTTTTTCACCTGTAAGCGCTGTTTAATGAGAAGTGATTCAAGTAACCGCGGACGCCCAATTAAATATCCCTGAATGTAATCAATCCCCAGGCTTTGTACTGCCGCTTTCACCGCTTCATTTTCGACATACTCGGCAACTAACTGCATCTTTTTCATGCGCGCTAACTGGCAGATGGACTCAACAATCTGGTAATCCAGACTGCTGGTCAGTATGTTGCGAATAAAACTGCCGTCGATTTTTAGGATGTCGGCACTAATGTCTTTCAGACGCGCATAACTGGCATAACCTGTGCCGAAATCATCGATTGCCACGCGGCATCCCATGTTTTGCAATGTGGTCAGCGTCATATTGGCCTGCTCAAGATTGGTTAATGAGTTACTTTCGGTCACTTCAAAAATGAGCTGCCAGGGCTGAATTTTATACTGCGCCAGCAGGCATTTGACTTCACTGGTAAACTGCAAGCGCCCGACCGAAGCCGGTGTCAGGTTAATCGAAAAACGGCTGCCGGGGAGTTGTTCACGGTGTGCGTCCATGAATTTTAGCGTTGCTTCAATCACCCATTTATCGATTTTAGATGACAAGCCAAACTCATGCGCCACTGGCAAAAAGGTATCAGGCATAAACAAATTATCGCCTTCATTATCCCCTTTCATGCGCAACAAAATCTCATGGTAATGGTCGCCTCGAATCCCTTCGATTCGCTGCGCCATCAAAACGAAATCCCCAGAATCAATGGCACTTTGCACACGATTCATCATGGCGACTTTATTTTTTATCGCATTCTGCACAGGGTTTGTGCCCTGCTGCTGCAAGTTCTCAGGCTTAGACGTCGCGAGCGACAAATCCGCCATCGTACTGAGCTCGCCTAACAAGAAATAAATATGAGTCACCGGTTGGCGAATGTAGCAATAACTCATGCCCACTTGCGGCTGCATTGCCATTCCATCCCACATAAAACGGAACTGTTTGACGCGCTGGTCGATAGCTTCAATACGCTCGTGGTAATCATCATAATTTACCCGCACTGCCAGTTCATGCCCCGACAAGTGATAAACCTTTTCTCTATCCTCGAGCACCGGCTGCAAGTAATCATTTAGCTGCTGCTTATATTGAATGCGAAGCTGCACGCCATAGTTGCGACCCAGAAGTTCAAGCTCAGGTATGCGTAAAAAAGCCAGAGCCGAATATGGGTGACGGGATAAATCTCGGTTAAGCGCCCGCAGATTTGGCATCTGTACCACGGGGTCGATAAAAGCAACGCGTCGCGCTTTGTTGTGCAAAAAACGCTGGCGCGTGGTGACGACCGCCATCAAATAAATGGTAATAGAAAAAACCGCATAACAAGATGAGGCAATTGCCAGGTGAAGCTGGAAGCCCATATACGGTGGCAAGTAGTTTTGAAAACCGCTACACAAGATAGTGAGAATCACCATCCAGATCGTGGTGATAAACAGAAAACCAAAGCGCATCGCGCCCCACAACATCAGCGGCAGAATCAGCGTTAAGGTGTAATCGGTCGTGAAAATGCTACTGACATCGTCAATCGGTATTAATAACAAACTCATCAGCGCCACAACAATAACTGCCCATATCGCAATCTCGCCTTTGGTCACGCCCGATTGCATTTGGGCTTTCATTCGCGACAAAAACGAAAAAATAAAGCGCGGATTTCGGCACATGCGAATGATGGAATAGAAAAATGGCATTCCCGTCAGGCAGCCAACAAGCACAGCCTGGAAATTAATCAATGTACGGGCGTGGAACGGGTTTTCCGCGACCGTTGAGTTGACGCCGTCATACCAGCCGAAGAAAAGCCCAAGCTGATAGATAATCAAAAAAATCACTGAGTTGACGATGACCAGCCACAGCATGCGTTGCGCCGTTAATTTGATGATGCCAAACATCACTGAACTGCGCCGGGGCACGAATATACGGTAGCCTCCCCAGCTAACCGCAATGGGGAGCAGAAAATGAATCACCGACAATAACGCGGTAATTTCCCCTTTCATAGGAACGTAACGGATTAACAACGCGAGAATAATGCCAGGGAAAGCGGCCCAACCGAAAAGCAGTGTGAAAGCCGTCATCAGACCAAGCGGCATATAGACGAGGAAAACGCGGCTTCCTTCCATCACGGTATTAGCATTACACCAAACAGCAATGGGAAGCAGCAGACTCGGCAGCACCAGAGGTAGCGCCCACCATTTGTTCTTATTGTTCTTGTACCAGCTTGCCAGAGACATTGAAATTCGCCAGGAACCCTATCATCCAGCTCGGGTAAGTTTCGAACAGGTATCCAACCCGGACGTTATGCCCATATTGCTATGGGATAGAGTGCAGATTTTAGTTAGGGATTACGTTATGAATATGATCTAAATCAATTTCCTTAATGAGTATGTCCTTTATTTACGATTTATTCAAAAAAGTAACTGGAGATATACTGATCAACTAATATTAAGAAATGTTTATATAACAAGGAGAAATGATTTCGCGTTCATTTCCAGGAAGAACAGGATTTGACCTTCAGGCATCACTATGCCTAAATATTGCTGTCGCCCGCGGTTGACGGGTAAACATCAAGGATCATTTGCGTGACACAGGTTACGAGTATGCGAAGACGACATAAATTTAATAATCGTATGACCCGCATTATTCTGCTCATCAGTTTTCTCTTCCTTTTTGGCCGTTTTGTCTATTCTGCCATCGGTGCCTGGTACCATCATCAGGACAAAGTAGAAGCACAGCAAAGTAGCCTGTCCGTGGACAATACTAGCCGGTAACGCCTCACTTCAAGACATTGATATTCTAACCGCCAAACAGGTGGTCGATGCCTCACGCCTGAAGGTTGTGAAATGAGCGCGGATGGCATCCTATACTCTAACGACACGCAGTGAAGTGCACAGAATAAATTTGTGACAAGGAGAGAGTAGATGATACATGTCTTTGGCCATCTAAATCCCGATAGCGATACCGTCTGCACAGCGTACATGGCTGCACGCTGGCTGACGATTAAAGGGCGTAATGCCCAGGCGTTTCGTCTCGGTGAGTTAAACAGAGAAACAAACTATATATTCCGCCATGCGGGCCTGACGCCTCCGCCGCTGCTTGATGATTCCCTTGCTGGCAAAGATGTCTGGCTGGTTGATTTCACCGAACCCGCGCAAGGGCCAGCCTCGCTGAATGAAAGCAATGTTGTCGGGATTATCGACCATCACCGTCTTGGCGGCCTGATCACTCAGCTCCCTCCTGAAGTGTGGATAAAACCTGTCGGCAGCAGTGCGACATTGTTATGGCAACTGATGACTCCGACCCTTCGCCATGAGATTTCCCCCAGCGAAGCCATTTTGCTTTTGGGAGCGGCGTTGAGTGATACCGTCGCACTTCGCTCGCCGACGACCACTGATGAAGACCGCCAGGCTGTAGATGAGCTTTGCTCTCTCGCCAAAGTGGATCGTGAAGATTTCATTCGTAATTTGCTGACCGCCAAGACAGATATTGTCGGTTTGAACGCAGACGAACTGTTGAATAAAGACAGTAAAATGTTTGATATTTCAGGGAATAAAGTACTGGTCGCACAGCTCGAATTGTATTCTCTGGACCAGGCAGAACCGCTTATCGATGAGCTTAAATCAGCGATGGAACAGCGGGTCACAACTTCAGGAGCTGGCCTGGTGGTTTTGATGCTGACCGATATCAGCGCTGAGTGCTCAAGGCTCTACTTTGCTGGCCCCGCACTTACCGATAACGCTCCCTGCACCATCGCCGGGATGTTAAGTCGCAAAAAACAATTACTTCCCTGGCTGCATGCGCGGCTCGGTTAAATTGCACCATAAAAAAAGCCCATTAAAAAATGGGCTTCGATTTAACTGACTACGAGATAGTGACAGTTATGCCTGACGGCTCGTTATTCCCACTCGATAGTCGCTGGCGGTTTGCCAGAAATATCGTAAACCACACGGGAAATACCGTTAACTTCGTTGATAATGCGGTTGGAAACACGGCCAAGGAAATCGTATGGCAGGTGCGCCCAATGCGCGGTCATAAAGTCGATGGTTTCAACTGCACGCAGTGAGACAACCCAATCGTATTTACGGCCATCGCCCATCACGCCAACAGAGCGTACCGGCAAGAACACGGTAAATGCCTGGCTGACTTTGTTGTAGAGATCCGCTTTATGCAGTTCTTCAATAAAGATCGCATCAGCACGGCGCAGCAGGTCGCAATACTCTTTCTTCACTTCACCCAGCACGCGCACGCCTAAACCTGGCCCCGGGAACGGGTGGCGGTAAAGCATGTCGTATGGCAGGCCCAGTTCCAGGCCAATTTTGCGTACTTCGTCTTTGAACAGCTCACGCAGCGGCTCAACCAGACCCATCTTCATCTCTTTCGGCAAGCCGCCCACGTTGTGGTGAGATTTGATGACGTGTGCTTTACCGGTCGCAGAAGCAGCAGATTCGATGACGTCAGGATAAATGGTGCCCTGAGCCAACCACTTCACGTCTTCCAGTTTCAGTGCTTCTTCATCGAACACTTCAACAAACACGCGGCCAATGATTTTACGTTTCGCTTCCGGATCGTTCTCACCCGCCAACGCGGACAAGAAACGTTCTTCGCCTTTAACGTGAATGATGTTCAGACCGAAGTGATCGCCAAACATGTCCATCACTTGTTCAGCTTCGTTCAAACGCAGCAGGCCGTTATCAACGAATACACAAGTCAGACGGTCGCCAATCGCGCGGTGCAGCAGCATGGCGGTAACGGAAGAATCCACGCCACCTGACAAGCCCAGAATCACTTTGTCATTGCCCACTTGTTCACGCAGGCGAACAATCGCATCTTCGATGATTTTTGCCGGAGTCCACAGTGCTTCGCAGCCGCAGATATCCAGAACAAAACGTTCCAGCAAACGCTGGCCCTGACGGGTATGGGTCACTTCCGGGTGGAACTGCACACCATAGAAACGTTTTTCTTCGTTCGCCATAATCGCGAACGGGCATGTTTCGGTGCTGGCAACGGTCACGAAGTCTGAAGGGATCGCGGTGACTTTATCGCCGTGGCTCATCCAGACATCGAGCAGTGGTTTGCCATCTGCACTCAGGGAATCTTCGATACCGCGAACCAGTGCGCTGTCTGTTTTAACTTCGACCTGCGCGTAACCAAATTCACGTTCGTTAGAACCCTCAACGTGGCCGCCAAGCTGCATCGCCATGGTCTGCATGCCGTAGCACACGCCAAATACTGGCACACCTGCGGTGAAGACATATTCAGGCGCACGTGGGCTGTTATGTTCAGTGGTACTTTCCGGGCCACCAGAAAGGATGATACCGCTTGGGTTGAAATCACGAATCTGTGCTTCAGTGACATCCCATGCCCACAGCTCACAGTAAACGCCCAATTCACGCACACGGCGCGCAACGAGTTGAGTGTACTGAGAACCGAAATCAAGGATAAGTATGCGATGTTTATGGATATTTTCCGTCATTGAGGCTAATTCCGAGGCAAGTGAAACAAAATAAAAACACCCGGCATAAAGCCGGGCGCAGAAATTTTAAGAACCCATACGGTAGTTCGGGGACTCTTTAGTAATCGTCACATCGTGAACGTGACTTTCCTGAATGCCCGCACCGCTGATGCGTACAAATTCCGCTTTGGTACGCAGCTCGTCGATAGTACCACAGCCGGTCAGACCCATGCAGGAACGCAGGCCACCCATTTGCTGGTGAACGATCTCTTTCAGGTGGCCTTTGTAAGCCACGCGGCCTTCGATACCTTCCGGCACCAGTTTGTCCGCTGCGTTGTCAGTCTGGAAGTAACGGTCTGAAGAACCTTTAGACATCGCGCCCAGGGAACCCATACCGCGGTAGGATTTGAAAGAACGGCCCTGGTAAAGTTCGATTTCACCTGGAGATTCTTCAGTCCCTGCCAACATACCGCCAACCATCACCGCAGAAGCGCCTGCTGCGATAGCTTTCGCAATATCGCCGGAGAAGCGGATACCACCGTCAGCAATAACCGGGATGCCGGTACCTTCCAGCGCTTCAACTGCGTCAGCAACCGCAGTGATTTGCGGAACGCCCACGCCGGTAACGATACGAGTGGTACAGATGGAGCCTGGACCGATACCGACTTTAACCGCACTCACACCAGCGTCAGCCAGCGCGCGAGCGCCGTTCGCCGTAGCCACGTTGCCGCCAATGATTTGCAGGTCAGGATATTTAGCGCGAGTTTCACGAATACGTTGCAGAACGCCTTCGGAGTGACCGTGAGAGGAGTCAATCAGCAAAACATCGACACCAGCGGCTACCAGAGCGTCGATACGCTCTTCGTTGCCCGCACCTGCGCCAACGGCAGCCCCAACACGCAGACGGCCCTGGTCGTCTTTACAGGCGTTAGGTTTACGTTCTGCTTTCTGGAAGTCTTTTACGGTAATCATGCCCTGCAGGTGGAAGTTGCCATCGACAACCAATGCCTTCTCAACGCGTTTTTCGTGCATTTTAGACAGGACAACATCACGCGCTTCGCCTTCTTTCACGGTAACCAGACGCTCTTTCGGGGTCATGTACACGCTGACAGGCTGGTTTAAGTCAGTGACGAAGCGAACGTCACGACCGGTGATAATACCGACCAGTTCGTTGGCTTCAGTGACAACAGGATAACCCGCGAAACCATTACGTGCGGTGAGTTCTTTAACTTCGTGCAGAGTGGTTGTCGGCAGCACGGTCTGTGGGTCAGTCACAACGCCACTTTCGTGTTTTTTCACGCGTTTGACTTCTTCAGCCTGGCGCTCAATCGACATATTTTTGTGAATGAAACCAAGTCCACCTTCCTGAGCCAATGCAATGGCCAGACGGGCTTCCGTTACGGTATCCATGGCTGCGGACAGCATAGGGATATTCAAACGAATAGTTTTGGTCAACTGGGTGCTGAGATCGGCCGTGTTAGGCAGAACTGTAGAGTGAGCTGGAACGAGGAGAACGTCATCAAACGTCAGTGCTTCTTTAGCGATTCGTAGCATGGCAATATCTCAACCTGGGGTGAATGAGAACAGATAAAATATTGCCGCGGCATTATACAGAGCGGAATCGATTGCATCCACACTTTTTT
>Ga0160439_1000510_pt1 | contig 17448 bp, 8 predicted proteins | sample HID1975M_E0MG_FD_108201 | JGI IMG/M metagenome (GOLD analysis project Ga0160439, IMG submission 108201) | Enriched soil microbial communities from UW Madison campus, WI, USA - HID1975M_E0 MG | ecosystem: Environmental > Terrestrial > Soil > Unclassified | place: USA: Madison, Wisconsin... | reverse complement strand
TATGCCGGGGAGTCGTCCACGCTCGGCGACTTCGGCGCGCTCGACGACCTCATGACCGAGAACAAGACGGTCGTCGACGGCATGGCCGACATCTTCAGCGACTGGGTCGACGTCGGCATCGACGGCTTCCGCATCGACACCGTCAAGCACGTGAACATGGAGTTCTGGCAGTCCTGGTCCAAGCAGGTCATGGACCACGCGCACGCCGTCGGCAAGGACGACTTCTTCATGTTCGGCGAGGTCTACGACGCCGACGCGACCAAGACGAGCCCGTACGTCCGCAAGACCGACATGAGCTCCGTCCTCGACTTCTCGTTCCAGTCCGCGGCCTCGGGCTACGCGGGCGGCGGATCGGCGAAGAGCCTGGCCGGCCTGTACGCGAGCGACGACTACTACACGATGCCCGACTCGAGCGCGGCCGCGCTGCCGACCTTCCTCGGCAACCACGACATGGGCCGCATCGGCTACTTCCTCGACGGCAAGAGCGACGCCGAGCAGCGCGACGTGCTGGCCCACCAGCTCATGTTCCTCACGCGCGGCCAGCCGGTCGTCTACTACGGGGACGAGCAGGGCTTCGTCGGCACGGGCGGCGACAAGGACGCGCGGCAGTCGATGTTCGGCACGCAGGTCGACGCGTATGCGAGCCAGAAGCTCGTCGACGGCACGACGATGGGCACCGACGACCACTTCGACACCGGCAGCGCCCTGTACGGCGACATCGCCGCGCTCGGTGCGCTGCGCAAGGCCCACCCCGCGCTCGCGGACGGCGCGCAGGTCGAGCAGTACGTCGCGGACGGCACGGGTGTGTACGCGTTCTCGCGCGTCGACCGCGAGGACAAGGTCGAGTACCTGGTCGCCGTGAACAACGCGACGACGACGAAGACCGCGACGTTCTCGCCGCTGAGCCCGGCCGCCACGTTCGACGGCATCTACGGCGCCGACGACGAGGTCACCGCCGACGGCGACGTCACGCTGACGGTCCCCGCGCTCTCGGCAGTCGTCTACCGCGCGACGAGCGAGCTCCCTGCCCGAACGGCGGCACCGACCGCGGCATTCACCGGCACCGCCGGGCAACCGGTCAAGGCGCTCAACCCCGTCGCCGTCACGCTCAGCGATCAGGCCTACGCCGAGACGACGTTCGACTACCGCGTCGCGGGCGACGACGAGTGGACCACGCTCGGCACCAGCGACACGGGCAACCCGCGCGTCTTCCACACCACCGCCGGGCTGGCCGCCGGGTCGCTCGTCGAGTACCGCGCGATCGTCGTCGACGCGAGCGGCAACACGTCCGTGGCCAGCACCTTCGCGACCGTCGGCGAGGGCTACGGAGGCGGCACCCCCGTCGAGGAGGACGCCGCGAGCAAGGTGACCGTCCCCGGTGACCACAACAGCGAGATGGGCTGCGCAGCCGACTGGCAGCCCACCTGCACGGACGCCGAGCTCACGCTGCAGGCCACCGGCCTCTACTCGGCGAGCTTCGACCTCCCGGCCGGCACGTACCAGTACAAGGCCGCGATCGGCGCCGCCTTCCACGAGGCCGCGGGCGACGAGAACGGCGGCTGGTTCGAGAACTACGGCGTCGACGGCGTCAAGAACTCCGCGTCGGGCAACATCGCCTACACGGTCACCGACCCCGACCGCGCGGTGACGTTCTGGTACGACCCGAGCACCCACCGCGTCACCAACGACGCCGCGGGTGCGGTCTACACCGTGGCGGGCAGCTTCCAGAAGGCGCTCGGCTGCACCGCGGACTGGAACCAGAACTGCCTGACCGGCCTGCTCGCGGACACCGACGGCGACGGCACCTGGACGTACACGACCTCCGCGATCCCGGCCGGCAGCTACGAGGCGAAGGCCGTCAAGGGCTTCAGCTGGGACACCAGCTACGGGACCTCCTCGGGCGGCAACGTCGCGTTCTCCGTCACGGCCGAGACGCCCACGGTGACGTTCAGCCTCGACACCGCGTCGGGCGTCCTGAGCATCGCCGCGGCCCAGCCGCCGACCGACCCGGGCAGCGGGGGCGACCTGCTCGTGACGGTCCCGGGCAGCCACAACTCCGAGATGGGTTGCGCGGCCGACTGGTCGCCCGACTGCACCGACGCGGTGCTGACCAAGCAGCCCGGCGGCGTCTACGCGGGTACCTTCACGCTGCCCGCGGGTGACTACGAGTACAAGGTCGCGATCGGCGGGTCCTGGACCGAGAACTACGGCGCGGGCGGCGTGCGCGACGGCGGAAACGCGGCGTACTCCCTGGCCGCGACCACCGACGTCACGTTCGTCTACGACCCTGTGACCCACGCGTTCACGAGCAGCGCCGACGGCCCGATCTACCGGTTGGCCGGGAGCTTCCAGTCCGAGCTCGGGTGCCCGGGCGACTGGCAGCCCGAGTGCCTCGCGGCCTGGCTGCAGGACCCCGACGGCGACGGCACGTCCACGTTCGCGACGACGAAGCTCCCGACGGGCTCCTACGAGGTGAAGACCACGCAGGGGAGCTGGGACCCGAACTGGGGCGCCGACGGCGTCCCCGGCGGCGCCAACATCGCCTTCTCCGCCACCGAGGGCAAGCAGGTGCTGTTCACCTTCGACTCGGCGACCCACGTCCTGACCGTCACGGTCGCCGACCCGCCACTGCCGGGCACCGGCCAGCAGCGGGCCCACTGGGTCACGCGCGACACGCTCGCCTGGCCGCGTGACCTGCTTCCGGCGGGCGTCGACCCGGCGGACCTGACGTGGTCGCTCTTCCACGCCCCGACCGGCGGGCTCGCCCTGACCGACGGCGTCGTCAGCGGCGGCGACGGCCTCGCGCTGACCTACGACCCGGCGGGTCTGCCGGCCGCGGTGACCGACGAGTTCCCCGCGCTCACGGGCTACGTCGCTCTCACGGTCGACGGCGACGCCGCCGCGGACCTGCTCACGGGCCAGCTCGCCGTGCTGCAGTCCGGCGACGACGGTGCGTCGGCCTGGACCGGCGTGCAGGTCCCGGGCGTGATCGACGACCTGTACGCCCAGGCGGCCGACGACGCCGACCTCGGGATCAGCTGGCACGGCGGCGACCCGACCTTCGCGCTGTGGGCGCCCACGGCGAAGGACGTCGACCTCCTGCTGTGGGCCGCCGGCGCGTCCGGCGAGCCTCAGCGCGTGCAGGCGGAGCGCTCGGCAGACGGCGTGTGGCGCGTGACCGGCGACGACGCCTGGAAGGGCGCCGCCTATCGGTACGACGTCAGCGTCTACGTCCCGGCGACCGACGAGGTCGAGCACAACGTCGTCACCGACCCGTACTCGGTCGCGCTGACCACGGACTCCACGCACTCGGTGGTCGTCGACCTCGACGACCCGAGCACGCAGCCCGCCCTGTGGGCGGACACGAAGGCGCCGATCGTCGAGAAGGCCGTCGACCGGACCATCTACGAGCTGCACGTGCGCGACTTCTCGATCAAGGACACGACGGTCCCGGCCGACGAGCGCGGCACCTACCTGGCGTTCGCGCGCGACAGCGCCGGCACCCGGCACCTGCGCGAGCTCGCCGCGGCCGGCCTCAACACCGTCCACCTGCTGCCGACCTTCGACATCGCGACCATCGCGGAGAGGAAGGCCGACCAGGCGACCCCCGACTGCGACCTCGCGTCGTACGGGCCCGCCGCGACCGAGCAGCAGGCCTGCGTCGCGAAGGTCGCCGACCGTGACGGCTTCAACTGGGGCTACGACCCGTTCCACTACCAGGCGCCCGAGGGTTCCTACGCGGTGGACCCCGAGGGGGCGTCGCGGGTCAGCGAGTTCCGCACGATGGTCGGCGCGCTGCACGCCACGGGCCTGCAGGTGGTCCTCGACGAGGTGTTCAACCACACCTCGGCGTCGGGCCAGGCGGACACGTCCGTGCTCGACAAGGTGGTCCCCGGCTACTACCACCGCCTCAACGCGGTGGGCGGGATCGAGACGAGCACGTGCTGCCAGAACGTGGCGACCGAGCACGCGCTGGCGGGCAAGCTCATGGTCGACTCGGTGGTGCTGTGGGCCAAGCAGTACAAGGTCGACGGTTTCCGGTTCGACCTCATGGGCCACCACTCGAAGCAGAACCTGCTCGACGTCCGTGCGGCGCTGGACGAGCTGACGCCCGCGAAGGACGGCGTCGACGGGACGAAGATCTACCTCTACGGCGAGGGGTGGAACTTCGGCGAGGTCGCGAACAACGCGCTGTTCACGCAGGCGACGCAGGGTCAGCTCGGCGGCACCGGCATCGGGACGTTCAGCGACCGGTTGCGCGACGCCGTGCGCGGCGGCGGCCCGTTCGACGAGAACCCGCACGTCCAGGGGTTCGGCTCGGGCGGGTACACCGACCCGAACGGCGACGCGGTCAACGGCACGCAGGCCGAGCAGCTCGCCCGCGCGCAGCACGACGCGGACCTCGTCCGGCTCGGGCTGGCCGGCAACCTCAAGGACTACGCGTTCACGACGAGCGACGGTCAGACCCGCACGGGCAGCCAGATCGACTACAACGGCCAGCCCGCGGGCTACGCCGACGAGCCCGACGAGGTCATCACCTACGTCGACGCGCACGACAACGAGACCCTGTGGGACTCGCTGACCATGAAGCTGCCGCAGGCCACCACGATGAGCGACCGCATCCGGATGAACACGCTGTCGCTCGCGACCACGGCCCTGGCCCAGGCGCCCTCGTTCTGGCACGCGGGCGCGGACATGCTGCGCAGCAAGTCGCTCGACCGCAACAGCTACAACTCGGGCGACTGGTTCAACGCGATCGACTGGACCGGTGCGGACAACGGCTTCGGGCACGGCCTGCCGCCCGCGGCCGACAACGAGGCCAAGTGGCCGTTCCAGAAGCCGCTCCTCGAGGACGCCGCGCTCAAGCCGACCGCGGCGCAGGTCGCCACGGCCTCGGACCAGGCGCTCGACCTGCTGCGGCTGCGCTCGTCGTCCCGGCTCTTCCGCCTCGGCAGCGCCGCGGCGATCGAGCAGAAGGTCACGTTCCCCGGCAGCGGGACGGACGCGGCTCCCGGCGTGGTCGTCATGAGCATCGACGACACCGTGGGCGCTGACGCGGACCCCGCGCTCGACGGCGCGCTGGTGGTCTTCAACGCCGGCACGAGCGCCGTGACGCAGGAGGTGCCCGCGCTCGCGGGCCGGGCCTACGCGCTCTCGCCGGTGCAGGCCGACGGGTCGGACGCGGTGGTCCGGACGACGACGTGGGACACCGGCTCGGGCACCGTGACGGTCCCGGCCCGGACGGTCGCCGTCCTGGTCCAGGAGCAGGACGACGACGGCGGCGGCCCCGACCCGACGGCGACCGCCACGCCCACCCCGAAGCCGACGCACCCGCACCCGACGCCGAGGCCGACGCACACCAAGCCGGGCCACCCGACCCCGAAGCCGACCCACACGAAGCACCCGAAGCCGACCCCGAAGCCGACCCACAAGCCCGGCAAGCCGCACCTGTCCCTCTCGCTGGGGTCGGTGCGTGCGGGTGGCACGGTGCACGTCGAGGGCGGCGGGTTCACGCCGGGGGAGCGGGTCCAGGTGTGGCTGCACTCCGAGCCGGTGCTGCTCGTCGCAGCGGACGCGGACGCCTCGGGTGAGCTCGACGTCGAGGCGACCGTGCCGGTCAGCACCCCGGTCGGCGCGCACCGGCTCGTCGTCACCGGCCTGTCGTCCGGGCTGAGCGCGCAGGCACCGCTGCGGGTGCTCGCGGCTGACGACCCGGACGCCCTCGGCGCCACCGGGTTCGGACCGGTGATCGGCGTGGTCGCGGCCCTGGCGCTCCTCGCCGGAGCCGTCGCGCTGGTCGTCGCGCGCCGCCGGCCCGGCTCGATCGGGTAGCCGGACGAGACCGCCCCGGCCGACCTCGCGAGGTCGGCCGGGGCGGCGTCATGCCTCGAAGCGCTTCGCTCGTCTCAGGAGGCGATGGTGCTGATCTGAATCCTTTCACCCGGGCCATCTCGGGTGAGATCCCGACAAATACGGGTTGACAGGCATTCCGGACACTCCTACGGTCGAAGCGATCCATCATCGAAGCGCTTCGATGATGGGTCCATCCATCAGCCGTCCACCGTCAGCGTCGTCGGGAGACAGGTCCGGTTCTCACCCGGTTCCGCGCACCCCGTGGCGCGGGTGCCGCGCGCCCACCCCACGTCGCCGTGGGGCCTGGTCGCGACGACGCCCGACGGTCGGCGGGCCGCGACGCGGGGGCGCAGGTGCCCCCGCCGGGAACGAGGAGCCCAGCCCGTGCACGAGACAGCGAACTTCGAAGGGCGCCGGAACGCGCCACCCACCATCGGCACGGCGAGCGCGCCGAGACCGGGGCGTCGGTCGAGGCGGCGCCGGGCAGCGCGGTGGGCCGTCCCCACCGCGCTGGCCCTGGCGCTGGCCGGGCTGATCCCCGCGCAGGCGGCGCACGGCGAGGACGAGCTGCCGTTCCGCGACCCCGACCTGCCGCTGCAGGCGCGCATCGACGACCTGCTCGGCCGGCTCACGCCGGACGAGGAGATCTCGCTGCTCCACCAGTTCCCGCTCCCGGTGCCGCGGCTCGGGATCGGCCAGTTCCGCACCGGGACCGAGGCCCTGCACGGGCTCGCGTGGACCACGAGCTACGTGGACGGCGCCGTGCACACCGCCAAGGCGACGACGTTCCCGCAGGCCGTCGGGCTCGCGAGCACGTGGGACCCGGCCCTCATCAAGCAGGTCGGGACCGTCGTCGGCGACGAGGCCCGCGGCTACAACTCCGAGGACCCGGCCCTGTGGGGCCTCAACCTGTGGGCGCCCGTGGTCAACCTCCTGCGCGACCCGCGCTGGGGCCGCAACGAGGAGGGCTACTCCGAGGACACCACGCTCACGGGCGCGATCTCGACCGCGTACGGCAAGGGGATGTCCGGCGACGACCCGTTCTACCTCAAGACCGCGCCGACCCTGAAGCACTACCTCGCGTACAACAACGAGGTCCACCGCGACACCACGTCCTCGAGCGTCCCGCCGCGCGTGCTGCACGAGTACGACGAGCAGGCGTTCAAGCCGGCCATCACCGCCGACGCCGCCACCGGCGTCATGGCGTCCTACAACCTGATCAACGGCCGCCCGGCGACCGTCGACCCGACCATGGACTCGCTCCTGCGCACCTGGACCGACAAGACGCTGTTCAACGTCAGCGACGCGGCGGCCCCGAACAACCTGGTCAACTCGCAGAAGTACTACGCGACCGCGCCCGAGGCGAACGCCGCCGCGATCAAGGCCGGCCTCGACAGCATGACCGTCAACGACAACAACCCGCAGCCGACGATCACCGCGATCAAGGACGCGCTGGCGCAGGGGCTGCTCACGCAGGCGGACATCGACGAGGCCGCGTCGCACCAGCTCTCGATCCGCTTCCGGCTCGGCGAGTTCGACCCGGACGGCGGGCCCTACGCGGGCATCACCAAGGCCGCGGTCGACACCCCGGCCAACAGGGCCCTGAGCCGCACGACGGCCGCCGACGCCATGGTGCTGCTCAAGAACGCGAAGAAGACGCTGCCGCTCGACACGACGAGCGACAAGAAGGTCGCGGTCATCGGCCCGCTCGCGGACACGCTGTACACGGACTGGTACGGCGGCTCGCTCCCGTACGCGGTCACCGCGCGTGACGGCATCGAGGCCAAGGCGGGTGCTGCCCACGTGACCGGCACGGAGGGCGTGGACCGCATCGCGCTCAAGGACGTCGCGACGGGCAAGTACGTCGCCGGTGGCGCGGGTGCGGCGGGCGGTGCGCTCACGGCGTCCGCGACGAGCGCCGACGCGACCTCGCAGTTCGACGTCTTCGACTGGGGCAGCGGGATCGTCACGCTGCGCAGCGCCGCGAACGGCAAGTACGTCGGTTACAACTGGAGCGGCTTCGCCAACGACCAGGCGCAGCCCAACGGCTGGTTCGTGCAGCAGCAGTTCAAGCTCGAGGACCAGGGCGACGGCACCGTCGCGCTGCGGTACGCGGGCTACGAGTCGACGTCCGACTGGGCGCCGTCGTACACCAACCCCTACCTCACGGTGAACGCCGACGGCGCGCTCGTGCTCGGGGCGCCGACCGCCGCCAAGGCCGCCAAGTTCTCCCGCGAGGTGGTCACGAGCGGGAGCGCCCAGGCGGTCGCGGCCGCCAAGAAGGCCGACGCCGCGGTGCTCGTCGTCGGCAGCATGCCGTTCATCAACGGCCGCGAGGACCACGACCGGGCGGACATGGATCTGGCGCCGAGCCAGGAGGCCCTGGTCCTGGACGTGCTCAAGGCCAACCCGAACACCGTCGTCGTGCTGCAGACCAGCTACCCGGACACGATCACGGCCCTGCAGAAGAAGGTCCCGGCGATCGTCTGGACCACGCACGCCGGCCAGGAGACCGGCAACGCGATCGCCGACGTGCTGTATGGCGACACCAACCCCGCGGGCCGCCTCACCCAGACCTGGCCGACGTCGACCGACGCCCTGCCGGCCGATCTGCTGAACTACGACATCATCACCTCGGGCCAGACCTACCTCTACGACTCGACCAAGCCGCTCTACCCGTTCGGCTACGGCCTGAGCTACACCTCGTTCCGCTACTCGAAGCTGCGGATCGACGACCGGTCGCTCGGCAAGCGGGACACGGTCAAGGTGAGCGTCGACGTGACGAATACGGGCAAGCGGGCGGGCGACGAGGTCGTGCAGCTCTACACGCACCAGCGCACCTCGCGGGACACGCAGCCGCTCACGCAGCTGCGCGACTTCGACCGCGTCAGCCTCGCGGCGGGGCAGACGAAGACCGTCAAGCTCGACGTCCCGGTCTCCGAGCTCGCGCACTGGGACGTGACGCGCAACAGGTGGGTCGTGGAGACGAGCACCTACGACGTGCGCGTCGGCTCCTCGTCGAGCGACGTGCGGGCCAGCTCGACGGTCAAGGTCGTCGGCGACAAGATCCCGCCGCGTGACCTGTCCCGGACCACCCAGGCGCAGAACTTCGACGCCTACAAGGCCGCCACGCTGGTGGACACCTCGAAGGTCGAGGGCACCTCGGTCGGCGCGACCGCGAAGGGCAGCTGGATCGCGTTCAAGGACGTCGACCTGCGCACCGGCCCGCGCACCTTCACGGCGAAGGTGGCCAAGCCGGAGGCGGGCAGCGGCCGGATCGAGATCCGCCTCGGTTCGCCGAAGGGCAAGGTCGTCGGCACCGCCGTCGTGCCGAGCTCGGGTGACGTGTACAGCTACCGGACGGTGCGGGCCGCGCTCGGCAAGGTCCGCGGCATCCAGGACGTCTACCTGGTGTTCGACTCCGCGCAGCGCATCTCCACGCTGCGCCTGACGGACTAGCAGCACGCACGACGAAGGCGCCGGCCCCCCGCAGCGGGGACCGGCGCCTTCGTCGTCGCGGGGATCAGCCCTTGACGGACCCCGACATGAGGCCGCCGATGAAGTACTTGCCCAGCAGCGCGTAGACCAGCAGCGTGGGCAGCGAGGCGAGCAGTGCTCCCGCCATCGAGACCCCGTAGTTCTGCAGGAGCGCGCCGTTGGCCAGGTTGTTCAGCGCGAGCGTGACCGGGCCGTTCTGGCTCGAGGAGAAGAACACGGCGAACAGGAAGTCGTTCCAGGCCGACGTGAACTGCCAGATCAGCACGACGACGAACGAGGGGATCGAGATCGGCAGGACCACCGACGCGTAGGTGCGGAGCATGCCCGCGCCGTCCACGCGTGCCGCCTCGATGAGCTCGTTCGGGATCGACATGTAGTAGTTGCGGAAGATCAGCGTCGTGATCGGCAGGCCGTAGATCACGTGCAGGATGATCAGCGACGGGATGCCGTTGGGGATGTGCGCGCTCTGCATGAGCTTGAGCAGCGGGATCATCACGGCCTGGTAGGGGATGAACATCCCGAACAGGATCAGCGTGAAGACGATGTCCGCACCCTTGAACCGCCAGCGTGCGAGCACGAAGCCGTTCATCGAGCCGAGCAGCGAGGAGATCAGCGCGGCCGGGACGACCATCTGGACGGTGCGCCAGATGGCGGGGGACAGCGACGTCCACGCCTCCTTCCAGTTGTCCATGGTCCAGCTCAGCGGCAGGTTCCACGCGCGCACCGGGGAGGCGTCGCCCGTGCCCTTGAAGCTCGTCACGATGAGCACGTAGACGGGGATCAGCACGATGAGCAGGAAGAACAGCAGGGCCAGGTACTTCAGCCCGCGGCCCCAGGAGAAGCGGTCACGGCCGGCGTTGCCGCCGCCACCGATGGGCGCAGCCTTGATGGGCTTGGTCAGGGACTCGGTCGCGGCGGTCACGCGTTCTTCTCCGTCCGGTTCAGGTGCACCAGGTAGGGGATGACGAGCACCGCGACGATGACGAGCAGGATCACGCCGACCGCTGCCGCGTCGGCGTAGTTGAAGCTCGACTTGAACACGTACATGTCGATGGCGGGCACCTTGGTCTGGTAGTTCGCGGGCTTCGAGATCGACATGATCAGGTCGAACGCCTTGAGCGACATGTGGCCGACGATGATCACCGCGGACAGTGCCACGGGCGACAGCTGCGGGAAGATCACGTGCCGGTACATCTGCCACGTCGTCGAGCCGTCCATCTTGGCGGCCTCGCGCAGCTCCTCGGGGACGCCCCGGAAGCCGGCCAGGAACAGCGCCATGACGTAGCCGGACAGCTGCCAGATGGCGGGGATCGCGATGGCCGCGATGCCGTAGTTGACGTTGTTCCACCAGTTGTTCTGCAGGAAGTCGAGGCCGACCATCTGGAACAGGCGGTTCAGGCCCGAGGCGTTCTCGCCCTGGTTGGAGTTGAGCAGCCACCGCCACACGACACCCGAGGCGACGAACGAGACGGCCATCGGGAACAGGTAGATCGAGCGGAACACACCCTCGAACCGCACCGGCCGGTCCAGGAGCCACGCCCACAGGAAGCCGAACAGCATCGTCCCGCCGAGGAACACGACCGTGTAGATCACCAGGTTGCGCAGCGAGTGCTGGAAGTCGGGCGAGGTGAGCAGGTCACCGTAGTTGGTGAGCCAGACGAACGACGTGGGCTTGCGGCCCGTCGTCTGGGCAGCCGTGTGCATGTCGGTCATCGAGGTCTTGGCGTTGATCGCCAGCAGGCCGTAGACGAACACGCCGAGCAGGATGAGCGACGGGGAGATCAGCAGCAGGGGAGGTCCCCAGCGGCGCAGGTTGCGGGGCATGGCGGTTCCTAGCGTTTGCGGGGCGGGCGGGTGCGGCGACCCAGCGACCCGGACGGCGGTGTGACGGCCCCGCTCCCGTGAGGCGGGGAGCGGGGCCGTCACCGGTCAGGCGACTGGCGTCACTTGCCGGCGGCCGCGGCCGCGAGGTCCTTCTGGTACTGGGCCAGGTCGGACGCACCGGTGGTGAACTTGCTCGTGGCGTCCGAGATCGCGTTCAGCGTGGCGACCGGGGCGGCCGCGCCGTGGGCGAGGGACGAGACGATCGTGTCCTTGCCGAACGACTCGATGGCCGTCTGCTGGTACTCGCTGAAGTCCTCCGGCTTGGCGTCGTTGCGGGCGGGGATGGAGCCCTTCGCCTTGTTGAACGCCGTCTGGCCCTCGGCCGAGGAGATGGTCTCGAGCCAGTTCTTCGTGCCGCCCGGGTGCTTCGCGCCCACGGGGAGCGTGAAGGAGTCCGCGAGGAAGTCGAAGATGCCGTCGGTGCCGGGGACCGGCGCGTAGACGTAGTCCGCGGGGGACTTCTTGCCGGCCTCCTCGAACGCCGCCTCGGCCCAGTCGCCCATGACGTTGAAGCCGGCCTGGCCGTCGATGATCTGCTGGGTGGCGTCGGGCCAGTCCAGGCCGTCACGGTCGGTGTTGGTGTAGCTCATGAGCTTCTCGAAGTCCGTGAGCGCCTTGGTGACGTCCGAGCCGTTCCAGTCGGTCGAACCGTCCCACAGGCCGGAGTAGCCGTCCGCGCCGAGGTCGGCGATGAGGACCGTCTCGAGCAGGTTGACCTGGGTCCAGGTCGTCGCGACCGAGAGGGCCGTCTTGCCGGAGGCCTTGACCTTGTCGAGCGCGACGAACCAGTCGTCCATCGACGCGTACGTCGCGGCGGGGTCGAGACCCGCGTCCTTGAGGACGGTCGGGTTGGCCCACATGACGTTGGCGCGGTGGATGTTCGACGGGATCGAGTAGATCTTGCCGTCCACCGTGAGGCGGTCGACGAGGTCCTTGGGGAAGACGTCCGTCAGGCCGAACTCCTTGTAGAGGTCGGAGACGTCCTCGAGCTGGCCGGCGTCGATGTAGTCCTGGAGCTCGGCGCCAGCGTGTGCCTGGAACGTGTCCGGCGGGTCGTTCGCCTGCAGACGCGTCTGCAGGAGGTCCTTCGCGGCCGAGCCGGCGCCACCGGCGACCGCGCCGTTGATGAACTCGGTGTCGGGGTGCTGCTCGCCGAAGACCTTGACGAGAGCGTCGAGGCCCAGCTTCTCGGAGCCGCTGGCCCACCAGGTGAAGACCTCGACCTCGCTGGCGTCGCCGCCCGCGGCGCCCGAGCCGTCCGAGGACGGGTTGTCGTCACCAGAGCTGCAGGCCGTGAGCAGCAGAGTGCTCGCGGCCAGCCCGGCCGTGACGGCCATGAGGGTACGTCGTGTACGCATGATGCTCCTACGTCGTCGTTGATCGCTCAGAGGCTGTTGGACCCGCGTCACGCGGGTCCGACCAGGTCCGGGGAACAACGCTGCTCCCGGACCGTTCGACGCACAGCCAACCCGTCCGAAGCCTTGGCGTCAACTAATGAAGCCAGTGGTGATCGAATCGTGATCTTCCCTTCACCTCACGGAGGCAACGGAGTGGTCGGTCTCCTCGCGCGAACGGGTGACAGGTCGCCCGAACGGGTGGCGGCACGGGCGGCCGCCGCCGTCCATGATGGGCGACGAGACGGGAAGATGCACGCCCAGGGCAACCTTTTCCGCACGGACCGGCGCCGCCACCTGCGCATTCGAGCGGGCTGCTCGGGAGGGCGATGTATCCTTCCGGGCGTGGGCGAAGACCGGGTCACGCCGGGCTCCCAAACTTCACTCCGTGAAGCCAACAGGGCTCGCATCGTCAACGCCGTCCAGCAGCGTGGCTCCCTCACGCAGGTCGAGCTGGCCGGCCTCACAGGGCTGTCCCCGGCCACCGTGTCCAACATCGTCAACGAGCTCACGGGCTCGGGCGTCCTCCACACGGCCCCCACCACGCGCAGCGGCCGCCGCGCCCAGCAGGTCACGCTCGCGCGCAACCTCGGGCTCGTCGTCGGCCTGCACTTCGGCACGCGCAGCCTGCGCGTCGCGCTGTCCGACGTCGCCCACCGCATCGTCGCCGAGCAGCGACTGCCGCTCCCGCCCGATCACCGCGCCGACGCGGGCCTCGAGCGCGCCGCGATGCTCACCGACGAGATGGTCGCGTCCGTCGGCGCCACGATGTCCGAGGTGCTCGCCGTCGGCGTGGGCGTCCCCGCGCCGGTCGACGTACGCACCGGGCGGGTCTCCACGCGCGGCCTCCTGCGCGGCTGGGACGGTGCGGCCGTGCCCGAGCTGCTCGGCGCGCGGCTCGGCGTCCCGGTGCACGTCGACAACGACGCGAACCTCGGCGCGCTCGCGGAGGTCCGGCTCGGCGCGGCCCGGGGCCGTCGGCAGGTCGTCTACCTGCGCGTCTCGCACGGCGTGGGCGGGGGACTCGTGCTCAACGGCGAGCTGTTCCACGGTCGCGTGGGCGCCGCGGGCGAGGTGGGGCACGTGACGATCGACGACAACGGCACCGTCTGCCGCTGCGGCAACCGCGGCTGCCTCGAGACGTTCGTCGGCGCGCCCGCGATCCTCGAGACGCTGCGCTCGAGCCACGGGCACCTGACGCTGCGCGACGTCATCACGCGCGCCGAGCAGGGCGACCCGGGCTGCCGCCGCGTGCTCAGCGACGCGGGCCGCCACCTCGGCGTCGCGGCCGCGAGCGTGTGCAACCTGCTCGACCCGGAGGTCGTCGTGGTGGGCGGTCAGCTCGCGGAGGCGGGGGAGATGCTGCTCGGTCCGCTGCGCGCGACGCTCATGGAGCGCACCATCCCGAGCACGGGCGGACCGGTCGAGGTGGTCGAGGGCGCGCTCGGCGCGTCCGCCGAGGTCCGGGGCGCGCTCGCCGTCGCCCTCGACCGCGTGAACATCAGCGCCGCGGTGGGTGTCTCGTGAACCGGTGCCCCTCGACCACTCGACTGATGACCGCCGTCACCGCGGTGCTCGTCGTGCTGCTCGCGCTCGCCGGCTGCGCCGACGCACCCGCGGACCGCGAGCCCTCGCTGACGACGATCGCGCTGCTGCTGCCCGAGTCGAAGGCCGCCCGCTACGAGAGCGTCGACCGCCCGTCGTTCGAGCAGACCGTCGCGCGCCGGTGCCCGGACTGCCGCGTGCTGTACGCCAACGCCGACCAGGACGCCGCGCGCCAGCAGCAGCAGGCCGAGTCGGTGCTGACCCAGGGCGCGGGCGTGCTCGTGCTCGACGCCGTGGACGCGACCGCCGCGATCGGCATCGTGCAGCGCGCTGCGGCACGCGGGGTACCGGTGATCGCGTACGACCGCTTCATCGCCGACGCTCCGCTGGACTACTTCGTGGGCGTCGACGGCGCACGCGTCGGCCGGCTGCAGGGCGAGGCGCTCGTGACCGCGCTGGCCACCCGCCGGACGGGCCCGAGCACCGATCGCGACGGCATCCTCGTCGTGAACGGCTCCCCGACGGACCCGAACTCGGTGCGCTTCAAGGCGGGCCTCGCGGCCGCGCTCGCGGGCACGCCGATCGACGTGCTGGCCAGCTACGACACCCCGGACTGGAGCCCCGACAAGGCGCAGGCCTGGGTGAGCGACCAGCTCACGCAGTACGGCGAGCGGGTCGAGGCCGTCTACGCCGCGAACGACGGCGAGGCGGGCGGGGCCATCTCCGCGATGCTGTCCGCCGGGTTCGACCCGGTCGCGCCCGTGACCGGGCAGGACGCGGAGCTGGCCGCGATCCAGCGCATCGTGTCCGGCACCCAGCTCATGACCGTCTACCGCGCGCTGTCCGAGCAGGGGCGCACCGCCGCCGAGCTCGCGGTGCGCGTGGCGCGGGGCCAGAAGCCCGTCGCGACGGCGCGGCTCGGCGGCGTCCCGGCGCTGCTGCTGGCCCCGGTCGCCGTCGACGTCCACAATGTTCGCCGCATCATCGTCGATGGTGGCGTCTTCACGACCGAGGAGATCTGCGTGCAGCCGTACACCGAGGCGTGCGTCGCCGCCGGCCTGCTGGACGGGGAGGGCGGATGAGCACCGTGCCCGCACGCACCCCGGTCCTGTCGCTGCGCGGCGTCTCGCGCAGCTTCGGCGCCGCGCGCGCCCTGCTCGGCATCGACCTCGACATCCACGCGCACGAGGTCGTCGCCGTGGTCGGCGACACCGGCGCGGGCAAGTCGACGCTCGTCGGCGTCCTGTCCGGTGCGCTGCAGCCCGACGAGGGCCAGGTGCTGGTCGACGAGGCGCCCGTGACCCTCACCGATCCCGCCGCCGCGCGCGCCCTCGGCATCGCGGCCGTGTTCCAGGACCTGGCGCTGTGCGCCAACCTCGACGTCGTCGAGAACCTCTTCCTCGGCCAGGAGCCCGTGCGCGGAGGCCTGCTCGACGAGGTCGCGATGGAGAAGGAGGCGTGGAAGCTGCTCGGCCAGCTGGCGGCCCGCGTCCCGTCGGTGCGGATCCCCGTCGCCGGCCTGTCGGGCGGGCAGCGCCGCGCCGTCGCGATCGCCCGGTCGCTGCTCGGCGAGCCGCGCGTCATCCTGCTCGACGAGCCGACCGCGTCGCTGGGCCTGACCCAGATCGCCGAGTTCCTCACGCTGGTCGAGCGCCTGCGCGCCCGCGGCCACGCCGTGCTGATCACCAGCCACTCGCTGTCCGACCTGCAGGCGGTCGCCGACCGCATCGTCGTGCTGCGCCTCGGCCGGACCAACGGCGAGTTCGACGCCGACCGCGTCACCTACGAGGACCTGCTCGCCGCGATGACCGGGGTCGCGCGATGAGCGCGCCCCTGGTGGCCCCGCAGCGCCCGGGCGCGGAGCTCTGGCACCGTCTGCGCACGGGGGAGATGAGCGCGCTGCCCATCACCGCCGCGCTCGTGCTCATCTGGGTCGTCTTCCAGTCGCTCAACGGGTCGTTCCTCTCGAGCGACAACCTGGTCAACCTCACGCAGCAGTCGGCCGCGACCGGGGTCATCGCGCTCGGGGTCGTGCTCACGCTGCACCTCGGTCAGATCGACCTGTCGGTCGGCGCCGTCTCCGGTCTCGCGGCCGCGATCGTCGCGGTCGGCGCGGTGCGCATCGGCTGGCCGCTCGCGCTCGCGGTCGCGGCGGCGCTGGCCGCCGGCGTGCTCATCGGGCTGCTGTACGGCGCGGTGCACACGCGGCTCGGGGTGCCCAGCTTCGTGTTCACGCTCGCAGGGCTGCTCGTCGTCGGCGGCCTGCAGCTGCGCGTGCTCGGCTCGACCGGCTCGGTCAACCTGCCGTTCCAGTCCTGGCTCGTGCGGTTCTGCCAGACGAGCTTCCTGCCGCCTCTGCTGTCCTGGCTCGTGGTCGCCGCCGTGGTCGCGATGTACGCGGCGTCGCGGCTGCAGGACCGGGCGCGCCGCCACCGGGCCGAGCTCTCCGCACCCTCGCTCGGCTCCGTGCTGGCGCGCGTCGCGGTGCTCGCCGCCGTCCTCGCGACGGCCGTGGCCTACCTGGGCACGAACCGGGGCGTCGGGGCGGTGTTCGCGCTGTTCGTCGCGCTCGTCGCGCTGACCGACCTCGCGCTGCGCCGGACCCGCTGGGGACGGTTCGTGCGCGCGGTCGGCGGTGACGCCGAGGCGGCTCGTCGGGCGGGCGTGCCCGTGCGCCGCGTGCTCGTGACCGTGTTCGCGGCCTGCTCGACGCTCGCGGCGCTCGGCGGCGTGCTCGCCGTCGGCCGGCTCGCCGCGGCCAACCAGGCCAGCGGTGCCGTCGACGTCACGCTGACCGCGGTCGCGGCCGCCGTGATCGGGGGGACGAGCATGTACGGCGGCCGCGGCTCGGCGTGGTCCGCGCTGCTCGGCATCCTCATCATCCAGTCGATCTCGACCGGGCTGACCCTGCTCAACCTGGACCAGTCGGTGCGGTACGCGGTCACCGGGGCCGTGCTGGCGATCGCGGTGGTGATCGACGCGCTGCAGCGCCGGGCGCGCGAGCAGTAGCCCGCGCACCCGGCGCCGGTTCCGGTGGGGTCAGGCCGCGAGGAGCTCGTCGAGCTGCTCGTAGCCGGCCTTGACGCCGCCCTCCATGCCGCTCGCGACCATGCCGTCGCGCGCCTCGATCGTCGGGTACACCGAGTGGATGCGCAGGCGGGTGCGGCCGTCGCCCAGGTCCTCGAACGCGATGCTCTCGATCGCGACGACGTCCGGGTACCCCTCGAACTCGAACGTCTGGATCGCGAAGTCGTTCACGCGGACCGTGTGGAAC
>Ga0160439_1000509_pt1 | contig 17477 bp, 16 predicted proteins | sample HID1975M_E0MG_FD_108201 | JGI IMG/M metagenome (GOLD analysis project Ga0160439, IMG submission 108201) | Enriched soil microbial communities from UW Madison campus, WI, USA - HID1975M_E0 MG | ecosystem: Environmental > Terrestrial > Soil > Unclassified | place: USA: Madison, Wisconsin... | reverse complement strand
CGTGGTGCGCAGCGTCGTCGTGTTGTTGCCGCCCGCGCGCACGCCGAACCGCACGAATCCGGATCCGCTCTCCATGTACAGGACGCGGTCGACCGTCGAGCTCACCCGGTCGGTGCCGTCGTCGCTGCGTGGCCGCCCGTTGGACGAGCCGTAGTTCACGAGCGCGCCGCCGGTGGTGGAGGTGGTGCGCAGCCAGGTCTCGATCGAGTAGGTCGACGGGCCCTGTGCGATGACGTCGTTCCAGATGTACTGGGGGAGCCCTGCGGTCTCGCTGAAGGTCGCGCTGAGGCTCGGGTCGCCCGCGAGCGCTCCGGCGGCGGTGCGCTGCACGCCGTTCTGCGCGAGGCCGTTCAGGCCCGTCACCGTCTCGCCGGCGGAGTCGACCACCCACTGCGCGACGGAGGTGTCGTCGTAGCGCCAGTAGAGCCGCGGTGTGTCGGCGAGGACCGTCGATGCGTACGCCGAGCCCGACCCGGACGCCGTGACGCTCGCGCTCGCCGTGATGCCGCTGCGGTTGCCGGCGGCGTCGATGACTCGGGCGCGGTAGGAGTAGGTCTCTCCGGGCGTGACGTTGGTGTCCACGAACGTGACCTGGTTGCGGTACCAATGCTGGGACTTCGCGACACCGGTCCAGATGGGCGTCGTGAGGTTGGAGCCCTTGTACACGGCGTAGGTGAGGTCGCTGTCGTCGGGGTCGACGACGCCGCGGATGTTCACCTGGACGGCGCCCGGCGTCAGCGCCCGGACGGCGATGGTCGGGGTCGGCGGGTTGCCGGTGTCGGTGCTGCCGAAGCGGGTGAGACCCTGCTGGAGCTCGCCGTTCACGCGGGTGAACTCGCCGCCCACCCACAGGTACTCGTCGCCGGTCGCGGCGGTGCCGATCGCGAACGCCCGCGGGCCGAGCGCCTCGCCCGTGCCGTCGTTGAGCTCGGGCAGCCAGCCGAGGTGGAACTGCCCGGTGTCATCGGCGCGGGTCGCGCTCAGGTACGTGCGGCGGCCGTCCGGGAACATCCCCTGCCCGCTGCAGTCGTGGTGGTGGTGCGCCTCGAACAGGATGCCCTCGTGCAGCAGCATCGCCTGCGTCGCGCCGGCGCAGCTGTCGCGCCAGTACTGCGAGTAGTCGCTCCAGTTGTAGGCGAGGCTGCCGTCGAAGCCGTTGAAGCCCTCGTTGCCGACGTAGAACCGCGTGCCGTCGGAGACGAGCGCCTTGGTGCGCGACGTGTTGCCGACGGTCGAGGCCGGCCAGGTGCGGATGTTGGCGCCGGTGGTGGCCGAGACGACGGCGAAGCTGTGGCTCGTCTGCCCGTTGACCGTGAAGAAGTCGCCGCCGATGACGACGCGGTCGCCCGTCGGTGACAGCGTGATCGCGGTGCCCCGGGCGTTCTTGTTCGCATCGACCGTCTGGCTGTAGGACGAGGTGGTCGCCCCGTACGCGTTCGCGACGAACGAGGTGTCGAGCGCTCCCGTGCGGCTGAGCTTCGCGAAGCTCCGACGGGGCTGGCCGCCCACCGTCTGGAAGGCGCCGCCGATGTACACGGCGTTGTCCGTGACGGCGAGCGAGAGCACCGTGCTGGAGATCGCCGCGGGGTTGAACGAGGTCACGCGGCAGGTCCGCAGGTCGATCTCGGCGAGGCGCGAGCGCGCGACTCCGCCGATGCGCGAGAAGTTGCCGCCGACGAAGACCGTGTTGCCGTCGGGGGCTGCCGCCACGGCGTAGACGGTGGCCGTGCCGCTGGCGAGTGTCGCCGGCAGCTGGCAGGCGTCGGGCTGACCGGTCGCGGCATCGAGGATGGCGACACCGGTGAGGCTCTGCACGGCTCCGGACTGCCCGGCTCCCGGCCGCAGCTCCGTGAACGCGCCACCGGCGACCACACGGCCCTGCGACCCCGCGACTCCGAACACCTGGGCGTTGGTCTGCCAGGTGGGCAGCTCGTCGGCGCTGAATGACAGCCCTGGCGACAGGGCCGAGGCTGGGTCGGTCGGACCGACCGCTGTGAGGCCTCCGGCGATGACGGCGACGATTGCCGCACCGATGAAAAGACGTGAACGCATGATGTCCCCCGCTCCGTTGCGCTACAGAGCGGACGCCCGCGTCGGTGAAGCCCCGACGAGGATCCCCATCCTCATGTGCCGAAGCGGCGGCGCGCGGTACCCCCCAGTAACCACGTCGAATAGATCTGCACGGAGTGTAGTACCTCCGGCGCCCCGAGGGAAGGATCCATGTCGACGCATTGGACCCACCGGTGCGAGGGGCAGCGTGCGATCCATAGCGATCTTCCAGCTCATTCGCTTCTCGCTGTGCAGCAGGAGGGCTAAAGTTGCAGTCACTGCACAATAAAGCGCAGAGACTGCAAGAGAAAGGCGCTCCATGTCCACGGCATCCGTCGACTCGCCCGTTCCCCCGCCGCCGGTGCTGCGGGCACAGGCGCTCACCCGCACCTACGGAAAGGGCGACACGGCATTCCGCGCCCTCCGCGGCGTAGACGTCGCGGTCGCGCGCGGCGAATCCGTCGCGATCGTCGGCAGGTCCGGTTCGGGGAAATCCACCCTCATGCATCTGCTGGCGCTGCTGGACCGTCCCACCTCGGGTCGGGTCGAGGTGCACGGTACGGATGCGTCGACGCTGTCGGGCCGCGAGCTGAACCGGGTGCGCAACGCCGAGTTCGGGTTCGTCTTCCAGCAGTTCTTCCTCACCGCGGGGCAGACCGTGTTCGAGAACGTGAGCCTGCCGCTCGTGATTGCCGGTGTGGCCCCGAAGGAACGCCGCCGTCGCACGCTGGAGGCGCTGGACTCCCTCGGCCTCGCCGACAAAGCGGGCAACCGCGCCAACGACCTGTCGGGCGGACAGAAGCAGCGCGTCGTGGTGGCCCGTGCCCTGGTGGGCGAGCCGTCGGTGATCTTCGCCGACGAACCCACCGGGAACCTCGACAGCGCCACCGGAGCACAGGTGGAGGACATCCTGTTCGGCCTGCGGCGCGATCGCGGCATCACCCTCGTCGTCGTCACCCACGACCACGAACTCGCCGCGCGCTGCGACCGGTCGGTCACCATCGCCGACGGCCTCGTCGTCGCAGGCCGCTCGGCGGAGGTGGCGGCATGAGGGCCGCCGACGTCGTCCGGTCGGCGACGCGCAACGCGTTCCGCAGCAAACTGCGGACCACCCTCACCGTTCTCAGCCTCTTCGTCGGCGCGTTCACGCTCACCCTCACGACCGCACTCGGCGCCGGCGTGAACGACTACGTCGAGCGACAGGTCGCGACCGTCAGCACGGGGGACATCCTCCTCGTGAGTCCGGCGGCGACCGTCGACAGTGGCGACGGTCCCGCCGAGTACGACCCGGACGGACGCCAGCAGGGCGGTGCCGCCGGCCCGCTCGGCGCGGGCACGCTGCTGAACCAGGACGACATCGACGCCGTGGCGGCGATCGACGGTGTGTCGCGGGTCGAGGCGGTCAGCCAGCTCACGATCGACTGGATCGCCGCCTCCGGTGACGACGGCGACACCCGCTTCGAGCTCACGGTCAATCCGACGTCGTCGATCGGCCGCAGCGACCTCGTCGCCGGCGCGCAGCTCCACCAGGACGCGTCGCGGTTCGAGGTGGTCCTGCCCGAGGACTACGTCGGGGCGCTCGGCTTCGACGACGCCGAGGACGCGATCGGCCGTACCGTCACCCTCGGCTACGCGGACGCCGAGCGCGTCAACCGGCAGGTCGAGGCGACGATCGTGGGGATCGCACGGGCGAGCCTGTTCGCCTCCGGCGCGGGCGCCAATGCCGCTCTCGTCGACGAGGTGTCCACGGCGCAGGCCGTCCCGGGCCAGGCTCGCGCATGGTCGCTCGCCGTCGCGACGATCGAGGGCTCGGGAGCCGACGGCGCCGTCACCGCCGACGACATCGCCGCGGTCAAGGACGCGCTCACCGGCGCCGACCTGGCCGGTCAGACCGTCGAGGACCAGCTCGGCGTCGTCCAGACCGTGATCAACGGCATCATCGGGGTGCTGAGCGCGTTCGCCGCGATCGCGCTGCTGGCGGCATCGTTCGGCATCGTCAACACCCTGCTGATGAGCGTGCAGGAGCGCACCCGCGAGATCGGGCTGATGAAGGCGATGGGCATGTCGGACGGGCGGGTGTTCGGGCTGTTCAGCCTCGAGGCGGTCGTCATCGGGCTGCTCGGTGCGGCGCTCGGCGCGCTCGCCGCCATCGGCGCCGGAACCGCGATCGCCGCCGGTGCCAGCCAGACGCTTCTGGCCGACCTCCCGGGCCTGCAGATCCTGCTGTTCGAGCCGGCCACCGTCGTGACCGTGATCCTCGTCATCATGGCGATCGCCTTCCTCTCGGGCGTCCTCCCCGCGCGCCGGGCGGCACGCCAGGACCCGATCGAGTCGCTACGGTACGAGTGACGGCAAGGAGTCCGCAGATCATGTCCACCCCACCCCCCGCACGCCGCCGAGACGCGGTCCAGAAGCGCCACGCCATCGAGCGCGCCGCCACCGACCTCGTGCTGGAGCACGGCTACGACGCGGTGACGGTGGACATGATCTGCGAACTCGCCGGGGTGAGCCCGCGCACGTTCTTCAACCACTTCAAGACGAAGGACGCCGCTCTCCTCGGCCCCGAGCCGCCCGCCGTCGACGAGCAGGCCGCGCGCGAGTTCATCGTCTCGACCGGGCCGCTGCTGGCCGGGCTCGCCCGGATCATCCGCATCGACCCCGGCGCCATGGCCGCCGACCCCGCCCTGCTCGCCCGCCGCATCCACGCCGTCGGCACGACACCCATGCTGATGTCGCGTCAGATGGAGCGCCTCTCAGCGATCGAGGCGGAGCTGCGCGAGATCGTGCTGCTGCGGCTGCGCACGCAGTGGCCGGGCGAGGACCCCGCGGAGCGCGAAGAGCAGGCCGAGCTGATCACCCACCTGCTGGCCGGCCTCATGCGCCACATCGGGCTCACCTGGGCGCGGCAGGTCGAGGCGGGGGAGACGCCGACGATCGACCCCGGCGCCATCGAGGAGAAGCTCCAGCGGGTGCTCGGAAAGCTCGGCTGATCAGCACCGACGACGCGGGTCGAGAAACGCAGGGCCAGCTGCTCAACGACCGGTGGCGCCCAGACCCGGGAAAGGCAAAACCCCCGCCATGTAGAAGCTAGGCGAGGGTTTCTAGAACCGTTGTAACGACGGTTCGTGTGGCTCCGACGGGCGTCGATCCCGTGACCTCCACATCGGATGATGCGCCTTCGGCTTGATGGATGTTCGCGCTGTCGTGGACACTTTGGTGTCTGCCGGACGTGTCATGGGTAGAGAGAAGGAGCCGTCCATGAACGTTCAGCGTGATTCCCTAGATGACCTGCTTGACGAATGTGCGCCCTCGCAGAGCGAGAGCCTCAATCTACGTACGCAGTTCGTGGCGATGGCCCGTGAAGCGAGGCGGGAGGCTGCGCCAGGACGCGCGTCCCGTGGCTGGCGCGTTGCCGTGGGTGCGGGCCTCGGTGTGCTCCTCGTCGGTGGTGCTGGCGCGGCCGTGGCGGGCGGCATCCTCAACTGGGCTCCGTGGGCCGAAGATCCGGATATCTCGTACAGCTTCACTCTGCCCAGTGGCGTCGAGTGCGAGACGCGGATCCTGATCGACTCGACGCCGGACCAGGCAGGCAATGGTGTCTCGACGCCCTCGGCGGGCGCTGACGAGTTCCGCTCATGGGCTCAGACGGCCGACCTATATGCGCTGGCGGATGTGGACGCGCGACTGGCCGAGCTGGAGCGACACGGTGGCATGCCCGCTGACCTCGCTCGGACGCAGCCCGGGGATGAAGGACTCATGGTCGTCGTGACGCCTAGTGGGCTCGACGTCGTCCCCCAGACCGCGAGCGGCCCGACCGCAGACGATCTGTATGCCCACGCCGTCGACCTTGCAATGGCCGACGTGCTCGCGGCAAAGTCGACCGAGTTGGGGCTGGATGGGACTGCCGGGAATGGGTGGAGCACGTCGCAACAGATGATGTGTGGGCAAGAGTGAGCAAGGAACGACGACTGACCGCTGCACTCGTGGATGCGTCGCCCGACCTCCTGGCGTACTTCCGACGTCGGGTGGATCCGCAAGATGCGCCCGACCTCCTCGGCGAGGTCATGGTCACCGCCTGGCGATGCGCGAAGGACGTGCCCCCCACATCAGTGGAGACTCGAATGTGGCTCTTCGGGGTGGCCCGCGGAGCACTCCGCAACTACCAGCGAGGAGATCGCCGGCGCTGGGCGCTGGCCGATCGCATCCGGGGCAGCGTCTTTGAGGCAATCGCCCCATCCGCCGATGCGGGAGTCGAGGTTCGAGATGCGATCGCACGGCTTCCGCCAGACCTCGCGGAGGTGGTCGAGCTCGTGCATTGGGAGCAGTTCTCGCTCGCCGAGGTAGCCCAGGTTGTGGGCGTACCAGCATCCACTGTCCGCGGCCGCTATCAGCGGGCGAAAGACCTGCTTCGCGACGCACTGGCGGTGGGCACCGGGCCCGTGCACCTACCGTCCGACGCGTGAAACGGGCGGGGTGGCCGCTCTGACCCGACGGGCTCCGACCGGCCCAAACGCCGTCGAGGCGTGCTTGTGTGGCATCCGCTTAGAGCTCGTCGCCACGCGTCACTCCCGCTCAACAACCGGGACATCTTCCGTTCGCGTTCGGCACCGAAAATGCGCCCCACTCGGGAAAGGCAAAACCCCCGCCATGTAGAAGCTAGGCGAGGGTTTCTAGGACCGTTGTAACGACGGTCCGTGTGGCTCCGACGGGCGTCGATCCCGTGACCTCACGATTTTCAGTCGTGCGCTCTACCAACTGAGCTACAGAGCCGCATGGCATCCGAAGAGCCATGTCCGAGACGAAAGGCCCTGTGATCAATATCTGAACAAAGGGCCCGTCGCTTGGAGCGACCCTGACGGGACTTGAACCCGCGACCTCCGCCGTGACAGGGCGGCACGCTAACCAACTGCGCTACAGGGCCATGCGTATTAAGTTGTGTCGGGAAGTGTGACCCCAACGGGATTCGAACCCGTGCTACCGCCGTGAAAGGGCGGCGTCCTAGGCCGCTAAACGATGGGGCCGAGCGAACCCGGAGGCTCACGCTTACCGACGCTCAAGCATACGCAATTCCCCACGGAATCGGAAATCGAGGGCGTGGCCGCTGGTGGACGGGCCCTCCCGGGGCGATGATGGCGGGAGCGTGCGTCGCGCCCCCCGTCGACGCAGCCGAAACCTCGGCAAATGTTGCCTGTGTTGTTAGTGTGGCATTTGTTGCTGGTGTGACTGAGGAGTGAGACGTGTTTGAGCTGTCCGGATCTCCGGAGGACTGCGGCTGCGCGCCGACCCCTCGCGAGCTGGCTGCCTTCGGCCGAGGCCGCTCCGTCACGCGCCGCGGCGCGATCGGACTCGGTGTCGTCGGGATCGCCGCCGCGGGCCTGCTCGCCAGCGCCCCGGCGTTCGCTGCGACCTACCCGTCGTGGGACGACGTCGAGAAGGCCAAGGCCAACCAGTCCGCCAAGGCGCAGCAGGTCACGCGCATCGAAGGGCTGATCGCCTCGCTCGCCAACGACGTCGCCGTCAAGCAGGCCGAGGCCGAGCGCCTGGGCGCGGAGTACATCGCCGCGCAGGAGGCGTTCGAAGAGGCCGCCGACCGTGCCAACTCCCTCCAGGAGCAGGCGGACGCCGAAGCGGCGCGCGCGGCCGAAGCCGCCGACAAGCTCGGACGCCTCGCCGCACAGCAGTACCGCATGGGCGGCGACGACACGTCGCTCGAACTGTTCTTCTCCGGCTCCGCCGCCAGCGCCGACGATCTGCTCGCCCGCCTCGGCACGATGGACAAGCTCCTCGACGCCAACCGCAGCATCTACGCCGATGCCGTGAGCGCCCGCGACAACGCGCAGAACCTCTCGAACCAGGCCGAGGTCGCCCGCACCGAGCGCGACCGCCTGCAGCGCGAGGCCGAAGCCAAGATGATCCGCGCGCAGGAGGCGGCCACGGCCGCCCAGGCGGCGCTGGACGCCCAGTCCGAGCACCTCGAGGTGCTCGAGGCGCAGCTGGCAGCCCTCAAGGACACGACCGCGGCCACCGTCGCCGACTACCAGGCCGGCGTCGTCGCCCGTCGGAAGGCCCGCGAAGCGCGGCTGCGGCGGGAGCGCGAGGAGGCCGCCCGCCGTGCGCGCGAAGAAGAGGAGCGCCGCAAGCGCGAGGAAGCCGCCAACAGCGGTGGCGGCGGGAGCAGCGGAGGCGGCGGTGGGGAGGTCCAGCCGTCGGGCTGGGTGCGTCCCGCGTACGGCTACATCAGCGCGTGGTACGGCAACCGCGGCACCATCTGCTCGAACGGCTACTGCACCTCCAGCGGGCACCGCGGCATCGACTTCGCCGGCGGCTGCAGCTCGCCGATCTTCGCCGCCGCATCGGGCCGCGTCATCTTCGCCGGGTTCAGCGGGGCGTGGGGCAACTACATCAAGGTGGATCACGGCGGCGGCATCATCACCGGCTACGCCCACATCAAGCCCGGCGGGTACAACGTCAGCTGGGGCGACACCGTGCGCGCCGGCCAGACGATCGCGTACGTCGGCAACACCGGCGCCAGCACCGGCTGCCACCTGCACTTCGAGGTGTACAGCGGCGGCGTGCGCATCAACCCGGCGCCGTTCCTGCGCGCTCGCGGCATCTCGGTCTAGGCCAGCGCGCAGCGCCGTCGCACACAGAAGGGGCCGGATGCCAGCGCATCCGACCCCTCCCGTGCAACGTGTCAGAGCGTGTTGGGCGCTTCGCCCTCACCCTGCGTCTTGGTCTGACCCTCGTGCTCCTCGAAGCGCGCGAAGGCCTCCGTCACCAGGCGCTCGGCCTCGGCGGCGCCGGCCCACTCGTCGACCTTGACCCACTTGCCGGGCTCGAGGTCCTTGTAGTGCTCGAAGAAGTGGTTGATCTCGTTCTTGGTCCACTCGTCGACATCCGAGACGTCCTGCACGTGGTCCCAGCGCGGGTCCTTGGCGAGCACCGCGACGACCTTGTCGTCGCCGCCGGCCTCGTCGGTCATCTTCAGCACGCCGACGGGGCGGACCTTCGCGAGGATGCCGGGGGCCAGGTCGTGGTCCAGCAGCACGAGCACGTCGAGCGGGTCGCCGTCCTCGCCGAGCGTGTTCTCGAAGAAGCCGTAGTTGGCGGGGTATCCCATCGGAGTGAACAGGATGCGGTCGAGGAAGACCCGGCCGGTGCCGTGGTCGACCTCGTACTTGATCTTGCTGTTGCGCGGGATCTCGATGACGGCGTCGTACGCGCCCATGCTGATGCTCCTTCGGAAGTGCTGTGGATGCCGCCGACCAGCCTAGTCGGCGCCACGCGTCGCCACGCGGTCTGCACAACTCCTCTGAATCTGTCGCCGCGGCCGTTCGGACGGCTTCTGTGTGCTGGTCCCGAGCAGAACAGCGGAGTTGTGCAGCGGCGGGAGCGGATACCGTGGCGATATGGAACACCGCCCGGGCCTTGATCCCGCCGTCGCCGACGTGCGCCGCGCGGTGCGTGTGGCACTGGCGGGCACGGCTGGCCCGATCGTCGTCGGGCTCTCCGGAGGCGCTGACTCCCTCGCGCTGGCCGCCGCCGTCGCGTTCGAGGCGCCCAAGGCAGGGATCGCGGCATCCGCTGTCGTCATCGACCACGGACTCCAGGAGGGATCGGCGCAGGTGGCCGCCCGGGCCGCTGAGGCGGCCGCGTCGCTCGGACTGTCCGCTCTCACGATCCGGGTCGAGGTCGGCCGGGAGGGCGGACCCGAAGCGGCCGCCCGTGAGGCTCGCCGCGGCGCGCTGCGGGCCGCGGCGCGCGAGGCGGGAGCCACCGCGGTGATGCTGGCCCATACGCTCGACGACCAGGCCGAGACCGTGTTGATCGGACTCGCCCGCGGCTCGGGCGCGACGAGCCTCGGCGGCATGGCGCCGTCGCGGGACGAGGACGGCATCCAGTGGATCCGGCCGCTGCTGGGCCTTCGCCGCGCGACGACGCGCGCCGCGTGCGTCGCCCAGGGGCTGCCGCCGTGGGACGATCCGCACAACCTCGACCGGCGGTTCCTGCGCGTGCGGGTGCGCCAGGACGTGCTGCCGCTTCTGGAGACCTCGCTCGGGCCGGGCGTGGCGGAGTCGCTCGCACGCACGGCTGACCAGCTGCGTGAAGACGCCGAGGCGTTCGAGGCGATAATCGAGGAGACCATCGAGGACATCGTCGAGCACGCCGAGGCGGGGATCGCGGTGTCGGTCGCGGCGCTCGCCGCCAACCCGCCGGCTCTTCGCCACCGGATCATCCGACACGTCGTGTCCAGCGAGTTCGGGGTGAGCCTCACCCGCACGCAGACGCTCGAGGTCGCCCGCCTGGTGACCGACTGGACTGGTCAGGGACCGCTGGATCTGCCCGGATGCCAGGCCCTCCGCCGCGGGAATCTGATCGAGTTCCGCGCTTCCGCGTCATAGAACCGCCCCTCGCCGGTCTCATCCCTGGCGGGTACCCCGCCATGCGCACCGCCGCAGGCGGAGCGTTCGAACCTTGGGGGAGGTGCGACGTGAGTCTTCTGATGCACGTTCGACGGACGGCGGCGGTAGTGGCGGCGATGGTCGCCGGCGGGGCTCTGGCAGTGGGGGTGGTCTCGGTCGCGGCGGCGGCACCGCCGTACGCGACCGAGGCCGAGGTCACGGCGGTGACGTTCGTCGACGAGACGGTGGAGTCCGGTCGCTCGACCGAACTGAGCGGCGAATGGGCGCTGCCGGACGATCCCACGGCGCCGGCGGGCTTCACGGTGGACCTCCCGGAGGGCCTGCGGGGGCTCACGGACGCGTTCGACCTGCTGGCTCCGGACGGGACGGTGATGGGCAGCTGCGTGGTGACGGCCACGCAGATCGTCTGCGACATCGACGCCGCGTACATCGCCGCGCACCCGCGCGACCTGCACGGCACGTTCGAGTTCTGGGCGCAGGTCACCACTGAGGTGACCGAGGCGACCGAGACGACCTACGACTTCGGCGACGTGGAGGGCACCATCACCGTCACTCCGCCGGACTCCGACTGTCCCGGCTGCACGTTCACGGGCCGTCCGAACGACAAGCACGGGGTCTACGACCGCGACGACGACACGATCGAGTGGACCGTGACGGTCAAGGCGCCCGCGGCCGGCATGACGGCGGGGCAGGAGGTCACGGTCGTCGAGCGCCTGGGTGCCGGCCAGGAATGGATCCGCACCGCCGCCGGGGTGCCCGCGCTGCGGGTGCTGGGAGCGGTCGAGCGTACGGCGACCGGATCGCCGACGGGCTGGAGCAACGTCAGCGCTCGGGTCGGGGCGACCGTCACCGAAACCGCCGAGGGCGTCGTCGTGGCCTTCACCGCCGAGGAGGGCTGGTTCTACGCGATCGTGGGCGAGGTGGCGGTGACCGACACGGCGCTGACCACGTACACGAACGACGCCGACATCATCGTGGCGTCCGAGGAGCCGGTCACCGTGACGGCTACCGTGGTGCGCCAGGGCGGCGGCGGCACGGGCAGCGGCACCCCGACGCCGACCCCGACCGCGACCGCGACGCCGACCGCGACTCCGACGCCGACCGCGACTCCGACGCCGACCGCGACTCCGACCGCGTCGCCGACACCGTCGCTCACGCCGATCGCGACGACTCCCGCATCGCCGACGCCGACGGCCGGAGTGGACTCGGAGTTCACCGCATCGCCCACGGCCGTCGCGACGCCGCCCAGCGGCGGACTGGCCGTGACCGGCGGGGACGTGCCATGGGCGCTCCTCTGGGCGGCGCCGGCGATGATCGCGCTCGGCGTGGGGCTGCTGTCCCGCCGCGGGCGGGCGGCACAGGACTGATCGCCCCCGTCCGGGGCCCCGAGGAGGGGTCCCGGACGACCGCTCCTGGTCATCCGGGAGCGGGGACAATGCCTACACTCGAACCATGCGCGCGGCCGATATCGCAGACCAGCTCACCAGCGTCCTCGTCACCGAGGAGCAGATCCAGGCGAAGCTGGAGGAGCTCGCCGCGCGTGTCGTCGCCGACTACGACGGCAAGGACCTCCTGCTGGTGGGTGTCCTGAAGGGCGCCGTCATGGTGATGGCCGATCTCGCCCGGGCGCTTCCGCGCGCGATCGCGATGGACTGGATGGCCGTCTCCTCCTACGGCGCGGGAACGAAGTCGAGCGGCGTCGTGCAGATCCGCAAGGACCTCGACACCGACCTGACCGGCAAGCACGTCCTGATCGTCGAGGACATCATCGACTCCGGACTCACCCTCAGCTGGCTGCTGGAGAACTTCGCCTCGCGCGGTGCCGCCTCGATCGAGGTTCTCGCGCTGCTGCGCAAGCCCGAGGCCGCCAAGGTCGAGATCGACTGCCGCTATGTCGGATTCGACATCCCCAACGACTTCGTCGTCGGCTACGGCCTCGACTACGCCGAGGGATACCGGAACCTCCGCGATGTCGCCGTCCTCGCCCCGCACGTCTACAGCTGACCGGCAGCCACGAGCCGTCCGCACGGTACGCCGTGGGCGAATGCACAGACGCCCCATAGTCGGCGCGCGATAACCTGAGCGGACCATGGATCTCAAGAAGCTGACCCGCAACCCGTTGGTCTACGTGTTGCTCATCGGCGTGCTCCTGCTCATCGGGATGTCGCTGATCTCCGGGCTCACCGGCGCGAAGCGCATCACCACGCAGGAGGGGCTGGAACTGCTGGGCGGCGACACCGTCAGCAAGGTCGTCATGACCGACGGCGATCAGCGCGTCGACATGACGCTGTCGAAGGACTTCGAAGGCTCGAAGAACGTGCAGTTCTACTACACGTCCGCACGCGCCGACGAGGTGGTCACCGCGATCGACTCGGCCGCGCCCTCCGAGGGCTTCGACGACGTCGTGCCGCAGCCGAGCTTCTGGGGCAGCATCCTCTCGCTCGTGATCCCGCTCCTCCTCCTCGGCCTCCTCTTCTGGTTCCTGCTCTCCAGCGCCCAGGGCGGCGGCAGCAAGGTCATGCAGTTCGGCAAGTCGCGCGCGAAGCTCGTCACCAAGGAGACCCCGACGGTCACCTTCGGCGATGTCGCCGGCGCCGAAGAGGCCATCGAGGAGATGCAGGAGATCAAGGACTTCCTGAAGGACCCCGCCAAGTTCCAGGCGGTCGGCGCCCGGATCCCGAAGGGCGTGCTGCTGTACGGTCCTCCCGGAACCGGAAAGACCCTCCTCGCCCGCGCCGTCGCCGGCGAGGCGGGCGTCCCCTTCTATTCGATCTCCGGATCGGACTTCGTCGAGATGTTCGTCGGTGTCGGCGCCAGCCGCGTCCGCGATCTTTTCAACCAGGCCAAAGAGAACTCGCCGGCAATCATCTTCATCGACGAGATCGACGCCGTCGGCCGCCACCGCGGCGCCGGCATGGGCGGCGGCCACGACGAGCGCGAGCAGACGCTCAACCAGATGCTCGTGGAGATGGACGGGTTCGACCCCAAGGTCTCCGTCCTCGTCATCGCCGCCACCAACCGGCCCGACATCCTCGACCCCGCACTCCTGCGTCCGGGACGCTTCGACCGCCAGATCGGCGTCGACGCGCCCGACCTGAAGGGCCGCCAGAAGATCCTCGAGGTCCACGGACGCGGCAAGCCGCTGTCGCCCTCGGTCGACCTGTCGGTCATCGCACGAAAGACGCCCGGCTTCACGGGCGCCGATCTCGCCAACGTCATCAACGAGGCCGCGCTGCTCACGGCGCGCTCCAACGCGCAGCTCATCGACATGCGCGCGCTCGACGAGGCGATCGACCGCGTCATCGCCGGCCCGCAGCGCCGCACCCGGGTCATGAAGGACAAGGAGCGCCTCATCACGGCCTACCACGAGGGCGGACACGCGCTCGTGGCCGCGGCGATGAACCACTCCGACCCGGTCACCAAGATCACGATCCTGCCGCGCGGCAAGGCGCTCGGGTACACGATGGTGATGCCGCTGGAGGACAAGTACTCCATCACCCGCAACGAGCTGCAGGACCAGCTCGCGTGGGCGATGGGGGGACGCGTCGCCGAGGAGGTCATCTTCCACGATCCGACCACCGGCGCCAGCAACGACATCGAGAAGGCGACCAATATCGCCCGCAAGATGGTGACCGAGTACGGCATGACCACCGACGTCGGGCCCGTCAAGCTCGGCCAGTCCTCGGGCGAGGTCTTCATGGGTCGCGACATGGGTCACGGTCGCGACTTCAGCGAGCGCATCGCGGAGCGCGTCGACCAGCAGGTGCGCGAGCTCATCGAGCAGGCGCACAACGAGGCGTACGAGGTGATCAACGCGAACCGCGACATCCTGGACCGGCTCGCGACCGCACTGCTGGAGAAGGAGACGCTCGACCACATCGAGATCGCCGAGATCTTCACCGATGTGCGCAAGCTCCCGCCGCGTCCGCAGTGGCTGTCGAGCCAGGAGCGCCCCGTCTCGATGCTCCCGCCGGTCGAGGTGCCGCGGACGCAGGACGAGGCGGGTCTGGCCGCGCAGGTCGCCGCCGACGGCGAGCCCGCCGCGCAGAAGGCGCCGGCGCGACGCGCGACCGGGCAGGCACGTCCCGCGACCGCATAGGCTCGGGTCGTGGCTGTCGACCGTGACCGCGTCGCCGCACTGGTGCGCGACCTCCTCGAGGCGATCGGGGAGGACCCCGACCGTCCCGGCCTGCGGCTGACGCCGCAGCGGGTCGCCGATGCCTACGCCGAGTTCTTCTCGGGTGTCGGCGAGGATGCCGCGGCCCCGCTCGCCCACACCATCTCAGTGACGCGCGGCCCCGCACCCGACACGCTGCCCTCCGGGGCGGTGATGCTCCGCGACATCCGCTTCCGCTCCGTGTGCGAGCACCACCTCCTGCCGTTCGCGGGTCACGCGCACATCGCGTACCTGCCGGGGGAGCAGGTGGTGGGTCTCGGCGCGCTGCCGCGCGTGGTGGACGTCCTCGCCGCTCGGCCGCAGGTGCAGGAGCGGCTCGGCGAGCAGATCGCCGACGTCATCGCCGGCTCGCTCGACACCCGCGGGGTGCTCGTCGTCCTCGACGCGACCCACGAGTGCGTCACCATGCGCGGCGGCCGTCAGCCCGACGCGTCGACGGTGACCGTCGCCGCCCGCGGTGAGCTGGCCGATCCGGCCGCCCGCGCCGAGATCATGCTGCTGCTGACCGGTCGCGCACCGTGACGGGGAGGACGGCATGACCCTCCTCATGGGGATCGTCAACACGACTCCGGACTCGTTCAGCGACGGCGGACGTCACCTCGCCGTCGACGACGCGGTCGCCCACGGGCGGGCGCTCACCGCCGCCGGCGCCGACATCCTCGACATCGGCGGTGAATCCACGCGCCCGGGTGCCGAGCGGGTGAGCCCCGAGGTCGAGCAGTCCCGCGCGCTGCCCGTCATCGAGGCGCTGGCCGCCACCGGCGCCATGATCAGCGTCGACACGATGAACGCGTCCACGGCCGCCGCGGCCATCGCTGCCGGGGCGCTGATCGTCAACGACGTGTCGGGCGGACTGGCCGACCCCGAGATCCTGGAGGTCGTCGCCGACACCGAGGCGCACATCGCGCTCGGCCACTGGCGCGGTCCGTCGACGCAGATGTACGCCCGGGCGCACTACGACGACGTGGTCGACGAGGTCGTCGCCGAGCTCTCCGAGCGCCGGCACGAGGCGATGGCCGCCGGCATCCCGCCGGGACGGATCATCCTCGACCCCGGCTTCGGCTTCGGAAAGCGCGGCGCGCAGAACTGGACACTGCTCCGCGGGCTCGAGCGCATCGTGGCCCTCGAGTCTCGCGTGCTCGTGGGCACGAGCCGCAAGGGTTTCCTCGCGGAGCTGCTGACGGAGACCGGCGAGCCGACGCAGGAGCGGCGCGACCTGGCGACCGCCGTGACGAGCGTGCGCGCCGCCGAGGCGGGGGTGTGGGCGGTGCGGGTGCACGACATCGCGGCGACCCGTGACGCGCTCGCCGTCTGGACCCGCGGGAGGCGGCCATGACCACCGACGAGATCGCGATCACCGGCATCCGGGCCGTGGGACACCACGGCGTCTACGCACACGAACGGCGCGACGGCCAGGAGTTCGTCGCCGACGTGGTGCTGGCGCTGTCGCTGCGGCGAGCGGCCGCGACCGACGACGTCGCAGACACCGTCCACTACGGCGAACTCGCCGAGAAGGTCGCCGGCATCCTGGCGGGCGACCCCGTCGACCTTCTCGAGACGCTGGCCGAGCGGATCGCCTCCGCGGCCCTCTCGTATCCGATCGTGGACGCCGTGACCGTGACGGTCCACAAGCCGCAGGCACCGATCCCGGTGCCGTTCGACGATGTGTCGGTCACCGTGCGTCGCAGCCGGGAAGAGGCGGTGCACGCATGAGCCGCGGCCTCGCTCAGGGACTCGAGACCGAGTCGCCCCCACGCCGTCCAGGCGGGGCCGTCCCGGCGGTCATCGCCCTGGGGGCGAACCTCGGCGACCGCGCCGACACGATCGACGCGGCACTGGCCGAGCTCGCACGGCTCCCCCTCACCCGGCTGATCGACGCCGCCGAGCCGATGGAGTCGGTCGCGCTGACCCCGGCGGGACGGGATGAGTCGGCCCCGGGCTACCTCAACACCGTCGCCCGCCTCCGGACGCGCCTCGCCCCGTCGGTGCTCCTGGACTACCTGCACGCCATCGAGGAGCGCCACGGCCGCGAGCGCCGCGCGGCGGGAGGACCGAGGTGGCAGGACCGCACCCTGGACCTCGACCTCATCGTGTACGGCAAGGTGGTCTCCGATGGCGCGGCTCTCACGCTGCCCCACCCGCGAGCCGCCGAGCGAGATTTCGTGCTGGCGCCGTGGCTGCAGCTCGACGGCGATGCCGTGTTGCCCGGGAGAGGGCGCGTCGCCGACCTGCTGCGTGCCCTCGGCGAGGAGGAGTCCGGATGAAGCGCACCGGTCCCGTCCCTCTCCTGATCGCCGTCGCCATCGGCCTGGTCGCCGGGTTCCTCATCGATCAGGTGCTCACCGCCACCGCGCAGCCGACGTTCACGCCCTCGCTCATGCTGCCCGTGCTCCTGGTGCTGCTGAGCGTCGCCCTCGTGGCGCTCGCGCTGCCGATCCGCCGCGCCACCGCGGGCACCGACGAGCGCCGGGTCGATCCGTTCCACGCCGTGCGGATCGCCATGCTGGCACGCGCGTCGAGCATCGTGGGGGCGCTGGTGACGGGCGTCGGCGGGGGCCTGCTGCTCTTCCTCCTCACGAGGCCCGTCTCTCCCTCGTTAGGCTCGACGGGTGCGGTGCTGGCCTCGGCGGCCGGGGGACTCGTCCTCGTGATCGCCGGCCTGGTGGCCGAGCACCTGTGCACTCTTCGGAAGGACGACGATGACGATCAGCCCGGATCAGCCGACCCCGGCTTCGGACTCTCCCACGACGACTGATGCGACGGTCGCCGCACCCACGGGCGGCGATGAGGCGCTCGATGCCGGCACGTACGACGCGATCGTCGAACCG
>Ga0160439_1000502_pt1 | contig 17714 bp, 15 predicted proteins | sample HID1975M_E0MG_FD_108201 | JGI IMG/M metagenome (GOLD analysis project Ga0160439, IMG submission 108201) | Enriched soil microbial communities from UW Madison campus, WI, USA - HID1975M_E0 MG | ecosystem: Environmental > Terrestrial > Soil > Unclassified | place: USA: Madison, Wisconsin... | reverse complement strand
GGTCGCGATCGCGGGAGCCGCCAAGGGGCGTCCCGTGGTCGTCGTCGCGACGAACGCCGCGGCACGTGCCGCGGGAGTGCGCGCGGGTGCGCTCGTCAAGCTCGCGTCGGGCGTGCTCGGCGGCGGGGGCGGCGGCAAGGACGACCTGGCCCAGGGCGGTGGCACCGACGTGAGCAAGGTCGGCGAGGCGCTCGACGCCGTGCTCAGCGCGGTCCGCGGCTGACGTGTCGCCGGTGGACCGAGGTCCTCGGCTCGGGGTCGACGTGGGCACCGTCCGCGTCGGCCTCGCGGCCTCCGACCCGGACGGGATGATCGCCACGCCCGTGGAGACGCTCGCGCGCGACACCCGGAAGCCGAAACCTGGACGGTTGTCCAAAGACATGGCGCAGATCGTGCGCGAGGTGCACGAACGAGGTGCACAGTGTGTGTACGTCGGGCTGCCACGCCACTTGTCAGGGGCCGAAGGTGCCTCATCCGAGGCCGCACGCGCGTACGCTGTGGGGTTGGCGCAGGCCATCGCCCCGATTTCGGTGCGGTTGGTCGATGAACGGATGAGCACGGTGTCCGCGCATCAGGCGCTGCAGGCGTCCGGCCGATCCGGGCGCCGCCACCGGCAGGTCGTCGATCAGGCGGCCGCGGTGGTCATCCTGCAGTACGCGTTGGACGCAGAGCGCGCGATGGGGCGGCGCCCGGGAGAACCGGTCGTCGTCGAGCGAGCCGCGGGGGAAGACGACGCGTCGGGGGCTGCAGGTCACGGGACGACGGTGGAGTGACACACACGTGAGCAACAGCCAGACCGAGTGGTGGGCACCGGTGGAGGGCAACGGCCAGAGCGCCGACCTCTTCGGTGGCGACCCCACGTCCGCGCAGCCGCCCCGTCGCTCCCGCAGCGGAGGACGAGCCCGCGAGGCGCGCCAGCGCAAGCAGCGCCGCAACCGCGGCTTCCTCGTCGTCCTCGTGGCGCTCCTGCTCGTCGTGGGCGCCGGTTACGTCGTGGTCCAGCTGCTGGGCGGGATGTTCGACGACAAGGGCGGCAGCTCTTCGGAGAAGGTCAGCGACTACCCCGGCCCCGGCTTCGGCTCCGCCACGGTGACCATCAACCCGGGCGACACCGGCGCGGACATGGGCGCTGCCCTGGCCGACGCGGGTGTGGTCGCCTCGGCGCAGGCGTTCTCCGCCGCGTTCGCCGCGAACACGGGGGCTGCCTCGATCCAGCCGGGCACGTACAGCCTGCTGCAGGAGATGAAGGCGTCCGACGCGGTCGACGCGCTGCTGAACCCCGCGAGCAAGTCCTCGTTCCGGGTAACGATCCCCGAGGGGCTCACCAAGGACCAGATCGTGGCGCGGATCAACGAGAAGACGCTGATCCCCACGAAGGAGCTCAACGCGGCGCTGAAGGACTCGAAGGCGATCGGCCTGCCGTCGCAGGCGGACGGGAACGCCGAGGGCTGGCTGTTCCCCGCGACGTACGACGTGCAGCCGGACGCGACCGCGGCCGACGTGCTCAAGATGATGACCGCGAAGACGGTCTCGGTGCTCAACGACAAGAAGGTCGCGAAGGACGACTGGGAGACGGTGCTGAACAAGGCGTCCCTGGTCGAGCGCGAGGGCAAGCTGGACGAGGACCGGCCGAAGATCGCGCGGGCTATCGAGAACCGCCTCGACGCCGGAATGCCGCTGCAGATCGATGCGGCAGTTGCGTACGGCGCCGGTATCAGCGGGACGCAGCTCACCAATAAGGAGCTCGACGACCCGAGCAACCCGTACAACGTCAACCTCAACACCGGGCTGCCGCCGACGCCCATCGCGTCGCCTGGTGAGGCCTCGATCAACGCCGTCCTCAAGCCGGCCGACGGTCCGTGGCTCTTCTGGGTGACGGTCAACCCGGAGACGGGCGAGACGAAGTTCGCCACGACGAACGCCGAGCACAACGTCTACAAGCAGCAGTACCTCGACTGGCTCGCGGAGCACGACAAGGGATGACGGACCTGTCGCCGCGACGGGCGGCCGTCCTCGGCCACCCCGTCGCGCACTCCTTGTCGCCCACGCTGCACCGCGCCGCCTACGCCGCGCTCGGGCTCGACGATTGGTTGTACGAGGCGGTCGACCTCGAGGCCGACGACCTCGCCGAGTTCATCGCGTCGCTCGACGAGTCCTGGGCGGGCCTGTCGCTGACCATGCCGCACAAGCAGGTCGTGCTGCCGCTGCTCGACCACGTCGAGCCGCTGGCCGCGGTTGTCGGCGCCGTGAACACGGTGCTCATCTCGGGCGCGGGCGCGTCGCGCACCCTCGTCGGCGCGAACACCGACGTGTACGGCCTGGTCACCGCGCTGCGCGAAGGACTCTCGGGCCCGATCACGTCCGCGGCCGTCATCGGGGCGGGCGCGACGGCTGCCTCGACGTTGGCCGCCCTCGGTGAGCTGGGCTGTCCTGCTCCGATCGTCTACGTGCGCTCCATGCAACGCGCCGGGGCGTTGATGCGAGCCGCACACCGCATGGGCGTGAGCCCCGAGTTCCGCACGCTGGATCGCGCCGCCGCCGAGATCGGCCGCGCGTCGGTCGTCGTGTCGACGCTGCCCCCGCACGCTGCGGACTCGCTCGCCGCGGCGCTCGTCGTCGGCCCGGGCGTGCTGCTCGACGTCGCCTACGACCCGCGACCCACTCTGCTCCAGGCCGCCTGGGTGGCGGGCGGGGGAGTGGCCGTCGGGGGCGAGCGCATGCTGCTGCACCAGGCCGCGGAGCAGGTGCGGCTGATGACGGGGCACGTTCCTCCTGTTGCGGAGATGGATGCTGCGCTGGAGTCCCAACTCACCCACTGATTTCCCCCCCGAACCCCTCAGGTCACCCGGCGCCGCTGCCGATGACCCGGGCAGAGGTGTGCGTTCCGTGCACCGACCGTTCGGGAGGGGCGCCGCGTGAAGCAGCTGGGAGAGATCCTGCTCGAGGAAGGGCTCGTCTCGGAAGCGCAGCTGTTGGCGGCGCTCGACGAGACGATGACATCCGGCGCGTCGCTGGGCCGGACGCTGGTCGAGATCGGTGTCCTGTCCGAGGGGCAGCTGGTCCAGGCGCTCGCCGCGCAGGTCGGGATGCAGTACGTCGACCTGGACGAGTTCCCGATCGACCGGACCGCGGTGGCGCTGGTGCCCGGAGGCCTGTGTCGCAAGTACACGGTGCTGCCGATCGCGCTCGAGGGTTCGTCGCTGGTCCTCGCGACCGCCGACCCGGGCAACGTCATGGCCGTGGACGACATGCGGTCGGTCTCCGGCCGGCAGATCGTCTCCGTCATCGCGACGCACGACAACCTCCTGCGCGCCATCGACCGCTACGTGCGCGCCGACGACGAGATGGAGAACCTCTCGTCGGCGTTCGAGGAGGTCGCGAACGAGGCCGAGCAGGACCTGTCGTCCATCGGGGACTTCGTCGACGACGACGCGCCGATCGTCCGCTTCGTGAACCTGCTGGTGACCCAGGCGATCACCGACCGCGCCTCCGACATCCACATCGAGCCGGCCGAGCACGACCTGCGGGTGCGCTACCGCATCGACGGGGTGCTGCACGAGACCCAGCGGGCGCCCAAGCAGATCCAGGGCGGCGTGATCAGCCGCGTGAAGATCATGAGCGACATCGACATCGCCGAGAAGCGCAAGCCGCAGGACGGTCGCATGTCGATCAACCACAACGGTCGCAAGATCGACCTTCGCGTCGCGACGCTGCCGACGGTGTGGGGCGAGAAGATCGTCATGCGTATCCTCGACAACTCGACCGCGAGCCTCGACCTGCGGGACCTGTCGTTCCTCGACCACAACTACGAGACCTACAAGGGCGCGTACACCAAGCCCTACGGGATGATCCTCGTCACCGGTCCGACCGGCTCGGGCAAGTCGACCACGTTGTACGCCACGCTCAACGCGGTGTCCAAGCCCGAGATCAACGTCATCACGGTCGAGGACCCGGTGGAGTACCGCCTCCCGGGGATCAACCAGGTCCAGGTCAACCCGAAGGCCGGTCTGACCTTCGCCGGCGCGCTGCGATCGATCCTGCGGTCCGACCCTGACGTCGTCCTGCTCGGTGAGATCCGTGACCACGAGACTGCGCAGATCGCGATCGAGGCAGCCCTCACCGGCCACCTCGTCCTGTCGACCCTGCACACCAACGACGCCCCCTCCGCCGTCACGCGACTGACCGAGATGGGGATCGAGCCGTTCCTCGTCGGCTCCGCGCTCGACTGCGTCGTCGCCCAGCGCCTCGCCCGCCGCCTCTGCGGCAAGTGCAAGGTGCCCTACCAGCCGTCCGAGCAGGAGATGCTCGCAGCTCGCTTCCCGTGGATGCCGGGGGAGCCCGTGCCCGAGATCTACCGGCCGGGAGGCTGCCCGACGTGCTCCAACACCGGGTACCGCGGTCGTCTCGCGCTGCACGAGGTGATGACCGTCGGCGAGAACATCGAGCGTCTCGCCGTGGCCCACGCGTCGAGCGCCGACATCCAGGCGACGGCCCTCAAGGAGGGCATGATCGCGCTCCGCGACGACGGCTGGCACAAGGTCGCGCTGGGGCAGACGTCGATCGAGGAGATCCTGCGCGTCGTCGCCTGACGGCACGCGGTCCTCTCACCGGGACAGATGCCCTCAAGCCGACGGCCGGACAAGCCGATACAGCACCGACAAGACTGCGCGCCCGTGCGGGACGAAGGGGATTGATGTGAGCGAGCCGATCCAGCCTGCCGGCGGGGAGCCGACGCGGCCCCTGCCGCCCTACCGTCCGGCCGGCCCACAGGCCAGCTCTGCACCGCCGTCGCTGCCCGGCCAGGTGACGTTCTCGCCGATCCCGTCGCAGAGCTCGGTCGCAGCGGTGCGGGAGACGTACCAGCCGCCCGCGCAGCCGCAGGCGCCGGTCCCGGCGTTCAGCGGTCCGGCGCCGGCCCGGATCTCGACCACGACGTCGTTCACCCCCGACGGTCCCGCCGCGCCGGCCCAGCCCGCGTACGCGACGGCCCCGGGGGCGGCGACACGCGTCTTCTCGCCGGCACCGATCCCCCCCGCGCCCGCGGCCCCGCCCGCGCCGACGGTCCCCGCTCAGGCGAGCGCTCCCGCAGCCCCGCCGGCGCCGCCCGCGCGAGCACAGGGCCGTGACCGGGCGGGACGCATCGGCTCTGACGCCGCCGAGGAGACGCTCCCCATCGACCAGGTGCTCACCGAGATGGTCGCCAAGGGCGCCTCGGACGTGCACCTGACCTCGGGTGCTGTGCCGACGGTCCGGATCTCCGGCGCGCTGAAGCCGCTCGAGGGCTACGCGACGCTCGCGCCCGAGCCGCTCCGGCGCACCATCTACTCGATCCTCACGCAGAAGCAGCGCGAGACCTTCGAGACGAACCTCGAGCTCGACTTCTCCTACGCCGTGCGCGGCCTCGCCCGGTTCCGCGTGAACATCTACCAGCAGCGTGAGTCGGTCGGCGCCGCGTTCCGTGTGATCCCCTACGAGATCAAGCCGCTCGAGGACCTCGGCGTCCCCGCGGTCGTCGGCAACTTCGCCGGCATGCCGCGTGGCCTCGTCCTCGTCACCGGCCCCACCGGCTCGGGCAAGTCGACGACGCTGGCCTCGATCATCGACCTCGCGAACCGCACGCGCGAGGACCACATCATGACGGTCGAGGACCCGATCGAGTTCCTCCACCGCCACAAGAAGTCGCTGATCAACCAGCGCGAGGTCGGCCAGGACACGCACTCGTTCGCCAACGCGCTCAAGCACGTGCTGCGCCAGGACCCCGACATCATCCTGGTCGGCGAGATGCGTGACCTCGAGACGATCTCGGTCGCGCTGACCGCCGCCGAGACCGGTCACCTCGTGTTCGCGACGCTGCACACCCAGGACGCCGCGCAGACGATCGACCGCGTGATCGACGTGTTCCCCTCGCACCAGCAGGCGCAGGTGCGCACGCAGCTGGCCGGCGCGATCCAGGGCGTCGTCTGCCAGACGCTGTGCAAGAAGTCCGACGGCACGGGCCGAGCGGTCGCGACCGAGGTCATGATCGCGACGCCCGCCATCCGCAACCTCATCCGCGAGGGCAAAACGCACCAGATCTACTCCGCGATGCAGGCCGGCGCGAAGCAGGGCATGCACACGATGGACCAGCAGCTGGCCGACATGGTCAAGTCCGGGAAGATCTCCTACGAGGTCGGCCTCGAGAAGTGCCACCACGCCGAGGACTTCAACCGCCTGACGGGCCGGTTCTCCGGCGGCCCGCAGGGTGCCAACTACGACGACCCGATGGCAGGTCTGTGATGGCGACCGCTGACAGCAAGACGTACGAGTACGCGGTCCGGGACCGCGGCGGCAAGATCGTCAAGGGGCGTGTCGAGGCGCCCAACCAGGCGGCGGTCGCGAACCGACTGAAGGAGATGGGCCTCGCGGCCGTCTCGATCTCCGAGGTGACGAACTCGGGCCTGCAGCGAGAGATCACGTTCGGCGGCCTGGGTGAGAAGGTCAAGCTCAAGGACCTCGCCGTCATGTCTCGCCAGATGGCGACGATGATCTCGGCCGGGCTCTCCCTGCTCCGGACGCTGTCGATCCTCGCCGAGCAGACCGAGAGCAAGCCGCTGGCCAAGGTGCTGGGACAGGTTCGTGGCGACATCGAGATCGGTGGCGCGCTCTCCAGCTCCTTCGCCAAGCACAAGGAGACCTTCCCTCCGCTGATGATCAACATCATCCGCGCCGGCGAGGTCGGAGGATTCCTCGAGAAGGCGCTGGAGTCGGTCGCGGAGAACTACGAGGCCGAGGTCAAGCTCCGCGGAAAGATCAAGTCGGCGATGAGCTACCCCGTCGTCGTGTTCTGCATCGCCATTCTTGCGATCGCCGTGATGCTCATCTTCATCGTTCCCATCTTCAAGAACATGTTCGAGAGCCTTGGCGGGACGCTGCCGCTCCCGACACTGATCCTGGTGTGGCTCTCCGGGATCATGAAATGGCTCGGTCCGCTCATCGTCATCGCCTCGGTCGTCTTCGCGTCGTGGTGGCGCAAGCACAAGAATGACGACGGCGTGCGATCGAGGATCGATCCCTGGAAGCTGCGGGTACCCGTCTTCGGGAATCTGTTCCGGAAGATCGCTATTGCCCGTTTCTCCCGGAACTTCGGCACGATGATGGGCTCCGGCGTCCCGCTCCTGCAGGCGCTCGACATCGTCGGGCAGGTCAGCGGCAACTGGGTGATCGAGACGGCGATCAAGGACGTGCAGGAGTCGGTGCGACGCGGCGAGTCCCTGGCCGGGCCTCTGGCCAAGCACGACGTCTTCCCGGCGATGGTGACGCAGATGATGGCCGTCGGCGAAGATTCGGGCTCGCTCGAGACGATGCTCGAGAAGATCTCGGAGTTCTACGACCAGGAGGTCGAGGCGACCACCGAGCAGCTCACGAGCCTCATCGAGCCGATCATGATCCTGTTCATCGGCGTCATTGTCGGCGGCATGATCGTGGCTCTCTACCTCCCGATCTTCAACATCTTCAACCTGATCCAGTGACGATTGGGCGATTCGCTCCTCCAAACGGGTGAACGTAGAAGTCGCGGTACGCAGGGCTCAAGCCCCCGTAGAAGCGGGCCGATGAACAGGTTGCACCACCTGATCCGGCCCCCGGGCCGGCACCGGAACTGAAATCCCTCAACGTCCCTCCGCAGAAACGGGAGTACCACCATCATGATGGCTCGTGTTCGCAAGGCCATGAACGAGAAGGACCTGAACGACAAGGGCTTCACCCTCGTCGAGCTCCTCGTCGTCATCATCATCATCGGCATCCTCGCGGCCATCGCGATCCCGGTGTACCTCGACCAGCAGAAGCGCGCCAAGGACGCTGCTGTGAAGTCGGACCTCGGCAACGCCAAGATCGCGATCGCCTCGTACCTCGCCTCGAACCCGGACGACACCGCGGGTGACGTCGACACCGCTGCGGCGACCGGCGAGGGCTTCGTCCAGACGTCCGGCGTCACGGTCAACTTCCCGGCGACGGTCGCGGCGGACGGCAGCTGGTGCCTCGACGCCACCAACCCGGACGGCAAGCAGAAGGACTTCTCGGTCTCCGACACCGGCGGCATCGTGGCCGGCACCTGCTGATCGTTCCACCGCCACACCGCATCAGCGGGGCGTCGCTCCGGCGGCGCCCCGCTCTTGCGCACCCGATGCTCGCCAGGTCCTGATCACGTCACCCTCACGGAGGAGCTCCTCGTGAACGTCACCCCCTCGCGGTCCCGCCGCACGGATGACGGCTTCGGCATGGTCGAGGTCATGGTCTCGATGCTGATCTTCGCGATCCTGCTCGTCACGGTCGCGCTGATGCTCGTGAACGCCTTGCGCGTGTCGGCGCGCAACTCCACGATCGAGTCCGCCACTCAGTGGGCCGCGGAGCAGTCGGACTGGGCGCACGCCTCGGTCGCTGGTCTCGACTCGGTGAAGGCGTGCCCCAAGTGGACGGCCGTACTGGCGACGCCGACTCCCGCCAATCGCACGGACGGTCGGGGACTGACCATGAAGATGCTGGTGACGGGCACGGTGGCTCCGACCAACTGCCTCACCTCGGCGAACGCCCCGACCGTGAACTACACGGTGACCATCGTCGATGCCGGTCACCCCTCGCACGTGCTGGCGAAGACCACGACGAGCATCGCCCTGGGGCTGGAGTGAACGCGCTGCGTGCGGTGCTGGCTCGAGCCCGCCGCGAGGACGACGGGCTCACCCTCGTCGAGCTCATCGTCTCCGGGACCATCACGGTCCTGTTGATGGCGATGATCACGACGTTGTTCGTCCGGACCCTGCAGGTGAACGGATCCGTGCTCGCGACGGCGACGACCACCAACCAGGCGAAGGTCGAGTTCGACCGGCTCCAGTCCGTCGTCCGTCTGGCGGTCGACACGGATGTCCGACAAGCGCCTGATCTGGTCACCGAGCCTGCCGGGGGAGTCGGGAACGTCCTCATCGTCAAGTCCCGTCGCACGCAGGGAGCCGTCGCGAATGCGTCGACCTGGCGATGCGTGGGCTGGTACGTCGATGGGACGGGCAAGCTCCGCAGCATCCAGGGTCCTGCTGGCGTCGCGAATCCCAAGACTCGAACGAATCCCGCCACCTGGCCCGTCGCGGCCGACGGCGTGAGGACCCGGAGCGGGTCCTACACCTTCACGGCGCTCGAGGCCGATCCCGGCACGCCCGCCTGGTACCCGGGTTCGGTGGGGGTCAACATGATCTTCGAGGCTCAGACGGCGACCGTGCCGGTCAAGCTGGCGGCCACCATTGCGCCCCGGCGGCAGCTTCAGCTCGATGGCGAAGTCTCTGGAGGATCCTCGTGCGTGCCGTGAGAAACCGTCTGTCGTCGGACAGGCCGGACGACCTGGGCAGCAGCCTGATCGCGGTCATCGGCATCTCAGCCGTGCTCGCCGTAGTCCTCGTGACCCTCGTGGGCTCGGTCGTCTTCGCGATCGGGCAGTCGACGGCGTCGCGGTCCTCGGTCAGTGCGAAGTCCGCAGCGGAAGCCGGGATCGAGACGGCGGCCGCCCAGGTGTCCGGTGGCGTGTGCTGGGTCGGAGGTGCCGGGTCGTCGACTTCCCCGCGCTGGAAGGCCCAGGTGCAGAAGCTCGTCTCGCCGACCGCAGACCTCGCTCTGGAGTCGTCCTGGACGAACGGCTGCCCGATCGCAGCGCCTGCGGGCGCGACGCCGACGCCCTTCCGTGTGATCGCGACTGGCCGGACGGGCTCGCCCGGGTCGGGCAACACGTCGGGTGATGTCAGGACGATGGTGGGACAGTTCACGGTCGTCCAGCGCCCGACCAGCCCCGAGTTCGACCAGGCGATCTTCGGTGACGTGGCAGCCAGTGCCAGCACCAACCTGACCGTGACCGGCCCCGACGCCGACGTGCTGACGCACACGTTCAACTGCTCGACCTACGGCAGCATCTCCGGCGGCGTCTACATCAACTCGTCGCTCAGCGAGACGTCGACCCTCAACACGTCGTGCGCGATCGGTGGCGACCTCGTCACCAAGGGCAATCTGACCTGCCCCGCCGTGGGGAAGATCCACGGGAGCGTGATCGTCGCCGGCAACGTCACGTGGAACACGAACTGTGAGACCTGGGGCGACATGTGGGTGGGTGGCAACTTCGACTGCCCCGCCACGGCGATCGTGCACGGCAATCTCACGGTGGTCGGGAACGCCTCGTTCGCCACGGGGTGCAACGTCACCGGCAACATCTACGTCGGCGGCAAGCTCAAGGTGAGCAACACCTACACCTACCCCGGCAGCATCTGGGCCACCCAGCTCGAGGGCAACAGCGGCATCACGATCACGAGCGGCGGCTCGGTTCGGATCAAGACGCTCTCGGGTGGGATCACGGCCGCGAGGATCGTTGCGACCCCCAAGACGATCCCGGACGCGTCGTTGCCGATCCCCGCGGCTCCGAACATGAACATCTACTTCCCGCCCGGTGACCCGAAGCTCGAGTTCCCGAAGATCTCGATCACGGACTCGCGCTGGTCCGGGTGGACGCAGCACAAGTGGCGTCTCGACACCGAACCGCTGCGCACGGCCAGCTGGATCGACGTCTGCAACGTCTCGTCCTCACCCGCCTTCAGCGGCGCGCTGACTGTCGTCACACCCACGATCTACGACCTGACGCAGCCGGCCTCGTCCGGGGGCTGCGGTTCGTCGGGTCGCGTCGGACTCGGTGGGGCGTTGACCATCAAGCTGGCGGCAGACATGGTGATGTTCGTCCCCGGTGCTCAGCTGCAGTCGCTCTTCCGGGTGGAGTCCCTCGACGGTGCCAAGCACAGCCTCTACATCATCGAGTCCTGGCCGAGCAGTGCCAGCTCCTGCTCGTCCATGCCTGGATCGGTGCGCGGGATCGACCTCAACGCCTGGGGAGCGTCGCCCTCGCTGTCCCAGGGTCCGAACACCCAGGTGATGGTCTACACACCGGGCACGATCTCGGCGAGCGGCAACGCGACGGTCACCGGGCAGTTCTACGGCTGCAAGGTCAACCTGTCCAACCCCGTTACGCTCAACTACGTGGCGGCGAACAGCTCGGGCGGGTCCTCGGGACGTGCGTTCGTCGTGACCGAGCGGTTCCGCCTGGACGACCAAGCGCTGGAGCTCCCCTGACCGGGTTGACCGTCGTCCTCGTCGCACTTCTCGGGCTGGCCGTCGGTTCCTTCCTCAACGTCGTCGTCTGGCGCGTACCGCGCGGTGAGTCCGTCGTCTCCCCGCCCAGCGCGTGCCCGCGCTGCGGCCACGAGATCCGGGCGCGCGACAACATCCCGGTGGTCTCGTGGCTGATCCTGCGAGGCCGGTGCCGGGACTGCGGAGAGCCGATCTCGGCGCGATACCCGCTGGTCGAGGCGATGACCGCGATCCTCTTCGCAGCGACTGCGTGGTTCGCCGGACCGTCGTGGGTGCTGCCTGCACTGCTCTACCTGGCCGGCATCGGTGTCGCCCTGACGCTCATCGACCTGGACACCAAGCGCCTGCCGAACGCGATCGTGCTGCCGTCGTACGCGGTCGGCGGCCTCCTCCTGGCTCTCGCCAGCTGGAACCCCGGCGGCGCGAGCGACTGGGGCGCCTACGTCAGGGCGCTGATCGGCTGCGCGATCCTCTACGCGTTCTACTTCACGCTGGTGCTCGTGTATCCCGCCGGCATGGGTTTCGGCGACGTCAAGCTCGCAGGTGTCCTCGGCCTCTACCTCGGATGGTTCGGGTGGGCCGCACTGGTCACGGGAGCGTTCGCCGCCTTCCTGCTCGGCGGGCTGTTCGCGATCGGGATGCTCGTCACGGGACGAGCCGGCCGCAAGAGCAGCGTGCCGTTCGGGCCATGGATGCTGCTGGGCGCCGCCGTGGGGATCGTGCTCGGCGAGCAGGTCTGGGTCTGGTACTCGGCTCTCCTCTGACCCCGAGGCTCGAAGCTTCGAGACCGCAAGGGTGCAGTGCCGTAACCGCTCAAGTCCGGCACCCTTCGGCCCGATGAGGTGGAGGTAGCCCTCTCGACCACATCTCGCTCACCCGGAGGACGTTCGTGGCAAGCACACGAGTCATCGGACTCGACATCGGCGCCGGAGCTGTCCGTGCCGCCGAACTCGAGTTCGGCAGCGGCGGTCCCGCAGGCAAGAACCCGGCGACGCTCGTGCGCTATGGCGAGGTCCCCCTGCCGCTCGGTGCCGTGCGGGACGGCGAGGTCGTTCAGCAGGCGACTGTCGCCTCCGCGCTCAAGCAGCTGTGGGCCCGCACGAAGTTCTCGTCGAAGGACGTCGTCATCGGCGTCGGAAACCAGCGCGTGCTCGTCCGCGAGACGGAGCTTCCGTGGATGTCCCGAGCCCAGCTCGCGGAGTCTCTGCCGTTCCAGGTGGGCGAGCTCCTGCCGATGTCGGTCGACGACGCCCTGCTCGACTACGTCCCGACGTCCGAGAGCGACGGGCCGCAGGGCAGGACGATGCACGGACTCCTCGTCGCAGCGCAGCGAGACACCGTGAATGCGAATGTCCTTGCAGTCGAGGGTGCCGGGCTCCGGCCCGTCATGGTCGATCTCAATGCCTTCGCACTCGTACGCTCGCTCGCCAGGGGGAACCTCGCGAACGGCACGGTCGCCATCGTCGACATCGGTGCGCAGATCACCACGGTCGTGGTCGCCGCGAACGGGCTGCCGCGGCTCGTGCGGGTGCTGCCCGCTGGGGGGCACCAGGTCACGAGTGCCGTCGCGGGCAGCCTCGGCATCTCGGCCGGGGAAGCGGAGCAGGTCAAGCGCAACCTCGGTGTGGGCTACGCGGCGCCGGAGGGCGCCGAAGGAGCCGTCGAGGCGATCTCCGAGGTCGCACGGACCCTCGTGGAGTCGATCAGGAACACGTTCGTCTACTACGCGGGAAACCACCCCGGCGCCGGGATCGACGTCGTCGTGCTGACCGGCGGCGGATCGCACCTTCCCGGCCTGGGCCAGTACTTGTCGAGCGCGAGCCGACTGTCCGTCACCCTCGGTGATCCCCTGTCGGGCCTGCGCTCGAGCAAGGGCGCCGGACGGGAGCAGCTGAACGGTCTCGAGTCCTTGGTCGCCGTCCCGGTGGGGCTTGCATACGGAGTGGCAGCATGAGCGCACTGACGGAGAAGCCACGCAAGATCGCGTTGTCGAAGCCCAAGGCAGCCGCGTCGGTGGTCGCCGGGCTGCCGCAGGTCAACCTGCTGCCGCCCGAGGTGCGGTCAGCTCGCGGACTGGCCAGCATCAAGCGCTGGCTCGTCCTCGCACTGCTGGTGACGCTCGCGCTCTGCGCGCTCCTCTACGCCGTCAACGTCGCCGCGTCGCGCAGCGCGGACGACGACCTGGTCGCCGCGCAGAACGAGACCTCGCGCCTCACGCTCGAGCAGGCGAAGTACGCGGAGCTCCCACGAGTGCAGGAGCAGCTCAAGCTGATCCAGTCCACGCGGACGACCGCCATGTCGACCGACGTCCTGTGGAAGTCCTACCTCGACGCGATCGCTGCTGTGCTGCCCGAGGGCGTGAGTCTCGACGTCCTGTCGATGACCGGCGCGACGCCCATGACGCCGACGGCGCCTTCGGCGAACGATCCGGCCGCATCGAGTGTCGGATCCATCCTGATCACCGCTCGCTCGCTGACCATGCCGGACACGGCGGCACTCATCGCAGCGCTGGACTCGGTCCCCGGACTCGGCAACGCGTGGCTGACCACTGCGGTCGTCGCGGCGGACCCCGACCACGGCGTCTACTACAAGATCGACGGCAGCGTGCAGGTCGAGCCGTCTGCGTACTCGCACCGGTTCGACCCCGCTGACGACAGCGACGGAGGCAAGTAATGAAGGGCGTGAAGAAGAGCACCTGGATCGGTGGCACGGCCTTCCTTGCCGTTCTCCTGCTCGCAATGACGTGGTTCGTGCTCGTCGCACCGGTGCGAGCGCAGGCAGACGACACCCGCGAGCAGATCCGGACCACAGAGGCGGCGAACGCCGTGCTGCAGGCCAAGGTCAACAAGCTCAAGGCCGATTTCGTCAATCTCGACGCGTACAAGGACGACGTCGCTGCGCTGCAGAAGGAGATCCCGACGAAGGCGCAGATCAGCAGCTACCTCCTCCAGCTCGACGCGATCGCCGTCAAGCACGAGGTGTCGATCGTCGACGTCCAGACGCTGCCCGCGCAGGCAGTGACCTATGCGGACCCGGCCGCCGGCACGGGGGCTTCGACCGAGGTGCAGCCCACGGCGGCGCCGAGCGCCACACCGTCCCCGACCCCGAGCCCGAGCCCCAGCGCGAGCGCCGCACCGGCCGTCCGCCCGGGCAAGGGCAAGGAAGCACCGGGAGGCTTCTCGGCGATCCCCGTCACGTTCAAGGTCGTCGGGGCCTATTCCGACGTGCTCGACTTCCTCGACGCCGCCCAGCACACCAAGCGGCTGCTTCTCGTGCAGATGTTCACCGAGACCGCGCAGACCAAGAGCGATGCCAGTGGTGGACGCCCGGCCACTGCCGAGGGCGACAGCGAGCTCGAGGTCGGCGGCTTCATCTGGGTGCTGCCTGGCACCCCGACCGACGTCGCGGCCTCGGGTGACGGTGACGGTGACGGCGCCAGCGGCGGCAAGACCAAGCTCCCGAAGCCGCCCGCTGACAAGAACCCGCTGGTCCCTGTCGACGGACCAAAGGAGCCGACGAAGCAGTCCGACTGACGACACGTCGACGAACGGGTGGTTCTCCTCGGGGAGCCACCCGTTCGTGCGTCCACCGGGCGGAACGGGCGACAGGCATTCACGACTCGAGTGGGAGAATCCGTCACATGCTGCGTTGGTTGACCTCAGGTGAGTCGCACGGCCCTGCCCTGATCGGCGTCATGGAAGGCCTGCCCGCAGGCGTCTCGGTCACCACGGCAGACGTTCGCGCGGCGCTCGCGCGGCGCCGGTTGGGCTACGGGCGCGGCGCTCGCATGAAGTTCGAGCAGGACGAGGTGCGCCTGCTCGCAGGCGTCCGCCACGGGGTCACTCAGGGCGGACCGTTCACCGTCGAGATCGGCAACACCGAGTGGCCCAAGTGGGTCGAGGTGATGTCGGCCGACCCGCTCGACGACGACTCCGTCCTGCAGCGCGCTCGCAACGCACCGCTGACGCGTCCCCGCCCGGGCCATGCCGACCTCGTCGGGATGCGGAAGTACGGTTTCGACGATGCCCGGCCGGTGCTGGAGCGCGCGTCGGCACGAGAGACCGCAGCGCGTGTCGCGCTCGGGACGGTCGCTGCCGCCTTCCTGCGTCAGGCTGCAGGCATCGAGCTCGTCTCGCACGTCGTGTCGATCGGACCCGTCGCCGTCCCCGACGACGCCCCGCTGCCGACGGGCGCCGATGTCAACGCGCTCGATGCCGACCCGGTGCGTTGCTTTCACTCGGCGGTGTCGGCGGAGATGGTCGCCGAGATCGACCAGTGCCACAAGGACGGGGACACGCTCGGTGGCGTCGTCGAGGTCCTCGCCTACGGTGTCCCGTCCGGGCTTGGTTCCTACGTCCACAGCGATCGTCGGCTCGACGCGCGCTTGGCAGGCGCACTCATGGGTGTCCAGGCCATCAAGGGCGTCGAGGTGGGAGACGGGTTCAGGACGGCGGCCCGTCGCGGCTCGCTCGCCCACGACGAGATGGTCCGCGGCGCCGACGGGCGCATCGAACGGGCCACCAACCGTGCCGGCGGCCTCGAGGGCGGGATGACCAACGGCGAGGTCGTCCGCGTCCGCGCAGCGATGAAGCCCATCAGTACCGTCCCGCGCGCGCTCGCGACGATCGACACCGCGACCGGCGAGCCGGCCAAGGCCCAGCACCAGCGTTCGGACGTGTGCGCTGTTCCGCCGGCGGCCGTCGTGGCTGAGGCGATGGTGGCCCTCGTCCTCGCCGACGCCCTGTTGGAGAAGACGGGCGGGGACTCGCTCGCCGAGGTGCGGCGCAACCTCGCCGGCTACCTCGATGCCATGGCCGACGGCGTTCGCTGAGCCGAGCAACGACGAAGGCCGGGCCACCGTGGTGGGGCCCGGCCTTCGTCGGTCTGCGCTACCTGCCGGTGAAGGACACCCTGGCGCTCGCCGGGCTGGCGCCGACGCTGTTGTACGCGAAGATGCGGACGAAGTACTTGGCGCCCTTCTTCGACTTGGTCCACGTGTAGGTCGAGCTCGAAGCCGAGACGGTCTTCAGCGTCTTCCAGGACGTGCCGTTCGTCGAGTACTGGATCTTGTACGACGTGACCGCAGTGCCGTTCGACGCGACCTTCTTCCACGAGATCTTGGCCTTGTGGCTCGCGGTTGCGACCGTGACCGACGTCGGGGCTTTCGGCTTCCCTGCTGGAGTCACGGAGACGCTCGAGGACGATGAACCCACACCCACAGACGTGCGCGCAGCCACCCGAACCTCGTACTTGGTCCCGTTCATCAACCCGACGAGCGTCGCACTGCGGACCGACGCAGACGTCGTCGTCGCTCGCGTCCACGCGCCCCAGCGCTTCGTGCTCGGCGAGTACTGCCGGCGCTCGACCGTGTAGCCCTGCAGAGCGCTGCCACCCAGTGAGCCCGGCGCGCTCCACGACGCGACGGCGCCGCGATCAGCTCGCTTGACAGTCAGGGAACGCGGCGCGCTCGGAAGCGCATAGCTGACCTGGTCGATGGTCGCCGGCAGGCTCGTCCCTGCCGCGCTCGTCGCGCGAAGCTCGATGCGATACGTCGTCTGTCCGAGACCGGAGATCGCGTACGAGGTGACGCTCGCGCCGAGCGTCTTGGTCGTCCAGGTGGCGCTCGACGCTGCACGCCAGCGGAGCTGGTATCCGGTGAGGGGGAGCGCGGACACGGGAGCTCGCCAGGAGACACCCACGGTGTGTACGCCCGCGGTTGCCCGCAGTGCAGAGGGAACCGCGGGGGCGCCTGCGGTGGCCTTGGTCCGGGTGGCAGACCAGCCGCCCTGGCCCTCGGTGTTCCGTGCTGCGACGGCTACCTCGTAGGTCGTGCCCGTGCGTAGTCCCGACAGGGTCAGGGACGTGCCCGTGACAGCGGGTTGCTCGACCCATGCGGCTTCCGGCGTCTCCTGAGCCCGGTAGCGAACCACGTAGCTCACCACGCCCTCAGTGCCCCGTAGCTGCCCCTCGAGGGGATTCCACGAGACGGCGAGCCCGGTGCCGTCCACGTTGACGGTCGGTGTCGACGGAACGGCAGGAAGCGTGCGGACCTGGAAGGTGCGAGTCGCTGACTCGCCGAGAGCGATGCGCGACGCGCCGGTCCCGTACCTCTCTCCGAGCGGGACGACGTTCCAGCTGTACGTCGTTCCGTAGGTCAGCTCGGTGGTGGGAGCGAATGCCGTCGACCGTGTCTCGTACGTGCTGGTGGACGTGCCGCTGGTGATCTGGACGAGGTAGCGCGATGCTCCGTCGACAGGCTGCCAACGCAGGACGCGATCCGTGCTGGCCAGCACCGACCCGGTCGGGGTCGTGACGACGGGAGCCTGCCGTGCGATGGTGAAGGGCGAGTCGATGCTCCACGCCGACGTGTTGTTCGCCGTGTCGACGGACTGGACACGCCAGCGGTAGCTGCCGGCCTGCAGATCGGCCACGGTCACTGCCGCCTGCTTCACCGTCGTCCCACCGACCGTGATCTTCGTGTCGGGGGTCGCCGCGTTCCAGTACTGGACGTTGTAGCGGGCTGCGGGCGCGGTCGATGCCCAGTTGAGGGCCACGCTCGTGCGTACTTC
>Ga0160439_1000497_pt1 | contig 17890 bp, 14 predicted proteins | sample HID1975M_E0MG_FD_108201 | JGI IMG/M metagenome (GOLD analysis project Ga0160439, IMG submission 108201) | Enriched soil microbial communities from UW Madison campus, WI, USA - HID1975M_E0 MG | ecosystem: Environmental > Terrestrial > Soil > Unclassified | place: USA: Madison, Wisconsin... | reverse complement strand
GCCGCGCGCCGCAAGCCGCCGTTCGGCATCGGCCAGATCGGCAAGTCGTTCCGCAACGAGATCACGCCCGGCAACTTCATCTTCCGCACGCGCGAGTTCGAGCAGATGGAGATGGAGTTCTTCGTCGAGCCCGGCACGGACGAGACGTGGCACCAGTACTGGATCGACCTGCGCACCGACTGGTACACGGACCTGGGCATCGCGCGTGACAACCTGCGCCACTACGAGCACCCGGCCGAGAAGCTCTCGCACTACTCCAAGCGCACCGTCGACATCGAGTACCGGTTCGGCTTCCAGGGCAGCGAGTGGGGCGAGCTCGAGGGCATCGCCAACCGCACGGACTTCGACCTCAAGACGCACACCGAGCACTCGGGCCAGGACCTGTCGTTCTTCGACCAGGCCAAGAACGAGCGCTACGTCCCGTACGTCATCGAGCCGGCGGCCGGCCTGACGCGCTCGCTCATGGCGTTCCTCGTCGAGTCCTACACCGAGGACGAGGCGCCCAACACCAAGGGCGGCGTCGACACCCGCGTCGTGCTCAAGCTCGACCCGCGCCTCGCGCCGGTCAAGGCCGCGGTGCTGCCGCTGTCGCGCAACGAGTCGCTGTCGCCCAAGGCTCGCGACCTCGCGGCCGAGCTGCGCCGCAACTGGAACGTCGACTTCGACGACGCCGGTGCGATCGGCCGTCGCTACCGCCGCCAGGACGAGATCGGCACCCCGTTCTGCATCACGGTCGACTTCGACACGCTCGAGGACCAGGCCGTGACGATCCGCCACCGCGACGACATGACGCAGGAGCGCGTCTCGCTCGACCAGGTGACGAGCTACCTCGCGGCACGCCTGATCGGTGCCTGACGGGCGCTGAGCGCGCCGACCGCACGACTGACCCGGACCCCCAGAGCCACCGGGTCAGTCGTGCGCGTCGTCCCACCGCGCCCGTGTGGCGCGGACGTCGTTCACCTCGCTCGACGGTGAGGTGGCTCACCCGTGCACACGCGTGAGTGCCGCAAGGGGTTGACGCGTTCGCAGGGATCTCTTCCGGCGTCCAGCGCGTCCAGCTGGCCGCTGCTGGTGCTGCACGGCGGGCGCGAGGCTGCGCACGAGCGGGTTCGGCATGGTGGTCACACCGTCGAAGACGCACCGGCCGGCCAGAAGGTTGGGTCATGACATCCGTCATGTGCGAGTCGTGACGCACGGCGGGTGAGCGGCGGCCGCAAGAACGCCAGGATCGAGTCATGACCACAGAGCTGCTCGACACCCCCGTCACGGGGACCCTCGCGCTCGACCTGCGCGGACTGCGCAAGTCCTTCGGCACCGTGCGTGCCGTCGACGGCCTGGACCTGGCCGTGCGGCCCGGCGAGGTCGTCGCGTTCCTCGGCCCGAACGGCGCCGGCAAGACGACGACCATCGACATGCTGCTCGGCCTGGCCGAGCCCGACGAGGGCACGGTGCAGGTGCTCGGCCTCGAGCCGTCCGCCGCGATCGCCGCGGGCCGCGTGTCCGCGGTCATGCAGAGCGGCGGCCTGCTCAAGGACCTGACCGTCGCCGAGACGGTCCAGCTGACCGCCTCGTTCTTCCGCGGCACGCGGTCGCCGAAGGAGGTCATGGAGCGGGCCGGCATCGCCGAGATCGCCGACCGCCGCGTCGGCAAGTGCTCGGGCGGTCAGCAGCAGCGGCTCCGCTTCGCGCTCGCGCTGCTGCCCGACCCCGACGTCATCGTGCTCGACGAGCCGACCACCGGCATGGACGTCGAGGGGCGTCGGGACTTCTGGAACGCGCTGCGCGCTGACGCCGCTCGGGGTCGCACGATCATCTTCGCGACGCACTACCTCGAGGAGGCGGACGCGTACGCGGACCGCATCGTGCTGGTCAGCCACGGGCGCATCGTCGCCGACGGCTCGGCCGCGCAGGTCAAGAGCCTGACGTCGGGCCGCGTCGTGTCGGCGTCGTTCGCAGGCCCGCTCGACGAGCCCGCGCTGCGGGCTCTGCCCGGCGTGCAGGACGTCGAGGTACGGCGCGACCGCGTGATCATCCGGACCACCGACTCCGACGCGGTCGCCCGCCACCTGCTGACCGCCACGGACGCGACCGACCTCGAGATCGCGGCGCGCGGGCTCGAGGACGCGTTCCTGGCTCTGACCACCGACCACGCCGACAACCACGAGACCATCGGGAGCATCGCATGACCGCCGTCGCCGTCCCCGTCACCGGACCCCGCCGGGGGCTCAACGCCACGTTCCTGACGATCGAGCTGCGCCGCCTGCTGCGCAACCGCCGCGGGATCATCTTCACGCTCGTCATGCCACCGGTGTTCTTCCTGCTGTTCGGCACGGTGAGCAGCTACAAGACCGAGTCGGTCGGGCACGCGAACGTGACCGCCTGGATCATGATCTCGATGGCCCTGTACGGCGCCATCCTGTCCACGACGAGCGGCGGGGCGAGCGTGTCCGTCGAGCGCGCTCAGGGCTGGACCCGCCAGCTGCGGCTGACGCCCCTGAGCCCCGTGACGTACGTCGCGACCAAGGTCGCGGTCGCGATGGTGATGGGGCTCGGGGCGGTCGTCGTGACGGCCGCGGTCGGCATGGCCTCGGGGGCGACCGGCGACACCTCCCGGATCCTCGTGTCGCTCGCGCTCGCCTGGGTCGGGTCCTCGGTGTTCGCGGCGTTCGGGCTCTTCATGGGCTACCTGCTGCCGTCCGAGAACGTCATGCAGATCCTCGGCCCGGTGCTCGCGCTGCTGTCCTTCGCCGGCGGCCTGTTCATGCCGCTCGGCGACGGGGTCTTCGCGACGATCGCGCAGTTCGTGCCGACGTACGGCCTGGCCGAGATCGTGCGCGGGCCGATCACCGACGAGGGCGTGTCGATCTGGGCCGTCGTCAACGTCGTGGCCTGGGGGATCGTGTTCGTCGCCGGCGCCGCCTGGCGGTTCCGCCGCGACACGGCCCGGGTGTGAGCAGTACGCGCGAGGTGCGACGCGGCGTCCCGAGCGGCGCCGGGTCGCGCGACTGCCCGGGCGATAGCGTGGGCGCCGTGACGACGTCCTGGCGCGGGCGGCTGCGGGACAACTGGCCGCAGGGCGACACGGCCCTGTACGTGACGCGGCCCGGGCACGAGGACCTGCCCCCCGGGCGCGCACGCCGCACGATGCGCGTGATCGGCCCCGTGATGGGGATCGTGTGGGCAGTCTTCCTGCTGCAGCCGTGGCAGTCCGCGTGGGACAGCTCGCCGGGCTGGGAACGGGTCGTCTCGCTCGTCGCGATCGCCGGGCTGGCGCTCTCGTTCGCGTGGGTGGTCCTCACCCACGCGGGCCCGCACGGCCAGACGATGGCGCCGCGCCGGGCCGCGCCGTTCCTGCTGGGCCAGACCGTGCTCGTCGCGCTGGCGTGCCTCGCGGCCGACCAGGACGGGCTCGTCGGGCTCGTCTTCATCTGCGTCTCGGGGATCTTCCTGCTCCGCGACCCCCGCGCGCTCGGCCTCGCGCTGTGGTCGTCGGTGGTCATCGTGGTCGTGCCGCGGTTCGTGCCCGGCTGGGACACGATCGACGACCTGGTGATCTCGGTGGTCCTCGCGTCGGTCGCCGTCTTCGGGTTCACCCAGCTCGTGATGCGCAACCGCCAGCTGCAGGTCGCGCGCGACGAGGTCGCGGTGCTGGCCGTAGAACGCGAGCGCGAGCGCATCGCGCGGGACATGCACGACGTGCTCGGGCACTCCCTGACGGTGATCTCGGTCAAGGCCGAGCTGGCCGCGAAGCTGTTCGCGGTCGATCCCGCCCGGTCCCGGACGGAGATGCTCGAGGTCCAGACCCTGGCCCGCACCGCGCTCGCGGACGTCCGCGGCATGGTGACCGCGACCCGCGCCGTGACCCTGGCCGGGGAGCTCGCCGGCGCACGCCAGGCGTTCGACTCGGCCGCGATCGAGGCCGTCGTCCCCGGCACGATCGACGAGGTGCCCGACGAGCTGCGCGTGCTGTTCGCGTGGGCGATCCGCGAGGGCACGACCAACGTCCTGCGGCACTCCGCCGCGTCGCACGTGCAGATCGTCATGACGGCGGACACCCTGACGGTCGACGACGACGGCACCGGCCCGGCCGCGGACGAGCGCGGCAACGGCCTGCACGGGCTCGTCGAGCGCGCACGGTCGGCCGGCGCGCGCGTCGAGGTGTCCACGAGCCCGCTCGGCGGGTTCCGCCTGCAGGTCACCACCCGAGAGGCCACCCCGTGATCCGACTGCTGCTGGCCGACGACCAGGCCCTCGTGCGCGGTGCCCTCGCGGCACTGCTCGACCTCGAGGCGGACCTGGAGGTCGTCGCGCAGGTGGGACGAGGCGACGAGGTGCTGGCCGCCGCCCGCGCGCACGCGGTGGACGTGGCGCTGCTCGACGTGGAGATGCCCGGCCTCGACGGCATCACGGTCGCGGCCGAGCTGCACCGCGCGCTGCCGACCTGTCGCTCGCTGATCGTCACGACCTTCGGGCGGCCGGGCTACCTGCGCCGCGCGCTCGACGCGGGGGCCAGCGGGTTCGTCGTCAAGGACACCCCGGCCGAACAGCTCGCCGACGCGGTCCGGCGCGTGCACCGCGGGCTGCGCGTGGTCGACCCCGACCTCGCGGTCGAGTCGCTGACCGTCGGGTCCTCGCCGCTGACCGAGCGCGAGCGGGACGTGCTGGTCGCCGCCGCGGGCGGCGGGACGGTCGCGGACATCGCGGCCGGGACGTTTCTGTCCGAGGGGACCGTGCGCAACTACCTCTCGGCAGCGATGGGCAAGACGGGTGCGCGCACCCGCGCGGAGGCGGCCCGCATCGCGCAGGACAACGGCTGGCTGTAGTCCGGCGTCAGTGCCGGCCGAGCACGCAGAACTCGTTGCCCTCGGGGTCGGCCAGGCAGACCCAGCGCACGTCGCCCTGGCCCACGTCGGCGTCGGTCGCGCCCAGCGCACGCAGGCGTGCCACCTCCGCGGCCTGCTCGTCGACCGGGGACGGCAGCAGGTCGAGGTGGATGCGGTGGACGGCCGCCGCGGCCGGGGCCCGGAGCAGCTCGAGGTAGGGACCGACGCCCTCCGGTGCCCGCAGCCGCGCGTGGCCGTCGGTGATCTCGTCGACGGTCCAGCCCGTCGCCTCGCCCCAGAACGCGGCGAGCGCCCGCGGGTCGGCGCAGTCGACGACGATCGTGGCGATGGGTCCGGTGTCGGCGTAGACCTCGCGGGGCTCGAGCACGCAGAAGAGGTTGCCCTCGGGGTCGGCCATGACGACCCACGGCACGTCGCCCTGCCCGATGCCGGCCAGCGTGGCGCCCAAGGCCTGGAACCGCGCGACCAGCTCGGCCTGGTGGGCGAGCGAGGTGCTCGCGAGGTCGAGGTGCGCGCGGTAGTGCACCGAGCCCGGGTCGGGCACGGCGACGACATCGATGCAGACGGCGCGCGGGTCGGGCCAGGCGAAGCCGACGGGCTCGACGTTCGTCACGCCGGGTGCCTCGCTGGACACCGCCCAGCCGAGCGCCTCGGCCCAGAACCGCCCGACGGCGTCGTCGTCGCGCGCCTTGATGTTGACCTGGACGAGCTGCAGTCCCATGCGAGGCCTAGCGTCCGACGTTGCGGTTCCCGCGGCCGACGATGACGAGGACCACGCCGATGACGGCGAGGATCAGTCCGACGTAGACGAGGAACTGGCCGAGCCCGGCGAGGCCGAGCACGAGCAGGACGAGGCCGGCGATGATGAGGACGAGCCAGAGGGCCACGGGGAGATCCTTCCGTCGGAGCAGTTGCGCAACGATCCCAGCGTTCCGCGGCCCCCGCACGGCGAGCGGCGTCGGGATGGGACACTGGGTGCCATGACCACGACCACTGCGAGCACGGGCACGTCCGTGCTCCCGCCGCTGCGGATCGGGCCCCTGACCATCGACACCCCCGTGGTCCTCGCGCCCATGGCCGGGGTCACCAACGCGGCGTTCCGCCGTCTGTGCCGCGAGTCCGGTGCCGGGCTGTACGTCGCGGAGATGGTGACCAGCCGCGCGCTGGTCGAGCGGGGCGAGGAGTCGATGCGGATCATCTCGCACGAGCCCGACGAGCGTCCCCGCAGCGTGCAGGTCTACGGCGTCGACCCGGCCACGGTCGCCGCGGCGGTCCGGCTGATCGCGAGCGAGGACCGCGCGGACCACGTCGACCTCAACTTCGGCTGCCCGGTGCCCAAGGTGACCCGCCGCGGCGGGGGAGCCGTGCTGCCCTGGAAGCGCGACCTGTTCCGCTCGATCGTCTCGTCGGCCGTCGAGGCGGCGTCGCCCTACGGCGTGCCCGTGACGGTCAAGATGCGCAAGGGCATCGACGACGACCACCTGACGTACCTCGAGGCCGGCCTCGTGGCGCAGGAGGTGGGCGTCGCGGCCGTCGCGCTGCATGCCCGCACCGCGGCGGACTACTACTCGGGCACCGCGGACTGGGAGTCCATCGCGCGCCTCAAGGAGACGGTCACCGACATCCCCGTGCTCGGCAACGGCGACATCTGGTCGGCCGAGGACGCGCTCGAGATGGTCGCGCAGACGGGCTGCGACGGCGTCGTCGTCGGGCGCGGCTGCCAGGGCCGACCGTGGCTGTTCGCGGACCTCGCGGCCGCGTTCGCCGGGTCCGACGAGCGCATCCGGCCGGGCCTGGGCTACGTCGCGACCGTGGTGCGCCGGCACGCCGAGCTCATGGTCGAGCACTTCGGCGAGGAGTCGAAGGCGCTGCGCGAGATGCGCAAGCACATGGCCTGGTACTTCAAGGGCTACGTCGTGGGCGGCGAGACGCGCGCGGCGCTCGGCCTGGTCTCGACGATGGCCGAGCTCGACGACCGGCTCGCCGGCCTCGACCTGGACCAGCCGTACCCGGGCGAGGCGGCCGAGGGCCAGCGCGGCCGCGCCGGGTCTCCGAAGCGCCCGATCCTGCCGTACGGCTGGCTCGACTCGCGCGAGCTGTCGGAGGAGTTCGCGCGCGACCTGCACGAGGCCGAGCTCAGCGTCTCGGGGGGCTAGTCCCGCCGCACGACGACCGACCGGGCCAGCTCGTCGGCGGCCTGTGCCGTCGCGCCGGGTGCACCGAGGTCGGTCGTCGCGACCGCCAGGGCGCCCGTCGCCGAGGCGCGCGCCAGGGCGGCCCCGGTGCCGAGCCCGTCGAGCGTCGCGCTGAGCAGCCCGGCGAAGAATGCGTCGCCCGCGCCGTTGGTGTCCACGACGGTCCCGACCGGCGCGGTGCCGACCGACCACCACCCGTCCGCGTCGAGCGCGATCGCGCCGCGCGAGCCGTCGGTGCAGACCGCGAGCCGGCAGCCGGCGTCCACCCGGGACCGCAGGTAGGCGCGCGGGTCGGCGAGCCGGTCCGCGCTGACCAGCAGCACGTCGGCCGCGTCGGCGAACGGCCGGGCGTAGTCGCCCACCCCGTCGTCGTCGTGCACGTCGCACCAGACCGGGACGCCGCGCGAGCGTGCTGCGGCGAGCAGTGGGAGCGAGGAGTCGGCGAGGTCCAGCACGGCTACGGACGCGGTGTCGAGCGCGGCGAGGACGCCGGGCGTCGTGCCGGCGGAGGAAGGCAGCTCGAGGTAGATCGAGACGCGTGAGCCGTCGTCGGCCATGAGGTTGACGTGCCGCTCCGTGCGGCCCTCGCGTGCGGGCTCAGCCAGGAGGGTGAGGCGCTCGTGGGTGAGCGCGGACCGGACCAGGTCCGCCAGGGAGTCGGCGCCCAGCAGCGTCGAGAGCGTCACGTCCACACCCAGCGCCGCGAGCGTCACGGCCTTGCCCGCCGACGTCCCGCCGAGCCCGTCGTGGTAGCCGCTCGCGAACAGCATGTGCGAGCGTGGCTCGGGCAGGGACGGGACGCGGACGAGGGTGTTCCACGCCGCCGCGCCGTTGACCAGGACGTTCGCCATGGCGCCAACCTAGCGGTGGCCCGGTGCGATCATGTGCGCGTGGATCAGCACCTCCGGCCGCGCGCGATGACGCTCGCCGCCCTCCTCGTCCTTGCCGCGCTGACGTTCCTCAGCCTGTGGTCCGTGTGGCCACCGGCGCCGAAGGGCGAGGACGCCCCGGCCGACGCGTTCAGCGCCGCCCGCGCGTTCGACCACGTCGAGACCATCGGTCAGGAGGTCCACGTCGCGGGCAGCGAGGCGGCGGGCGCGGTCCGCCAGCACATCGTCGACACGCTCACCGGTCTGGGCCTGAGCCCCGAGGTGCACCAGGGAGTCGGCGCGACGGGCGCCCTGGGCAGCACGTACGGCCTGGCGGCCGTGCAGAACGTCGTCGCGGTCATCCCCGGCACGCAGTCCACCGGTCGCGTGTTCATGGTCGCGCACTACGACTCCGTGCAGGTCTCCTACGGCGCGAACGACGACGGCGCCGGCACGGCCACGCTCCTCGAGACGGCCCGTGCCCTGACGGCCGGCGAGCCCTTGCGCAACGACATCGTGCTCGTGTTCACGGACGCCGAGGAGGCGTGCCTGTGCGGCGCCGAGGCGTTCGTGCACGACGACCCGCTCGCCGCCGACGGGGGAGTGGTGCTCAACTTCGAGGCCCGCGGCGCGTCCGGCCCGGCGATCATGTTCGAGACGTCGCGCGGCAACGCCGCCCTGGTCGACGAGTACGCCCGGGTGCCCTACCCGGTCGGCAGCAGCATGGCCGTCGAGGTCTACCGGATCCTGCCGAACGACACCGACTTCACCCCGTTCCGCGAGCAGGACCGGTTCACGGGTCTCAACAGCGCCTACATCGACGGCTCGGCGGTCTACCACTCGCCCGAGGACCGCCCCGAGTACATGGACCGGGCGAGCCTGCAGCACCACGGCTCGAACGCGCTCGCGCTGGCCCGCTCGTTCGGCGACGGCGACGTGGCCGAGCTCGCGCAGCCCTCGTCGGGCGACGCCACCTACTTCCCGGCGCCCGGCACGCTCGTGCGCTACCCCGGCTGGCTCGTCTGGCCGTTCGCGGTCGCGGCCGTGCTGGCCGTCGCGGCGTTCGGCGTCGTCGCCGTGCGCCGGGGACTGGTCGCCCGACGACGGCTCGTGGCGGCGCTGCTCCTCGGCGTCGTGCCGATCGTCGCGGTCGCGGTCCTGGCGCAGCTCCTGTGGCTCGCGCTCGTCGCGATCCGGCCGGGGTACGGCGAGATGATCGACCCGTGGCGGCCCTGGTGGTTCCGCGCGGGCCTCGTGATGCTCGTCGCGACCGTCCTGCTCGCCTGGTACACCGCGCTGCGCAACCGCGTGGGTGCCACCGCGCTCACGGTCGGCGCGCTGGCCTGGCTCGCGCTGCTCGGCGTGGTCCTCGCCGCGCTCACGCCCGGGGGGTCCTACCTCGCCGCGCTGCCGGCGCTGGCGGGCGGCGTCGCCGGGATCGTCGCGGTGCTCGTGCGCAGCGACACCGGCGGCCTCGTCGCGCACACGGTCGCCGGCGCGGTCGCGGTCGTCGTGCTCGCGCCGATCGTGCTGCTGTTCATGCCCGCGCTGGGGCTGGCGACCGGTGCCGCGCCCGCGCTGTTCGCGGTGCTGCTCGGCATGGTGCTGCTCCCCGTCCTCGACGGCGCGATCCCGCGCGGCCGAGGACGGGCGCTGCCGGCGGTCGTGGCGGCGGCTGCGACGGTCGTCTGCCTGGGCGTCGGGCTCGTCGTGGACCAGTTCGACGCGCGTCATCCGCTGCCCACCCAGCTCATGTACGCGCTGGACGCCGACTCGGGCCAGGCGTGGTGGGCGAGCCAGGAGGTCGAGCCGAGCGCGTGGACCAGCCAGTTCGTCACCGGGCACGAGGATCTGTCGGAGAAGTTCCCGATGCTGACCGAGGGCGAGGCGACGGGCCCGGCCGAGGCCGCCGACCTGCCCGCGCCGGTCGTGGGTGACGTGGCGCGCGCGGGCACCTCGGTGATCTTCACCGTCACGCCGCAGCGCGCGGTGCGGCTCGTCGGGCTGACCGCTTCCGGCGTGCAGACGGCGACGGTCGAGGGCCGCGACGTCCCCGTCACCGACGGGACGTTCGACGTCGTCTTCAACGCCCCGCCCGCCGACGGCGTCCACGTGACGCTGACCCTGGCCGCGGCGGACCCGGTCCAGGTGCGCGTGACCGACGGCAGCGACGGGCTGGCCGACCTGCCCGGGTTCCGCGCACGCCCGACGGGCGTCGGGATCGAGGGGTCGCACACCTCCGAGCTCGTGCTCGTCGGGACGACGGTCACGCTCTGACAGTGGTCGGTGCTTGGATCTAGCCAACGGCTCAGCAACCCCCGGAGATGGCATGTCCCTCGTCCGCGTGCACAACTTCACGATCTCGCTCGACGGCTTCGGCACCGGCGAGGGCCAGAGTCTCGAGGCCCCGTTCGGGCACGCCGGCCACCGGCTCATGGCGTGGGCCTTCCCGACCCGCACGTTCCGGGGGATGGGCATGCACGGCGAGGGGGAGGCGTCGTTCGGTGTCGACGAGTCGTTCGCCAGCCAGTGGGCCACCGGCATCGGCGTCGAGATCATGGGCCGCAACAAGTTCGGCCCGCAGCGCGGTCCGTGGCAGGACGAGGAGTGGAAGGGCTGGTGGGGCGACGACCCGGTGTTTCACACCCCGGTCGTCGTCCTCACGCACCACCCGAGGCCGGTGCTCGAGATGGACGGCGGGACGACGTTCCACTTCGTCGACGCCGACCCCGTCTCCGCGCTCGCGCAGGCCCGCGCACTCGCGCCCGGACTCGACGTCCGCATCGGGGGTGGCGTCGAGACGGTGCGGCAGTTCCTCGAGGCGGACCTCGTCGACCACCTGCACGTCGTCGTCGTGCCGATCGTCCTGGGCCGGGGCGAGCGGCTCTGGGACGGGCTCGAAGGGCTCGAGGAGCGCTTCGAGATCGAGGCGACGCCGTCGCCGTCTGGGGTCGTGCACCTCATCCTCACGCGCAGGGCGCGCTAGCCTGATCCTCGTCTTGCAAGTTGCTGCAACGTTGCAGCCCGCCGACGGGGTGACGATGAGGATGTTCCGACGAGCCGCCGTGCTCGGAGTGCTGGGTGCGCTCGTGGCGGTCCTGGCTGCCTGCTCGGCACTCGCGCCCGATCCTGCTGCCGAGCCGGCGACCGACGGCTCGGGCCACGACGTCGGCGTGCAGCTGTTCCAGTGGACCTGGGACGCCATCGCGCGCGAGTGCACCGACGAGCTCGGTCCCGCCGGCTACGCGTGGGTGCTGACGTCACCGCCGCAGGAGCACATCACCGGCTCGCCGTGGTGGACCGCCTACCAGCCCGTGAGCTACCACATCGAGTCGCGGCTCGGCACGCGTGAGCAGTTCGCGGCGATGGTGCAGACGTGCCACGCGGCCGGGGTCGACGTGTGGGCGGACGCGGTGGTCAACCACATGACCGGCCAGGACGAGCCCGGTGTCGGTTGGGCGGGCTCGTCGTTCGAGCACTACACGTACCCCGGTATCTGGACCCCGCAGGACTTCCACCACTGCGGTCTGACCGAGGGCGACGACATCGGGAACTACCTCGACGCCGACGAGGTGCAGACCTGCGAGCTGGTCAACCTCGCGGACCTCGACACGGGCTCGGCGCACGTGCGCGCCACGCTCACGGCCTACCTGCAGGACCTCGTCTCGCTCGGCGTCGACGGGTTCCGCATCGACGCGGCCAAGCACATGGACCCGGCCGACATCGCCGCGATCGTCGCGCCGCTGCCGCCCGGGACCGGCATCGCGCAGGAGGTGATCCGCGGCTCGAACGAGCCGATCACGCCCGAGCAATACCTGGGCAACGGGCAGGTCTACGAGTTCACGTACGGCAAGGAGCTCCAGGGCGTCCTCGCCGGGTCGCCGGGTCTCGCGCTGGACCTCGGCACGGCGAGCGCGCGCTACGTGCCGTCCGACGACGCCGTGGTGTTCGTCGACAACCACGACACCGAGCGCAACGGATCGACGCTGAGCTACCGCGACGTCGACTACGCGCTCGCGAACGTCCTCATGCTCGGCGGGGTGTACGGCACGCCGCAGGTGTACTCGGGGTACGCGTTCGAGGACACCGACGCGGGACCGCCGCAGGACGCGGCGGGCGCGGTCCTCGACGCCTCGTGCGCGGCCGGCGCCGGGCCGGGAGGCGATGTGACGTGGGTGTGCCAGCACCGCTGGCCGGCGATCGCCGGGATGGTCGGCTGGCGCGGCGTGGTGGGCGATGCCCCGGTCGTCGACACCTGGTCGCAGGGCGAGGCCGTCGCGTTCGGGCGCGGGCAGCGCGGGTTCGTCGTGGTCAACGCGGGCGACGACGCCCTGACGACGACGCTCGCGACGAGCCTGGCCGACGGCGACTACTGCGACGTGCTCGCCGCCGGATGTGCGGAGGCGAAGGTCAAGGACGGCCGGATCAGCGTCACCGTGCCCGCGCGCAGCGCGCAGGCGTTCGACGTGTCCGGCCGTCCCTGAGGCTCAGGCCCCTGAGGCTCGGCGCGCCCAGACGGTCGTGTCGCCGGGCAGGGTGGTCGCGTCCGGCAGGTCGCCCGACGACGCCAGCACCGTGAGCCCGGCGGGCAGCTCGACCGGGTCGGCGCCGAGGTTGGCCACGACGAGGACGTCGCGGTTCTCGAACGCGATGACCTCGTCGCCGAAGGCGTCGTCCCAGGTGAGGCCGCCCGTGCCGAGGTGCTCGGCCCGCCGCAGCGCGAGCGCGCCGCGGTAGGTCTCGTACGTCGAGCCCGCGACTCCGCGCTGCGCGTCGAGGGCGTACGCGGCCCACGACGCCGGCTGGGGGAGCCACGTCACGCCGGTCGGCGAGAAGCCGAAGCCGGCCTCGTCGGCCGCCCACGGCAGCGGGACGCGGCAGCCGTCGCGACCGCGCTCGGCGCCGCCGGTCCGGAAGAACGCGGGGTCCTGGCGCAGCTCGTCGGGCAGGGCGGTGTGGTCCGGCAGACCCAGCTCCTCGCCCTGGTACAGGTACGCCGAGCCCGGCAGGCCGAGCATCAGCAGGGTCGCGGCGCGGGCCCGGCGCAGGCCGAGCTCCTCGTCGGGCTGCTCGTCGCCGTGGCCGATGCCGTTGGGGCGCGAGCCGGCCTCGGCGAGACCGAGGCGCGACGCGTGCCGCACCACGTCGTGGTTGGACAGCACCCAGGTGGTCGGCGCGCCCACGGAGTCGGCCGTGACGTACGAGGCCTCGATCACCGAGCGCAGCGCGGGGGCGTCCCACAGCGTCGCGAGGAACGCGAAGTTGAAGGCCTGCTGCATCTCGTCGGGCCGCACGTAGCGGGCCAGCCGGGACAGGGGCTCGACCCACGCCTCGGCGACGAGTGCGCGGTCGCCCGCGTACTGCGCGAGCACGCGGTTCCAGGCGCGGTAGATCTCGTGCACGCCGTCCTGGTCGAACATCGGGCCCTGGTTGCCCGCACCGGACACGGCGTCCTCGGGTGCGGCGGCGTCGTCCGAGCCCTCGATCATCGAGACGTGACCGTCCCAGTCGGGCAGGCCCGGCTCCTTGACCATGCCGTGCGCGACGTCGATGCGGAAGCCGTCGACCCCGCGGTCGAGCCAGAACCGCAGCACGTCCTCGAACTCGGAGCGGACCTCGGGGTGCTCCCAGTTGAGGTCGGGCTGGCGCGAGTCGAACAGGTGCAGGTACCACTGGCCGTCGGCGACGCGCGTCCAGGCGGGTCCGCCGAAGATCGACTGCCAGTTGTTCGGCGGCAGCTCGCCGTGCTCGCCCTGCCCCTCGCGGAAGAGGTACCGCTCGCGCTCCGCGGAGCCAGGTCCCGCCGCCATCGCCGCCTCGAACCACACGTGCTCGTCGGAGGTGTGGTTGGGGACCAGGTCGACGATCACCCGCAGGCCCAGGTCGTGCGCGCGCAGCAGCAGGGCGTCGAAGTCGTCGAGCGTGCCGAACAGGGGATCGACGGCGCGGTAGTCGGCCACGTCGTAGCCCGCGTCGGCCTGCGGGGAGCGGTAGAACGGCGAGAGCCACACGGCGTCGACGCCGAGCTCGGCGAGGTGGGGCAGGCGGGACGTGATGCCCGGCAGGTCGCCGATGCCGTCGCCGGAGCCGTCCGCGAACGATCGCGGGTAGACCTGGTAGATGACGGCGTGCCGCCACCACTCGCCGTCCGTGGCGGACGGGGCGTGGACGAGGGCGGGGCGGGTGTCGAGCGAGGTCACGGGGGCGTGCGCCTTTCGGGTATGACGAATCAAGGGGGGTGACGCGGGAGCGACGCGCGGGTCGTCAGGGAGCGACGGGCGCGGCGGCGGCATGGGCCGCCAGGTCGGCGACGTGGGGCGCCGCCCCGGTCGACGCGCGCACGATGAGCTCGGGGTGGAACTTGAGCTCGATGCGCGACGCCGGCGTGCCGCTGATCTCCGCGACGAGCGCGGACACCGCCGCGTGCCCCATGGCGAGGACCGGCTGGCGCACGGTCGTCAGGGGTGGGTCGGTGAAGGCGATCAGCGGCGAGTCGTCGAAGCCGACGACCGACAGGTCCTCCGGGACCGACAGACCGCGCGAGCGGGCCGCGCGGATGGCGCCGAGGGCCATGAGGTCGGAGCCGCAGATGATCGCGGTGTGCCCGGTCTCGATCAGCTCGAGCGCCGCGGCCTGCCCGCCCTCGACCGTGAACAGCGTCGAGACGACGTGCCCGGTCGGGTCGGAGATGCCGAGGTGGCGCTCCAGGGTGGCCGTGAACTCGGCGCGCTTGCGCGCGGCGGGGACGAACCGGTCGGGTCCGATCGCGAGCCCGATGGACCGGTGGCCCAGCGAGACGAGGTGGCGGAACGCGAGGTCCAGGGCGGCGACGTCGTCGGTCGACACGCTCGGCGCGTCGACGCCCTCGGCGAAGCCGTTGACGAGCACGACGGGCATCCCGCTGGACCGCAGCCGGTGGTAGCGGTCCTTGGAGGCCGACGAGTCGGCGTGCAGGCCCGAGACGAACACGATGCCGGCGACGCCGTGCTCGAGGAGCATGTCGACGTACTGGTCCTCGGTGGTGCCGCCGGGGGACTGCGTGCACAGCAGCGGCGTGTACCCGCGTTCGGTGAGCATCGACTCGATGACCTGCGCGAACGCGGGGAACACGGGGTTCGAGAGCTCAGGCACGACGAGGCCGACGAGGCCCGCCGAGCGCGTGCGCAGCTTCTCGGGACGCTCGTAGCCGAGGACGTCGAGCGCGGCGAGGACCGCCTGGCGCGCCTGCGTCGAGACACCGTGCTTACCGTTGAGCACGCGCGACACCGTGGCAGTGCTGACGCCGGCTTGTTCAGCCAGGTCTGTCAGTCGAGTGCGCACGGGGGGCAGCGTAGGGGACACGGGACCTCCTCGTCCTGGGCCGTTCGGGGGGCAAGCAGAAGCCGGCGACGTACCCCCGTGAAACCGTTGCCTGAAAGTTACCGTAACGACTTGCAGCCGAGGTTGCAACGACGTTAGCGTCTCCCCATCAGGCCAGTGTCGGTGGTGATGCCGCCGAGCGCAGGCACACTCACTGAACCCAGGAGATCGAAGATGCGACGGAGCATCCCTGTCGTTGCGGCGGCCCTCGGCCTCGCGCTGACGATGAGCGCCTGCTCGAGCGGCGGCTCGAACGAGGGCGACGCCACGCCGAAGCCCACCACCGCGGAGACGACGAGCGCACCCGCGCTGTCCGGCACGCTGACGATGTGGGTCGACGAGACCCGCATCGACGTCATGAAGCCGATCGTCCAGGAGTTCCAGGACGAGACCGGTATCAAGGTCGACCTCGTGCAGAAGGTCTCGGGCGACATCCGCACGGACTTCGTCTCGCAGGTCCCGACCGGCCAGGGCCCGGACGTCGTCATCGGCGCCCACGACTGGACCGGCGAGTTCGTCAACAACGGCGTCGTGGCCCCGATCGAGCTCGGCGACAAGGCCAGCGGCTTCGCGTCGTCGGCCATCCAGGCGTTCACCTACGACGGCAAGCTGTACGGCTCGCCGTACGCCATCGAGAACATCGCGCTGGTCCGCAACAACAAGCTGCTGCCGGAGACCAAGGCGAACACGTTCGACGACCTCATCACCGAGGGCAAGTCGGCGGACAAGAAGTACTCGGTCGTCATCCAGCAGGGTGACCAGGGCGACGCGTACCACCTGTACCCGCTGCAGACCTCGTTCGACGCCCCGATCTTCAAGCAGGCGGCCGACGGCTCGTACACCAACGAGCTGGGCCTCGGCGGCGAGAACGGCGAGAACTTCGCCAAGTACCTGGCCAAGCTCGGCAAGGAGAAGGTCCTGATCGCGACGATCGACGGCGAGAAGGCCAAGCAGGCGTTCCTCGACGGCGAGACGCCGTACATCGTGACCGGCCCGTGGAACACCACGGCGTTCACCGAGGCCGGCATGGACATCTCCGTCCTGCCCGTGCCGAGCGCCGGTGGCTCCGAGGCCAAGCCGTTCGTGGGCGTGCAGGGCGCGTTCATCTCGGCGAAGTCGAAGAACCCGCTGCTCGCCAACGAGTTCGTCACCAACTTCCTCACCACGGAGAAGGTCCAGACCGAGCTCTACAAGGCCGGCGGCCGCCTCCCGGCGCTGACGGCCTCGGCCGAGAAGGTCGACGACGCGGTGCTCAAGGGCTTCAACGAGGCCGGCGCGACCGGTGCCCCGATGCCCTCGATCCCCGAGATGGGCGCCATGTGGGCCTTCTGGGGCACCACCGAGGTGCAGATCATCAGCGGTCAGGCCAAGGACCCCGTCAAGGCCTGGGACAAGATGGTCACCAACATGCAGGACGCCGTCGACGGCACCAAGTAGTCCCTCCGGTCGCCCTGCTCCGTGCTCCGCTGCGGAGCAGGGCGACCGTCGTCTCTCCCCGTGCGCACGCCCGGGGACCGGAGCAGACTGCCCGCAACGTTCGGCGTAACGAGGCGCCCAGCAAAGGAAGACCATGTCGCAGCAGACCGTCGTCACCGACAGTGCGGGCGCCCCGCCCGAGCCCCCACCGAGCAGGTCCCGCTCCCGCGGTGACGGCATCTCCCATGCGCGCAACTACGGGCGCGGCTTCTGGGTCAAGGTCATCCTGGTCGCGCTCATCGACGCCGGCGCGGTCTACGGCATCCTCTCCGCGGTCGCGGTCTCGCAGTGGGGGATCGTCGCGTTCCTCGTCGTCGTCCTCGTGGTCGTCAACTGGGTGTACTTCTCCAAGCGCGCGCTGCCGGGCAAGTACCTGTTCCCCGGGCTCGTCTTCCTCTTCGTGTACGTGATCTTCACGGCGTGCTACACGGGCTACATCGCGTTCACGAACTACGGCGACGGGCACAACTCGACGCAGGCCGACGCCATCGCCGCGATCCAGATCCAGAACGAGCAGCGCGTCGAGGGCTCGGCCGCCTACCCGATCACGATCGTCAGCCAGGGGGGCGAGCTCGGCTTCGCGGTCGTGCAGGACGGCCAGGTCGAGGTCGGGACCGCCGACCAGCCGCTCGAGACCGTCGACGGCGCGACCGCGTCCGACGACAAGGCGACCGAGGTCCCCGGCTGGGACGTGCTGAACTTCGCCGCGATCGCCCAGCAGCAGGAGGCGATCGTCTCGCTGCGGGTCCCGGTGTCGGACGACCCGGCGGACGGCTCGCTGCGCACGCAGGACGGCTCGACGGGATACATCTACCAGTCGACGATGAGCTACGACGCGGCCACCGGCACCATGACGGACAGCGCCACGGGCACGGTCTACACGCCCGACGACCGCGGCAGCTTCCGGGCCCCGGACGGGACCGCGCTGACCCCCGGCTGGAAGGTCAACGTCGGCTTCGAGAACTTCACGCGGGCGTTCACCGACTCGCGGATCTCCGGTCCGTTCATCTCGATCCTCATCTGGACCTTCGTCTTCGCGATCCTGTCGGTCGTCACGACGTTCGCGCTCGGCCTCGGACTGGCCATCGTCTTCAACGACCCGCGCATCCGCGGCCGGAAGTTCTACCGGGCGATGCTCATTCTCCCG
>Ga0160439_1000496_pt1 | contig 17923 bp, 18 predicted proteins | sample HID1975M_E0MG_FD_108201 | JGI IMG/M metagenome (GOLD analysis project Ga0160439, IMG submission 108201) | Enriched soil microbial communities from UW Madison campus, WI, USA - HID1975M_E0 MG | ecosystem: Environmental > Terrestrial > Soil > Unclassified | place: USA: Madison, Wisconsin... | reverse complement strand
GCCCTGGCCGACGAGGTCCGCCGCCGCGACGGCTCGCTGCCCGCGCTGCGCCTCCCGCTGCCCGCCGACGGCCGCCCCCCGTCCGGGTACGACACCGCCGTGGTCCTCGAGCTGCGCGACGAGGTCGCCGCCGACGAGGTCCGTGCCCTCCTGCGCGCCGTGGGCGATCCGCTGCTGCTCGCGCTGCCCGGCCTCGTCGAGGTCCTCGTCGAGGACGGCGACGACGCCCCGCGTCGGCTCGCGCGCGTCGAGGACCGCTGGACCGTCGCGTCCGACGAGGGTGAGCTCCCGCTCGCCCTGCTCGCCGACCGGCCGGTCGAGGAGCGCTCCGCACGCTCGTGGCGCGTCACGTGGGCGGTGCCCGTGCCGCGGGCGTGGGCCGACGAGCGGCGCCGGGCGGCCGATCGCGTCGTGCACGCGCCGACGCCGACCGACGACCCGCTCGACCTGCCCGCGCTGCTCGTCGCGACCCTTCCGCTCGACCCGACCCGCCGCCACGTCGCGCTCGGCCCGCTGACCGACGCGGTGCTCGAGCACGCCGCAGACGTCTACGCGGACCTCGCCCGCGCGCTCGCCGACGCGGACGGCGACCCGCTCGCGCTCGTCCCGACCGGGCTCGGCGCCGGGCCCCTCGACGCCGCCCTGCGCCCGCGCCTGGTCGCCGCCCTCGCGCGCACGCCCCTGCTCGCCGCCGCGGCCGACCCCGACCGCCGGGTGCCCGCGGGCATGGCGGTCGCCGTGGCGGGAGCGGTGCAGCCGGCCGCCCTGGCCGCCCTCGGCCGCCGCGTCGAGAGCCTGGTCGTGCTCCCGCCCGGGCGGGAGACCCAGGCGCGCGCGCTCGGGGTCGACGTCCGCCCGCTCGCCGACCTCGTCGACGAGCTCCCCGCGGCCGAGCCCGGGCAGTGGCTGGACCTGTACGCCGCGCTCGCCTCGCTCGCGCAGGACGGCCCGCACCGCGAGGCGCTCGGGTCGCTGCCCGTGCCGCTCGTCGACGGGCGGGTGGTGCGGGGCGCGCGCGGGCTCGTCGTGGTCAGCGGGGAGATCGACGCCGACGCGCTCGCGGTCGTGGCCGGGTGGGGCGTGCGCATCGTCGACCCTCAGGCCGCGCACCCGCTGCTCGAACGGGTCGGGGCGCAGCCGGCGGACGCGCTCGCGCTGCTGCGCCGCCCCGAGGTGCGCCGGGCCGTGCTCGACGAGCCGGACCACGAGGAGACCGTCTCGACCGTCCTCGCGCTCGCCGCGGCGGCCGGGCGGCTGCCGGACGACGTCCGCGCCTGGACCGGCCTGCTCGAGCTCGAGGCCGCCGACGGCGAGCCGACCCCGGCCGACGGGCTGGTTCTTCCCGGGTCGCCCGCGGCGGACCTGCTCGACGCCCGCGTCGTCGCCCCGCTCGCGCCCGCCCTGCTCGACCGCTGGGGCGCCGAGGTCCTCGTCGCGGTGGGGGTCCGCGCGGACCTCGTCGTGCTCGGCGTCGAGGACGTGCTGGCCGACCCGGCGTCGCTGGGCGACGGCGACGACCCCGCGGCGCTGCAGGCGCAGTCGCTCGACGGGTGGGAGGACTACCTCGAGGACCTGGGCGACGCGCTGGGTGCGGGGGCGTACGTGGGCCAGGTCGCCGCGGTCGCCGACCTGGACGCCGTGGGCGACGGGCGCTGGCCGCAGGTGCTCGCGCGCCTCGCGGGCGACCCCGACCTGCGCCGCGCGCTGCTCGACCCGGTGCGCTCCGAGACCGGCGGCGTCGCTCCCTCGTACACGGCGTGGTGGCTGCGCGAGCGCGGCGACCTCGACCTCGGCGAGCCGTTCCTCGTCGGGGGCGAGCCGGACGCGCTCGTGCGTGCGGCCCCGGCGTCGGTGCGGGGGCTCGACGAGGAGGTGCAACGCGCGCTCGGCGGGATCGGCGGGCCGAGCGAGCTGGACGGGCCCACGTGGACGCGCGTGCTCGCGCGCTGGGCCGATACGACCCACGAGTCCGGCGACGTCGACGTGCGCGTCGCGGCGGCGGTGTGGCGCTGGGCGGCGCCCGACGAACCGCCCGACGAGCTGCCGGCCCTCGCGGCACCCGGCAGGATCGAGCTCGTCGCCGCGGGCGAGGCGGCGGTCGCGGACGCGCCCATGTGGTGGCAGCGGACCGACGTCGCCGCGATGGTGCCGGCGGCCGACGTCGACCGCGCGGTCGAGGCGTTCGACCTGCCGCGCGCGTCCGAGCTCGCGGCCGGCCTGGTCGACCACGGGGGCGTCACGGCGCAGCTCCAGCAGGTGCCCGGCACCGTGCTCGCGCTGCTGCCCGATGCCCCGCGCACGTGGACCGAGCACGACGAGCTCACGGTGGACGGCGTCCCGGTCGACTGGTGGGTCGAGGACGGCCACCCGTACGCGGCGCACCAGGCCGGGCTCGCGTCGGCCCTCGCGCAGGCGGCTGGCCGGTGGGACCTGCGCTACGCGCTCGAGGCCGTGCTCGTCGACCCGGACCGGGCCGTCGAGGTGGCGGTCGACGTCCTGGGCTGACGGGTCAGGAGTCGGTCGTCGGCCGGTGCCGGCGCGCCCAGTCCCAGCCGACGACGCCGAGCACGGCCCCCGTCGCGCACACCGCGACGGGGATGCCGCCCACCGCGTCGGTCAGCCACAGCACGAGGGTGACCGCCAGGGCGACGAGCCACAGGCCCGTGCCGATCGTCATGACGCGGCCGAGGTCCACGTCGAGCGGCGCCACCGGGGCGTCGTCGGGGGACCGGCGTCGGGAGGGGGAAGCCACCCGCGCAGCCTACGCGGCCTGCTCGACCCCCATCGCCGTGGCGGCCGTCAGCGCCTCGGGCATCGCGTGCAGGTAGACGCGCGCGACGTCCGCCGGCTCGAAGCCCGCGGCGACCACCGCGGCGGTGTCGTCCGCCTCGTGGGCCAGTGCCGCGTCGAGCACGCTCCCGTAGAACCCGCCCTCGCCGCGCAGCCCCCGGGCCAGCTCGGCCGAGACGCCCGAACGCTCGACGACCGACGCGATGGACAGGTCCAGGGCGCCCGCCACGGCCGAGAGCATGCCGACCGTGTACGCGGCGTCGTCGTCGCCCGCGAGCCGCCAGCAGACGAGCGCGCGCGTGAGGACGGACCACAGCACGTCGACGGGAGCGGGCTGGCCGCTGACGACCATGGACGAGACGAGCGCCGAGAGGCGCCGCGGTCCGAGCAGGCCGACGGCGCGGGGCAGCGAGTCGACGTGGTGGCTGAGCCCGGTCGCGGAGGCGTTGACGACCTGCAGGACCCGCATCGACAGCTCGGGGTCGAACGAGACCGCCCGGACCACCTTGCCGTGGTCCGGCACCTCCGTGGCGAGCAGGCGCAGGAGCTGGAGGTGCTGGACCTCGCCGGCGGAGACCGCGCGGCCCTGGTCGCGCTCCTGGCGACGGATGAGCGCGCGCTGGACGAGGTCCATCGACAGCTCGTGCGCGATGCTCGCCCGCTCGCGGGTGTCGGCGTGCTCGCCGAGCGCCCACGCGCCGCCCTCGTGTATGCGCTCGACGAGGACCGCCAGGCGGGCGGGATCGGCGCGCAGGTCGACCTTCACGAGGTCGGCGAACGGGAGCAGAGCGTCCTGCGCGGGCGTGGCCGTGTAGCCGGACAGCGCGAGGCCTGCGCCGCGGTCGCGCAGCTGGGTGAGCACCGCCTCGGCGTCGTCGTGGCGCGCGACCGCGGCGGGCACCTCGGCGACGAGCGCGCGAGGGGTGGCAGGCAGCGGCAGGTCACCGCGCAGCATGCGCGTGCCGATCCGCAGCACCACCGGGCGGTCGCCGACGAGCTGGCCGAAGTCGGTGGCGGCGTACTGCTCGTCGGCCAGGCGCTCCTCGGCCGCGGGCGTGATCAGCGCGTCCTGCGGGTCGCTGACGTCAGCGCGCACCGCGTAGCCGAACAGCGAACCGTCCGGGTGGACGACGGCCTGCCGCCGGATGGCGACGCGGCTGGATGATGACATCGACTGCCTCCTTGACTGAGCACTCCACCCGCCCATCGGCCGGGGGCGCCCACGTCTGAGGCGTCTAGGCGATCGGGGCGCGCAGGGGCCAGTCGCCGTCGAGCACGGTCTGCACCGTGCGTCCGGTGCCCACCTCGACGACGAGGGGGGCCAAGAGGTTGGCCGTGGGGGCGTCGCCAACCGTCGACGGGTGCACCACGACGAGCAGCGCGCGCTCGCCGCCCGTGGCGGCGTCGATCTCGGGCGCGTAGTCGGGGAAGTGCGTCGCGGGGTCGACGACGAAGAGCCGTGCGGGCGGCTCGTCGCCCTGCGAGCGCAGCGCGAACAGGATCCCCGCGTCGTCGAGCGGCTCGAGGCGGTACGACGTCCGGCCGGGCAGGCCCGGCAGCGGCTCGAGCATCTCGAGCTCGGCCGGGATGTCGCGCGAGCCCACCCGCACCGTGGCGGTGCTCATCGCAGGAAGTCCAGCAGCGTCGGCTGCAGCACCTTGGCGGCCGCGCCGAGCGCGCCGTTGTAGGCGACCTCCTGCGTCTGCAGCTCGAGGATCACCTCGGCCAGGTCGATGTCCTCGATGCCGGACAGGTGCGACTTCACGTCGAGCTCGCTGCTGAGCAGCGCGCTCTGGGTGTCGAGCACCTGCTTGTGCCGGGCACCGACGCCCGAGAGCTGGCTGAGCATCGCGTCCATCCGGGTGTCGATCGCGTCGAGCTTGGTGGTGGGGTCGCCGCCTGCGCGCAGGGTCGCCGAGATGTCGTCGAGCAGCGCGAACACCGAGTCGGAGCCGGTGCCGAAGACCGCCGAGCCGTCGGCGTCGACGCGCACGGTGGACGTGGCCCCGACGCGCCGGTCGACGCTCGCGCCCGTACCCGTCCAGGAGTAGGAGGCGTCGAACGCGACGCCCGCGTCGGACGTCCCCGCGAAGACCGTGCGGCCCACGTAGGTGGTGTTGGCCTGGCCGAGCAGCGAGGCACGCAAGCCGTCGATCTCGGTGGCGAGCGCCTCGCGGGACGTGCTGCCGAGCGCGCCGTCGCCACCCTGCATCGTCAGGTCACGCGCTCGCCGCAGCGTGGCGAGCGACCCGGTGATCGCGGTGTCGACCGTGGTGAGCCACGAGTCGGCGTCCGACGCGTTGCGCTTGTACTGCGCGATGGCACGCTGGTCGCCGCGCAGCCGCAGCATGTCGGAGGCCGCGCCCGGGTCGTCGGACGGCACCGAGATGTTCTTGCCGCTCGACATCTTGGACTGCAGCGCGGCCATCGCCGACAGGCTGCCCTGCAGGTTGGCCAGCGTGCTCTGCTGGATGGTCTGGTGCGTCACGCGGGGGATCACGGTGGTTCCTACCTTCCGACCAGGCCGGTGCGGTTGATGAGCGTGTCGAGCATCTCGTCGATCGCCGACAGCACCCGGGCGGCGCCCTCGTAGGCGCGCTGGAACGCCAGCATGTTGACGGTCTCCTCGTCGGTGTCGACGCTCGCCTGCGCGAGCTGCTGCCCGGCGGCGCTCGCCCGGGCCGACTCTGCCACGTCGGCGCGGGCCTGCGCGCTCGCGGTGCGGACGCCGAGGTCGACGACGAGGTGGTTCCAGGCCGTGTCGGGACCGCCGTTCGCCTTCGCGAGGGAGGCGATCGCGTCGGCGACCGAGCTGTCGAGCGCGCCGGCACCGGGCGCCGCGACCGCGACTCCCTGGGGGTCCGTGACGGCGACGTGCAGGCCGAGCGCTGCGGGGCGGCCCGCGGTGAAGGCGAAGAAGTCGCCGCCCGCCGTGCCGCTCGTGGTCAGCGCGGAGCCGTGCAGCGCGTTCACCTGCGTCGCGAGCGTCTGCGCGAACGCGTCGTAGCCGGCCGCCGCCTGCGCGAGCAGGCCGCCCGTGCCGTCGGCCTCCGCCGGGGCGAGCACGGAGAGCAGCCCCGCGACGCGACCGCCGTCGAGACCCACGGCCTGCGTGGGTCGGTCGGCCCACACCACGGAGACCGCGGCCGCGGGCGTCCCGGTGACCTGGTCGAACGACGTGGCGCCGGTGACGGCGAGCGCGGACGCGCGGTTGCCGGAGACGAGCGAGTTGCCGCCGACGAACACGTCCAGGCGGCCGTCGGCACGGAGCTCGGTGGAGGCGCCCACGAGGCTCGACAGCTGGGTCGCGAGCAGGTCGCGCTGGTCGGTGAGCTCGTGGGCGGTGCCGCCCGCGTTGGTGATCTCGAGGATGCGCGCGTTGAGGTCGGCGACGCCGGCCGCGGCCGAGTTGACCTGGTCCACGAGCGCGACGGCGGTCGAGCGCGTCTGCGTCCACTGCGTCTGCGTCGCGGTGTAGAGGGTGCCGAGGCGGTCGGCGACGGCCTTCGCGTCCTCCAGGAGGACCGCGCGGGACGAGGCCTTGTCGGGCGAGTTCGCCACGTCGTGCCACGCCGCCCACATCGTCGACAGCTGCGACGCGAGGCCCGTCGAGGCGGGCTCGCCGACGCCCTGCTCGAGCGCGGTGTAGGCGTCCGCCCGCGCGGCGAGGTACGCCGAGCTCGACGTGCTCGTGCGCACCTTGGCGTCGAGGAAGATGTCGCCGAGGCGGTCCACGCTGCTCACCCGGGTGCCCTGGCCGGTGCCCGTCGTGGTCGAGAACATCGACGGCACCTGGGCGGCCGGCACCGACGACAGCGTCGCGCGCTGCCGGGTGTAGCCGACCGTGTTGGCGTTGGCGATGTTCTGGCCCGCGACCTCGAGCGCCTGACGCTGGGCGACCAGCGAGCTCAGCGCGGTGCCGAGCCCGGAAAAGGTGCTCACGTGGATCGTCCTCCTACGGGTTCTTGTGCGGTCGTCAGAGCGTGCGGTCGACGAGGCGGGCGGCGGGCTCGGTGGCCGCGCTCTGCCCGCTGCCGTCATACGTGTGGACGTCGTGCAGGGATGCCAGGGTCTCCTGCGTCGCACGGTGGGACATCGCGAGCAGCTCGCGGTTGCCGTCGGCGAGCTGGGAGATCTGGGTGGTGAGCGAGGCGAAGGCCTCGCGGTGCGCGCGCAGCAGGTCCGACCACGGCTCGGGAGCGTGGTCGGCCAGGTCCGCCAGGCTCACGCCCTCGGGCAGGCCCAGCTCGGCGCTCACGGTCGCCGCCTCGACGGCGCGGCCGAGCTCGGCGTCGCGGATCTGCGACAGCACGGTCTCCACCTCACGGGTCGCGTGGGCGAGCCAGCGTGTCTTGCCGCTCGTGAGGAGCAGCTGCTCCTCCTCGAGCTTGAAGAGCAGCAGCTCGAGCAGGTTCCGCTCGTGCCACAGCACCTCGGACAGCCTGTTGTAGGCCATCGTGTCCTCCTGTCGTCCGTCGCGGGCCGTCGTGGACCAGGCAGCAGGTGCACCGGCTCGCGTCCGCCCTGGACTATCGGCAGGCGCTCGGCAGTGCTGAAGCATCCGGGTGAGCCGTCGGGGCATTCTGGCGCGGCGGGGCCCTGATGAACAACGCAGCCGGTTCGGCTGACCGACGCCCTGAACTGGACGAACGTTCAAAATGGCCGATCGCGCGATGGGAGCGCGCCCACCCGGATGTGAGGTATGTCACACCCGAACGGGTGGGGTGGTGCCACCCCAGACTGCTCCATCACGACGATGGCCCAGGTGAACCGTCGAAATGAGGGACCTAAGTCCTCGAAACGGTTCGACGAGCATGTGATCGATCACAACTTTCTTCGGGGGGTTCCCTCAAGGCGACCGTCCGACGAGCCGAGCGACATTCTGTGAACACCGCTCCGACCTCCGTGGACGACCTCGTCGTCAGCAACCTGGCCCTCGTCGGGTACGCCGTCTCCGAGCTCCTGCGCCGGGTCCCGCCGTCCGTGGCGCGCGACGACCTGGCCTCCGCCGGCAGCCTCGCGCTCGTCCTGGCGGCCCGGTCGTACGACGCGTCGACCGGCGTGCCCTTCGCGCGGTACGCGTCGCTGCGGATCCGGGGCGCACTGCTCGACGAGCTGCGCTCGATGGACTGGGCGACCCGCGGGTCACGCACCCGCGTGCGGGAGCTGGCCGCGACGACGGAGCAGCTGGCCGCCGCGCTGGGCCGCCCCGCGACGCGCGACGAGATCGCCACCGCGCTGGGGGTCGACGTGCGCGCGGTCGACCAGATCCGCGCGGACGCGGACCGTCGGGTGCTGAGCATCGACGCGAGCGAGGGCGTCATCGCGGACATGATCGTCGATGGCACGAGCACGCCCGAGGAAGCCGTCCTGGCCACCGAGCGCGTGCACTGGCTGCGCGCCGCGGTCGACACGCTCCCGGACCGGCTCCAGGTCGTGGTCCGGGCGATCTTCCTCGAGGACCGCTCGGTCGCCGACCTCGCCGACGAGCTGGGAGTCACGCAGTCGCGGGTCAGCCAGCTGCGCACCGAGGCGCTCGGGATGCTGCGCGACGGGCTCAACACGCACTTCGAGCCGACGCTCGTCCCCGCGGCGGACCGGCCCGACGGCGTGGCCGAGCGTCGACGCCAGACGTACTTCGCCTCGATCGCGTCGCGGGCGGCGCTCACCGCGAACGACCGCCTCTCCTACGTGCCGGAGCCGGCGGCGTCCGACGAGCACGCGGTCTCGCGCCAGGTGCTCGCCTGACAGATCCGTTCTCGTGAACTCCTCACACCCCCGGGGGTGCGGTCGATGGGAGGGACATAGCCCACGGATGGGCTTTCCTGACCCGACTCAAGGAGGAAGAGAACGATGGGTCTCTCGATCAACCAGAACATCGCGGCCGTGAACTCGTACCGCAACCTGTCCAACACGCAGAACGACCTGAGCAAGTCGCTCGAGAAGCTCTCGTCCGGCTTCCGGATCAACCGCGCCGCGGACGACGCCGCCGGTCTGGCCATCTCCGAGGGCCTGCGCTCGCAGGTCGGCGGTCTGAAGGTCGCCGCCCGCAACGCGCAGGACGGCATCTCCGTCGTGCAGACCGCGGAAGGTGCGCTGACCGAGGTCCACTCGATCCTGCAGCGTGTGCGTGACCTGGCCGTCCAGGCCGGTAACGACTCGAACAACACCGAGGCGCGCGCCAACATCAAGACGGAGTCGGACAGCCTCGTCTCGGAGCTCGACCGCATCTCGAAGTCCACCAACTTCAACGGCACCAAGCTGCTCGACGGCTCGGCCGGGACGCTCAAGTTCCAGGTCGGCGCCGACGGCAACGCGGACAGCCAGATCTCGGTCGACCTGTCCGGCGCGAACGTCAAGGCGATCGCCGACTCGCTCGGTGCCGCGGCCTCGGGCACCACGCTCGCGGTCGACACCCCGACGCTCGTCGCGGGTGCGCAGTCGTTCAGCATCACGACCCCGGGCGCGACCAAGACCGTCACCACGGCGTCGGTCGGCGCGGCGGGCGACATCAAGACGGTCCAGCAGCTGGCCGACAAGCTCAACTCGGACAGCGCCTTCTCGGCCGACCTCACCGCGTCGGTCGACAAGGACAACAAGCTCGTCGTCCAGGCCAAGAACGGTGGCACCGTCGTCGGTGGCGCCACGGCCGGCACGGACGCGAGCTCGGGCACCGGCGTCGGCACCAGCGCCGCCGTCACGGGCACGACGGGTCTGGACTTCAGCTCGGCCGCGAACGCGCAGAACTCGATCACGCGCATCGACGCCCAGATCAAGTCGGTCTCGACCGCCCGTGCCGGGCTCGGTGCCCTGCAGAACCGGTTCGAGCACACGATCAAGAACGTCAACGTCGCGGTGGAGAACCTGTCCGCGTCGGAGTCCCGCATCCGCGACACCGACATGGCGTCGGAGATGGTCTCGTTCACGCGGGCCCAGATCCTGTCGCAGGCCGGCACCGCGATGCTCGCGCAGGCCAACCAGATCCCCCAGGGCGTGCTCTCGCTCCTGCGGTGATCGACGCGGCTGAGCCGCTCGCACCACGACCCCGCCCCGGGACGCACCAGCTGCATCGCAGGTGCCCACCGGGGCGGGGCTCGGCACGACCGCCCGGTGGCGGCCCGACGATCGTCGGCCGCCCCGGGCGCTCCCACACACGGACGGAGGGGCCATGGCGACCCTGGGCATCGACGGGCTGGTCAGCGGCCTCGACACCACGAGCCTCATCAACCAGCTCATGCAGGTGGAGTCGGGCCCGCAGACGCTGCTCAAGACGAAGCAGACCGCGACCACGTCGCTGGTGACCGCGCTTCAGGCGCTCAACACCAAGGTCTCCTCGCTCGGCGACGCTGCGACCAAGGCCGCGACCGCGTCGTCGTGGCAGGTCACCAAGGCGACCTCGTCGGCGACCTCCGTCACCGCCACGACGTCGGCGGGAGCCTCCGCCGCGGCGCTGTCCTTCACGGTCGACAAGGTCGCCACGAGCCAGGTCTCGCTCGCGTCCTACGACGACCTCGTCGCGGGGCTCGGGGGAGCACCGACGCTGACCCTGCGCCGCCCGGACGGCACCACCACCGAGGTCGCCGTCGGCAGCAGCGCCGCCGACCTCGCCACGAACATCACCGCCTCGGGCGCCGGCGTCTCCGCGGCGGTCGTGACCGCGAACGGGACGACCCGCCTGCAGCTGACGGGCAAGACGCCGGGGGAGGCCAACGCGTTCGAGCTGTACGCGGGGAAGGCCGCGGACGTCGTGGCCGGGCAGCCTGCGCTGGCGACGACCTCCCTACGTGCCGCGGGCGACGCGGCCATCACCCTGTGGGCCGGGACGGCGGGCGCGCAGCAGGTCACGTCGTCGACGAACACCTTCGCCGACGTCCTGGCGGGCGTCTCGATCTCGGTCTCCGCGGTCGAGGCCACGCCCGTGACGCTGAACGTCGCGCGGGACACCGCCGCGGTCACGTCCCTCGCATCGGGGCTCGTCGGCTCGCTCGGCGTGGTGCTCTCCGAGATCACGTCGCGCACGACGGCCACCACGACCACGGACACCGACGGCCGCACGGTCGTCTCGGGCGGCCTGTTCGCCGGCGAGAGCAGCACACGCGACCTGCAGCAGCGCCTCCAGCAGGCGGCCTCCTACCCGGTCGACGGCATCTCGCCCTCGACCGTGGGCATCGTCGTCGGGCGCGACGGCACGTTCACGTTCGACCAGACGGCCTTCGAGGCGGCCCTCGCGGCCGACCCGGCCAAGGTCCAGAAGGTCGTCTCGGGCCTCGCCCAGCGCGTCGCCGACGTCGCGACACGCACGTCGGACAAGGTCGACGGCTCGCTGACGCTGCAGATCGCGGGGCAGCAGACGCTCGTCTCGGACATGGGCGACCAGATCGCCAGCTGGGACGTGCGGCTCGCGCTGCGCCGCGAGTCGCTGCAGCGCACCTACTCAGCCCTCGAGGTCACCCTCTCGGGCCTGCAGTCGCAGTCGAGCTGGCTGTCCGGCCAGCTCGCGTCCCTGTCGACCTCGTCGAGCTGAACCTCGAGCGGACCGGATTGCTGAGAGTGAAGGAATCGCCATGATCGACGCACGTTCCCGCTACGTCACCGACACCGTCGCGACGGTCGGCCCCGCGCGGCTGCTCACGATGCTCTACGACCGCCTGCTGCTCGACGTCGACCGCGCCGCCGAGGCGCTCGCCGCGGGCGACCGCGCCGCGGGCACGAGCCAGCTGCAGCACGCGCAGGACATCGTGGCCGAGCTCATGTCGAGCCTCGACGAGCGCGTGTGGGACGGCGGCGCGCAGCTCATGGAGATCTACCGCTACCTGTTCACCGCGCTCGTCGACGCCGCGGTGCGGGCCGACCCCGAGCGGGTCGCCGAGTGCCGGGAGGTCGTCGAGCCGCTGCGCGCGGCGTGGCACGAGGCCGCGCAGGCGACCGCTGCGCCCGTCCCCGTGCCTGCCCCCGCGGCCCCCGGTGCCGGCCTGCTCGGCGTGGGCTGACATGACCGACGGGCGGGCGTGGGCCGCGTCCTGGGTGAGCGCGCTCGACGCCCTCGAGCTCGACGTCGCCTGGGTCGAGTCGGCGCTGCGCGCCGCGCACCTGCCGCCCGCCGACGAGGTCGCCCGGCTGGCGGCCTGGGTCCCGCCGGCGGACCTCGGCCCGCTGCCCGCGGACCTCGTCGTGCGCGCCACCGCCCTCCTGGACCGGCAGACGCACGCGGCCCGCGCGACGGTCGAGGCGATCACGCGCAGCCGGCGGCACGTCGCCGCCCTGGATGCCCTGCGACCCCACCGCGGCGACGTCGCCGTGTACGTGGACACGCAGGCCTGATCGACGGCACGGACGGGGCCCGGACCGCCACGATCGGTGCGCCGATCGGGTGAAGGGCAAGTCCTGCGACGGAAACCCTTACAGGGCCCGCGAACCCTCCGATGGGGACAGCGAGCACGGATCGCTCACCTCGCAGGCCATGGACAGGCCGCACCTTTCACGTTCGATGAGGTGGCCCCGCCATGGGTGTGTTCGACTCCGTGAGCTCCGTCGCGCTGGGCAGCGCCCTGGACGGGCTCGCCCTGCGCCAGCGCGCGATCGCCGACAACGTCGCGAACCTGCAGACGCCCGGCTACCACGCACGCGTCGTCGAGTTCGAGGGTGCCCTCGCGTCGGCGGTGCGGAACGGCGACGGTGCGGCCGGCGCGACCCTCAGGCGATCCGACGCGGCGACCCGCGAGGACGGCAACAACGTCAACCTCGACGAGCAGACGCTGCTCAACGTCGAGACGAACCTGCGCTACCAGCTCGCGACCCAGGCCATGTCGGGCACCTTCTCGTCCGTGCGCGCCGCGATGCGGACCTCCTGATGGGGATCTTCGGCGCGATCGGCATCGCGCAGACGGGCCTGACGCTGCACCGCACCTGGCTCGACGCGGTCAGCGACAACCTGGCCAACCTGTCCACCGTGCGCCCCACGTCCGAGGACGCCTTCCGCGCGCGGTACGTCGTGGCGCAGGAGACCCCCGGCGCCGAGGGCGGCGTGCAGGTCGCGGGCGTCCAGTTCGGCGACGCGACCGGGCGCCTCGTGTACGAGCCGGACAACCCGCTGGCCGACGAGACGGGCTACGTGCGCTACCCCGACATCGACATGTCGAGCCAGATGGCGCAGCTGATCATGGCGCAACGCGGCTACCAGGCGAACGCCGCCGTGGTCGACCGCGCCAAGGAGACCTACCAGGCAGCACTGCAGATCGGACGTTCCTGATGACCCTCCCCGTCGCCGCCGTCGGCGCGGCCACCCCCGTCCTGCCCACCGGCTCGGTCGGCGCCACCGCCGCCGTGCCGGCCGGCCACGGTGCCGCCTTCGACTCGGTCCTCGGCTCCGTGGACGGCCTGCAGCAGCTGCAGTCGACGTCGAGCGATCTTGCCGTGCAGGCCGCCACCGGCTCGCTCGAGAACGTGCACGACTACACGATCGCCGCCGCCAAGTCGTCGCTCGCGATCGAGCTGACCGCCGCGGTGCGCAACAAGGCCGTCGAGGCGTTCTCCGAGATCATGCGGATGCAGGCCTGATGCCCGCGCAGGTGCAGGCCGCGCTCGACCGGCTGACCGGTGCGGTCAAGCAGTTCTCGATGGCGCAGCGCACGCTCGCGATCATCGGCGTCGCGGTCCTCGTGCTCGGTGCCGTCGGCCTGAGCAGCTGGATGTCGCGCCCGACGATGAGCCCGCTGTTCACGTCGCTGTCCGGCGCGGACGCGAGCGCCGTGGTCGACGAGCTCGACGCGCAGGGCGTCGCCTACCAGCTCGCCGACGGCGGCTCGACCGTGCTCGTCCCGGCCAAGAACCTGTACAGCCAGCGCATCCACCTGGCCGCGGAGGGCATCCCGGCGAATGCGGACGGCGCCGGCTACTCGCTGCTGGACGACATGCCGATGACCTCCTCGGAGTTCCAGCAGGAGAAGACCTACCAGCGCGCGCTCGAGGGCGAGCTGGCGAAGACGATCGGCGCGATCGACGGTATCGACGCCGCCACCGTCAAGCTCGCGATCCCCGAGGACACCGTCTTCGTCGACACCAAGCAGGACCCCACGGCGTCCGTCTTCGTGCGGACCCGCGCGGGCGTGACGCTGTCGGTGGACCAGGTCGACTCCATCGTCCACCTCGTCTCCGCGGGCATCCCCGACATGGTGCCGACCGACGTGTCCGTCGTGGACGCGAGCGGCAAGGTGCTGTCCGCCGTCGGCACGGGGACGACGGGCGTCTCGGGAGGCCGCGAGACCGACTACGAGGCGCGCGTGCAGTCGGCCGTGCAGACGCTGCTCGACCGCGTCGTCGGCGTGGGCAAGTCGGCCGTCACGGTCACCGCGTCGCTCAACTTCGACGAGGCGCAGCGCACGACCGAGAAGTTCGACGCGACCCCGAACACCCCGCCGCTGGCCTCCTCGACCAAGAAGGAGACGTACACGGGCACCGGCTCGTCGGCGACCGGCGTGCTCGGCCCGGACCAGACCGTCGTCGGTCCGACCTCGGGCGACGACCCGGGGAAGTACAGCTCGACCACCGAGGACGTGACGAACTCCGTCAACAAGACCACCGAGGTCGTCACGGCCGCACCGGGCGGTGTCGAGCGGCAGTCCGTCGCGGTCGTGGTCGACGAGAAGGCGGCCGCCGCGCTCGACATGACGCAGCTGCAGGCGACGATCGCTGCCGCGGCGGGCATCGACACCACGCGCGGCGACACGCTGGCCGTGCAGGCCGCGGCGTTCGACACCTCGCAGGCCGACGCCGCCGCGACCGCGCTCGCGGCCGCCGACGCCGCGGCCAAGACCGACAAGGCGAACGCCCAGGTGCGCCAGCTGGCGACCGTCGGCGGCGTGGTCCTGCTCGTGGTCGTGGTCATCATCCTGCTGGCGCGCCGCTCCGGCCGCTCGCGCCGCACGGCCGTCGACCTCGGCGAGCTGCCCGTGCTCGGCGGACCCGACGGTGCCGCGCTCGGCATCGAGGGATCGGGCGCCGACGAGCTGCCCGTGCTGCCGCCCGCGCCGCGCCCTCTCGAGCCCGACCCGGTCGCGCTCAAGCGCGCCGAGATCACGGCCCTCGCCGACGAGCAGCCCGAGGAGGTCGCGGACCTCCTGCGCTCGTGGCTCAGCACCCCGGCCGGGGCGCGGCGCTGATGGCCGCGACCCTGACCGGCTCGCAGAAGGCCGCGATGCTGCTCATCCAGCTCGGGCGCGAGCGCGCTGCCCGCGTCATGTCCTCGCTCGATGTCGCCGAGATCGAGGAGCTCACGGCCGAGATCCTGCGACTGGACCGCGTGGACCAGCAGCTGGCGGACGAGGTCCTGGAGGAGTTCTACGCCGCCTCGGTCATCGGCCCGGGCGTCGGCGGCGGGCTGGGCCTCGCCCAGCAGCTGCTCGAGGCGTCGCTCGGTGCCGACGAGGCGGCCTCCGTCCTCGAGCGCCTGCAGGTCAGCATGGCCGGCCAGCCGTTCGAGTTCCTCCAGCACGCCGACGCGCGGCAGGTGGTCTCGCTGCTGTCCGGTGAGCACCCGCAGGCGATCGCGCTCGTGCTCGCCCACCTACGTCCCGACCACGCGTCGGCGATCCTCGCGGGCCTCGAGCCCGACCTGCAGGGGGACGTCGCGCACCGCATCGCCCTCATGGAGCGTGCCTCGCCGGACGTCGTCACGGTCGTCGCGGAGTCCCTGCAGCGCAAGGCCTCGACGGTGCTCGCGCCGCGCGAGCTCGCCGCCGTGGGCGGTGTCCAGCCGCTCGTCGAGATCATCAACCGGGCGGACCCCACCACGGAGAAGGCGATCCTCGAGGGCCTCGCGACCCGCGACGAGGAGCTGGCCGAGGAGGTCCGCAGCCGGATGTTCGTGTTCGGCGACATCGTGCTGCTCGAGGACCGCGCGATGCAGCTCGTGCTGCGCCAGGTCGAGACCGCCGAGCTGTCCGTCGCGCTCAAGGGCGTGGCCGACGAGGTCCGCGAGACCGTGCTGCGCAACCTGTCCGAGCGGGCGCGCGAGAACCTCGTCGAGGAGATCGACCTGCTCGGCCCGGTCCGCCTCTCGCAGGTCGAGGAGGCACGCGCGGGCATCGTCCAGGCGATCCGCCGCCTCGAGGAGAGCGGCCAGATCACCGTCCGCCGCGAGGGCGAGGACGAGTTCGTTGCCTGACTTCCGCAGCGCTCCCGTCGACCCCGTGCGGGCGTTCCAGCCCGTCCCGCTGGGCAGCACCGCCGCGCGCGACGAGGTCTACGAGGACGCGCGCGCCTCGGGGTTCGCGGCCGGCTACGCCGCGGGTGCCCGGCGCGCGGCCCTCGAGGCCGACGCGCAGACGGTCCGGGTCGCGCGGGCAGCGGCGGCCGACGCCGAGACCGCAGCGCGCCGGGTGTCCGACGCGCTCGAGGCCCTGGCCCGCGCCGCCGCCGCCGTGCGTGCGGTCGCCGCGCCCGTCCTGGTGGACGCGACGCTCGCGCTGCACGCCGGCTCGATCGAGCTGGCCGAGGCCGTGCTGGGCGTCGAGCTCGCCGACGGCGAGCGGTCCGCGGTCGCGGCGCTCGCCCGGGTGCGTGCCGCCGAGCCCGGCCCCGGCCCGGTGACGGTCCGGCTGCACCCGCGCGACCTGGACACGCTCCTCGCGGGTGACGCCGACCTCGCCGACCTCCGCTTCGAGGCCGATCCGGCGCTCGCGCCGGGTGACGCCGTCGCGGAGCACGCCGAGGGGCACGTCGACGCCCGCATCGGCGCTGCCCTCGAGCGCGCCCGCGCCGCGCTGGGCACGCTCGCGCGCCCGGAGGAGCAGCGATGAGCCCGCTCGTCCTGGAGCGCACCACCTCCACGCTGCCCTCGTCGGTCCTGGCCGCCGCCGGGCCCGAGGCCGTCGGCCGGCTGCGCGCCGTCGTCGGCCTCACGCTCGACGTGGTCGGGACGCGCGCCGCGGTCGGGGAGCTCGTCCGGATCGGGACCGGCCCCGACGAGGTGCTGGCCGAGGTCGCCGCGACCAGCGGCGGCACCGCGCGGTGCATGCCGCTCGGCGCGACCCGCGGGCTGCGCGCCGGGATGCCGGTCCACCCGGCCGGCCGCTTCCGCGTCCCCGTCGGCTCGGGCCTGCTCGGCCGCGTCCTGGACGGGCTCGGCCGGCCGATCGACGGTCGCGGACCGCTGCGCGCCCAGGCATGGGTGCCGGTCGACGGCCGCGCGCCGCACCCGCTCGAGCGCACCCGGGTCGACGCCCAGCTCGGGCTCGGCGTGCGCGCGATGGACACCCTGGTCAGCGCGGGCCGCGGTCAACGGCTCGGGCTGTTCGCCGGCTCCGGCGTCGGCAAGTCGAGCCTGCTGTCGATGATCGCGCGCGGCACCGACGCCGAGGTGTCGGTCATCGCGCTCGTGGGGGAGCGCGGCCGCGAGGTGCGCGAGTTCCTCGAGGACGACCTCGGGCCGCAGGGCCTGGCCCGCAGCGTCGTCGTCGTCGCGACCTCCGACGAGCCCGCGCTGGTCCGGCTGCGCTCCGCGTTCGTCGCCACCCGCATCGCCGAGCACCTGCGCGACGAGGGCCGCCACGCGGTGCTCATGATGGACTCGCTGACGCGCGTGGCGATGGCGCAGCGCGAGATCGGGCTGTCGGTCGGCGAGCCGCCCGCGACGCGCGGGTACCCGCCGAGCACGTTCGCGCTGCTCGCCCAGCTCCTCGAGCGCGCGGGCACCGGTCCCACGGGCTCGGTCACCGGCCTGTACACGGTCCTCGTCGACGGCGACGACCACAACGAGCCGATCGCCGACGCCGCACGCTCGATCCTCGACGGGCACGTGGTCCTCGACCGGCGTCTCGCGGTCGCCGGCCACTTCCCCTCGATCGACGCGCTGGGCTCCGTGAGCCGCGTCGCGACCCGCGTGACGTCCCCCGAGCAGCGCGAGGCCGCTCGGCGGCTGCGCTCGGTGCTCGCCGCGCGCCGCCAGGCCCAGGACCTGCTCGACGTGGGCGCCTACGTCGCGGGCTCGAACCCGCTCGTCGACGCGGCCGTGACGCACGGGCGAGCGATCGACCAGTTCCTGCAGCAGTCCATGGACGAGCGGGCCCTGCCCGCCGAGTCCTGGCAGCGCCTCGCGGCGCTCGTCCACACCCTGGGAGACCTGACATGACGCGTG
>Ga0160439_1000495_pt1 | contig 17933 bp, 15 predicted proteins | sample HID1975M_E0MG_FD_108201 | JGI IMG/M metagenome (GOLD analysis project Ga0160439, IMG submission 108201) | Enriched soil microbial communities from UW Madison campus, WI, USA - HID1975M_E0 MG | ecosystem: Environmental > Terrestrial > Soil > Unclassified | place: USA: Madison, Wisconsin... | reverse complement strand
GAGGACGGCGTCGAGGCCATCGTCGACATCGCGACCCTCACGGGCGCCGCCCTCGCCGCGCTCGGCCCGCTCACCGGCGCGGTCATCGGCAACGACGACGCGCTGCGCCGCATCGTCGAGGACGCCTCCGAGCGGACCGACGAGCGCGTCTGGGCCCTCCCGCTCGACCACCGCTACCGCGCGTGGATGGACTCCGAGGTCGCCGACATCAAGAACCTCGGCGGCGAGTTCGCCGGCGCGATCACCGCCGCGCTGTTCCTGTCCGAGTGGGTCGGGGACGTGCCGTGGGCGCACCTCGACATCGCCGGGCCGATGCGGTCGGACAAGGACGACGCGTGGCGCACGCAGGGCGCGACCGGGTTCGGCGCGCGCCTGCTCGTCGAGACCGTGCTCGGGTACGCGGCCTCGCGCTGAGCTACAGGTAGATCGGCGCGCCCGGGCCGAGCGGGATGCCGAGCAGGTACCAGACCACGAGCAGGGCGCTCCACGCGATCAGCAGCACCACGGTGTAGGGGAGCATCAGCGAGATGACCGACCCGACGCCGACCTTGCGCCGGTAGCGCTCGGCGAAGATCACGATGAGCGCGAAGTACGGCATGAGCGGCGTCGCGACGTTGATCGGCGAGTCACCCACGCGATAGGCGGCCATGGCCAGGTTCGGGGAGATGCCGAGCTGGACGAACAGCGGCACGAACACCGGCGCGAAGATCGCCCACTTGGGCACCACGCCGCCGATGAAGATGTCGATCACCGCGGTCATCGCGATCAGCCCGAGGATCAGCCACACCGTCGACAGGTTCGCGCTCTCGAGGGCGTCCGCCATGTTGACCGCGGCGAGGGTGCCGAGGTTGGAGTAGTTGAAGTAGGCGATGAACTGGCTGATCACCAGGAGCAGGAAGATCAGGCCGGAGAGTCCGGCGATCGTCTTGGTCATCGGGTTGATGACGTCCATCGATCCCTTGATCGTGCCGGCGCCCTTGCCGTAGCACAGACCCATGACGAAGAAGTAGACGAGGATCAGGAAGATGATCGAGTTGAGCAGGGGCGAGTCCTCGATCAGGCTCCCCGTCTCGGGGTTGCGCAGCACGGCGTTCGGTGGCAGCGACAGCGCGAGCACGACGACGGTCACGCCGACGAAGCCCCAGAAGGCCCAGCGCAGCCCGTTGCGTTCCTCGGCGGACAGCTCGCCGCTCGGCGGCTCGGACGCGGCCGCGTCCTCCGGGGCCTCGGCCGGGTCGTAGGCGCCCAGCCGCGGCTCGACGAACTTCTCGGTGAGCAGCGTGACGACGACCGTCACGAGCAGCGTCGAGACGATGCCGAAGTACAGGTTGCCCGTGATCGAGACGTGGTTGGCCGGGTCGGTGATCGACTCGTTGGTGATCTCCGCGAGCATCCCGTCGACCGGGGTGATGAGCAGGTTCACGCCGAACCCGCCGCCCACGCCCGCGAAGGCCGCAGCGAGGCCCGCCAGCGGGTGACGGCCCAGGGAGTAGAAGACCGCGGCAGCCAGCGGGATGAGCACCAGGTAGCCGGCGTCGGTGGCGATCGACGACAGGACGCCGAGCAGCACGATGATGAACGTGATCGCGCGCGGCGGCGTGACCTTGACCAGGCGCTTGATGAAGGCGGCGATGAGGCCGACCTCCTCGGCCATCCCGACGCCGATCATCGCGACGACGATGACGCCGACCACGCCGAAGTTGTTGAAGTTGGCCACGGGCGACGTGAAGACGAACCGCAGCCCGTCGGCGTCAAGCAGGCTGCGCGCGGTGACGGTGACCGACTCCAGCTCGTCGGACCCGAGCGTCGCGCGGTCGAACGTGACCGAGCTGCCAACGGCCTGGAAGATCGCCGACAGGATCATGATCAGCGCGATCAGCGCCAGGAAGATGATGACGGGATGGGGCACCTTGTTGCCCGCCCGCTCGATCGCGTCGAGCACCTTCTGCAGGGCGCTGCGCTTCTCGACGACGACGTCGGTCATGGCCAACCTCCGGCTCGATCCCAGGCCCGTGACCTGGCGTCCTGAGCGTGACGCTAGACCATCGGGGCGCGTTCGTGACCTGCCTGTTCGCCCCGGGATTCGCGCGCGACCGGGTGAACTGGTTGGTGCTCGCGTCCGACCCTCCCTACGTTGGCGTCCGTGACCTCCGACGCCCCCCGCCGACGCTGGCTGCGCGCCGGCATCTGGCTCGCGGTCGGGGTGTTCGCGTGGTTCGCGGTGACCCGGCTCGTCGGCGCCGTGGACTGGGCCGCGGTGGGCGACGCGTTCGGGGCGCTCGCACCGTGGGTGGCGCTGCCCCTCGTCGGCCTCCTGCTCCTGCGCCAGATGCTCAACGCGGTGCCGCTGACCTTCTACCTGCCGGGCCTCGGGCTGCGCCGGTCGATGCAGAACGACCTCACCGCCAACATCGTCGCGACGTTCGCACCGCCGCCCGCGGACATCGTCGTGCGCGTCTCGATGTTCCGCTCGTGGGGGCTCGACCCCGTGGCCGGGCTCGCCGGCGGTGCGCTCAACACCGCGAAGTTCTACGCCGTGCGGTTCCTGGCGCCGACGATCGGGATCGCGCTGATCGCGTTCCAGGGCGCCGAGCGTCGGCAGTGGCTGGTCGCGCTGCTGTGCGGGCTGGTCGCAGCCGTGATGCTGACCGGCCTCGTCCTGGTGCTGCGCGGCGACCACCTCGCCGCGTGGCTGGGCCGGACCGCGGGTCGCGGGGTACGCCGGTTCCGCGCGTCGGTCGACCCCGAGGCGTGGGCGACGAGGATGGTCGAGGTCCGCGGGCACTCGGCCGCATCGCTGCGCCGAGGGCTGCTGCCGTCGATGCTCGCGCTCGTGGGCATGGTGCTGGCCGACGCGTTCATCCTGGTCACGGCCCTGCAGGCGTGCAGCGTCGTCGGGCTGTCGCTCGTCGACATCCTCGCGGCGTTCCTGCTCGCCTATCCCCTGACGTTGTTCCCGCTGTTCGGGTTCGGGCTGCTGGATGCGGTGCTCGTCGGGGCGTGGACGACGATCGCGGGCGTCGAGCAGGAGGGGGCGATCGTCGCGGCGACCATCGTGTGGCGCGTGGTCACGATCGTCGGGACGCTCGCACTGGGCGGCGCGAGCCTGCTGTGGTGGCGGCTGCGCCACCGAGATCTCGTCGGTGTCTCCGCGAGCGTCGCCGGGGACTGAGCCTCAGGACGGCCAGGGGCGGTGCCGGTCGAACGGCACCAGGTCGTCCACGACGCCGCCGTTCGCCGCGACATAGGCGCGGACCGTCTTCAGCTCACGGTCCTCGAGCTCGAACGTCGCGCTCGTGCCGGTGTCGTTGACGTCCCAGATCATCGTCTGCTCATCGCTGATCCCGACCCCGCTGAGCGTGTACGGCGCGACGGCGACGGCGAGCGCGAACTGCTCGTCCACGCGCGGGTCGAGCTCGACCGAGATGTCGGGCTCGGTCATCCGCCACGGCCGGAGCAGGCTCCGGCGCGAACGGCGGCGCAGCTCGAGCTCCGTGACCGCCCACGCGACCTCGCCCGGCCACGGCGCGTCGGAGACGACGTCGACCATCACGTCGGCAAGGCGGTGGCGCTGCGCGACCAGCACCCCGCGGTAGACGGCCGCGACCGTGGCCCGGTCGGCGTGCTCCGCCACCGTGAACCACGGGTTGCCCCACGCCTCGCTGCGCCGCACGGTCCGGCTCAACCCGCCGACGGGGTCCACACCAACGTGTGACCCGTGGCCTGGAACGTCGCGTTGCCTGCCAGCTTGCCGGTCGTCGTGGCCTCCCAGACGAAGCCCATGCGTTCGTAGAACGACCGCGCGCTGTCGTTGCCCTCGAGCACCTCGAGCTCGAGCCGGCCGGTGGCGCGCTCCTGCAGGTGACCGACGAGCGCGCGGGCGACGCCGCGCCGGTAGAGCGCGGGGTCGACGTACAGCCACGTGATTTCGTCCGCCGACGCGGACACGAAGCCCGCGAGCGCGCCGTCGAGCTCGGCGACCCAGACGTCGCTCTCGAACAGGCCCTCGGCCTCGTACGTGTCGGCCAGCGCGAGGAACGCCTCGAGGCCGACCGACCCGCGCAGCTCGTCCGGGCGTGCGGCGTCGTGGATGCGGCAGATGGCGTCCCAGTCGCGCGGCTCGTAGGGGCGGATGGAGAGGGTCATAGCGCGATCCAGCCTGCCACCAGCGCGACGATCGCGACGACGGCCGCCGCGAGCGAGACCACGAAGATGACGAGCTCGCCGCCGGAGAACACCCGCCGGCCCTGCTCTCGTCGGGCCATGACGAACAGGACGGACGCCGGCGCGTAGAACAGGAACGAGACCAGCACGTACTTCGGCCCGGCCGCCACCAGCAGGAACGCGGTGTACGCGGCGGCGATCAGCGCGACGACCCGGCCGACCCGGTCCGCCCACGCGAGCCGCACCGCGAAGCCCGCAGCCAGCACGTAGGGGATCAGGACGAGCGAGCTGGTCATGCTGAGCGCGAAGCTGAATGCGTCCTGCGAGAGCAAGGTCAGCACGAGCACGACCTGCGACAGCGCGGTCGTCAGGGTCAGGGCGTTGACCGGGACGTCGCCGCCCGACGAGCGCCGCAGGAACCGCGGCATGTCGTCGTCCTTGGCCGCGACGAACACCACCTCGGCCGCCATGAGCGTCCACGCGAGGTACGCCCCGAGCACCGAGATGACGAGTCCGACGCTGATGAACGCACTGCCCCAGTCCCCCGTCGCCGCCTCGAGCACGCCGGCCATGGACGGCTCCCGGAGCGCCGCGATCTGGCCCATCGGCAGGACCCCGTAGGACACGATGGTCACCGACGCGAACACGGCGAACACGCTGAGGAACCCGAGCATCGTCGCGCGGCCCACGTCGCGGCGGCTGCGCGCGTGACGGGAGTAGACGCTCGCGGCCTCGACGCCGAGGAACACGAACACGGTCGCGAGCATGGTGCCGCGCACCTGCGTGAACAGGTTCCCCGCGGCCGGGTCGCCCCGCAGGTTGTCGACGAACACGGACGGGTCGAACGCGAAGGCCGCGAGCAGCACGAAGACGACGATCGGCACGACCTTGGCGGCCGTCACGATGCGGTTGATCGTCGCGGCCTCCCGCACCCCGCGGCGGATCACCGAGTACGACGCCCAGAGCCCGGCACTGGCCAGCACGACCGCCAGGACGGTGTCCCCCTCGCCGAGCGCCGGCGCCACCGCGCCGATCGTCGACATGATCAGCACCCAGTACGTCACGTTGCCCACGCACGCGCTGGCCCAGTAGCCGAACGCCGAGAAGAAGCCGAGGTACTGGCCGAAGCCGGCCTTGGCGTAGGCGTAGATGCCCGCGTCGAGCTCGGGGCGCCGGACCGCCAGCCGCTGGAACACGAGCGCGAGCATGAACATCCCGGTGCCCGCGACGGCCCACGCGATCAGCGCGCCGATCACGCCGGTCTCCGCGGCGAACTGCGCCGGGAGCGAGAACACGCCCGCGCCGACCATCGAGCCGATGACGACCGCGGTGAGGGTGACGACGCCGAGCGTCGCCGGGCGGGCCGTCTCGCGGACCTCGGTCATGCTCGCGAGGCTAGCGACTGCCGTCGTCCCTCGCCGCCACGCCCACGTGTCCGAGGTCACGCGACGAGTTTTCGGGCGAACCGGCCGATCCGGGCAGTGGCGTCACGGAGGCGCGACGGGTCACCCCTATGCTCGCCCGATGCGCCGCCTGTGGACCTCCCTGCTGACCCTCTGTCTCGTCGCCGTCTCGATGACGGTCGGCGTCACCGCCGCCTCGGCTGCGACCCCCGTGACCATCGCCAAGCTCGCGTCGAAGACCGCCCCGTACGGGTCGAAGGTCACCGTGAAGCCCAAGGTCACGCACGCGAAGTCGGCGAAGGTCGTCTCGGCGAAGCTGACCGTCAAGAAGGGCGGCTCGACGGTCGCCAAGAACAGGGCGTCGGTGAAGCTCGCGGCCGGCACGTACACGGTCACGACGACCGCCAAGTACAAGACGTTCCGCACGGTGAAGAAGACGACGACGTCGACGAAGAACGTCCTGACGGTCGAGCCCTACAGCACGACCAAGGTGACGTGCACGGCATCGCGGGTCGACGTCCTCGACGAGGGTCTCATCGAGCTGGACGGGTCCTGCACCGGCACCGCGTTCGACGGCGCAGTCGCCCTCCGCAACCTCGGCGCGTTCGATGACGACCCGTGGTGGGGCTACGACGACAACGCCAACGCTCTGGAGTTCGCGTCGGTCCCGACCGTCGGCAAGGCCTTCTCGGCGACGCTCGACCCGGGCAAGAACCTGTACAAGAAGAAGAAGGTCACCACGACCACCTCGACGAAGGTCTGGTCCGCGGTCAAGACGAAGACCAAGACGCAGACGCTCGTCATCAAGGCCGGCAAGAAGCCGAACCACGCCGCGCCGTACTCCGACGGCGAGTGCCCGAGCTGGGCGCCGGTCAAGGGCAACGCGAACAGCGGGATCTACCACGTGCCCGGCGGTCGGTGGTACTCGGTGACCAAGGCCGAGGAGTGCTTCACGACGGCTGCCGCGGCGCGCGCCCACGGCTACCGCGTCAGCCGCAACGGCTGACCCGACGCACGCAGGACGCCCCGCCCCCGGACGACCGGAGGCGGGGCGTTCCTCGTGCTCGGACTACGGCGTGAAGACGAACTGCGAGCCCGGCTCCTTCAGGACGTCGCCGTCGCGCGAGTTGGTGATCGTGACGTTGGTCAGGATCGCGTTGCCGCGCGCGCCGCTCATCGCGAGGATGCCGGAGCCGTTGTTCGACCTGTCGATCTTGACGTTGGTGATCCGGACGTCGGGCATGTTGCCGCCGCCGTTCTTGAACTGGATCCCGTCATAGGTCGAGTCGTCGATGTCGGTGTCCCGGATGGTGACACCGGTGATGTCGAGCGTGGAGGGGAACAGGGTGATGGCCCCGAACTCCTGGTCCTCGTTCCAGAACGCCCCGCCCGTGCGGTAGAGCCCGTTGTTGGCGATGAGCGTGGTCCCGCCGAAGGGCAGCGGGCTGTGGTCGGTCGCCAGCATGATGCCGGGGTAGTTCATCGTGTCGAAGATCAGGTTGTTCTCGATGACGTTGTTCGAGCCTCCGTAGATCGCGATGCCGTTGGCGCGCCAGGGCAGCTGGATCGTGTTGTTGGTGAATCGGTTGTCGTGCTCGTTGTCGACCGTGCGGTCCTTGACGTAGGGGTTGGCCCACATCGCGAGCGCGTCGTCGCCGGTGGTGCGGAACGAGCTGTTGAACACCTTGGAGTTGCGCGTCCCGTTGCTGAAGTTGATGCCGTCCGCATAGGTGTCGCGGATGCGCATGCCCGAGAACTCCAGGCCGTCGGCCGGTCCCCACAGGTCGGGGATGTTGTCGTAGTCGCGGCCCACCCAGACACCCACGTTGGCGTGCTCGATCCACACGTTGGTGATCTTGGTGTTCTTGCCGAACCGGCCGTTGAGGCCGACGCCGCCCTCGTCGTTGCCGTCACCGCCGCGGATCCGGCCGGAGCCGAAGATCGCGATGTCGGACAGCTGGACGTTGTCGTCGATGTCGAAGCCGAAGTTGCCCTCGTGCGGGTGGTTGAGGGTGTTCGCGTCCTGCGGCTCGATCAGCGAGTAGAGCTGGGAGTACCACATGCCCGCGCCGCGGATCGTGGCGTTGCTGATGCCCACCTGGTTGTACATTCCGCGGTTGAGCGGGTCGTCGGTGAGGATCTTCTTCTCCTGGCGCCACTGGCCGGCCGGGATCCAGACGCAGCTGATCTGGCCGTTCTGGTCCGCGGTCACGGCCGCCTGGATGGCGGTCGAGTCGTCGATGCCGTCCCCCGCCACCGCGCCGTACGCGGTGATCGACGTGCACTCCGCCGGCTTGGCCAGCGGCGGTGCGACCTGCTCGAGGTCCACGGAGTCGATGACGTAGAACGCAGCACTGTCTCCCGCGTCCCGCTGCAGCTTGAACACGGTGCCGGCCGGGTAGGACTGGCCGAGCAGGGCGCTCGTCTCGTCGAACAACCGACGCGCGTCGGTGCCCGGCGTGTTCGTCAGGGCCTCGGGGCCGTCGACGTTGCCGTAGAGCCAGCTGTGCTTGGAGGACAGCGTGAGCTTCTGCACGAAGGTCCCGTTGGCGTACAGGCTGATGGTCGCGTCCTGCCCACCGCCGCCCGCGGCGTCGGGGATCGAGTTGCGCACGACGATCGAGTTCGTCGCGTTCGTCGACGTGAACTGCACGTACTGGCCCTGGCTGGTCAGCCGCACGGACTTGCGCCCCGAGGACTCGGTGGCGAAGTTCGTGTGACCGAAGGTGCGCAGCGCGTCGGCCTCGAGGAGCGTGCCGGTGTAGGTGCCCTGCTCCGCCTCGTAGGAGGTCCACGGCACCGCCGCGCCGCGGCCCACGACGATCGACTGCGAGAACGTGTTGTTGTTCTCGTTGGTCTCCGCGACCGTGTTCGTCGCGTCGGCCGTCGCCGTCAGGGTCGCCCCGCCGGTCACGGCGGTCCATGTGCCGCTCACCGCGACGGAGGCCGTGGCCCCCGACGCGATCGCGGCCGTGCTGCCGTTGAGCGTGGCGCTCCCGACGACCAGCCGCGTGACGCTCGCACCCGCCGACTGGCTGCCGCGGTTCTTCACCGAGACCGTGAAGGAGACCGACGAAGCCACGGCCGGGTTGGCCGGGCTGGAGCTGATGCCGAGCACCTGCAGGTCGGGGCCGGGAGCCTCGGTGACCGTCACCTTCGTCGGGCTGACGTAGGCGTTGTTGGCCTCGTTCTGCTCGACGACGGCATTGGCCGGGTCGACGACGGCGCCCACGGTGTAGCTCCCCGCGGGCTTGCTGCCGATGGCCTTGCTCACCGTCGTCGTGCCGCCCGCCGCGATGGCCGGGACGGCGACCGAGGTGGCCACCACCCCGTCGACCGTGAGGTCGACGGTCGAGGCGGGTGACGCGAGGTTGCCGGCGTTCTTCACCGTGGCGGTCAGGGTGATCGCCGTGCCCTCGACGGGCGCGGCCGGGCTGGCCGTGATCGCGGTGACCGCGAGGTCTGGGTTCGGCGCGGGGATGCCGACGATCGTGAAGCGGGCGACCTGCGCGTTGCCCGAGCCGGTGTTGCCGGTGAAGACGAGGCGCACGTCGGTGGCCGAGCCGGAGACCGGCACGGTGACCTTGTTGCCCGACGCGTTGTCGAACGCGTACGCCGCCGACGCCTTGATCGGCTGCCACGGACCGTTGCCGACCTTCGCCTCGATCGAGAAGGTCTGGGTCCGCGGACCCCACGCCGCGATCGGTGGCACGGAGACGACGACCTGCTGGAGCGTCGACTGCGAGGCGAGGTTCACCGCGAGCGTGCTGGGGTACTGACCGCCCGCACCCTCCCAGTACGTGTTCGCGTCGCTGTCGACGGCGTTGCGCGCGACGAACGTGAACTCGGTGGACGACGCCGTGGCCGGGCGGCCCAGCGCCAGGTCGCTGCCGGTGGGCGGGTTGGTCACGTCCGTGACGGTGAACGACGCGGCGGCCGTGTTGTTGGCCTCGTTCGACTCGGCGATCGTGTTGGCCGGGTCGACCGCGCCCGCGATCGAGTAGGACCCGGCGGCGCGGGTCCCGAGCGACAGCGACACGTTCGCCTGCGCACCGGCGGAGAGGGCCGGGACCGACGCGGTGCCGACGGACTGCGTGCCGAGCGTGAACGCGACCGTGGTGGCCGCGGCGGGCGCCGTGCCCGTGTTGCGGACGGTCGCGGCGACGGTGATCGCGTCGGTCGTCGTCGGCGCGGCCGGGGTGGTGCCCGTGATGGCGACCTGCAGGTCGGGGCTCGTGGGCGGCGTGCCGTTCGTGACCGTGACCGAGCCCGTGGCCGCGTTGTTCGTCTCGTCGGACTCCGTCACGGAGCCCGACGGGTCGACCGCGAGCGCGACGGGGTAGGTGCCGACCGCGCGCGTGCCGGCGTTGACCGAGACCGTGGCCTGCGCCCCGGCCGCGAGCGCTCCGACGTTCGCCGTGCCGACGGACTGGCCGCCGAGCGAGAACGCGACCGTGGTGGCGCTCGACGCCGCGGTCCCCGTGTTGCGGACCGTGGCCTGCAGCGTGATCGCGTCGCTCGGGGTGATCGTGCCGGTCGGCGCGACGAACGCGACCTGCAGGTCAGGGCTCGTCGGCACCGGCGTGGTCGAGCCGATGACCTGGAGCTCGGCGACCTGGGCGTTCGACGAGCCGGAGTTGGCCGTGAACACGAGACGGACGTCGGTCGCACTGCCGCTCACCGGGACCGTGAGCGTGTTGCCCGTGCTCGGGCTGAACGCGTAGGCGGCCGCGGCCTTGAGCTCGGTGAACGCGCCCGTGCCGGTCCGGCCCTGGATCGCGAACGTCTGCGAACGGTTGCCCCACGCGGAGTCCGGGTTGAGCTTGACGACGACGCCGGTCAGCGTGGACGCCTGGGCGAGGGTCACGGTGAGGTTGGAGGGGTAGGCGCCGGGCGCTCCCTCCCAGTACGACGAGGTGGAGCCGTCGACCGCGTTGGCGGCGACGTAGCCCTGCTGGACCGAGGACGCGGCGATCGGCCGGCCCTGTGCGAGGTTGCTGCCCGCGGGCGGGTCGACCGGCGGGGTGCCGCTCTCCCCGTAGACCTCGACCTCCGAGAGCTGGGCGGCCGGCCAGCCCGTGTTGGCGGTGACGTTGACGCGCACGTACCGGGCGGACGTGTCGGTGACGTCGATCGCGACCGCACCGCTGCCCGAGATCGAGTAGGTCGCCGAGGACTTCAGCGTGCTGAATGTCGATCCGTTCGTCGAGCCCTGCACGGACAGCGTCTCGTCGCGCGCGCCCCACCCGCTGGGGAGCTTGAGGGTCACGTCGGTCACGGTCGATGCGGCGCCCAGGTCGATCTGGACCCACTGCGGGAACGCGTTGTTGGCGGACTCCCAGTAGGAGCCCTGGTTGCCGTCGGTGACGTTGCCGGCGACGTAGGTCTGGTTGTAGCTGCTGGCGGTGGCGCTCTTGCCCGACGACAGCAGCACCGGGGCCGCGGACGCGCTCTGCGCCACGGCGACGATGCCGATCGGCGCGACGAGCGCGACCGCAGCACCGGCCACGATCGAGCTTCTCAGTCGAGATCTCATGGGACGTCCTGGTTCTCCCGCCGAGGCGGGGCGAGGCGCCCGGGCACGCACGAGGGACCCGGGACGGGTGACGACGACCTTGGGGGCAGGCCCTGATGGCGAAGCAGGCGCGATGCACGACGAGCCCAACGCAGGCACGTTCGTACCGGGGTTGCGACAGTCGCACGGCTTTGTGCGATCCGTCTGTCAACTTCTTGCGGCGTTGGAACCCAGACATTACGTACGAACCAGCGGGTGGTCAAGGGTCGGCGCCGCGACGGTGCCGACGGGCCTGGTCGCGCCGCGCGCTACGGGAGCAGGTGACCCGCGGTGCGGAACAGCTCGTACCACTCCGGGCGCGTCAACGGCAGCTCTGAGCCGAGCGCCGCGCCCGAGACGCGCTCGGGGTTCGTCGTCCCGAGCACCACCTGCATGTTCGCCGGGTGGCGCGTGATCCAGGCCGTCGCGATCGCGATCGGCGGGACGTCGTACTTCGCGGCGAGGCGGTCGACGACCGCGTTCAGCTCCGGGTAGTCCTTCGAGCCCAGGAAGACGCCTGTGAAGAACCCCGCCTGGAACGGCGACCACGCCTGGATCGTGATGTCGTGCAGCCGGCAGTAGTCGACGATGCCGTGGTCCCGGTCGACCGACTGCCCCTCGCCCAGCATGTTGGTGGCGACGCCCTGCGCGATCAGCGGCGCATGGGTGATCGACAGCTGCAGCTGGTTGGCCACGATCGGCTGGCGGACGAACTTCTTGAGCAGCTCGATCTGGCCGGGGGTCTGGTTGGAGACGCCGAACGCTCGCACCTTGCCGGCCGCCTCGAGCTCGTCGAACGCGCGCGCGACCTCCTCCGGCTCGACGAGCGCGTCGGGCCGGTGCAGCAGGAGAATGTCGATCCGGTCGGTGCCCAGCGCCGCGAGCGAGCCGTCGACGGACTCGACGATGTGCTCGTAGGAGAAGTCGAACGTGCCGTCCGCCGGGACGATCCCGCACTTGGTCTGGATGGTGATCGCGTCGCGCTCGGCGGGGCTCAGCCGCATCGCCTCGGCGAACCGGCGCTCGCACGCGTGGAGCTCGTCACCGTAGACGTCCGCGTGGTCGACGAAGTCGATGCCGGCGTCCCGGCCCGCGTGCACGAGCTCGCGGACCTCGTCGTCGGTCTTGTCGCCGATCCGCATGAGGCCGAGGACCACGTTCGGCACCGTGATGTCCGTGCCTGGAAGGGTGAAGGTCTTCACGGTGGTCCTCCTCGCGCGTCACGTGGTCAGTGACAGCCTGCACCTCGCACGTCTCGACCGCGCGCCCGGCGGCTCGGCCCCGTGTCCTACCTGATGACCCGGACCTCCTGGGGCCAGCCGCACCCCTCGGCCACCCTGCCCGCCCACGTCTTGGCCGTCTCGAGGTCGGGCACGTCGATGACGGTGATCCCGCCCAGGTACTCGGAGGTCTCGGTGTACGGCCCGTCGGTGATCGAGATCGTCCCGCTCGTGGCGTCCGCACTGAACGCGTCGGCCAGGTTCTCCTCGAGCCCACCGGCGAAGACCAGGACCCCGGCCTTCTCCATGTCACGCACGACAGCAGTGCTGGGCTCCACGCGGCTCTGGAACCACTCGGCCGAGTGGTCCCCGACCCACTGCTGGTGGAAGTAGATGGCGTACTGCGTCATGACGCTCCTCCTGTGGGTCGACGGTGTCGCCTGTCACCACTGTGACGGACGAGCCTCTCCGGGATCGACAGGGCAGCCCGGCCGGTTGGTCGCGCCTCATGGAGCAACGGTCCACCCTTTACAGGCAAGCCGTCGCTTGCCTATCGTCGGGCTGTGGGAGACGTCTTCCTGGCACTCGCCGATCCGACCCGGCGCCTCATCCTCGACGAGCTGGCGGACAGGGACGGGCAGAGCCTCTTCGAGCTGTGCGGCCGGTTGGTCATGCGGCACGGCGTCACGTCGAGCAGGCAGGCGATCTCCCAGCACCTCGCCGTCCTGGAAGACGCGGGCCTCGTCAGCTCGCTCCGCTCCGGACGGACCAAGCTCCACCATCTGCACACGGACCCCCTGCGCACGATCGCCGAGCGCTGGCCCCTCCAGCCGAAGGACTGACACATGAGCATCCGGATCAACGTGACGAGCGTGTTCGTCGACGACCAGGCCAAGGCACTGGCCTTCTACACGGAGCGGCTCGGCTTCGTCTCGAAGACGGACGTGCCCTTGGGCGAGTTCCGCTGGCTCACCGTCGTGAGCCCCGACGAGCCGGACGGCACCGAGCTGCTGCTCGAGCCCGACCAGCACCCGGCCGCGAAGGCGTACGCGAGGGCCCTCGTCGGTGATGGCATCCCCGCCGCGTCCTTCGCCGTCGACGACGTGGAGCAGTCGCACGCCGAGCTCTCCGCGCGGGGCGTGCGCTTCACGCAGGAGCCGACCACGATGGGGCCGGTCGTCACCGCTGTCCTCGACGACACCTGCGGCAACCTCATCCAGCTGACGAGCCCGGCATGACCACGGTGCCCGAGTCCCGAACCCGCTCGACAGGCGCGTGTCGGATCCGGGCCTGATCACCTGACGAGAGCGAGGACCTCGGCGTCGATCCGGGCGAGGGTGTCCGTCCAGCCGCCGCGCACGCCCATCGCGAGCCACTCGGCCACGCGCTGGTCGCTGAGCGAGTCGGCGAAGCCGAAGTGGGCGACCATCTCGGTCCCGCCGTCGACCTCGGTCAGCTGGATCGTGGCGACAGGAAGGTCGTCGAGGTCCTCGACGTCGAGCTCGGGCCAGCCGCCCAGCGCACCCCACGTGAAGACCAGCCGCTCGGGAGCGGAGACCTCGCGGTAGAGGCCGCCCGTCCAGTAGGCGCGGCCGCGGCCCTCGTCCTCGACGAGGTGGACGCGCCACGTCCCGCCGACGCGCAGGTCGACCGTGGTGGGGTGCGCGGGGTCGCGCGGGACGCCGGCGAACCACTGCAGGTGGTCCGGGTCCGTCCACGCCTGGAAGACGAGCTCCCGAGGCGCGTCGAAGCGGCGGGTGACGGTGAATCCGCGGTCGGTGCTCATGTCCTACTCCTTCGGAGGGTCGGTCAGCGTGCGCAGGTGCCGCTCGAGCAGGTCGAAGCGGCCCTCGAAGAACTCGCGGTACGTGTCGAGCCAGTCGTCGACCCCGCGCAGCGGCGCGGTCTCGAGTCGACACGGGCGCCACTGGGCATCGCGGGTCTTGACGACGAGGCCGGCGTTCTCGAGCACCTTGAGGTGCCGCGAGACGGTCGGCAGGCTCATCGCGAACGGCTCGGCCAGCTCGGTGACGGTCGCCTGCCCGCGCGCCAGCCGCGCGAGGATCGCCCGCCGCGTCGGATCGGCGAGAGCGGCGAAGGTCATGCTGAGCGGATCGGGCATCGTGTTTGCCTATCTGGGTAATTACGTGATGACGCAAGTAGACCTGAGCGCAGACCGTGCCGTCAACATCAGGGGTGATTTTTCTGCGGATCTCGGGCGACCGATGGCGTGGCCCGGCTCACAAATGTCCTTTTTGTCCGGTGGTTCGACGCGATCTTCACATGTCCCACACCTCAGAGCCGTGATCGGATCGTGACCTTCACACGGTTTCGGTTAGCGTCGTCGGCGGTTCCTCGGGCTCCACCTGGCGAACCTCCGGGCCGGACGCCGAGCGCTGCCGCCGTCCCGGATCCCCCTCACCTCCGGCAGCGACGGGCGAACCACTCTTTCCGTGCGGGCTTCGTGCCGGCACTCGGGGTGCATCACGACGGGGCCCTGCCCCGCGCCGGACACACGCGCAGATCGCGTCACCGGAGCATCCGACAGCTCAGTTCGTAGGCGTTCGAGGTCACCCCATGACGACCACCACCCCCGGTCACGTCCTGCACGCCCCCTCAACCCCAGCTCGTCCCCGGCGGATCTCCCGCCGCCTCGCCGCCCTCGCGGGTGGCCTGGCCCTCGTCGTCGCCGTCCCGGTCGCCCTGAGCGCGCCCGCCTCGGCCGCGACCCCGACGACCACCACCGTCGCGAGCCACGCTCCGGCCGTCGTCACCAAGCACTCCACGACCAAGGTCCACCTCTCGAAGAAGACCCAGACCCGCGGCAAGGCCGTCGCCAAGGTGCGCGTCACGGTCCACGTCGGGCGGGCCGTCGCCACCGGCAAGGTCGTCCTCAAGGTCGGCTCCAAGACGTGGAAGACCGTGACCCTCAAGCACGGCACCGCCCGGCTCAAGGTGTCGAAGACGCTCAAGGCCGGCAAGCACCGCATCACCGCGATCTACCAGGGCGCGTCGCACGTCACGCGCTCCAAGGGCAGCGCCGTGATCAAGGTGAAGAAGGGCACGCCCAAGGTCGTGACCGTCGCGAAGAAGTACGTCGGCACCCCGTACCGCAGCGGCGCGAGCGGCCCGCGCGCCTTCGACTGCTCGGGCTTCACGAGCTACGTGTTCAAGAAGGCGGGCGTCAAGTCGCTGCCCCGCACGTCGTCGGCCCAGCACCACGTGGGCAAGACCGTCTCGCGCAAGAACGCCAAGCCGGGCGACATCATCTGGTCCCCGGGCCACGTCGCCATCTACCTCGGCGGCAACAAGATGATCGACGCGCCCCGGCCGGGCAAGACCATCCAGGTCCGCTCGATCTGGCAGTCGCACCCGACGTTCATCCGGGTCAACGCGAAGGCCGTCTCGGCCTGACCTGACCCGCACCACGACGAACCACGACGAACCCGCCCGGAGCACCGGGCGGGTTCGTCGTGCGTCAGGCCTCGGTGAGCCAGGCCTCGAACGGTTCGAACGAGGTGGGCCGACCGAGGAAGCGCTCGACGAGGTCCGCCGCGTCGGCCGAGCCACCGGGAGCCAGGATCGCGTCGCGGTAGCGGCGCCCGACGACGGGGTCCATGAGCCCGTCCGTGAAGGCCGACCGCAGGTCCTTCGCGATGACCAGGCTCCAGAGGTAGGTGTAGTACGCCGACCCGTACCCCTCGAGGTGTCCGAAGCCCGCGTACTGGTGGGTGTCCGGGATCGGCGCGTACGGCCCGAAGCGCTCGTCCACCGCGGCCGTGAACGCTGCGAGGTCCGCCGGCGCCTCCGCGTGCAGACCGTAGGACAGCGCGGTGAAGTTGAGCTGGCGGCGCGTCCATGCGCCGCGGGCGAACGTGTCGGCACGGCGCATGCGGGCGACGAGGTCCGCGGGGATCGGCTCGCCGGCGTCGTTCGTCGCGAACGACTGCAGCACGTCCGTGTCCCACGCCCACTCCTCGAGGAGCTGGCTGGGCGCCTCGACGAAGTCCCACTCGGTCGCGACACCGGTGAACATGGCCCACGACTGCGCGCCGCCCAGGATCTCGTGCACCAGGTGCCCGAACTCGTGGAAGAACGTCACCACGTCGTCGTGCTCCATGAGGCCGGTCGGGAAGTTGCAGACCAGCACACCCTCGGGCAGAGCCCGGCCGGCGATGCCCGGCGTGAGCGAGAACTGCGCGGCGTGGTTGAACTTGCCCTCGCGCGGGTGCATGTCGAGGTAGATCCGCCCGATGCGCGCGCCGTCGTCCTCGACGTCGTAGACGGTCACGGCCTCGTGCCAGGTCGCGGCCTTGACCGGCGTGAAGGTGAGCCCGAACAGGCGCGAGATCGTGTCGAGCACCCCGTTGCGCACCGCCGGGTAGCGGAAGTACTGGCGGACGGCCTGGGAGTCGACGTCGTAGTCCTCGCGACGGATGACCTGGTCGTAGTACAGGTTGTCGGCGCTCGTGATCGCGGTCGCCTCGGGGCTGTCCTGCCGGAAGCGCGCGAGCATCGTCTCGACGTCGCTGCGGGCCGGGCCGGCCGTGAGGGCGTCGAGCCGTTCGATGAACTCGGCGATGGCCCGGCCGGAGCCGATCATCTTGACCTCGGTGTCGTACGTCGGCCAGTCCTCGTAGCCGAGCAGCGCCGCTCGCTCGGCGCGCAGCGTGAGCAGCTCGGCGAGCAGGGGCTCGTTCGCCGGGTAGGCCAGCAGCAGGTACTCGCGGGTCAGGGCGAGGCGGGCCTCGGGGTCGTTCGCGTAGGTGCGGAACGGGACCATGTCCGGGTACTCGGTGGTCAGCGCGACGAGGCCGTCCTCGCCCGCCGGGTGCTCGGCACGGAAGTCGTCGGGCAGGCCGTCGAGCTGCTCCGGTCGCACGTGGATCGTGTGCACGCCGTCACGGATGTTGCGCGAGAACTCCAGGCCGATCTCGGTGCAGCGCTGGGCCAGGGCACGCAGGTGCTCGCGCTCCTCAGGCGTGCGGTCCACGCCCGAGCGGCGGAAGTCGCGCAGCACGTGCTCGCGCGCGCGGGTCGCGTCGGCGTCGAGGCCCGCGGCGTCCGTGGCGGCGACGACCTCGAACAGGTCGTGGTCGAGCCCGCGCTCGGTGAACAGGTCCTCGGCGGCCTGGGCGCTGGCCTCGGCGGCCTCACGGACGGCGGCGTCCGGGTGTACCTCCGCGAACAGGTGGGCACGGGCCGAGGCGGTGCCGATCGCGATGTCCGTGTCGTTCCACAGCTCGAGCACCTCGCTCGTCGTGCGCGGGGTGCCGTCCTTGAGCCGTGCGATCAGGGCGCGGCCCTCGTCGAGCCCGGCGTCGACGCTCGTGGCGAGGAACGCGGGCCAGGTGGCGGGATCAACGGGAAAGGTGGTCGGTGCAGGCATGCCCCCGACGATATCGGCGTGGGTCAACCTGTAACTCTGACGCCGCTCGGGACACTTCAGGGTGTGAGCACCTCCGAGGATCCGCCCGACGCGCAGCGGTTCGCCGAGCTGTGGGACCGGTACGCCGCCCGCATCCAGGCGTACGCGCTGCGGCACGTGGACCGTGACAGCGCGCAGGAGGTCGTCGCGGAGACGTTCCTCGT
>Ga0160439_1000493_pt1 | contig 18061 bp, 14 predicted proteins | sample HID1975M_E0MG_FD_108201 | JGI IMG/M metagenome (GOLD analysis project Ga0160439, IMG submission 108201) | Enriched soil microbial communities from UW Madison campus, WI, USA - HID1975M_E0 MG | ecosystem: Environmental > Terrestrial > Soil > Unclassified | place: USA: Madison, Wisconsin... | reverse complement strand
GCCCACTCCTCGAGGAGCTGGCTGGGCGCCTCGACGAAGTCCCACTCGGTGGCGACCCCGCTGAACATGGCCCAGGACTGGCCGCCGCCCAGGATCTCGTGCACCAGGTGGCCGAACTCGTGGAAGAACGTGACGACGTCGTCGTGCTCCATGAGGCCGGTCGGGAAGTTGCAGACGAGCACGCCCTCGGGGAGCTGGCGGTCCGCGATGCCTGTGGTCAGCGTGAACTGGGCGGCGTGGTTGTACTTGCCGTCGCGCGGGTGCATGTCGAGGTAGACGCGCCCGATGCGCTCACCGCCGTCGACCACGTCGTAGACGGAGACGTCGTCGTGCCACGTCGTCGCCTCGACAGGTCTGAACGTGAGGTCGAACAGGCGCGAGACCGTGGCCAGCACACCGTCGCGGACCGCGGGGTAGCGGAAGTACTGCCGCACCTGCTGGGCGTCGACGTCGTAGTCCTCGCGGCGGATCACCTGGTCGTAGTAGAGGTTGTCCGCCGAGGTGACCTGCGTGGCCTCGGGGTCGTCCTCGCGGAAGCGGGCCAGCATGGTCGCGACGTCGGCCGTCGCCGCGTCCGCCGTGAGGCCGTCCAGCCGGTCGATGAACTCCGCGACCGCCGCTCCCGAGCCGATCATCCGCGTCTCGACCTCGTACGTCGGCCAGTCCGGGTACCCCAGCAGCGCGGCCCGCTCGGCGCGCAGCCGCAGCAGCTCGGCCAGGATCGGCTCGTTGGCGGGGAAGGCGAGCAGCAGGTACTCACGCGTCAGGGCGAGGCGCGCAGCCGGGTCGGTGGCGTACGTGCGGAACGGGACCATGTCCGGGTACTCGGTGGTCAGCGCGACGAGTCCGTCGTCGCCCGGCTGGTGCGCCGCGACGAAGTCGTCGGGCAGACCCGCCAGCGCCTCCGGCCGCACGTGGATGGTCCGGACGCCCTCGCGGATGTTGCGGGAGAACTCCAGGCCCAGCTCGGTGCAGCGCTGCGCCAGCGAACGCAGGCGCTCGCGCTCCTCGGGCGTGCGGTCGACGCCCGCCCGGCGGAAGTCGCGCAGCACGTGCTCGCGTGCGCGGACGTCGTCGGCGTCGAGGCCGTCGGGCGACGTCGCCGCGACCACCTGCCACAGCTCGTGGTCGAGCCCGCGCTCGGTGAACACGTTCTCGGCCGCCTCCGCGCTCGCCTCGGCGGCCTCGCGGATCGCGGCGTCCGGGTGGACCTCCGCGAACAGGTGGGCGCGGGCCGATGCGGTGCCGAGCGCGATGTCGGCGTCGTTCCACAGCGCCAGCACCTCGGCGGTGCTGCGCTCGGTGCCGTCCTTGAGGCGCTCGACGAGCGTGCGGCCCTCGTCGAGCAAGGCGTCCACGCCCGTGGCGAGGAAGGCGGACCAGTCGTGGGCAGGGAAGTCCGTGGGATCCAGGGGCTGCGGCATGGCCCGACGATATCCGCGCAGCCCACCCCACGGACACGTGAATCGGCCATGATGGGGGCGTGAGCGACCGTGCCGTCGCCACCCGGCGCCCGCCGTACGGGTGGCGGACCGCTGTCCTGCTGGGGGCGTTGGCCTTCGTCGTGCGCTGGCTCGCCTCGGGCGGGCTCGCCGGGCTCCGGTCGGAGCGCGTGTACGACGACGGCGTCTACTACGCCGCGGCCGCGTCGCTGCTGCACGGCGTCGTCCCCTACCGCGATGTCCTCCTGCTGCACCCGCCCGGGATCGTCCTGGCGCTGTCACCGTTCGCGCTGCTGGGGTCGTGGGCCGGCGACGCGGTCGGCTACGAGTCCGCCCGCATCGCGTTCATGCTGGTCGGAGCACTGAACACGGTCCTGGTGACTCGGCTCGCGCAGCGTTGGGGTGCGCGCGCCGGGGTGGTCGGCGGCGTGCTCTACGCGTTCTGCGCGGTCGCGGCGATCTCCGAGGGCACCACGCTGCTGGAACCGCTGGGGGCGTTGTCGCTGCTGGGCGGTGTGCTCCTGCTGGTGCGCTCGGCCGAGGCGGGGGCCGCACGGTGGGTCGCGCCGCTGGGCGCCGTGGTGCTGGGGCTCGGGCTCGTCGTGAAGATCTGGGACGTCGTGCCCGTGCTCGTCGTGCTGGCGTGGCAGGGGTGGCGGCACGGCTGGCGGCGCGGGCTGCGGCTCGCGCTCGTCGCCGGCGGGACGGCTGCGCTCGTCGTCCTGCCCTTCGCGCTGGCCGCGCCCGGACCCATGTTCCGGTACGTGGTGCTGGACCAGCTGGGCCGCGCGCGCTGGTCGCTGACCGCCACCGACCGCCTCGCAGCGATCCTCGGGGTGGAGACCATCCCGGGGACGGCGATGACCGGAGGCGACCGGATCCTGCTGGCGACGCTGCTGGCGGTCACGCTCGCCGCGGCGCTCGCCGCGTGGCGGGCCCGACGAGGGCGTGTGTGGGTGGTGCTCGCGGTCGTGCAGCTCGCCGTGCTGCTCGAGTCACCGTCCTACCTGGACCACTACGGCATGTACGCCGCCCCCGCCCTGGTGCTCGTGCTCGCCGCGGGCTCGTCCACCCTGCCCGCACGACGAGGCCTGCGGTGGACCGGCGCCGTCGCGGCGGCGGCCTGCGCTCTCGTCGTCGTCACCACGGCCCCCGACCTCACGCCTGACGTGCACCCGTTCCCCGCGGATGCCGTCCGCGCCCAGCTGCCGCCCACCGGCTGCACCACGGCCGACTCCCCCGGCGGCCTGGCGCTCGCCGACACGCTCACGCCCGACCTGGAGCGTGGCTGTCGTGTCCCGGTGGACCCGACGGGCTTCACGTACGACCGCGGTCCGCGGCTCCCCGACGGCACGCGGGTGCCGCGGCTCGACAACCCGGTGTGGCAGGAGTACGGGATCGAGTACCTGACCTCGGGCTCCGCCGGGCTGCTGCTGCGTCCCGTCGGGGACGGCTTCGACCCGACGACCTGCGCCGCGCTGACCGCCGGCACACGTGTCGTCGTCGTCGGGGACGTGCACGTCCTGCGCACCGGGGAGGCTCCTGCACCAGGCCCCTCGACCGACGCCTGTCTGCCCGCCCCGCGCCGTCGCTGAGCCGGCCGCCGGCAGCAGTCCGACAAATCGACCCATCCGCTCGCCCCTCGGCGTCGAACCCCGTCCACAGGCCGCACGAACGCGGCATCGGAACGACACCCCGGCCCCTCCTGGGACCGACCGAGGAGAGCTCCATGAACGTCCGCAAGCGCGCCGCACTGGCCGCCCCTGCCCTGTCCCTCGCCGCCATGATCGCGATGGCGGGCACGGCGTCCGCCGCCAGCGACGACGGTTCCACGCAGGCCCTGCTCAAGCCGGTCGCCCTCAACGGCGTCGACGGCTCCGGCACCGCCTGGGCCTCGATCAAGGACGACGTCCTGACCGTCACGTTCACGGCCGACGGCCTGCTGGCCGGCAGCCCGCACGCGGCGCACATCCACTTCGGCGCCGACACCCGGCACGAGTGCCCGTCGGCGTCCGACGACAAGAACGGTGACGGCCACATCAACACCAGCGAGGGCATGCCGGTCTACGGCATGATCGACCTCTCGCTGACGACCTCGGGTGACACGTCGCCGAAGTCGGCGCTCGCCGTCGACCGGTTCGACACCGCCAAGAACGGCAACATCACCTACAAGCGCGGGTCGATCAAGGTCAGCGACGAGGTCGCCAAGCACATCCTGTCCGGCGACGCGGTGATCGTGGTGCACGGCGTCGACTACAACAAGAGCGGCAAGTACGACGGCAGCACCAAGTCCGACCTGGACCCGTCGCTGCCCACCGAGGCGACCGACCCCGCGCTGTGCGGCGTGCTGAAGGTCTCCCAGATGTCCGACATGCCGTCGGGTGGCGCCCAGACCGGTAGCGGCTCGACCTCGGGCACCGAGGACACCGGCCTGCTCGTCGCCGGCGGCCTGGCCCTCGCCGCGGGTGGCGCCCTCGTGATGCGTCGTCGTCGCTCCGTCGACGCGGCCGTCTCGAGCGCGACGAACAGCACGACCGACTGATGGCCGCCGACGACGCCCGGACCCCGGGGGGCCACCGCGCCCCCCGGGCCGGGCGGCGTCGCGCCGTCGCCACCGGCGTCGGTGTGGCGCTGCTGATCGGCGGCGGTGCCGCTGTGGCCGTGGGCGTCACGGCCCAGGAGCCGTCGCCCCCCGCACCCGCATCCGCCCAGGCGCTCCCGACCAGCCCGACACCTTCGTCGGGCACCCCCACCCCGACGACGGCCGCGACCGCCCCTCCCGCACCCACGGCGACGCCGACGGCCGAGGCGAAGGCGCAGCCCAAGCCCGTCAAGGTGACCATCCCGTCGCTCAAGGTCAGCTCCAGCCTGCTGGAGCTGGGCCTGGCGGAGGACGGCACGATCGACGTCCCGAAACCGGGCGCCGACTACGACAAGGCGGCCTGGTTCACGGGTTCGCCGCGCCCCGGCGCGGTCGGCCCGGCGGTCATCGAGGGACACGTCGACGGAGTCCACGGGCCGTCCGTGTTCTACGACCTCGGCAAGATCGACAAGGGCGCCAAGGTGCACGTCACGCGCGCCGACGGGTCCACCGTCACCTTCGTCGTCGACGGCGTCGAGGCGTACCCCAAGGACGACTTCCCCGTGAAGAAGGTCTACGGCAACACCTCCGGCCCCGAGCTGCGGCTCATCACCTGCGGCGGGAAGTTCGACAAGGCCACTGGCCACTACGTCGACAACACGGTCGTCTACGCCCACCAGGCGTGACGGCCCGACGTGCCGTCCGGGCTCGTCGGGCGGATGATCGAAGGAGCCGACGACGAAGGAGACGACGATGTCCGAGCAGAGCACACCGACCCCGGAGGACCCCCGCGAGCACGCCGAGGCCGCCGCCGAGGGCGAGGTCAAGGAGGCCACGACCGAGACGGTCCGCGAGCACGCGAGCGATCCGGCCGAGGGCGCCTGAGTGCAGGTCGGCGGCCTGCACCCGATCCTGCACGTCGACGACCCGCACGCCGAGCGCGACTTCTACGCGCTGTTCGGCTTCACGACGTCGTACGAGGGCCCCGAGTTCCCGAACCTCCTGGCGCTGACCGCGGGCGACGCAACGTTCGGGGTGTCCCGCCAGCCTGGCGAGACCCCCGTGCCCGCCGGCTTCCGGTGGCAGTTCACGGTCGACGACGTGGACGCCGTGCTGGCCGTCTGCCGGGAGCACGACCTGCCGCACGAACTGGAGGTCGAGACCGGCGGCGACCGTTTCCGGACCCGCATCGTGAAGGTGACGTCGCCCGCGCGCATGGTGGTCTGGTTCGAAGGCCCGAACGAGGCCACGGGCGGCGCGTGAGGCTGCGCCGGGCGCCGCGGCACGGCAAGGTAGGGGCACACGATCCCCAGGCCAGGGAGGCTCATGTTCGTCGCGCTGCGTGACCTGCGGTTCGCCCGCGGCCGGTTCCTGCTGATGGCGGCCGTCATCGTGCTCATCACGTACCTGGTGGTGTTCCTCGCGTCGCTGACCCGCGGCCTCGGGGAGGACTCGACGTCCGGCATCACGGGACTCCCCGTGGACCACCTGGCGTTCACCGTGCAGGCCGACGCGCCCCCGTCGGGACCGGGTGGCGGGCCGACGTTCACGGGATCCCAGGTGGAGCAGGCCCAGTGGGAGGCGTGGGCTGAGGTCGACGGGGTGACGTCCGCGCAGCCGCTGGGCATCGCGCAGGTGCGGGCCACGTCGTCGATGCCGTGCGACACGGTTCCCGCGTTCGGGATCGAGCCCGGCGCAGGTCTGCTGCCAGACAGCGCGGCCGACGTCGCCGACGGGAAGGTGCTCCTGTCGTCGGGCGCCGCCGACGCCCTGGGCGCCCAGGCCGGCGACAAGCTCTCGATCGGGACGCTCGACGTCACGGTCGACGCGGTCCTCGACGTCACCGCCGCCTACGCCCACACGCCCGTGCTGTGGACGAGCCTCGACGACTGGCAGGAGCTCGGCGCCCACCTCGCCCCGGGTGCGGACCCGACGACCGTCGCGACCGTCGTCGCGCTGGACACGACTTCCGACGACGCTCTCGCTGCGGCCGACGACGACATCGGCACCGTCACCCAGAACCTGCACCAGTCCCTGTCCGCCATCAGCTCCTACTCGTCCGAGCACGGGTCGCTGCTGCTCATGGTCGTGTTCCTGGTGGGGATCGCAGCACTCGTCGTCGGCGCCTTCTTCACGGTGTGGACGGTCAGCCGCAGCGGCGACGTCGCCGTGCTCAAGGCGCTCGGCGCCTCGACCCGGTACCTGCTGCGCGACGCGATCGGCCAGGCCCTCGTCATCCTGGTGATCGGGGTCGGCGTCGGCACGCTGCTGGCGTGGTTGACGACCGTGCTGCTGCAGAGCGTCGTCCCCGTCGCGATCGGGGTGTCCACCACGCTGCTGCCCGCCCTCGTCCTGGTCGTCCTCGGCGTCGCGGGCGCCGCCCTGGCCATCGCCCAGATCACCCGCGTCGACCCGCACGCCGCGCTCGCGGCCCGCTGACGGGAGCCCCATGGACCTGCGCCTCGACCACGTGACCCTCGTCTACCCCGACGGCGACTCCACCCTGACCGCCGTCGACGACGTGAGCCTCGTGGTCCCGTCCGGGACGACGACCGCGCTGCTCGGGCCGTCAGGATCGGGCAAGTCGAGCCTGCTCGCGGTGGCCGGTGGCCTCACGCCGCCGACGTCCGGGACCGTCACGTACGGCGACGGGCCGCCCGTGCTCACCCCGACGACGCCGCGCGACGAGGCCACGCGGGTGCGCCTGCACCGCATCGGGTTCGTGTTCCAGCAGCCGCAGCTGATCGCGTCCCTGACCGCGCTCGAGCAGCTCGAGCTGCTGGCGCACCTGCGCGGGGACCGGCCGGCGTCCGTGCGCGAGCGGTCGCTCGAGATGCTGGACGCGGTGGGCCTGTCCGCGTGGGCGCACAAGCGGCCGGGCACGCTGTCCGGCGGGCAGCGGCAGCGGGTCGCCATCGCACGGGCGTTCGTCGGCGAGCCCGACGTGCTGCTGGTCGACGAGCCCACCTCCGCGCTCGACCACGAGCGAGGCGTCGAGATCATCGAGCTCGTCACCGCGCTGGGGCGACGGTTCGACGCCGCCACCTTGCTCGTCTCGCACGACGAGTCGACGCTGGGCGCCGTCGACGCGAGCGCGTACCTGCTCGACGGCCGCCTGACGGCCCGCCCCGCGGCGGCCTGACCCGCCGGTCAGTCCAGCATTCAGTTCGTCGGGAGCGTCAGCGGGACGATCGTCGACGCCACGGACTTGATCTGGTCGATGTCGGCGCCGGGCACGATGAGGCGGAACGCGACCCCGTCGGCGTGCCACCTGAGCTCCGAACCGCCCTGACCCTCCTGGAGATAGACGGCGTCCTGGCCCTCGAAGTCCGTGAGGACGACATCGTTCTGGGCACGCGTGATCGCCTCGACAGGCATCTGCGCCGGGCTGGTGACCTCCAGGAACGTCGAGCCATAGCTCTGCTCCCAGCGGTACATCAGGCCGTGGGTGGAGACCTTCGGCAGGGGGGCGCTGCGGTATCCGTCCGGGACGACGCCGACGCCGTTCGGAGCGATGGCACCGTCGAGGGTTCTCATCAGGGCCTTGGCGCTCATCCCGTTGGCCTCGACGTACCAGCGCACACCGGCGTCATCGACCCACGTCACGTAGTGCAGACCGTAGGGCGGGGTCACGACGAGCGCCTCGTTGCCCTGCACGGACGTCCTCACCGTGGCGGCCTGGTGGAAGATGTCGCCCGGTCCCCCCGTCCCGGCGGGACCATCGACGTCGCGGAACACCGTGATCCCGCGGCTGCCGTCGGGCGCGTAGAGCACCGCGACCGGGGGGTCCGTGTAGCAAGCGGCGTCGCTCGTCGCGACCGTCTCGACGTCCGCGCGCTGGCCGTCGATGCCGAACAGCACGGCTCGGAGCCCTGGCATGTGCGACCACTGGCTGCGCGCGATGTGGTTCATGGGATCCACCGCGCCGGGCATCCGGTAGAGCTCGCACCCCATCCCGTCCGCCTCCGCCCCCGCGAGGCCGACTGGGCCGTGCCCGACCGATCCGTGGTGATCCGGGGCGACGAGAGGTGCGACGGTGAAGACCGCGACAAGGCCGAACGCGGCGGCCGTGGCGCCCACGACGCGACGCGACCGTCGGGCGGCGCGCGCGCGGCGCACCAGTCGGCTCTCGCCTCCCTCGAGGATGGCCCACTCGACCTCCGCGTGGGCGCGGGCGAGGCGGTCGGAGTCGACGGGGCGCGTGGGAGCGAGGGCGTCGAGGATGGCGAGCGAGCTGCGTGGGGCGGTCATGAGAGCTCCTGGGCGACGACGGGGCGGAGGGCGGGCGCGCGGTCCGGGGGTGGATCGCTCGCCGTCAGCCGCTGACGGGCGCGGGACAGGCGCTTGCGGAAGGTCGAGGGCGAGCAGCCGGCCACGACGGCGGCGTCGTCCGGCGCCAGCCCATCCCAACCCGTCAGCAGGAGAGCCTCGCGCTCGCGTGGCGTCAGCCTGGCCAGCGCCCGGAGCAAGGAGTCGCGCTCGGACACATCGACGTCCGGGCCGTCCCCATCCCGCACGAGGTGTGCCACCCGGTTGAGCTCCGCGTTCAGCACGCCGCGCCGGTAGAGCGAGCGACGCTGGTTGGCGATCGTGTTCCGCGCGACGACGAGGAGCCACGGCAACGGGTCGCCGGGGACGTCGGCCAGGCGGCGCCAGGCGACCAGGAAGGTCTCGGCGACGACGTCCTGCGCGGTGTCGGCGTCGACGTGCCGGGTGGCGTACGCCTGGACGCGGGCCGCGTACTGCTCCCACAGGGTCGCGAAGCGCGGGTGGCCCGTGCGGTCGTCCTCGGACGGTTGATGGCTCATACCTCGGTAATGTCCGGCGGCGGCGTCCTGTGACGTCGTCGCCGCGGGTTCGTCCACCGCTCCCCCGCTCGCTCGCGCGGGGCCACCGGGCCCGCGAGCGGCACCTTATCCCCGGGGGACATCCCGTGGGGAGACGTACGCCGCTCAGCGAGTGATGCTCTCCGGGGCTGGCGTCGTGTCAGTGGTCGGGTCGAACATGTGTTCGTGAGTCCCGACGAGCCGCGAGCGGCGATCCTGCACGCCGACCTGGACGCGTTCTACGCGTCGGTCGAGCAGCGGGACGACGCGCGGCTGCGCAACCGGCCGGTGGTCGTCGGCGGTGGCGTGGTGCTCGCGGCGTCGTACGAAGCGAAGCGGCGCGGCGTGAAGACGGCGATGAGCGGTCGCCAGGCGCGGATGCTGTGCCCGGACGTCGTCGTCGTGCCGCCGCGGTTCGACGCGTACGTGGAAGCCAGCAAGCGGGTCTTCGAGATCTTCCGGGCGACGACGCCGCAGGTGCAGGGCGTGTCGATCGACGAGGCGTTCCTGGACGTCGCCGGGCTGCATCGCATCGACGTGCCGCCCGTCGACATCGGCGCCCGGCTGCGGGCCCGGGTGCGCGACGAGGTCGGGCTGCCCATCAGCGTCGGCGTCGCGCGCACGCCGTTCCTGGCCAAGGTCGCGTCCGGCGCGGCCAAGCCCGACGGCCTGCTGCTGGTCCCGCCCGACGGCGAGGACGCGTTCCTGCACCCGTTGCCGCTGCAGAAGCTGTGGGGCGTCGGCGAGGTGACGGCGACGAGGCTGCAGGCCTACGGGCTGCGCACGGCGGGCGACGTGGCCGCGCTGCCGGACTCGGTGCTCGTCGGGATCCTGGGGCCGGCGGCCGGGCGGCACCTGTTCGCCGTCGTGCACGGACGCACGCCCGAGCGCGTGGTGACCGATCGGCGGCGCGGATCGATCGGGGCGCAGCGCGCGATCGGGCGCGGGCCGCACCGGCCCGAGTTCGTCGAGGCCGCGCTGCTGGGGCTCGTCGACCGCGTCTGCCGACGGATGCGCGCGGCCCACCGCACCGCTCGGACCGTGGTGCTGCGCCTGCGGTTCGACGACTTCGGCCGGGCCACGCGCTCCCACTCGTTCCGGCACGCCACGGCGACGGGCGCCGACGTGGCCGCTGCCGCGCGCGGGTTGCTCGACGCGGCCCGCCCGCTGATCCGCGAGCGTGGCATCACGCTGGTGGGAGTCGCCCTCACCAACCTCGAGTCCGACGACATGGTGCAGCCGCAGCTCGACCTGGACGGCCCCGACACCACCGGCCTCGACGCCGCCGTCGACGCGCTGTCCGTCCGCTTCGGCTCCGGCGCCGTGCGGCGCGCCAGCCTGCTCCGCTCCGGCGAGGGCCTGGCGGTGCCGCTGCTCGAGGACTAGCACCGGACGGGGCGGGCGTCAGCGGGGTCGGTCGTCGACGAGGAGGCGCAGCGTCACGTCGTCGCCCAGCTCCAGGTCCTCGGCCGCGCGGACCATCGTCTTGATCGGGACGACGTAGCCGCCGTCCTTGGGGAACAGCGACGTCTCCCACTCGGTCGCGCCGATCCGCGCGAGCACCGGGATCATTCCCCAGCCGTAGGAGACGGTCGCCGCGGCGGCGCGCAGGCGTGCGCACTCGTCGGGCGGCACCGTCACGTAGTGGAACGGTGCCGGCCCTCGCCAGTGCCAGATCTCGCCGGTGAACGTCAGCTCCATACCCACCACTGTGCCTGGCGCCGACGGACTGCGCCCCCTCGCGGGCCGGTGACGGAGCGCGGGCCGGGGCGCCGGCGTCAGCGCTCTGCGTGTGTCGCCCCTACGCGAACAATTGCAGAGCGCTGACCGCGCGGCCGCCGCAAACGCGGCCGGGCGTCGGCGCTAGGGTTCAGCGAACGAACTTCCGCGCTAGGAGCTCGCCCGATGCCCCCGTCCACGACGTTGACGCCCACGGCCCGCACGCTGCTGACCCTGTCGGGCTTCATCATCGTGCTCGCCGGGCTGCACGCCGTCCGCGACATCCTGGCGCCCGCACTGCTGGCGGCGGTACTCGTCATCATCGTGCACCCGCTGCGCCATCCCCTGGAGCGTCGGGGTTGGCCGAAGGCCGCCGCGACCACCGTCGTGATCGTCGCCGCATACCTCATCCTCGCCGCGATGCTGGCCATGCTGCTCTACGCCGGCATCAAGTTCAGCGGCCTGGTCGCGCACTACGCCGCCGAGCTCCGCCAGACGGCCAGCGACCTGACCAGCTCCCTGGACGGCCTCGGCTTCGACACGACCACGTCCGACGTGGCGGCGTCGGTCGTCAACCCGACGAACATCCAGAGCGTCGTCACCCACGTCGGCAACCTCACCCTCACGCTCGCGTCGGGGCTCTTCGTCGTCGTGACGTACGTGCTGTTCATGGCCGTGGACGCGGCGCGGTACGACGGCGCGCGCGAGGCGTTCGGCGCGACGCAGTCCAGCGTGCTGGACCGGGCGCACGACCTGTTCGGTGGCGTGCGCCTCTACTTCGTCGTGAGCGCGATCTTCGGGGCGATCGTCGCCGTCATCGACGGGCTCGCGCTGTGGTGGCTCGGCATCCCGGCGCCGATCGTGTGGGCGATCCTGGCGTTCGTCACCAACTTCATCCCGAACATCGGGTTCGTGCTGGGGCTGCTGCCGCCTGCGGTGCTGGCGCTCGTGGTGGGCGGCTGGCCGCTGATGCTCGGCGTCATCGCCATCTACTGCCTCGTCAACGTGGTGCTGCAGGTGCTGGTGCAGCCCAAATTCGTCGCCGACGCCGTGAACATCACCGTCACCCTGAGCTTCATCTCGGTGGTGTTCTGGACGTTCGTCATCGGTCCGCTCGGCGCGATCCTGGCCATCCCCATGACGCTGCTGGCGCGGGCCGCGCTGCTGCAGGGCGGCCCCGAGACCGCCTGGTACTCCTGGCTGTCCGGGGACACGGTCACCGATGTGCCGGGTCCGGGCGTCACGGCCGACGAGGTGACCGACGCAGCAGGTCCGGTCGACCACGCCGTGGCTGCGGACACGGCTGTGGCGGCCGAGAAGGCTGTGGCGGCCGACGACGGCACGCCTCCCGCCTGACGCGCGAGGGCCGACGCGCTACGGCTGGCGTCGCAGCACCGTCCAGGCGCTCGGCTCGTCGAGCCCGCCGTCGCCGGCCCGCACGTAGACCAGGCGGTCGTGGAGCCGGTCGCGCCGACCAGCCCACAGCTCCACCTCGTCGCAGTCGATGCGCCAGCCGCCCCACCCGTCGGGCACGGGCACGTCGTCGGGCGATCCCGTGTCGGGGTACATGGCGGCGACGTGGTCGTAGGCGGCGACGAGGGCCACACGGTCGACGACGGGCCGCGACTGCTCGCTCGCCCACGCGCTGATCCGCGACCCCCACGGCCGCGCGACGAAGTACGCCTCGATCTCGTCGCGCCCGATGGGCACGGCCCGACCCCGGAACCGCACGGCCCGGTACATGGACGGCCAGGTCAGCGCGGCGGCGATCCCGCCCGTCGCCGCGATCTCCGTGCTCTTCGCCGAGCCCAGGTCCGTGACGAAGCCGGGCCCACGCCCGTCGAGGAACCGCATGAGGACCGTGCGCACGTTCGGCGCACCGGCCGCGTCGACGGTCGCGACGGACAACGCGGTCGGCTCGGGGACGTCGCCGCGCTCGGCCTGACGCGCCTCCGCGCCGGCCAGCCACCGGCGCACCTGCTCCAGCGGCGTCGCGGCGAGGTCGTCCTCCGCGAGCCCTTCGCCGGGGTAGTCCGTGTGCCGCACGTCGGTCATGGCGGCAGCGTAGGCGCTCCGCCGTCCGCGCGAGCCCTCCGACCACCGGCGACGGTCCGACCGGGCGAGGGACCGGCCGGGCGAGGGTCCGGGCGGTCGACGCGACGACGCCCGGCCGGTCGCCGTCACCGGGTGCGGCGGATCTCCTCGACGAACCGCGTCGAGCGCTCGCGCAGCCCGGCGATGCGCCGCTCGATGATCTGCTCCTTCGCGCCCTCGGCGCTGTCGCCGACCTCGGCGCGCGTCGGCGTGCGGCGCACGTTCCTCGAGCACCGGAACTCGGTGCAGATGAGCGTGCCGATGGTGTCGCCGCGCCGACCGGCTGCGCCGCCTCGTCGGGCGACGTAGAGCGACACGTCGTCGGTCTCGACCACGTCCTCGCACCACGCGCACACCGCCTTGCGGCGACCACGGGCAGCGTCGTTCGCGCGCAGCAGCACGCCGACGGGTCCGTCGTCGAGCTCCACGACGACGTACGAGGACAGCGGCGCCTTGCGGTCGCGCCAGCCCAGGTAGTCGATGCGGTCCCAGCGGACCTCGTCGAGGTGGGGCAAGGTCGCGTCGTTCGCCTCGCGCTTGGAGGCGTTCACGAAGCAGGAACGGATCTGCTTCTCGGTCAGAGGGTTCATGGGTCAGCCTTCGGGTTCGTCGGAGGCCGCCGCTTCGTCGTCGGGCGACGACGCAACCGTCACCACGCGCACGGCGTGGACGGTGGGGCGGCAGGTGGGCGACGACCCACGCCGGTCCGGGTCAGCGGTCAGAGGCGTGGGCCCGCGGTCGGCCTGAGCAGGCCGCGACGGCCACCCCGCATCCCGCGACGACGCTACGCATCCGTCCGCTCCTCGTTTCCTGCTCCGACGACTCGTGCCGATGACCGGCGTACCCAGGGTACGCCGGTCATCGTGCGGGTTGCTCGGTCGCCGGGTCAGCTCTGCCGACGACGGATCTGGACGAGCGCGGCACCTAGGGTCAGGAGCAGCACCAGCCACACCACCGCGGTCAGGGCGTCGGTGCCGGTGTGCGCGAGCGGGGGTCCGGGCGCGGGCCCTGGCGCCGGGCCGCCACCGTTGCCGTTGCAGTCGAGCGGTGCGGCTTCCCCGGCGGTCAGGCTGATCGCCTGGCCCGACGACGAACCGCCGCCACCGTTCGCGTCGCCGCTCGCCGACCAGCTGTTGATGACGTCGACCGGCTCGCAGACGTCCGGTCCCACCGGGAGCGAGAACGACGCCTCCGGGGTGTCGGTGGCCGGGTTGGTCGTCGTGCTGTTCCCGTCGACGACGATCTCGACGGAGTCGGCCGAGCCGGCGTCCGTCTCGGCGACCGTGCAGTCGGCACCCTGCGGCAGGTCCGTGTACACGGCCACCCAGTTCGGCGCCTTCAGCTCGCGCGTCGCGCCGCCGGGGATGTCGACGTCGGTCGTCGTGCCGTCCACGTCCTGCGTGCACGCCAGCGACACGGTGAAGACGTCGCCCTCGTGCATGATCGCGTCGGCGCCGCTGAGCGTCTTGACGACCCGCACCTCACCCACGTCGAACGTGTTGGTCACCGTGACGTCCGTCGAGCCGGAGTCCGGGACGACGACCTGACCGGGATCGCCGCCGTCCACCGACGAGATGGTCGTGGTGGTGGCCCCGCCGGTCGTCGGCTCGGTCACGGTGCACTCGGCGCCCGTCGGCAGGCCCTCGTAGACCACGGGCGTGCCGGGGGTGAGCTCACGCGTCGCACCGCCCGGGATGTCGACGTCGGCGCCGTCGAAGGTGCAGGCGATCGTCACCTCGAACGGGCCCGAGCCGTACAGGTCCGCGCCGTCGCCGTCCACGACCTTGTCGACCGTGATGACGCCCTCGTCGAAGGTGTTCGTCACGATGACGGTGGCGCTGGTCGCCTCACCGCGGGAGTTCGGCGGTACGACGACGTCGGCCGACGTGCCGTCGGTGGTGATCGGCTTGTTGCCGCCGGTCCTCACCGCGATGCTCGTCGACGTCGCGTCACCGTCCTGCGTCTCGGTGATCTGGCACTGCGCACCCACCGGGAGGTCGTCGTAGCTGACGGGAGTGCCCGGCACGAGGTCGCGCGTCGCGCCACCCGGGATGCCGATCGGGTCTCCCTCGTAGGTGCAGGCGAGGCTCACCTCGAACGGGCCGGCGCCGAAGTCGTCGGCGCCCGCGCCCGTGACCTCCTTGTCGACCACGATGCTGCCGACGTCGAACCGGTTGGTGACCCGCACTGATACCGGGGTGTCTCCCGCGGTGATCCGCACGGTGGCGGGCCGGATGGTCGTCGCGGTTGCGCCGCCGTCGTCGGGCTCGGTGACCCGGCAGACGGACCCGACGGGCAGGCGCGCGATCTGCGCGGACAGCGGGCCGGCCCCGCCGAGCTCCACCGGGCTGTCGTAGACGGTCTTGGGCGCGTTGGGGCCCGTGGGGCCGTCGTCGTCGAACGTGCACGTCACGTTCAGACCGAACGGCCCGGCGCCGTACCGGTCCGCACCGTCGCCCGTGACGAGCTTCTCCACGCTCAGCGAACCGGTCTCGAAGGTGTTGGTGATGTCCGCGGTGTTCCGCGGGCCCCCGTCGAGGTCGCCGACCAGGTGCACCGGCGCCTCCGGACCGTCGGTGGTCACGGGGTCGCGACCACCCTCCTTGACCGTCACGTCGATGTCCGTCGCGTTGCCGGTGGCCGTCTCCGTGACCTCGCAGTCCGCGCCTACGGGCAGGCCCGTCAGCGTGACCTCGTCGCCGTCGTTGATCTCGATGTCCATGGGGTCGTCAGGCCCGTACCCGTCCGCGTACACGGGGTTGCCCAGGAACGTGCAGCGGACCTGGACCTCGAACGGCCCGAACTCGATCGGGTTGCCGTCCTGGTCCGTCGCGTCGCTGATGACCTGCTTGGACAGGACCAGGCTGGCCAGGTCGTAGCGGTTGATCGCGGTGATGGTCGTCGGGTTGTCCGGGTCCTCGCTGTCGATCGTCACCGTCGGCGCGATGAGCTGCGTCTGCCCGTTCAGCGGTGTGCTCTCCGTGATCGTGCACTCGGAGCCGTAGGGGATGTTCGGCACGGTCACCGGCGTGCCCGGGGTCACGGTGATCGGGATGGGTGGCAGGTCCGTCTCGAGGAACGTCCCGACGCCGGAGGTGCAGGCCACGTTGAGGTGGAACTCGTCGGGCGCGTACTTCGCGCCGTCGCCGATCACCTCCTTGGTGACCTGGAGCGGGCCGCTCGCCGTGGCGACGCCGACCTTCGGGCCCTCGGTGGGAAGTAGGTCAACCGACCCACCGGCGGTCTCGGCGACACCGTTGGCCGCCGCCGAGTTCCACGCGATCGACCGGTCACCCGACGCGGGAACCACGGCCGGGTTCGCGGTGGTCCCTTCGACCTTGACGCTCTGCGCCGGGAGGAGCGGGTTGGCGTCGGTGAAGTTGACGACGACCTTGAGCGCGGTGATCTCGTCGTACACCTGCGCCGGGGTGTCGTCAGTCAGCTCCACCCAGCCGGTCGTCGGGTCGTCCGTCGGGCACGTGGGTTCGGCAGTCGGGCTCCGCAGGTCGTCCATGCAGTAGTCCTGCACGGTCGAGTAGTAGAACGTCGCCGTCGCGCCGGTCGGGGCGCCGACGAGCTCCGGCGGGTGCTCCGCGTCGGCGATCGGCCGGAACTGCGATCCGCGGTCGTCCGTGTCGTAGGAGTACGTGTCGCCCGTCGCGGGCAGCCGGTCGTAGATGACGAGCTTGCTCACCGGCAGGTTTCCGACGTTCTCGACGTCGACGCGCCACGTCGCGTCGTGGCCCGGCACGATGACGGGGACGCACGGGCTCGCGTAGAAGCCGTCGGCGTCTGGTGTGCAGGTGGCGTCGCCGCCCGTCCCGTCGAAGACGTCGACCTGCGGCAGGTCTCCGTCGGTGGCCTTGACGTACTTCGACTCGCGCAGCACCGCAGCCGGCACCGGCGTCACGTCCGCGTCGGCCTGGCACTGGCCGGTATCGGTATCGAGCCTCGGGGAGCAGTTGTCCCACGGGCGGTCGCCCGTGACGCCCGCCGTGTTCTCGACCGTGGTCCCGGCATCGAGGCCGATGCGGAAGGTCACCTGGACGGTGATCGTGTAGGTCTGCCCGACCTCGAGCACCGTTCCCGGCGGGAAGGTGAACTCCAGGTTCGCGAGGTTCCCGTTGCTGTCCACCGTCACGTCGTCCGGGTCGGTCGGCATCGCCGGACCGTTGGCCGGATCCGGCGCAGCACCCGTGAGAGCGTACGAGTACGGCTCGTCGACGCCATCGGCGATCCGTAGCTCCGGACCGTCCGGGTCGCGCGGCATGGGGTCGGTGACCACCGGGTCGTAGATCGGGCGGTTGCCCGTGTTGGTCACCGCGATGTTCATGGCGAACGTGGCGTTCGGTCCCTTCGTGCCGCCCGTCTGCTCGCCGGCGAAGTCCTTCGAGATCGTCACGCCGTTGGTCGTGTGCTGGTAGGTGATCGTCGCCGACGCGTCGTCGTCGCTCGTCACGGGCACCAGTCCGCCCTCCCCGTCCGAGACGAGGTCTGCACCGGTGACTGTCGACGTGACGTCGTTCGTCGCCAGGCCCGGAGCGTCCTCGCCCGGCGCCGGGTCGTTGGTCGACAGGTCACTGGGGACCGGCGTGCTCGGGTCGGAGCGCAGCGTGTCGCGCACCTGGACCTCGAGGTGGACCGCCTGGGTCGGGTTGGCCGGGTTCTCCCAGATCGCGCCGTCGGCGCGAGTGAACGTGAACCGCAGGCCCGTGACGTCCGCGGCGTCCACGCCGTCCGGCAGCGCGAACGAGGTCGCGACGTCACCGTCGTGCCACGTCCCGCCCAGGAAGGTGTCGCTGGCCTCGTCGTAGGTCCCGCCCGTGTAGGCGTCCACCTGCACGCGGTCGATCGGCGCCGTCAGGGTCGAGGCGTCGAACCCGGTCAGGTCGTACTGGTTCCAGAAGCTGCCGTCGATGTCCTGCAGCGTCATCTCGACGGCGCGCGAGGGCCCTGTCGGCTGACCGGTGATCGTGAGCGTCGACGACGGGTTGGTCTCCGCGTCGGACCCCGGCTCGACGATCGTCGCCGGATCGAAGGACTTCGTCTCCTCCATGGAGATCGAGGCGTCCCGCAGCACCATGTCGGCGTCGTCCCAGGCCTCGGGCACGTCGGCGGACGTGCCGCCCGGGTCGGTGACCTGCGCGCCCGCGCTGTTGTTCACCGTCGCGTCGGGATACGTGTCCACCTCGATCCGCTCGTCCGTGTAGCGGTCGAGCTCGCGCAGGCGGAGCGTCAGGTCGACGACGCCCTGGGCCTGCGAGTCGATGCGGCCAGTGAACGAGACGTCGACCGCGACGACGTCGGCGAGCTGCGCCGCGGTGCGGGCCTCGGCGTCCGCCTCGTTGTCGTACACCTGCGTCGTGCCGTCCTCGAGCGTCAACGTCACCTGGGTCGCG